>OGQD01000010.1_pt1 | contig 171425 bp, 168 predicted proteins | sample 1553091 | NCBI WGS metagenome assembly OGQD01 (sample SAMEA2580290, study PRJEB22360) | human gut metagenome | biome: human gut; feature: human-associated habitat; material: faeces | place: Denmark | collected 2008/2010
CAGAGTATCACTTATAAATAAGCTTTTAGTTGTTCAAACATGTGGGACCACCTCTGAATCTCTTGAAATTACCTATTTCTTTATATCTTTAAGTCAATTTAAATCATCTATTAAAGTAACTTTAAAAAAACAAAAACGGATATCGGCATTTAAGAAAGCTGAGCTTGGCTGAAGTATAAAAAATGAAAGCAACTATCAATGTATGGGACTTGTATCGTCCATACAAAAAGCGCTATATAGAGCTGTACATAAATAACAAAGAACAGACAGTTATTTAGGCGGAATTTAAGATTTACATCTTAATTTCTATCCCAACGATAGTGCGCAGAAAAAGGAATATTGCAACTTCATGTTCAAGTCATTTTTTCCAAAACCCAAGTGGTTTTTTTTATCACTCATCTTCTGGTTTATTATTAATATTGTGCTTTGGTATTCAGGCGGCAAAGAGTGGGGCGAATTTTTGGGTTTTCCAAAAGGATATGCCGATGCTGAACTTCCTGTCGGTGTAAGCCGTTTTTGGTCGCCTGCTTTTTTATGGTTTTATCTTTGGTTTTTTGTGGCGACAGCCATATTTGCTTTGTTTTGGAAGAAAGTTTCAGATAATCCGTGGCAACGATGGTCAGTTTGGGGTTCCGCTTTTATTTTATTCAATATCTGGTTTGGGGTACAGGTCAGTGTTGCGGTAAATGCTTGGTATGTGCCTTTTTGGGATTTGATTCAAAGCATGCTGACCAATGGCGGTGGAAACATAATGGATTTATATAAAGAAACGATGGTTTTTCTTTATATTGCCATGGTTGGAGTAACGCTTGCGGTGATTAATGCCTTTTTTACCAGCCATTATGTTTTTCGCTGGCGGACGGCAATGAATGATTATTATACGGCAAATTGGGACAAATTAAGGCATGTGGAAGGGGCATCACAGCGTGTGCAGGAAGATACCATGCGTTTTGCTACTATCATGGAAGATTTGGGGGTAGAGCTGATCAAAGCGATGATGACTTTAATCGCGTTTCTTCCACTACTTTTTCAACTTTCAAAATATGTTCCGGTTGTTCCGATCGTGGGTGAGCTCAATCATTCATTGGTTTGGGCTGCGATTGTATGGTCATTATTTGGAACTATCTTATTGATGGTGGTGGGGATTAAATTACCTGGCTTACAATTTAATAATCAAAAAGTTGAAGCAGCATATCGTAAAGAATTGGTCTATGGGGAAGATCATGCGGATCGTGCACAACCTGCGACTTTAAAAGAATTATTTAGTCGGGTACGCAAAAACTATTTTCGACTTTATTTTCATTATGCTTATTTTAATTTAACTGCTACATGGTATGGACAACTGGATATTCTTTACAATCTGGTGGTTTTATTTCCGTCGATTGCCGCAGGAAAACTGACTTTAGGTCTGATTAATCAAATAGGCGGAGTATTCGGTAAAGTCCGTGACTCATTTCAATATTTGATTAATTCTTGGAAAACGATTATTGAATTACTCTCCATTCATAAGCGTTTAAAAGCCTTTGAATCAATCTTAGATAAATAAGTTTAAACCCGCAAGCAGCGGGTTTTTTTATGTCTGTTCCGATTTAGAGCAGCACAATACCCAAACCTGCACCAAGCAACATGACCCAAAGCGGATGAATTTTTTTAAATAAACCTAAAAGTGTAGTTAAGATAATAATCATAACTAGTATGTTATTTTGGGCAGATGCATGGGCAATCATCCATGCGCTGACAAGCACCAAGCCTACGGTAATGGGTTTAAGTGCTTGCTCAAAGCGGCTTCTAAACGGATGATTCTTAAAACGTTGCCAAAATTTGAGTGCGTAGACGGTAATCATCGATGACGGGCCAAATTTAGCGATAGAAGTTACCAACAATCCAGCAGGCCCTGCGACATGCCAGCCAATCAGAGGAACAATCATCATATTTGGCCCTGGTGCAGCCTGTGCCATTGCAAACAATGAGCTAAACTGTTCAGCGCTCATCCAGTGATGAATATTTACCACCTGATGCTGCATTTCGGGAAGAATGGCGTTGCCACCTCCAAAGGCCAAAACAGACAGTTGAGTAAATACTAAGGCTAGAGTTATGAGTACCAAGATCATGATTTTTTTACTCTCAGAATCAAAAAGTTAATGGTGAGTAAAATAACTAGGGTCAACGCCAGTGGTAGCTTAAATAACAGCATAAAGATAAATGTCAGCGTGATCGTCAGAAGGGTGAGCTTGCTTTTTAATATAGGACGAAGCATTTTGAAGCCTGTGGCGAACAAAAGTCCTGCTGCCGCAGCGGCTAATCCTTGAATAAGATGTCTTACTACCGTTAAGTATTGAAAATGTTCATATACCTGATAGATCATTAAGACGATTACAGTTGGAGCAAAAATCAGTCCTAATACCGAACTGATGGCACCTTTAATGCCTTGAAACTGCATGCCAATTGCCACTGACATATTAATGATATTGCCACCGGGTAATAACTGGCAAATGCCCAGTAAGTTGGTAAATTGGCTTTCATCTAGCCATTTTTGTTGCTCTACAATCATACGATGTGCCAGCGGTAACACGCCGCCAAAACCCATCAAACCCAACTTCATAAATCCGCTAAATAAAGCCTTGCAATCAGGAGTTATCGATTGTTCACTCGCTATTGGCATGGCTTGAATCTTCACTGCGTCACCTTTTATCGTCTAAGCTGATAGGCATAGCATGAGCCGATTATGATATATTTACCAATGCTATTTTTGGCATAAAACATACTCAAAAAGTATCGCTATGATTGATATACATAAACTGAATGCTTTTGTTGCTGTGGTTGAAGAAAGTAATATATCTAAAGCTGCGGTTAGGCTGCATATGCAGCAGCCTCCTTTGACCAGATTGATACAAAGTTTGGAACAGGAACTCGATACCCAGCTCTTAAAAAGATTGCCACGTGGGGTGGAGGCAACAGAAGCAGGTAAAGTGCTTTATCAAGAGGCGATTACCATTTTGGCTCATGCACAGTCGATCCCCAGACGCGTTCAAAATATTGCTCAGGGCAAAGAGGGACAATTGAATGTGGGCTTCACTCATTCTGTTGGATTGCATCCCTTTTTGCCTACGGTGTTAAGAGCATTTCGTGATCAATTTCCTCAAGTCTCTATTTATCTGGAAGAAGAAAGTAGCAGTGCCTTAATTGATGCGGTCATTAATGAAAAACTGGATATCGTATTTTTACGTAAACCTGCGCCAAGGCAGCGAAAATTGCGTAGTCAACATGTGTTGAACGAGCCCTTAATGGTGGCTTTACCCAATAATCATTGTTTAGCTCAAACTGATGGCGTGATTCAGTTATCTGACTTGGAACCTTACGAGTTTGTTCTTTATCGGCGTTTAGGCGGGCAGGATTTATTTGATAATATTATGGCAAGTTGTTATCAAGCTGGATTTAGTCCTCACGTGGTACAGGAAGCGCCTCGTTTGACTTCCAGTTTAAACTTGATTGCGGCAGGGATTGGTTTATCAATTGTGCCTGCATCGATTCAAGATTTCTGGAATAAGCAGATTATTTATAAATTACTTGAAGCCAAAAAACCATGTATTGCGCCGATCTATGCTATCTACCGTGCAGACCAGATGAATATTCGGGTTCAGCATATTTTATCCTTACTTCAAGCTTCGTATGGTAAGTAATAATAAGGTTTAAGTTAAAGGATGAAATTAGCCAGCAATATGATAGAGCTTATGACAGGGCTTAAGTAACTCATCTGTTATGTAGGATTCAAACGATCGAGCATTACGGGTCGCATTAAAGTGAAAAACTTATACGATCAAATATTTCTATAAAAAACCTCATAGATATGAGTGATACATATTTCATTGTTTATGAGACGAAGAGAAAAAAGGTAGGCATTTTAGTCCCAATTTTGAATACATCATCAAATTTAGTTTTATTTATATTTTAATAAAAATCAAATCATTAGATTTATTTAATTATATTTTAGCAATAAAAAAAGGACTGAGAAAAAGTAACGTGAAATCTAAATTATGGCTATGGATTGGGTTGAATGTATTGTTGTTGCACGGATGTGCATCTACACCTAAAAATCATGCTGATTCAATGCAGCTTTTTGCATCTCCTCAGGATTTGATCGACCAAAAACAATTGAATGGTTCAACAGGCATTTCACGTGAATATATCTATGACTGGGGACAACAACAACCCAATATTGAACCAGAATCACTTTATCCACGGAAATATTTAAGTCAATATTGCCATGCCAATGGTGGGAAATTTTCTGTGCTGCGTCATAGCAATCTGAGTTTAATTAAAGATCATTCAACTAAAAAAATATTGGCATCTCATCCAAATGTGAAGCAGGGAATAGGAGCCTATCAATGTGATTATGGGACTGAAAAAAGCTGGATTGTTTCGATTGAACCGACTGCACAACGTAAAAATCTAGATCAAAATGCAACCAGTGTCGTGAGTTTACAAACTCGAATAATGACGCTTGAAGAAACTAAAACTTTTTATAGTAAAGCCAATCCTGTTTCTGCTATCTCACCTAAAAAAGGAATAAGTAATCCGTCTTCGACCAAAAATATGAAACATCAGACCGACAAAGAGATTGAAGCAAAAAAAGAAGTTGATCTTAAGAAAGAAATAGATGCAAAAAAAGAGACGAAGCCTGCACCCATCGTTCCCATCAAGACGACAGAAAAAGTGACTGAAACACCTCAATCACAGCAATTAAAATACTATGTCGCTGCACGTAAAGATTTGAGCAAGGGACAAAACCAGATTGTTGCCTGTAATAATGCTGAAAAAGCCTATAGCTATGGCAAGTTGTATAATACCAATGGAAGTAATGTATATGCTGAATCTGGCGTATTGGTTGCAAAATGCCTAACCCATGTATCAGCTTATAAGAGCCGCTTTAGCAATCCTAAAGCTCGGGCAGTGGGGATTTTACAAAATCTAGCGACTCATCAAAATCATGCAGGTGCCCAAAATATGCTGAAACAGATTCAATAGTTTTCAGAGAATTAAGATATTTCGTTTGAGCTTGTTGTATTGCCATATGTCAAACTCAAACGAAAAAGCGATATTAAATAATACTCATCGCCGTTCTACAGCGTAATTTGAGCTCCAAGTACTTTGACAAACTGAGAAAGCCATGCAGGATGTGCAGGCCAAGCAGGGGCGGTGACGAAATGTCCATCGGTGACGGCTTCTGTGACCGCAATATCTGCATATTGACCATCCGCCAATTTTACTTCGGCTGCACATGCAGGATAAGCCGAACATAAACGACCACGAATTACATCTGCTGCGGCCAATAACTGAGCACCATGACAAACTGCGGCGATTGGTTTTTGTGCGCTGTCAAATTCACGGACAATAGCGACCACACGTTCATTCATTCGTAAATATTCTGGCGCGCGCCCACCAGGAATCACTAGCCCAACATAATCTTGTGTATTAACGGCATTAAAATCATAATTAATGGCAAAATTATGCCCACGTTTTTCACTATAGGTTTGATCGCCCTCAAAATCATGAATGGCGGTTGCAATCTGATCACCCGCCTTCTTTTCAGGACAAACCGCATGTACGGTATATCCTAAGCCGGTCAGAAATTGAAAAGGAACCATCGTTTCATAATCTTCAGCATAATCGCCGACCAGCATTAAAATTTGTTTGGACATGCGTTATTCCTCTTTTGTTGTGTTTATTGCCAAGAAAAAAGCATAAAAATTGATCTCAAGCGTGTATCAACCATAGCATAACCGCCTTTATGCTTTAAGTTATTCCTCTTGTCTCTTTAGTCGAATATTATTAAGTTATTTTGCATTGCTAAAGTTGCTAAATAAAGTCATGAAGACAATATGACTGAACGTTAATTAAATCTTGCGTCAAGAAAATGTGAACTAAAAGAGTGTATAAAATATGAATTATAATAATAAAACTTCTAGACAATGTATTTGGGCAATATTGCTAATGGCTATCACGATTACAGCCTCAGCAGCTCCATTCAATATTCTTGAATTTAAGAAAAATCAGTTAACTACAGTTGAGCAAACGCAAATTTGTACACTACTAAAATCATTTTGTGATCAGACGGAACAATTACGGAGTCTTAAAGCACCCGATCACAAGTTGTGGTTGCTTAAAAATGATCGTATTGCCGTTTTTCAAACATCTCCATCAGGTTTGAAGCTTGCTGGTCAATGGCAACTTCCGCTTGCTGTAGAAGATACAAATGATGATGACTCATCCTTTATATTTCCTAAGTTATTTCCAATGACACCAACGCGTTATGCCGTTGCGGTGATTGCACCCTTTTCAGAGATGTATTCAGGTGGAGGCGCGAGCATTGAGCGCGCTAGTTTTTATGAATTGTTTGAGCAGGGAAAAACACAACGCTTTATAACAGATTATCCCTTTAGTTTTACTCGAATGATTCGTGCTTGTTTCTCAGAACAGGACTATGAACAGGCTAAAGATCGATGTCATGATGAGGATGGTTTAAGTCTGGATATTCGCCCGATTAAACCGATGTTGTGGCAATTTCGCTATCACTACCATTTAGATATCTCGCCTGTATCTGATTCGGGGGAGAAGTCTTATAAAGGGAGTCGTAATCTAAATATTGATTTAAATCAGGCTCCACAACAGCCAAATATTCCAGATGATTGGAATTATGCAGGGCAAGGATAAGCACTTATTTACAGCCAAGTTACAGATGCAAGGAATCTAACTATGATAGAAATAGGAAATTGTTGATTGGAGTTAGATGAATGTCTCGCCTATATGCTGTGATTCGCCGTAAATATTCTATTCTTGGAACTTCACTTGTTCTGTTGAGTGCCTTGGCTGGGACTCAAATGGCGAGTGCTGGCCCCGCTGTCGATCAACTGAGTGATTGTCTGGTCAAATCGACGACTGCTACAGATAAGACTACAGTGTTGCAATGGACCTATGCAGCTTTATCGGTACATCCAGATTTAAAAGCGTTTAGTAATATTACGCCTACACAAAAAGATCAACTTGATCAGAAACTTGCTCAAGTTTTACAGCGAATTATCGTTGAACAATGTTCGGCACAGACCAAAGCGGTGATTCAGACTGAAGGATTGCAGGCGGTTGGACAAAGTTTCCAGCAGTTAGGGCGTGATGCAGGGGAAAGCATTATTAAAGACCCTGCGGTGAATCAGCAGTTACAAGGAACGCTTCGTTATATTGATTTAAATAAGATTGCGATGACGTTTTTGACGCCTGATGTCTTGGGTAAGTTGGGATTTGGGAAATAAGCCGAAAGATGTTTGTAAAGCTAGTTGAAGCTTATTTTATATGAAAACTTGCTGTAAAAACAACCAATACGTATAATAAAGTAAACAATACGTAGGAGTGAACTTATGCAAGCAAAATTAACATTGTCGATTGATAAAAATGTGATTGAACGAGCAAAGCATTATGCACAGCAACACCAGCAAAGTGTTTCTAGTTTGGTTGAAGCTTATTTAGATCGTATTTCAGCACAATCGAGCAGAGCACATAATCTTCAGACTCCAATTACGGAACATTTGACTGGAATGTTTAGAGCACAGGACAATGGACAGGATTATAAAGAATTGCTTGCGGATGCGCGTTTGGACAAGCATCTATGAGCGAACGTATTTTTATCGACTCTGATGTGATTCTGGACATGGCTTTAGCCCGTCAGCCTTTTGTTGAAGCTAGCCAGAAGGTTATCGCTTTGTGTGAAAAGGGGACTTTTACAGGCTGTATTTCGTCGAATAGTGTTGCCAATGTTTATTACATTTTGCGTAAGTTGGGGGGCGATGAAAAAGCTAGAGTATTTATAAAACAGCTTTTAATTTTTTTAGTGATTATTCCTGTTGATCATGCTGGAATTACCAAAGCTTTAAACTCTCAATTTACCGATTTTGAAGATGCGATTCAGCATTTTACTGCTCTAAGTTTCGGGTGTAGTAAAATTGTGACGCGCAATATTCAGGATTATAAGTTTGCTGAGTTGGATGTGGTTTTACCGAGTGTTTTTGTTGGCTGATTTTAAGTTAATTATTATGTTGATTTGAAAATATGTAGTTTAATTTAAAGTATTATATTTTCTTGTTTTGCTTTAACTAAATAATCTAATTTTAAGTTTCCTTGTGCTGATTTTAAAGTCCACTCTTTTGAAAATTTAAATTTAATCATTGATCTAACCGTATTTGCTATTGTTAAAATTGGAAATGTTGAAGATACTATATCAATTATCCCAGTTTTGATCATTTCAGAAATAACAGTTTCATTGAGCTCTAAGCTTACAGAGTGATCAACTCGAGAAATTAATCTATATCTCTCTTTTAAAGTTTTGTCTAAACTATGTATTGCAGATTTTAACTCAAAAAATTCTTTTTTTCTTCTCAAGTCTTGATCTTCGCTAGATAGGATTTTTTCATAAATATTGTCAAGAGATTGATGTAAAGCTGATAGCTCATCTTTTCTTTGATGTTTAAATTCTAATAAGTCATATATTGCGACATTTGATTTTGGTACAGGTAATAACTTCCGTAATTCAACTTTTAGGACATCTTTGTTTAAATAATGATTAAGGTTATTCTCACGAGAATTAAGCATATGGACTATAGTCCAATCATTTTCATGATCTTTTAATTTTTGGTTTGCAGCAAAAGTATGAGATTTTTGCAAAATATCTGCAAGCTGACCTTTTTGGAAAGGATAGTTAATATATTCTAATATGCCAGATTTAATATAATCATTTTCGTATGGTAAGCTAATTTTCATTAATCTTTGTTCAGGAATTACAACTTTATCCCAATATAAAGCAAAATATTGAATTTCTTCTGGATTATAACCACGTTCTAAATAAACTGAATTATTTTCTATATCACATTTGATAAGAACTGGTGGAATAATAATACCTCTTTGCATGATTATTTCCTATTGTATAATTTTGACTATAAATTTTTGTATCAAAGAAAAAACTGCTTAAGCAGTTTTTTCTTTGATAATTATTTTAGATCAACCAATTAATTTCTTCATTAATTCATTCACTTGGGCTGGGTTGGCTTTACCTTTTGCAGCTTTCATGACTTGACCAACAAGACCGTTAAAAGCTTTTTCTTTACCAGACTTGTATTCTTCAACCATTTTTTCATTGGCTGCAAGTACGTCTTTGATAATCGCTTCAATCGCACCTGTATCGGTTTCTTGCTTTAAGCCTTTTTCGCTAATAATGTCATCGGCAGATTTTCCTTCTGCTTCCCACATAAAGCCAAATACTTGCTTCGCGATTTTGCCATTAATGGTGTTATCCACAATACGCGCAATCATGCCGCCCAATTGCTCAGCGGATACAGGAGATTCAGCCAATTCTAAACCCGCTTTGTTTAAAGCGCCTGAGAATTCACCCATCACCCAGTTTGCTGCAATCTTACCTTGTGCTGCACCGCCAGAAGCTGCAACCACTGCTTCATAGAAATCTGCCATTTCGCGTGAAAGCGTGAGCACATGCGCGTCATATTCAGTCACGGCAAAATCTGCGATAAAGCGTTCACGACGTGCAGCAGGTAATTCTGGCATGATGGCTTTAATGGCTTCAATTTGCTCATCGGCGATAATCACAGGCAACAAATCTGGATCTGGGAAGTAGCGATAGTCGTTTGCTTCTTCTTTAGAACGCATTGAACGGGTTTCCATTTTGTTCGGATCGAACAAACGGGTTTCCTGATCAATCGAACCGCCGTATTCCAAAATTTCCATTTGGCGTTCAATTTCAACATTGATCGCTTGCTCAATGAAACGGAATGAATTGAGGTTTTTTAACTCACAACGGGTACCAAATGCATCACCGGGACGACGCAATGACACATTACAGTCCGCACGGAAAGAACCTTCCGCCATGTTGCCATCCGAAATACCAAGCCAACGTACAAGCGTATGAATCGATTTGATATAGGCAACGGCTTCTTCGACTGAACGCATATCTGGTTCAGATACAATTTCGAGTAATGGTGTACCAGCGCGATTTAAGTCAATTCCCGACTGACCTTCAAACTGGTCATGTATTGACTTGCCTGCATCTTCTTCAAGATGCGCACGGGTCACGCCAATACGCTTAACTTCACCATCTTCAAGCTGAATGTCGATATGCCCTAAGCCAACAATTGGATTGTCCATCTGGCTAATCTGATAGCCTTTAGGAGAATCTGGGTAGAAATAATTTTTACGCGCAAAAACAGACGCCTGATCAATATAAGCATCAATGCCCAAACCAAACCGAATGGCAAGATTCACCACTTCGGCATTCAGCACTGGCAGCACGCCCGGCATAGCCAAATCAACCAAACTCGCTTGAGTATTCGGGTCTTGACCAAATTCAGTCGATGAACCTGAGAAAATTTTAGATTGGGTTGCCAACTGCGTGTGAATCTCAATCCCAATCACCACTTCCCAACCATCAATCAACTTTGATTTTGGCTTTTTCTGAGCTACGTTTGCAGTATTGTTCATTATGCAGTCTCCTCAGCAATTGCCGCACGTTGCGTGTGGAAGTTTGTATCTTGTTGGTATTGATGCACAATTGAAAGTAATTGTGATTCTGACCAATAATTGCCAATCAATTGTAATCCTACAGGCAGATTCTGACTGTCTAACCCTACAGGGGCATTAATTGCAGGTAAGCCCGCAAGGTTGACTGCAAGGGTATAAATATCGCCCAAGTACATTTCAACAGGGGTTAAATCAGCTCCAATCTTGTACGCAGTGGTTGGCGCCGAAGGTGCTGCAATCACATCAACAGTTTCAAATGCTTTTAAGAAGTCTTGTTGGATCAAACGACGTACTTTTTGTGCCTTCACGTAATAGGCATCGTAATAACCCGCAGAGAGGGCATAAGTTCCAATCAGGATACGACGTTGTACTTCAGCACCAAAGCCTCCAGAACGTGAACGCTTGTATAAATCCATCAAATCGACTGGATTTTCACAACGGTAGCCGTAACGCACACCATCATAACGTGACAGGTTCGAAGATGCTTCAGCAGGGGCAATCAAGTAATAGGTAGGCACATAGCTTTCAGTCATGCTGAGATCAATCTCAACCAGAATCGCGCCCATTTCCTCTAACTTTTTCAATGATTGTTCAACACGTGCTTTTACATCAGCATCTAAACCTGCGACATTGAAGTATTGTTTCGGAATCCCAATACGTAAGCCTTTCAACGAGGTTGCATTTAGGTTTGCAACATAGTCATCGACATCTTTTTCAACCGAGGTTGAGTCTTTGGCATCATGTCCTGCAATCACATTCATCAGGTAGGCGCAATCTTCGGCTGAACGTGCCATTGGCCCGCCTTGATCCAGTGAAGATGCGTAGGCGATCATACCGAAGCGAGACACACGACCATAAGTCGGTTTTAAGCCTGTTAAGCCGCAGAATGAAGCAGGTTGACGAATCGACCCGCCTGTATCTGTTCCTGTTGCAAAAGGTGCAAGATCAGCCGCAACCGCTGCCGCTGAACCGCCAGACGAACCACCGGGAACTCGATCCAGCGCCCACGGGTTTTTGGTCGCACCAAAATAGGAGCTTTCTGAGGTTGAGCCCATGGCAAACTCATCCATATTCACTTTACCCAAAGTGACCAGACCTGCTGCTTTGGCTTTGGCGACCACAGTAGCATCGTAAGGAGAGATAAAGTTATCCAGCATTTTTGAACCCGCAGTGGTTTTAATGCCTTGGGTACAGAAAATATCTTTATGTGCTAACGGAATGCCTGTTAATACGGTGGCATGACCTGTTTTGAATGCGGCATCCGCGGCATCGGCTTCAGCCAGTGCTTGTTCAGGTGTAACAGTCACATAACTTTGAATCTTTGTGTCAAGCTTGGCAATACGATCCAGATAATGTTGAGTCAATTCGCGTGAGGAAAATTTCTTCTGGCTTAAGCCTTCGGAAAGTTCACGAATAGATAAGCGATGTAAATCTGTCATAAGTAAAAATTCTATATCGTCAAATTCTAAAATTTAGGGAGATAAATCACAAAGAATTTATCTGTTTTTAACTATTCAATGACGCGTGGAACCAGATAAAGTCCGTCCTGCGTTTCAGGTGCAACTGCTTGATATTCATCGCGATGATTGCTTTCAGTGACCACATCGGCACGCAAGGGTTGTGGGTTGTCAAACGGACTTTTCAGAGGTTCAACACCCTCAGTATCAATGCTTTTTAGGCTGTCCATCATGTCTAAAATTTTATTTAGACTTTGAGCATAGTCGCTAGATTGCGTATCATTAAGCGACAATCGAGCAAGATTGGCGATTTGAGATACGGTTTGTGCATTTAAATCTGAATGCTGAGCATCCGATGTAGACATAACATCACCTAAGTCAGTATTAAAAATTTGCAAATAATGTGGCTTATAATAAGCGATTGACTTGTTCAAAGCATCACATTTAGTTAAAGTTGCCAACTTGCGTCCATATAAAGTTTAACTGAGAACGACCCGTGATTCTAAAACGACTAATTGGCTTGTTTTCGCCAGATCTAGCCATTGATTTAGGTACAGCAAATACACTTATTTATGCACCAGGCCGAGGTATTATATTAAATGAGCCGACTGTTGTGGCGATTCGTCACAGTGGTTCGCAGAAAATTGTAGCTGCGGTAGGTCTCGATGCTAAACAAATGTTAGGTCGTACACCAGCCAATATTTCTGCAATTCGTCCAATGAAAGACGGTGTGATTGCTGATTTCGAAGTCACCGAAACCATGTTGAACCAATTTATTGGTAAAGTACATGAAAAACGCTTATTTCCACCCGCACCACGTGTGGTGGTGTGTGTGCCATGCAAATCAACTTTAGTTGAACGCCGTGCCATCCGTGAGGCTGTATTTAATGCAGGTGCGCGTGATGTGCGTTTAATTGAAGAACCAATGGCCGCTGCGATTGGTGCTGGTATGCCAGTTGAACAAGCGTGTGGTTCAATGGTGGTTGATGTGGGTGGTGGTACCACCGAGATTGCGATTATCTCACTTCAAGGCTGTGTCTATGCCGACTCACTCCGTATTGGGGGTGATGTATTTGATGAACAAATTATTCATTATGTGCGTAAAGCACACGGTTGTGTGATTGGGGAAACAACCGCTGAAATCATCAAGAAAGAAGTGGGCATGGCTGTTTCAGATGGTCAGACCTTGGAAATAGAAGTTCGTGGTCGTAATTTGGCAGAAGGTGTACCTCGCTCAATTACCGTGACTTCTGATGAAGTGATGCAAGCGATTTCTGATCCACTTCAAAGCATTGTCAGTGCGGTGAAATCAGCACTTGAACAAACTCCACCTGAACTCTCTTCTGATATCGCAGAGCGCGGAATTGTCTTAACAGGCGGCGGTGCTTTATTGCGTAATTTGGATAAGTTACTTGCTCAGGAAACAGGCTTACCTGTGGTCGTTGCAGAAGATCCTCTGACTTGTGTGACACGCGGTGGCGGTAAAGTACTGGAGTTCTTTGATAACCCAAATCATGACATGCTCTTTGTTGGTTAATACTTTTTAAGGACGAGGCGGTGCAACCGAATCTTTTTTCAAGACAACCGCCATCTTTTCGCTCGTTTGTCATCGCGGTTATTACATGTCTGGTGTTGCTGTTTATTAACTGGCGCATGCCTCATGTTATCAAGCCTGCGAGGGATGTGACCTATGCTGCATATAACCCGATTTATGCACTAGCCAGCTATCCTGTACTGTCGCGAGAATGGCTCAACCAACAAACCAAGTCTGAAACCCAGTTACGTCGTGAAAATACAGCGATGCAGGCTGAGTTGCTTCAGGCACAGGTGCGCCTACAAAAATTATCTGAACTCTCTGCGGAAAATACCCGTTTGCGGGGATTATTGGATACGCCTTTAATTATTGATGGGCGTATGGAAATTGCAGAAGTGATCGGGACAGATGCAGATCCATTGCGTCATATCATTATTATCAACCGCGGCGAGACCAATCAGATTAAAGTCGGTCAAACAGTTTTGGATGATAAGGGGATTATGGGGCAGGTCATTAATGTCTATCCTCATAGTTCACGTATCATGCTGCTTTCAGATAAAGAACATTCACTTTCTGTGCGTCTGGAACGCACTGGCATGCGCGCTATCGTCTCTGGAACTGGCGATCTTGGACGTTTAAAAATGGAATATGTTCCCACAAGTGCCAATGTACAGATTGGGGATAAAGTCTATAGTTCGGGATTGGGCGAACATTTCCCCGCAGGTTATCTAGTGGGAACGGTCTCGTTGGTTCGTCGACATAATTCGGGTGAGTTCTCTGAAATTGATGTGACTCCTGCGGCGCAGTTGGCCAGTGGACATCATGTTGTGGTGTTATTTTCTGAATCCCTAGCGATGGAGCAACCGTATGCCAATCGCTAAGTTAAAATATGAAAAGCGTAAAGATCCTCTGATCATTATTATTATTTCAATAGTCATCAGTTCGATTTTAATGATTTATCCATTGTCCTATGATGTTTCGGGCTGGCGACCATTGGTGATGTTGATGGTCATGCTGTTCTGGGTGCTGTGTCAGCCAACGTGGTGTGGCGTCTGGTTTGCATTTGCCACTGGATTATTTACGGATTTATTAATCGATTCGCCATTAGGACTCAATGCGCTGAGTTTTGTTTTGATCACGTTTATTGTGCGTTATTTCACTCGTGAAAGACGGATTTTAACGTTTATGAACTTATGGACGATTGTGATTTTAGCCTTGATTGCGCATTTGTTTTTTATGTGGATGGCGCAAATCATGGGAGGCTTCCATTTTTCCATTGCTCGCCATTGGCAACCTTTGATGACCAGTATTTTATGTTGGCCGATCATTTATTATTGTTTACATAAATGGCGCATTTAATTTTGGCGTCAAGCTCGCCCAGACGACAAGAGCTGCTTAGACAACTTGGTTTGGACTTTGATATTGTTCGTCCTGATATTGATGAATCAGTACAGGACAATGAATCCGTTTCGAGTTATGTTGAACGTCTGGCACGAGAAAAAGCTCAAGTCATTTTTAGCCAGTGTCCAGATGCGGTGATCTTAGCAGCGGATACAAGTTTGGGACTTGATGGTAAGATCATTGGAAAGCCAGAATCTAAAGCGCATGCTTTTGAAATCTGGACCGCATTGTCCGGTCGTCAGCACGATGTTTTTTCTGGAATTTGTGTAGCCACTGCAAGCGATTTTTTGAGTCAAGTTGTACAGACTCGAGTTGAATTTCAGCATTTAACTCAAGCAGATATGGAAAATTATTGGGCAACAGGGGAACCTGTGGGTAAAGCCGGCGCATACGCCATACAGGGAGCAGCTGCCCAATTTATTCCTCGAATTGAAGGTAGTTATAGCAATGTGGTGGGCTTGCCTTTATTCGAGACAATACAGTTATTAAAAAGAGTTAAGTTTATAGGGGAAAACGGCGGTTTTAATTAATCGATTAGATTGGACGCTTGATCTTCTTTAACTCTGGAACAAGAATTTTTATAACATTTTGAGTTTGAGTATGTCAGAAGAACTACTGATTAATGTCACGCCTATGGAGTGTCGGGTGGCATTAATCCAAAACGGAACCGTCAACGAGTTATTTGTTGAGCGGACAGTCAAACGTGGCTTGGTCGGTAATATCTATACAGGAAAAGTGGTTCGTGTATTGCCGGGTATGCAGGCGGCTTTTGTCGATATTGGATTATCCCGAACTGCATTTCTACATATCAATGACATGGTTTGGCCACGTTCGCAGCCAATGCCAAATGTTTTTGAGCTTTTACATCCGGGACAAATTCTCACTGTGCAAGTGATGAAAGATATGCTTGGTACTAAAGGCGCGCGTTTAAGTACTGATCTCTCCATTCCTTCACGCTATCTGGTTCTGATGCCTTATGGTAATCATATTGGGGTGTCACAGCGGATTGAATCGGAAGAAGAACGAGATCGTCTGCGTAGCATGATTGAGCGCATTCAAAAAGAACACAATTTACCAGGGAGCGTGATTGTTCGAACGGCTGCTGATGGGATTGATGAAGCATCGATTGCGCAGGATATGTGTTATTTGGCGAAGCTATGGGAGTTTATTCAACGTAAGCAAAAAGGTGGTGTTGTTCCAAATCTAATTTTTGAAGAATTACCTTTACCACAGCGGGTAATCCGAGACTTAGCCAATGAAGAAACCTCAAAGGTATATGTAGATTCACGTGAAATTCATGCAAAATTGGTGGAATTTATCGATGAATTTGTCCCCAATATCAAAGATCGATTGATTCATTATCCCGGCGAGCGTCCATTATTCGATTTATATAATGTCGAAGAAGATATTCAAAAGGCTCTACAGACTCGGGTTGCCTTAAAGTCTGGCGGTTATTTGATGATCGATCAAACTGAAGCGATGACCACCATTGATGTTAATACAGGCTCTTATGTAGGCGGTCGTAGTCTCGAAGACACGGTTTTTAAAACCAATATGGAAGCGACACAGGTCATTGCACGTCAGTTACGACTTCGTAATCTGGGCGGTATTATCATCATTGATTTCATTGATATGCAAGAGGCCCTGCATCGTGAAGAAGTGATGCGTCAGCTCGAAAAAATGCTGGAACGTGACCATGCCAAAACCAAAATTACACAAGTGTCTGAACTTGGTTTGGTAGAAATGACGCGCAAGCGTACGCGCGAATCTTTGGAGCATTTGCTGTGTGAGTCCTGCCCGACTTGTCAGGGGCGGGGTTATGTGAAGACAGCAGAAACAGTGTGTTACGAGATATTTCGAGAAATTTTAAGATATACCCGAGCATTTGAATCCAAGAGTGGCTTTACTGTCGTTGCGCATCCTGCGGTGATCGATCGCTTATTAACGGCGGAAGCTACTGCTGTCGCGGATTTGGAGCATTTTGTGAATCGTGTCATAAAATTTCAGGTCGAAAATTTATACACGCAAGAGCAATATGACATCATTTTAAGCTGAAATTGTAACAGGATTTCGCTTAATCCTTGTTACAACTGAAATTTTACTTTCGCCTGCGAATTTTAAATACTAGACATATCCAGTAGCCAAAGACAAATTCTCCCTTTTTAGACGTCTTAGCAAGTCGAGGTTCTCTAGCATGAATGTAAGTGAAAGATTACTTGGTCAAGGTTTAAAACATGTCATGGACAGCAGTAATGTTGTGAATACATGTTATATGGTGGACGATCAAGGTAAAGAAGTACAAATTACCACCGCGATGATCCGCTCAGTGTGTCATCAATTACTCAAACAATGTCGTACCATTAAAAAATAAGGGGCATATCAAGCCCCTTATTTTATTCTTGTGATGGCTTAACTGACTGCACTGACTTGAGTTTGACGTTGTTGCATACTTTCTTTTTCTGCAATCAACTGTTCAAAACGAAGAATTTCATCTTCCAGATGTGTCAATAAATTTTGCATACGTGGCAATGCATTACGGCAAGCGGTTAAACCCACTTCAAGTTTATCCAGATAGCTGGTCATGGTGATGTTTAGCGCTTGTCCATCAAGGACAATAGAAGCAGGGTAAAGTGCATCTAGTTTAGCACCATTCCAGTAAAGTGGTTCACGTGGGCCAGGAACATTGGAAATGACCAAATTAAATGCCTGATGTTTTGGCATCATGCCAGATAAGATATTCAGTCCAGCAGGACCATAGACCACAGCACTATAGTTTAAAATCTGATCACTAGTCATGCGTTTAAAGCGCTGTTTGGCATTTTGTACGCTACGACGAATCGTTTGTAAGCGTTCTAAAGGATCATCTTTATGGGTCGCCAGATTTGCCAGAATCATGGTAATTCGATTACTGACGTCAGAGTCATCACTGCGTAACGAAGCTGGCACCATCGCAATTAATGGTTTATTTGGCAAGCTTTGATGGCTAATCAGATATTCGCGTAATGCACCAGAACACACCGCCAAAACGATATCATTGATGGTGACATCAAGTGCTTTGGCAATATGACGAAAGCGATCTAGCTCAAATGACTGTGCCGCAAAACGGCGTGAAGAACTGACGCGTTGATTCAATATTGAACTCGGTGCCTGAAAGCTCGAGACATAATCAGGATTACGCCCAAAGTCTTTTAACAGTGTTTGAGAAAGTTCCTGCATCACGCGTGGCGTTGCTTGCAGTTGATCTTTCAAGCCCATTAACACTTTTTTGATTCGTCCAGGCTTGGACTCTTTTAAACGTTTTGCGCGTTTGCCTTCGACACACCAAGGGGGAACGATACTTTTTTCTGTTGGATCATCTGATAGTGATTTTTCAATCAAACGCATCCCTGCAACGCCATCCACCATCGCGTGATGAATTTTGAAGTACATGGCAAAACGGTTGCCTTCAATCCCTTCAATAATATTACAGGTCCAAAGCGGTTTTGCCCGATCAATGAGGGTGCTATGTTCCTGAGAAATATAAATCAGTAACTCGCGAATACGTCCCGGGTGGGGTAAGGAGACATGTCGAAAGTGATGGTCCAGATCGAACTCTTCATCTTCATCCCAAAAGAGGCCGCTCAGTCGATTGTTAAAGGGCGGGACAGGAATGGTTTTGGATTTGCGAATATCGTTGACCAGATCTTGCATAAATGTATCTGGGGCATTTTCTGGAATTTCAAATAAAAACAGACCGCCTACATGCATAGGCTGCTGTCTTTTTTCTAAGGATAAGAATATAAAGTCAATTGGGTGTAATGGGCGCATAGCTTGGATTGCCTCACTGCAATTATATCAATAACCCTTGATGAGCTACGTTTTTAGAATTATAGAACACGTGTCTATTAGAAGTGTATGACTAGTATATAAGCAAAAATGTACATAAAGCCAATAAAATGTGATGAATGTTGAGATAACACAGAAGCATTGATTTTACTCAATACTTGTTGTTTATAAATTGACTTATTCGTCCTTTTGAAAATGAAGTCTCTATGGGGCATTGATTCATCGCTGTTAAGGTTTTCTTTCATTATCTCCTTTAAAAAAGAGATAAACATGACCTTTGAAAGCCATTGTTTGATTGAATCATTTGATCAATAAAAAAGGTAGCCATTTTCATAAGCTACCTTTTTTAAACTAAGCCATTAATGACTTAAGTGTAAGCCACATTCACGATGTTCTTCACCTTTGGTTGGGTCAAAATAATCTTCATTATCAGGAAGATTATGTTTTTGCATATATTCCCACAGGTCTTTCGATGTCCATTTGAGTAAGGGTGCAACTTTAATTAGTCCATCTGGATTGATACTGACTGCGTCCATTTCCGCACGAACTGCGGTATCTGTGGCACGTAAGGCCGTAAACCAGACTTTCGGTGCAGTTTCGCGTAAAGCGCGTTCAAATGGTTCTAGTTTGACTTCTGCGGTGAAAGCTTCATGCTTTGGATCATCGAGTGCTGGTACTGGTCCTTCCAAAGCTTCACGATGGGCGCGAGAACGTTTCGGTAGATAGGTGAGTAGATTGAGATTGAGTCGTTTGGTAATTTCGTCCACATATTTATAGGTGGTTTCGGTGTTGTAGCCATTATCCATCCACACGACTTGGATGTCTGGTTTAACACGTGTCAGCATATGCAAAATCACCGCTTCAAACGGACGGAAATTCGTCGTCACAATGGCTTTTTCATTCAGGCTCAGCGCCCATTCAATCAACTTTTCAGCATCATTGCCTAATTCTGCATTGATACGTTTTAAATCTAAACTCATTCCAGTGTGCCTTATTAGATATCAACTGATTTTGCAGATTATTATAATCTAATTTGAAGCGTCAACCTGAATAATCGCTCAATTTGAGTTTAAAAGATTGTGTGTGCAGAAAAGTCTACATGTTAAACTAATGCCATTTTTAAAATCCGCTGGAGTGAGCATGGAAATCGTTTGTTTAGACTTGGAAGGTGTTTTGGTTCCTGAAATCTGGATTAATTTTGCAAAAAAAACAGGCATCAAAGAGCTTGAAGCCACTACGCGCGATATTCCAGACTACGATGTGCTCATGACACAGCGCTTAAATATTTTAAAACAACATGGTTTAGGCTTAAACGACATTCAGGCAGTGATTGCCGATATGGGACCATTGTCTGGGGCGAAAGAGTTTGTGGAATGGGTGCGTACTCATTTTCAATTGATCATTCTTTCCGATACCTTCTATGAGTTTGCACATCCTTTGATGCAACAACTAGGTTGGCCAACGATTTTCTGTCATAAATTGGAAACAGATGATAAAGGCATGATCACGGCTTATAAACTGCGCCAACCAGATCAAAAACGTGAAGCTGTGAAAGCTTTGCATGGTCTGAATTTTCGTGTAATTGCAGCAGGTGATTCGTATAACGATACCACCATGTTAGGCGAAGCGGATCATGGTTTCTTGTTTGATGCGCCAGATAATGTGATTGCTGAATTTCCTCAATTTCCTGCGATTCATGGATATGATGCGTTAAAAGAAGCGATTCGTTCAGTTTCACAACGTGATATTCCTGCTTAATCGCTAAGTTATTTAAACCAAAGGCGCTTTAAGCGCCTTTTGTTTTTCAAGCAAGAATCATCAAAAAGAGTTACACGGTTTATTGGGTAAAATGGATCAAACATTAAAATAAGGTTTCTTGGTTTTAACTTTTTTGAAGAAACGGCGCGGATTTAATTTTTGTAATAATGATGCTGGCACGGGACAGGCTTCATACAACATCAAGGCTGCCAATATTTCACTACACAATGGCGCAAATAAAAACCCTTTAGAACCTAAACCTGCAAAGGTAAAGATACGCGAGTTTTCCTGAACTTGTCCGAGTAATGGAAAATAATCAGCCGTTTGCGCACGGATAGAGGCGCGTCCTTGCCAAACGGCAGGATCTGGCAAGTGTTGTGCATAAGTTGGATAGACGCTGTGGATTAAATCAAAGTTATGCACATGGTCTTCTAGGAGAACATCTTCATCCTCCCGATTGGGGTAAAACGATGCGCCTAAAATTAAATGTTGAGCATCCAGTTGCATACAATAACCGCCATAGCTATACGCTTGGTCTTGAGCTAAAGGGTGTTCGCTATTGTTTAGCCAACTGACTTGACCACGAATCGGCTTGAGGACAGGGTACTGTTCAAATAAGTCCGAACTGGCTTTAGCGCAACACACGACGACTTGATCTGCCTCCGCTAAAACATCTTGATCTTGCATGAGTTGAACCATCGACCCCATTTCGATCAATTGTGTAACTTTGCCAATTTTCAGGTCAATATTGCGGTGTTTTAAGATTTGATCACGAAGCAGGTGCGGAGAAACCGCGCCAGCCTGTGTCAGCTTTAAACTGGACAAGGTCGTGGCAATTTGACTCTGTTCAGATCTTTGCGTTTGTAATAATCCAACTGGATATTGTTCTGCAAGATCGAGTAAGTCTTGTGGATTTTTTTGTGCCATTTGGTTGACTTGAATGGTACAAAAAGCTTCAAATTTTGGATAAAAATTTAAAGCATATTGCCAGGTCAGCGTCATTAAATGCTCATGCGCTTGTTCAATCGGACAGAGTTTTGGATTAAGCAAGGCCAACGGATTGCCTGATCCACCTGAGAGTGGTTGCTTCTGCTCATAGATGGTGATGTGGTGTCCACGTTGAGCCAATGCCCATGCCACATTTAAACCTGCGATTCCCGCCCCAATAATCGCAATATTTTGTGGTTTAAAGCCTTGCGTAGGCTGATCTATAGCAGATGATTCAGTTTTTTCTTCAGTCTGTTGCCAGATTGCTTTGAGCATTTCACGTTTATGACCAAACCCTTTGGGTCTGGAAATGGTAATGCCATGTTTTTTAAGGCCGCGTTTCAATACACCTGCCACACTAAACGATGCAAAAGTTGTCCCAATATCAGAAAGCCTGACGATGTGATTGAGCACCTGTTCTTCCCAAAGCTCTGGATTGCACGAGGGCGCAAAGCCATCCAGAAACCATGCATCAACCGCTTTGGTTTTTTCAATCATAGGGAAAACATCATGTGCATCACCTAGCCATAGATCCAGACTAAATCGTTCTTCAGGAAAACTTAAACGATGACAGCCTGCGATTGGAAGCGGATACTGTGCAATAAGTTGGTCGGCAAGAGGTTTGAGTTCAGGCCATGCATTTAATGTACGAATCAAATCGGTTTTGCTTAAAGGAAATTTTTCAACGCTGATGGCATGTAAATGGCTCTGATTAGCTGGACGTACCTGTTGCCAGAGTTGCCACAAGGTTAAAATATTTAAGCCTGTACCAAATCCTGTTTCACCAACACAGAAATATTGAAAAGGTTGTAGTTGACTTAACCGCGTACTGAGATCATTCCCATTTAAAAAGACATGTCGGGTTTCAAGTAAGCCATTGGCTTTAGAGAAATAAACATCGCCAAACTGTCTGGAAATGGGAATATCAATGCCATCGACAGATTCCCAATCCAGTTCAGCCGTTTCAATACCAGAGCTTGTCACTGAAAAACCTTTAAAATCGTTTTAAAGGATGAATTTTACCACTGACGACGACGTTTGGTGTGAATATAACTGGCAATCAGAAAGCCCAGAAATACACCTACGCCCATGACTGCACCGCCGTACAAAAACATTTGCGCACTGCGTTCACTTTGTAAGACTTGAACCTGAACCAACAAATTATCATTTTTGAGTTGTAACTCTTGATTCTGAGTTAAAGCATCCAGATTGGCTTGTTCCAGTTGTTTGAGTCGTCCTGCCTGATCTTTAACCAATGCCTTGATTTTATTGTCCTGATCAGCTTTGGCCTTAGCAATTTGTTCGGCTGTTAACGGTTTGGTTTCTGCATTCGGATCAGCAACAACAGCGCTATTGGCAGGCGCTGGTTTTGCAGTTGTGGTTGCAGTTGTCGTGGCGGTTGCTGCCACTGGTGTTGGAGCTGCTGCGTTGGGTACAGCTTCAACCGCCCATGCCGTTGAACATAATAGTGATAAACCAATAAGCACTTTGGAAATGGTTGACATAATTTTACTCTTTCGGAAATGCTTTATTGAATGGTTTAACTTCAATGTTTGCATAGATCCCTTCAAGCAGGAAAGGCTCATCTTTGAGCCATGTATCCAATGCTTCGCGGCTGTCAAAGTCTACAATAATGGTACTGCCATAAAAACCCGCTTGTGGATTGGTCGGATCTTTAGGCATTGCACCTGCCACAATCAGACGACCTTCATCATCCAGTTTTTGTAATCGTTCAAGATGTTGAGGACGAACAGCTAAACGTTTTTCTACAGTTCCGTCATTGTCGGTACAGGTGACTACAAATAATGGCATAGGTCAATCTCAGAGTTTGATTTTAAAGCAATTTAAGCATCAGGCGATTTAAAGTATTTACGCAATACAACAAACTGAATAATGATAAAGGAAAACATGACGATCATGTCACCAAAAGCTGTAAATTCACCCCAATATTTGCCATGCATAAAAATAAAGGCAAAAAAGCAATGTAACAGCGACATCACTACAAACATGGCCGCCCAGGCAAAATTTAAGTTTTTCCAGCCTTGTTCACTCAGTTCAAAAATCGGACCAAATAAACGTTGGATCAGTGGTTTTTTATCTTTGCTGAACATCGGTGAAAGTAAAAATGCCCCTGCAAAAATCAGATTTAAAATCACGGCTTTTAAACGGATATAGAAATCATCACTGAGCATCAAGGTAATACCGCCAAAAATGACGGTCATAAACAGCACAATCCATTGCTGTTTCTCCAGACGGAACTTTTGGGTAATGAACAAACCACCATAAATAACCAACATGGAAATAATCAGACCCGTTGTCGCGACGAGAATATTATTGTTATCAACACCACCTGCTGATCCAATCAATTGTAATAAGGGATGATGCGTATCTTTAGGATCAACGGTTTTGTATAAATAAAAGAAAATAATGAGGGGCACAAAGTCTAAAAGTGCTTTCATGTTAGAGTATCTAAACTGGATCAACGAAGTGGCATAGTATAAAGATGCAAGGCATAGATTTACATACACATAGCAATATTTCTGATGGAACTTTGTCACCAGATGCATTGGTCAAATCGGCAGTTGAATGTGGTATTCATACGCTGGCCTTGACCGATCACGACACGATGGATGGTGTAGAGCTCGTTAGAAAAACTGCTCAACAGTATGATATTCATATCATTTCTGGTGTTGAAATCTCCAGTCAATGGTCACGCCCAGCCACGAAAAAGAGCTATGGTGTGCATATTGTTGCCTTAGATATGCAACAGCCAGAACCTTTACAAGATGCACTTAGGATACAAAAAAAGATTCGTGCAGAACGTGCCAAACAAATTTGCCATTTACTTAAAAGTTGTATTGGACAGGATATTTATGAAGATGTGCTGACTTTGGTCGATGGAGAAGCAGATCGAATCACGCGAACGCATATTGCCAAAACTCTCGTGAACAAGGGTATTGTTTCACGTCCGCAGCAGGCTTTTGATCGGTTTCTAAAAGAAGGTAAACGCGCATTTGTGAAGTTTGATGGTTTGAGTCTGCAAGAGACTATTCAGATCATTCATCAGAGTGAAGGATATGCTGTATTGGCGCATCCGACGCGCTATGACTTATCGGCGACCAATGTCCGTTATTTGATTGAACTGTTTGCACAACTTAAAGGTGATGCGGTGGAATTACCGCCAAGTGGTGAGCCCTTATCTACTCGTCAAATGGTCGATCGAATGATCGAACAGTTGGATTTAAAAGTTTCAATTGGCAGTGATTTTCATGGCGATAATATGCCGTGGATTAAACTTGGGCATACGCCTGTGCCTAAAGCGGATCAACAGGGGATTTGGAATGTATTTAGATAAAAGTTTAATGCGTATTATCGTCATACCACGGATATTGATATTGAAAGTAATGGCTTAAGTATTCTAAGAAGAATTGGATTTTGGGTGGAACAAGTTTTCGATTTGGCCATACAGCATAAATCGAAGTAGATTCGACGGGATAATTGTGAAGGATCTGAACGAGTTTACCTGAGGCTAAATCATCAGCGATATGCCAGATCGAATGATTGGATATGCCTAATCCAGATAAGGATGCCTGTCTGATTGCTTCACCAGAGTTCGTTGTAAAATATCCATTGACACGGATAGTTTGATATTCAGCATTTTCATCAAGCAAATACCAATGATCCGTTAAACCATTTTCATGCTGTTGTAACAGACATCGGTGCAATGTCAATTCAGATGGGGTCTGAGGACAACCATATTTTTGCAGATAATCTGGAGATGCACACAATAAGCGTTTATTTAAAGTTAACGGTTTTGCAATTAAGCTTGAATCTCTCAACTGACCAATTCTAATCGCCAAATCCATACCATATTTGATGAGATCAATATTTTGGTCATTTAAATCCAGATAAATTTTTAGCTCAGGATGCAAAAGAGAAAACTCAGCAATAATAGCCGTTAAAATTTTCGTTCCAAAAGTTGAAGATGTTGTAATTCTGAGTGTTCCATTGAGGGTATGGTCTTTGACTTTTAACGACTGTTGAACATTTAAAAAATCAGAAATCCAAGGGCGACCGTGCTCAATGAGTATTTTTCCTTCTTCCGTCAGATTTAATTTTCTTGTGCTTCGATGAAATAAACGTAACTGTAGGTTGTTTTCTAATCGCTGAATCCTTTGACTGGCAACAGATGCCGAAATATTTGCTTCTTGTGCAGCTTTACTGATAGAGCCCAGATCTGCAACCCGAATAAAAAATTGAAAATCTTCTGTATTCATGATCAATAAAATCAGAAAAGTATTTTCTCATTATCATGGTTTTTTTGAAAATGTCATTGCGCTATTGTGAATTTAACAAGATAAAACACGAAGCTGGAGTGAGTAATGAATTATCATTTTTTAGGAAACTCGGGTTTAAAAGTCTCTGAGCTTGGTTTTGGTGCAGGGACTTTAGGCGGCAAAGGTCAACTTTTTTCTGCTTGGGGACAACCGAGTCAAACCGAAGCCAATCGTATGATCCAAATGTGTCTGGATGCTGGAATTAATTTTTTTGATACTGCTGATGTCTATTCCGATGGCGAGTCTGAGACAATGTTGGGCAAGGCTTTAGCCTCAGATAGAAAAGACACGATTATTTCTACTAAAATCGGTATTCGAAGCTCAGATGGGGTAAATGCGGCAGGTTTTAGCCGCAACTATTTGCAATATGCCGTAGAGCAGTCTTTAAAGCGCTTGGGTACAGATTATATTGATGTGTTGCAACTCCATCAATTTGATAGCTTTACTTCACTGCATCAACTGATGAAAACACTGGATGAATTGGTTCGAAGTGGAAAAGTACGTTATATCGGCGTTTCAAATTTTTCAGGTTGGCAATTAATGAAGGCGCAAGCGATTGCCGATCATTATGGTTATGAAAAGTTTGTGGTCAATCAGGTTTACTACTCATTGATCGGTCGGGATTATGAATGGGAGTTAATGCCTTTAAATGATGATCAACAAATTGCTGCTGTGGTCTGGAGTCCATTAGGCTGGGGGCGTTTGACAGGGAAATTTGATCGACAACATCCGATCCCTGCTGAAAGTCGCTTGCATGATACTGCTCAATTTGCTCCTCCTGTCAACGAAGATCATTTATACCAAGTGATTGATGCTTTGAAAGAAATTTCGGAAGAAACAGGCTATACCATTCCTCAAATTTCTTTGCAGTGGTTATTACAAAGACCCACTGTGGCGAGTGTGCTGATTGGTGCTCGAAATGAAACACAACTTCAAGATAATCTAAAGGCCAAAGATATTTATTTATCCCATGAACATGTTGAAAAATTGAATCAAGCGAGTGCGATTTATCCAGCTTATCCTTATTATCCGTATTGGAATGGACAATTTACAGAGCGCTTTAAATCAATTGTTGACTCTCAATTTATTCGTCACTGATCTGAAGCATTTTCTATAAGATCTATGCGTGAGATATAAGAACAGGCCAGAGGTTATAACAAATTATGATCTTGAGCTTGAATAGGCGGTGGGGTTGGTCTGCCTAAAGTTCCTAATAACTCAATTTCGATAAGCCGCACCATCGAGTCGAGTGGAAGGTCATTACTTTGTGTGCCAAAGGGTTCTTCAATTTCAGAACTTAAAGCATCCAGCCCTAAAAAAGTATAAGTCAAAATCCCGACCAGTAATGGCGTCCCTAAACCCAGAATAGGCCCCACGCTAAAAGGCAACATAAAACAGAAAAAGAATACGGTACGATTCAGCAAAACCGAGTAAGCAAAGGGAATAGGGGTGTTGGCAATACGGTCGCAACCGGTCTGTACTAGACTGAGTTCGGTGACATAGCGATTTAACTGCGTGTAAATAATGTCACTGATCTCACCTTCTTTAAGCGATTGCATTAACTCCCATTGAATCAGGCTTAAAGTGTATTGTGGCGCATTATGTTGTTGATAAAGCTGTGTCAGGGCTTGTTGACTCATTCCTGTGGTTTCTGTCAGCTCAGTCGGATGTGCTGTTTGATGACGCAGGCGATCACGAAGTGTATTGGCAAAAACAATCACATGTTGAATGACTTTTTCACGACGACCTTGTGGCAAAATACGGCAGTCCCGATCAAAATGTCGTGCATTGGCGATCAAGGCTCCCCAGAGTTTACGGCCTTCCCACCAACGATCATAACAGGCACTATTTTTAAAGCCTAAAAAAATGGAAAGTACGACCCCAATCAGGGTAAAACCGACAAGGGGAAGTTCTGGGAAATGATAAATCTGAGTATATTCAAGCCCACCGACAATCGCAGAGAGCAGCATCACCACGCCGAGCGCAGGTAAAATTTTGGGTAAAATTGTTCCGCGCCAAGAAAACAGTAACTTTATGAGATCGGTTTGGTCGCGTACAATCATGATTCAACGGGCAAGGATTTTTTTATGATCTTTACCAGTTGGTCAGGCTTTGTCAATACAATTGCAACATGATTTTATAAATTGAGCAGTCGCTGTTCAGCAAATGAAAAAGTTGCCTGTTTAGCCACTATAATATGATCAATCAACTTGATCTCGACACATTCACAAGCCTGTTTTAACTGTTGGGTCATTTCAATATCTTCGACCGAAGGCCGTACTTCACCAAAGGGATGGTTATGTGCAATCACGATAAAACTAGCATGTTGTTGAATGGCATAACGCAAGGTTTGTTTGATTGAAACACTGCAAAAATTGGTAGAGCCAAAAAACAGTTTTTTGAAATGTAACTTGCGTAACTGACTGTCCAGACACAGGACAGCAAACACTTCCTGCGTTTCACCTTGTAACTCATAACGTAAATAATCGAGTACCAGTTGAGATGAATCCAGATTTAAATGATCTTGATGAAAATGATTATTCAAATAACGTCTGCCTAACTCCTTGACTGCCATTAATTGTGAATATTTGGTCGCGCCCATTCCATGAAACTGACACAGCTCTTCCTGTGAAGCGTCAAATACAGGATTAAGTCCCCCAAAATGCTGAATCAGGAGTCTAGCCAGTTCAACCGCAGAGTGCTGTCTGGAGCCTGAACGTAAGAAAATCGCCAGTAATTCTGCATCTGATAAACTGCTTGCGCCTTGTTCTAGCAGGCGTTCACGTGGGCGTTCTTGTTGTGGCCACGCTTTGATCGATTGTTTAATAGAATGATTCATTATAAATATCACTTATTGCCATTATTTTAATTCTGATTTCATAGCCAATCACTTGGGTATGCGCGTATTTAATGCTATTGTGAGCGCCACTGCAACATAAAGGTAAGCTGTTTGTGAGCTTTGATTTAAGTGTTATTCCTCATAAAAACATCATCCTAGCGGTTACTGGCGGCATAGCAGCCTACAAAAGTGCGATTATCGTTCGTCGGCTAAAAGATTATGGATTTAATGTGCGTGTGGTGATGACCCACGGCGCACAAGCATTTATTACCCCCTTAACTTTTCAGGCACTTTCAGGTAATCCTGTACATACCGAATTACTAGATCCTGAAGCAGAAGCGGGCATGGGGCATATCGAGTTGGCGCGTTGGGCCGACTTGGTTTTGGTTGCGCCAGCAAGCTGCGATACTTTGGCAAAATTTGCGCACGGTTTAGCAGACGATTTACTTAGCACCTTGTATTTGGCGACTAAAGCGCCTGTTTGGGTCGCGCCTGCCATGAATCAGCAAATGTGGGCAGCAAAAGCCACACAGCGTAATTTACAAACATTGGTGGAAGATGGTGTGCATGTGATCATGCCTGATGCAGGTTCACAGGCCTGTGGCGATGTTGGTCTAGGGCGTATGCCTGAACCTGAACAATTGGCTTATCAGGTGCGCGAATATTTTCATAAAGCCCAACGTGCTATCGCAGAAAAATTTGGATTATTGGCAGGTAAGCATGTGGTGGTGACCGCAGGGCCTACACGCGAAGCGATTGATCCTGTGCGTTATATTTCCAATCATAGTACGGGGAAAATGGGCTTTTCGCTTGCGGCGGCTTGCTATGCAGCAGGCGCTAAAGTGACCTTAATTGCAGGTCCTGTAACACTGGATACACCAAATGGTGTGCAACGTGTCAATGTTGCTTCAGCTGTGCAAATGCTGGATGCGAGTATGCAAACGCTAGATGAAGGCTGTGATATTTTTATCGCAACGGCAGCAGTGGCAGATTACCGCGTTGCTCAAGTGGCAGATCAAAAAATTAAAAAAGCAGGCGATGAGTTAGCAGTTTCTCTGATTAAAAATCCAGATATTGTTGCCACGATTGCACAGCAACAACAGCGCCCATTTATGGTGGGTTTTGCCGCAGAAACACAAAATGTTGAAGAATATGCAGCAGGCAAACTGGTGGCGAAAAAACTGGATATGATTGCTTGTAACGATGTCTCACGTAAAGATATTGGTTTTGCTTCAGATGAAAATGCCATGACGGTGTTTTTTGCACAAAGTTATCATATGAAGAAACGTGAGCTGGAAAAAGCTTCTAAACAGGAAATTTCGCAGCAATTGGTCGAAGCTATTGCAGATGCTTTAAAACGCAAAATTTAAACCGCCTGTGTTTATACAGCTAAATTTGAGACAAAGCTCCAACAAAAGGCGCTTTTTCTTTTTTTGAAACTTGGTTATGTTTGAGCAGTCAAATGATTGACTAAACAGGGAATGCACCGATGAAGACAGTATGGTTCAGTGCATTGTTTCTAAGTTGTTTTGGATTGAGCCACCTTGCGACGGCAGCCACTTTACATGACAACATGGTAACAATTGCAACTGCTTATGCAGATTTTAATAAATCGACTAATGCCAACGATGCCAGTTCTGCACTGACAAAAATGCGAATGGCTGCGCTTGATTCTAAAGCATCGAAACCCAATAAATTAAAAAATCAGCCAGATCATAGCGCTGATGTTAAAGCCTATCGGGCTGGACTTGATCAATTGGTCGCTGAAATTGATAAGACGTCTGGATTGGTCAAAGCCAATCAATTGGCTCAGGCGAAAGTAGAAGGCAAAAACCTGCTTAATATTCGCAATGAAAATCATAAAAAATTTAAATAAAGCCTGACCGAATATTAGACATAAAAAAACCACCAAACGGTGGTTTTTTTATTTGGGCGATTAGGCCTGACCTTCAGCAACGGTTGCCTGAGCACGTTGCATATTGGCTTCAAATTCAGCATCAAAGTTGATAGGAGTCAACAGTAATTGAGGGAAACTGCCTTTTGTCACCATATCATTGACTGCTTCACGCAAAAACGGGAACAGAATGTTCGGGCAGTAAGCACCTAGAATGTATGGAAGGCGTTCTTCTTCAATATTTTCAATCAGGAAAATACCTGCTTGAGTGACATCTACAATAAACGCTGTCTCGCCATCATTATTGGCTTGAACCACTACTTTTAATGACACTTCAAAATGTGTTGGATCAACTTTTTCAGCAGCAGATGAGAGGTTGATATTCAACTCTGGTTGCCATTGTTTAGTAAAAACTTGCGCCCCAGGAACTTCAAATGAAATGTCTTTGGTATAAAGACGTTCTAAAGCGAGTTGTGGTTGAGTTTGTTGTTCTTCACTCATTCTTTTTTCCTTTACAATTTAAGCGAGTTTAGGCCAGTAACGGGTCGAGTTTACCATCACGCTCTAAAGCATAAAGCTGGTCAAAACCACCAATAAACTGATCATTAATAAAAATTTGAGGCACAGTGCGATGATTGGTGCGTTGCATCAATTCAACACGTACTTCTGGTGCTTCATTGGATAAATTAATTTCTTTATACTCAACGCCTTTACGCTCAAGAAGCTGTTTTGCACGCACACAATACGGACACATTGTGGTCGAGTAAATCGTGATATTTGCAGACATAAAGTTCTCCTTAAGCTTTGGTTTTGCTTTTCACCAGTGGCAGGTTTTGTGCTTTCCAGTTACTAATTCCGCCATCAAGACGATAACTGTCAGCATGACCAACTTTTTGCAGGGCACTACCTGCAACCTGACCTAAATTACAAATGAACACCAATGGGCGATCACTTGATTTTAACTCATCAATATGGCTAGTCAGTTGGCTGTATGGAATGTTACGACTACCGCTGATATGACCTTCACGAAAATCACCCGCATCACGTAGATCAATCAGTTGAGCATTTTTCGCTTTAACTAAAATACCAAGTGATTGTGGGGAAATCTTACGACCATTACGTTGCCCTTCAAAGACAAAGAACAGCACAATTAAAACAGCCAAGATTCCAAACAAAAAGGGGTGATTCCCCATAAACTCTAACCAGCGTTCCACAAGTCACCTAATTCAGCTTAAAATTGACGTAGAGTATAGCTCATATACATGGTGATCAAAATCACCAGTTCAAGGGTAATTTTGATAGAAAATTAACTTTTTTGTTGCGCATCCTGAATTTCTTCATTTAAACGCAAATAACTTTCAAGTCTACGCGGTAAAATTTCACCAGCGACAACTGCATTTTTGAGTGCGCACTGTTTTTCATGCGTATGCGTACAGTTACGAAATTGGCAATGTCCCAAGTGCGCTGCAATTTCTGGGAAGCCTTCACGAATTTTATCGGCATTTAAATGCCAAAGCCCAAATTCACGTATTCCAGGAGAATCAATCAACGCGCCATTTTGCCCAAAACTGATCAAACGAGTGGATGTGGTGGTGTGTTGGCCCAATGCCGAGTTCTCTGAAATGATATTGGTTTTTTGTTCTGCATCTGGCACGATGGCATTGATGAGTGAGCTTTTACCCACACCAGACTGCCCAACAAATGCCACGGTTTCACCGTCGAGTCGTTCACGTAACGCTGATAAATCACCTTTGGCCTGACAAATCAGACTTTCATAACCCAGCGCCTTATATTCATCGAGTAAGGTCAAAATTGGATCATGCTCTTGAAGTAAATCAGATTTATTGAGTACCAACAGCGCAGGGATATTGGCGTCTGCGCAGGCGACTAAATATCGATCAATTAGACTCGGTGCTGGTTCTGGCAATGGCGCAAAGACAATCACAATCAGACTGATATTGGCCGCCACAGGTTTGACTTTATGGTAGCGATCAGGACGAGTGAGTAAGGATTGGCGTGGATGAATGGCAGTAATAATGCCTAAACCTGTATTGGGATCGGCTTGCCATTTGACTCGATCACCTGTGACCAAGAGTTCAAGATTGGTGCGCGTATGACAACGCCATACACTGCCGATTTCTATGGGTTTCCAAAAAGGTTCTGGTTCACCCTCAGCAACTACGGGTTGTTCAGGATGAGGCTCGGGTACAGATAAAGCCTGTACTTCAAGTTGGCGACCATAGTGCTGCACAACCAAGCCTTCCAGATCATGAGAAGTCTCGATTTCCTCTTGGCGTGCCTTATGTTGTTTGTCTATGCGGCGTTGCTGTTGTTCAGTTAAGCGCCGTTTACGAATTAGAGCCATTCATTCCTAAAACCCACTGTTTGAGGTGGCAAAAATAGCATGAACTGGCTATGGAATTACAGCCAAGATGTAATTAATTTGCTACTATTGATGTTTTTCAAGCCTTTAAGATTCCATATTCATGAGCAGCACATTAGATACACGGTTAATCTGGATTGACCTCGAAATGACTGGTTTAGACACAGACAATGACCAGATTATTGAAGTTGCAACGATTATTACAGATGATCATTTAAATATTTTGGCAGAAGGTCCAGTTTTGGCGGTGCATCAGCCAGATCGTATTTTAAATGCTATGGATGAATGGAATACACGTCAACATGGACAGTCGGGCTTGATTGAACGTGTGCGTCGTAGCAAATTAACCGCTCAGGATGCAGAGCAGCAAACGCTTGAATTTTTAAAAAAATGGGTCAGCCCAAAAAGCTCGCCGATGTGTGGTAATTCGATCTGTCAGGATCGCCGTTTCTTGCATCGTTTGATGCCTGAACTCGAACAATTTTTTCATTACCGTAATTTGGACGTGTCGAGTGTAAAAGAACTGGCTAAACGCTGGCGTCCAGAAATCATGAGCGGCTTGAAAAAGAATGCTTCGCATTTAGCGATGGATGATATTCGTGATTCGATTGCCGAGCTGAAATATTATCGTGAATACTTTTTTATTAAGAACTAATCAATTAGAAAATAAAACGATACGTTAATGATTTTGTATAGATTGGATAAAATTTACTGACAAAAAAGCACCCCGAAAGGTGCTTTCTTTATATCTTAGATAAGTATTTAAACCGCCGCAGCATCTGTGACTGGAATTTTACCAATCTTAGCTTGCCAGATTTTAGGTGCAATCGCGTGAATGGATGTACCATTCACATCAACAGCCACTGAAACAGGCATGTCTTCAACGACAAATTTGTAGATCGCTTCCATACCTAAGTCAGCAAAGGCAACCACTTCAGCTTCACGCACCGCTTTAGACACCAGATAAGCTGCACCACCGACTGCCATGAGGTAAGTCGCTTTGTTATCTTTAATGGCTTCAATTGCCGTTGGACCACGATCCGCTTTACCAATCATGCCGAACAGGCCAGTATGTTCAAGTACTTTACGGGTGAACTTGTCCATACGGGTTGCGGTTGTCGGACCAGCAGGGCCAACCACTTCATCGCCTACTGGATCAACTGGACCCACGTAATAGATAAATTTACCTTTAAGATCAACAGGTAATTCTTCGCCGTTGTCGATCATATCGACCATACGTTTATGTGCTGCATCACGACCTGTGTACATGGTGCCACTGAGCAATAAGGTATCACCCGGCTGCCATGAGTTCATTTCTTCCTGAGTAATGGTATCTAAATTCACACGTTTAGATTTAGATGAATCCCATGTTACAGCAGGATAGTCTTCAAGTTTTGGTGCCTGAATATGAGCAACACCAGAACCATCCAGTTGGAAATGTGCATGACGAGTCGCCGCACAGTTTGGAATCATACCGACAGGTTTGCCCGCAGCATGGCAAGGATAATCCTTGATTTTAATATCCAGTACTGTGGTTAAACCACCAAGACCTTGCGCGCCAATTCCGAGTGCATTGACTTTCTCAAAGATCTCGATACGAAGTTCTTCCATCTTGCTTTGTGGGCCGCGACGAAGCAATTCGTCCATGTTGATTTCTTCCATCAATGCTTCTTTAGCAAGCATCATGGCTTTTTCAGCAGTACCGCCAATCCCGATCCCGAGCATGCCCGGTGGACACCAGCCTGCACCCATGGTTGGAACAGTTTTCAGTACCCAATCCACAATCGAATCAGATGGATTTAACATCGCAAGTTTCGATTTGTTTTCTGAACCGCCGCCTTTGGCTGCAACCGTAATATCTACTTTATTACCCGGAACGAGTTTATAGTGGATCACCGCAGGGGTGTTGTCTTTGGTATTTTTACGACCAAAAGCAGGATCCGCTAAAACAGAAGCACGAAGTACATTAGAGTTCTCTAAATAACCCTGACGCACACCTTCATTAATGGCATCATCCAAGCTCATGCTAAGATCAAATTTAACGTCTAAACCCACTTCAAGGAAAACGTTGACGATTCCCGTATCCTGACAGATTGGGCGATGACCCTCTGCGCACATACGCGAGTTAATCAGGATTTGTGCAATCGCGTCTTTAGCAGCTTGGTTTTCTTCACGATCATAGGCACGACTCATGGCTTGAATAAAGTCTTGCGGGTGATAGTAAGAAATGAATTGAAGGGCATCCTTGACCGAAGTGATCAAGTCATCTTGTTTGATAATTGTGGTCATATCAAAAATCTCTTGAGCGGGCAGTTAGCTAGCGGCAAAGATTATATGACAAAATGACACTGCTGTGGGCGGTTTTGCCGAGATTTTGGTCGAAGGTCTAAGCTTTTAAAATCAGATCAAAATACCCATCATAATGATGAAAAAAGAGTGAAAATAAATGAATAATGAGCGTTTAGCCCAAAAAATCATTCAAATTTACCAAAAATATGGACGCGACTGGACAGAGCTTCGCGGTGATTATCTCTATGAAAAAGCTTGGCTAGATCATTTTTTGGCTTTATTACCATCTACTGGTGCAAGCGTATTGGATTTGGGTTGTGGTTCAGGTCAACCGATTGCAGCGTATCTCATAGAAAATGGCTGTCAGGTGACAGGGGGTGATCGCTCAGAGGTGATGTTGGAAATGGCGCGGGAATCTTTTCCTGAACAGACATGGATTAATGTCGATATGCGACATTTTCGTTTTGATCAACAGTTTGATGGCATTTTGGCATGGGATAGTTTTTTTCATCTCACTCCAGATGATCAACGTGCAATGTTTGCACAGTTTTCAGCGCATGCAAAGCGTGGCGCAGCTTTGATGTTTACCAGTGGTCCGAGTCATGGTGAGGCGATTGGAGAGATGTTTGGAGAGCCTTTGTACCATGCCAGTTTGGATGCCGAAGAATACCGCGCATTATTGGCTCAATATGGTTTTGATGTGGTTAAAATGGTTGCAGAAGATGCTGAATGCACAGGGCATACCGTTTGGCTGGCAAAAAAATGAATCATATTCCATGATGAATTAATGGCCTTGTAGGCAATATTGCATCCATAAAAATATAGTTTTATCTACATTACAAAATGAAAAACTATGTCCTAAAAATAGTCATATTCTTTACAGGGTTGTCGGCATAAGATGAGAATGATTTCTATCACAAAGATCAAAAAGGAATAAAAAATGACCAGTGAAGCCATTCGTGATCCAAAGCAAGATCATCTATTAACGCCTCAAAATTCAGCTTTTATTTGTATCGATTATCAACCAGTACAAGTTAACTCGATTGCTTCGATGGATCGTCAACTTTTAATCAATAATATTGTCGGCAGTGCCAAAGCTGCGATTGTTTATGGCTTACCGATTATTCATTCAACGGTAAATGTCAAAACAGGTTTAAACAAACCACCGATTCCTCAGTTACGTAAAGTGTTGGCAGATTATCCAACGTATGACCGTACTTCTATTAACTCTTGGGAAGATGTCGAGTTTAAAGAAGCTGTTAAGGCTACAGGTCGCAAAAAACTGATTATGACTGCGCTTTGGACCGAAGCTTGTTTAACCTTTCCAGCACTTGATGCGCTACAGGAAGGTTACGAAGTCTATGTGGTTGCTGATGCGGTAGGTGGAACCTCATTGGCTGCTCACGAGGCTGCATTACGCCGTATTGAACAGGCGGGCGGTAAATTAATTAGTGTGGCGCAATTATTCTGTGAATTACAACGTGACTGGCAGCGTAAAGAAACAGTGCCTGATTTTATCAAATTATTCATTGAAACTGGCGGTACAGCAGGTATCCAGTTCTCTTATGATGCCAGTGAATAAAGATCAATTAGACTAAATTCATAATTTGGTTGTCATAAAAAAAGTCCCTGATATTTCAAGGGACTTTTTTTATTGAGTTATCAATTAAGATACTTTAGTTGCCGCTTTTGCTTCAACCTGTTGCTCTGCCTGAATGGCGGTGAGTGCAATGGTAAACACAATATCATCGACCAACGCACCGCGAGACAAATCATTCACAGGTTTATTCAAGCCTTGTAACATTGGGCCAACACTGACTACATTGGCAGAACGTTGAACTGCTTTATAAGTGGTATTGCCTGTATTCAAATCAGGGAAAATAAAGACATTGGCTCGACCTGCCACTTGGGAGTCTGGTGCTTTTTGACGACCAACACTTTCGACCGAGGCTGCATCATATTGTAATGGGCCATCAATCAATAAATCGGGGCGGCGCTGTTTGGCGATTTGAGTCGCTTCAGCCACTTTCTCAACATCTGCACCTGTGCCCGAAGTTCCTGTTGAATAACTGATCATGGCAATACGTGGTTCAATACCAAAAGCTTTCGCCGAGTCCGCAGACTGAATTGCGATTTCAGCCAATTGTTGGGCATCTGGATCAGGATTAATCGCGCAGTCACCGTACACATAGACTTCATCGGGTAACAACATAAAGAAAATGGATGAAACCAGTGAATATTCGGGCGCAGTTTTAATCAACTGAAATGCAGGACGAACAGTATTGGCTGTGGTGTGAATGGCACCTGAAACCAAACCATCGACTTGATCTAATGCCAGCATCATCGTGCCAAGAACTACCGTATCTTGAAGTTGCTCTTTGGCTTGTAATTCGTTTAGTTTGCCTTTGCGTAATTCGACCATTGGTGTGACATATTGGTCTCGAATGGTATCTGGATCAATAATCTCCAGATCATCTGGAAGCTCAATGCCACGCGCTTTAGCCACATCCACCACAGATTCTGGCTTCGCGAGTAGGATACAATGTGCCAATCCACGTGACTGACAAATGGCAGCGGCCTGTACGGTACGCGGCTCATCGCCTTCGGGGAGTACAATTCGCTTTTTAGCCGCAATCGATTTTTGTACCAATTCATGACGAAAGGCAGAAGGGGACAAACGAGGTCTGAGGTTACCATTGACTTGGGTCTTGAGCCATTCGGTATCGATATGACTCGAAACGAAACGAGTGACTTGTTCGGCACGTTCGGTATCATCAACTGGAATTTCATTACCAAAATCTGCCAGACGTTGTGCGGTTTCCAGTGTGTTGAGTTGGGTATGTAAAATAGGTAAGCCGCGTTTAATCGCGTGTTGGCAAAAATCCAGAATTTGGGTGGCTGGCGCTGTGCGTTCGGTCAGCACCAGACCGGCCAAAGGAATTCCATTACTGGTTGCCAGACTACTTGCCAAAAGAACATCTGTACGTTCGGAAGCACTGATAATCAGTTCGCCCGCGACAAATTTATTGAGTTCATATTCAATGCTTGAAGCAATTAAACTGGAATGCAAAATGCGTCGTTGTTTGGCTTCACCCAAATGAACCCACTCACCATCAATCACCGAAGCAATATCTAATGTACGTGGCACACTTAAGGTATTGCTAAAAGGCACCATGCCGATAATCGGCAGTTCTTTGGTACCTAAATGACGATTATATTTTTGTAGTTCCAGACTAAATTTTTCAATTTCAGCACTCAGGCGCAGCGAAGGGTCGATGGTAAGTGGAATTTGAGCTGATTCTTCAGGCAAACCGCGTGTACGCATAAAGAGTACGCCAGCGGTGCGATTTGAATTGACGCCACCAAACTGACGTAAATGTGATTCGATTCTTTCCGCGGTTTTTCGTGGATTTTGAATATCTGCGGTACTGACCAAAATCACTTTGGCATCGAGTGCTTGTGCAAGCGCTGCATTCAATTCACTGGCAAAATGATCTTGTCCGTTGGGCAGTAAACCTTCAACAATAATTACATCCTGCTGAGCCGCAATGGTACGATGCAGGCTAACGGCTTCTTCAAGTAAATCATCCATTTCACCTGCTGAAATATATTGCAGCAGCTTTTCGTGAGAAATTGACTGGACAGTATCACGTTGAAATAAATGATGAAAGAGAGATGTAGTGCGATCAAACTGATTCTGATTTTCCTGAGAAAATGGTTTTAAAAACCCAGCCTTAATGCCGTTGCAATCCAACGCATACACCATCCCCAAACAGGCTGAGGTTAAACCAACACCTTCAGCGGTTGGAATCATTAAAATTGTATTCATAATGACCTTAAATAAAATTATATTTTTAACATTTGTATTTGGCTTATTGAGAGGACTGATCTCTCAATAAGCTCTGCACGATTAACCAATCACAACGTCAAGCTTTTTTGCCTGTTGCACCACTTGCTCAGTTTCTTTGGCAATACGTCCTTCTTCATCTGTAGGAATCACCCAGATTTGTGGTCCTTGACCTACATCAATCCGGCCCTCTGTACCACGTTGTAGTGTATTGTTTTGATCTTTATCTAGTTTAAAACCAAAATGAGGTAGATATGTCATGGTTTTTTCACGGATATAGGCTGAATTTTCCCCAATCCCACCTGTAAAAATCAGACCATCGATTTTGGGTAAACCGCAGCTTAAACCAGCTAATGACTTGGCTAAACGGTAACTGAATACTTCAATGGCAAGTCTTGCATCTTCGTTGCCATTTTCTGAGGCTTCGATCAATGTGCGCATGTCATTAGATAAATTATCAGATAAACCTAACAACCCACTTTCTTTGTTGAGCATTTTATCAATCTTGTCGATATCCCAACCCAAGTTGTTGGCAATAAAACTATGAATACTTGGATCGACATCGCCACTACGGGTTCCCATCACGATCCCTTCAAGTGGGGTTAAACCCATCGAGGTATCAATACTTTCACCATTCCATACCGCACAGGTCGAGCTACCGTTGCCTAAATGTGCTGTTAACCAGCCACCTTGTCGGAATTGTCCCGCAAGTTCACTGGCGCGATCTGAAACATAAGCATGGCTTGTACCATGAAAGCCATAGCGGCGGACATTGTGTTCCGTGTAAAAGAATTTCGGCAAAGCATAGCGATAAGCATGTTCAGGCATCGTTTGATGAAATGCAGTATCGAATACAGCCACTTGGGGTAATTCGGGAAACAAACGCATAGTGGCATCAATACCAACCAAATGTGCAGGATTATGTAAGGGTGCTAATGGCGTTGCAGCAACAATACGTTCAATAATTTCTGGGGTAAGTAATTCCGCTTTGGTTAATGTACCACCGTGTACCACACGATGTCCTATTGCCTGCGGCTTATAGTTGGCTAAGCGTGCCAATAATGTTTCAAGTGCTTTTTCATGGTCAGCGTGTGGAATGGATAATTCAAGGGGCTCACCGCCGACCGTAATCCCTTTAATACGAGCTTCTGCTGTGCCTAGATTTTCAGCCAAACCGTAAATACGGTTTTCACGACGATCTGAAACCAAAGCATATTTGATAGAGGAAGAACCACAGTTAATCACTAAAACGGATGTAGACACGGTATTGCACCCAAAATATTTTAAATTGTTTCCTTAATATATTGATTTTCAAATCTGATTTTGTCAGTCCGAATATCAATATGACATGTTGTAACATGTGTCGTTTTTCTGTCCAAGCTAGACTTTAGCCGATTAGACTTAAGCACTATCGAACAATCTTTAATTTATCGTTAGCATTCATGGGTTAAAACCAACGAATAACCAACCTAAACGAATTTTCTTTTAAACCCAATATAACGTTGAACCGCTATTTTTTATAGTTTGATCATGTTGCAATTTATTTAATAAAAATGTTTCTATTTTTAAAAAATAACTTCATGATTCAATGCTGAATCGTTTTCTGGCTCTGTCGCCTGAACGACAAAACCAGAAGACATATTATTTTATTGACGAATTTGACCGTCACCAAATACGATCCATTTTTGTGAGGTTAAGCCCTCTAAACCCACTGGACCGCGCGCATGGATTTTATCGGTCGAGATGCCAATTTCGGCACCTAAACCATATTCAAAACCATCGGCAAAACGTGTAGAAGCATTAATCATCACAGAGCTTGAATCTACTTCGGCCAAGAACTTGCGAACTAAGGAATAGTTTTCAGTAATGATTGCATCGGTATGGTGAGAGCCATATTTGTTAATATGTTGAATCGCTTCATCAATACCCGATACCACTTTAATCGCAAGGATGGGCGCTAGATATTCGGTATACCAGTCTTCTTCAGTGGCGACTTTGACGCTTTCACCGAGGATACGACGAGTTTGGTCACAACCTCGAAGCTCGACATGTTTTTCAGCATACAGTTCAGCAATACGCGGTAAAAACTCTTCTGCGATATTTTCATCGACCAACAACGTTTCCATGGCATTACATACACCATAACGATGAGTCTTCGCATTAAGCGCAATTGGGAGAGCTTTATGTAGATCAGCTTCAGCTTCTACAAAAACATGACAATTGCCATCTAAATGTTTAATAACAGGAATACGTGCTTCAAGGGTAATTCGTTCTATCAGACCTTTACCGCCACGTGGAATAATCACATCGACATATTCGCTCATGGTAATCAGTTGACCAACTGCGGCACGATCAGAGGTTGCAATCACTTGGACGGCATGCTCAGGTAAGCCCACTTTTTTAAGCCCATACTGAATGGCTTCGGCGATGGCTTTATTGGACTCAAGCGCTTCTGAACCACCACGTAAAATAATGGCATTGCCAGATTTTAGCGCTAAGGATGCTGCTTCAAGTGTGACATTTGGCCGTGATTCATAAATCATGCCGACAACGCCTAAAGGCACACGCATCTTACCGAGTTGAATACCCGTAGGGCGATATGACATATCAGTAATTTCACCGATTGGATCTTTAAGCGCGATTACATCTTTTAAGCCTTGTAACATGCCTTTAAAGCGTGAGGGGTTAAGTTCTAAACGATCAAGTAGAGCACTATCCAGATTGTTTTCGTGCGCTTTTTGCATGTCAATCGCATTCGCCGCTAAAATTTGCGGTTGACGATCTTCTAGCGCAGTGAAAATGGCTGAAAGCGCATTGTTTTTCGTTAAGGTCGATGCGCTGGCCAACAAGCGGGAAGCCTGACGCGCATTTTGACCTACTGTTTGCATATAGTGTTCAATTGAATCGTGCATAGCAGTCTTTGATCGGTTAAAAATCCATAAAGGTACATTGCATAGTAACAGGCTATGACCAGATTGGTATAGTCATCATAATGCGGTAAAGATGAGCTAATGCGTGATTTTGTAGAAAACTGTGAAATTGTTACGCGACTTTAAATATTTTGAAACTTGAAAAAGATCGAAACTAGATGAGTGGTTATAGAAAGGGTTGCTTAAAAAAGTCACATCTGTATAGAATAAAACAATAAGGCTATTGACGTTATACAAAAAAATTGAGTAAGGATGCATAGCCATTGTGTCGCATGGAACGGAGCCTGCATAGATAAAAAACAACGCAGGCAGGAGGCAGGAAATGAATTCCATTATCCAGATGGACGCGGATCTTCACCAAGCGGGTTCACCTTTTGGTTTTTTTGATCTTTATCATAAAGATATTTTTAAGCAATCTGCTCGTGAAACATGGATTGATGGCTGGAAAGTCGAATTCATGGCCATGGCTGATGTGCGTACAATTCATCAGACCCCCATTGTGATTGTGGGCGGGGCATTTCAAAATTTCAACTCTTATAAATATTGTGTTGAACAACTGTTTGCTTGCGGACCTGTCATTTTAATTGATTTACCTTCAATGGGTGCGAATCAGCAGATTACCAACCGTGATACAGGTGTTTCTGCGGGAACGCTTGAATTATCGGATTTATCCAGAATGCTTGGTGTATGGCTGGATATTGTGGGTATTTCCAAAGTCTCTATGATGGGCATGTCATTAGGCTCAGTGATCGCTTCTTCATTTGCGCACCAACGTCCTGAACTGGTTGACCGTATGGTCCTAATGGGAGTGATGCAAAAGACCCGTAAAAGCTGGCGCATGATCTTGGAAGAGTCACTGAAGTTGATGCAAGAAGATCGAATGGAAGAATTTGGTCAAGCCGTAATTTTGTATCTGGTAAATCATGCCAAACTTGACAAGACTCGCATGTCACCTACTGCAAAGCGTTTATTCTTCCGTCAAATGGCTGAATTTACCAAGACTGAGCGTTTGCGTTATGAGATCAACTGTAATCGGCTATTGCGTTTAAAAGATGTGCCGATTCCACAGTGCAAAACGCTGGTTGCCGCTGGACAGTATGATAGTTTTACTTTGCCTTTTGAAAATGCCAATTTTGCTTTGCAATGCCCTGATATGCAGTTTGCCTTGATCGCCAATGCGGATCATGTGCCGCAGCTCCAACGCCGTAAAGAAACCATGCATTTGTTTGCAACTTATTTAAATGGTGAGTCGATTCAGGGTTTGGATGGCATTATTCCGATGACCCGTGAACAAATCAAAAATATGGATCGTCGCGGTGAAGAGCGCATTGAAGTCATGCAACCACATACGCAATTGACCCATCGTTATTTGCCTGAGCAGTTCAAAGTAATGATTAGTGATTTAAGTTTCTTTGGTGTACTTTTACAACTGAATCAGCCGAATGAAGCGAATCGTGTCGAAAGTTATCCGCGAGACTTGGCTTTACATCTAGAAGATGAAGAAGGTGTGTTTAGTATCGAATGTCTGATTTTTCAGGTCGATACAGCAGGGGTAAGAGCGATCTTTAAACACGGTAGTTTTGCGGTTGCAGATCGTTTGCTGCGCTATGTGGCGCGGCAAAAAGAACATCAACTTCAGTACGCTGAGGTGGTGTAACGCGAATAGAGATATCTGAGAAGCCGTATCTTGCCGCGTTATTTGGGGATAAAAAACAGCATCTTTGATGCTGTTTTTTATTGTGTAAACTTTGCTTTATCTATCGATTCTAAGAGTGTTTCTTATTGATAGCATGAATCGTCCAAACCAGATCGCCTAAATGTTCCTGATTATTCTGTTGTTGTACGGTGTCTAAATCAAAATAATCTTTTGGTTGTGTCACTTTTACCTGATCAAAACCATTTTCCATAAAAAAAGTTTCAACATCGGCTGGGGTCGTAAAATGAAAGCTAAAGGCGCTGCGAGACATCCATTTGAGAAGTTTGCTGCTACTCCAGATAATATTTGCCAACTTGTTTTTGACTGGTTCTGGGTACAAGTCGGTGAGATAATGTAATTCTTTAAATGGCTGACCATATTCAGCAATCGATTGAATTAATTGAGCTAACAACGGTTTATCAAAATAATTAATCAGCCCTTCACTGATCACCACCAGAGGAAGCGAGGGATCAAATAAGTCAAATGCTTGTTTAAATTCTGCGGTAAATAAATCAACAGACAACATTTCGGGTGCATTGGCTTCAATCTGTTGCAATGCAGCCTGTTTGGTTTGTGCCATGTCTGGTAAATCTAGTTCACGGTAAGTGATCTCTGGATAGTGTTGTCTAAACCACCAACCTCGCGGTGAAAGACCACTGGCGATTTCGAGTACCTGTAACTGAGGATATTGCTCAATGAGCGTTTTAAGCTGATCATCCAGTAAGGTGTGTCGTTGTTTGAGTGTGCTGCGCATACTGCCACCGACATATTTTTCTGCCCAACTTTCCAGTGGGTGAACCAATGCAGCTAAAGACTTGCCCTTTTTGGTGGCAAAGACCTGATGTGAGATCCCCATTTGATACCAGATATAACCTGTGTAATGAGCGGTAAAAGAGATATGTCGATGTTTTGAAAGCGGTTGGGTCATATTCCTGAGCCTGTTATTTTATTTATCATCCATGCGTAATTTTAGACATCATGAATATACCCATATATTCATGATGTAAAAGCGACTTTATTATAACCTTCAATGCTTTAAAAGCTATCTTTGAATTTTTCGATCTGCGCTTTATGAGATTGCCAGACATCTCCTAATTCAAGCGTATTGCCAATCTTTAATTCAGGAATCTTGCCTCGCATACGTTCCAAGCGTTGCTGATGTGGTAAAGCTAGATGTTCAATAGAATCGAGTGCCAAACAAGCCGATGAGCGGTCATTGCATACCAATCCCATGTCACAGCCTGCTGAAAGGGCAGCTTGTAAACGTGCATCTGCTCCACCCGCAACACAAGCTGCTTGCATGCTCAGGTCATCTGAAAATAACACACCATCAAAACCTAACTGCTTACGCAAAATTTCTTGAACCCAAAATGGTGAAAACCCAGCAGGATTAGGATCGACCTGTTCATAAATCACATGGGCAGGCATGAGTGCATCCAGTTGTGGCATCAATTGGATAAACGTCTGCATGTCTTTTTGATAGATTTCGTCGTAACTACGATGGTCAATCGCTGCGGCAACATGCGAGTCTGCCTGCACAGAGCCATGACCGGGAAAATGTTTGCCCGTATTTGCCATACCTGCTTGTTGCATACCTTTCATAAAGGCTGATGCTAATGGCACAATATCCTGCGGATTTTTGGCGAAGCCACGATCACCAATCACATCACTTAGGTCATTGATATCCAAAACAGGTGCAAAGCTAAAATCAATACCCACGGCTAAAACCTCAGTTGCCATGAGCCAGCCACATTGCTCAGCCAATTGAATCGCTTGTTCGGGATGCTGTTGATATAACTCACCAAAACGTCCCATTGCAGGCAATAAGGTAAATCCTGTTTTTAAACGCTGGACACGCCCGCCTTCCTGATCGACAGCAATTAAGATCTCTGGACGGATTTGGCGCATGTGATCTGTTAATGCACGCACTTGTTGTGGCGATTCAATATTTCGTGCAAATAAAATCATGCCACCGACTTGCGGAGCGCGTAAGAGTTCAATATCTTCTTGTGTAAGTTCTGTGCCAGCAATGTCTAGCATCAAAGCGCCGATCATAAAGGTTGCTCGTCTAATTTTTGGATAAAACAATAGCGGAATTTTGCAATGATTTGCTACATTCTGCCAGCATAGAATATGATAAAACTACACGACATACACAAATTAAGTTGGTTAAGATGTTGAATCTGTGACATTCGGGGTCGATGGCACAGCGGGTAATATTGGAAAATCCAAGGAAGTATTAAAAATTTATGAAACTTCAAACGATAGCTTGTGCAGTTGCAGTCGCGACTGGTGGATTGTTCTTCACACATGCGATAAACGAAGCAATTGCGGCAACTGATACTGCACCTGCGGCCATCTCTCAAACCATTCAACCGACTCAGGAACAAGCGCTGGTTTCACGCCAGTTAGCGACATTGGTCGACCGTCAGCATTATTTAAACATGCGTCTGGATGCCAATACCTCTAATCGTATCCTAGATATGTATCTGGATAGTCTGGATCCTGATCATTCTTTATTTTTGGCTTCTGAGGTTCAGGACTATAAAACAAAATATGGCTCGACTTTTGGCGCGGCGCTGAAAGCAGGTAATTTGACTGGTCCGTATGCGATACATGATCAGTACCGTAAACGCCTACGTGCCTTTTATGAGTACATGTTATCTGAACTGAAAAAGCCACAAAATTTACATCAGCCGAATGTTTTCATTGATACTGATCGTGAGAAAGCAGCCTATTTTAAAAATACCGCTGAACAGCAAGATTACTGGCGTAAAATGTTGGTGTCGCAGCTGATTAACCTCACCATTAGCAAAGAAGAAGATCTGGCTAAACAAAAAGCCTTGAAAGACAATCCAGAGCTGGCAAATGGTCAGGATTTAACCAGTCCAGAAGATTTAACACCTGTTCAAACACTCACCAAGCGTTATACCCGTCAGCTTGAGCGTATTAGTCGCGTGAAGAGTGATGATGTGTTGGACAAAACCTTAAACGCCATGATGGCAACTTATGATCCGCACAGTAATTATTATCCGCCGATTGATGCGATGGAGTTGAATCGCCAGACTACGCTGCAACTGGAAGGAATTGGGGTTTCGATCCGCCCTGAACGCGGTAATGAAGACTATATTAAAATTGAAACCATTGTAGAAGGTGGCCCTGCAAGTAAGTCAGGTCAGGTCAAATCGGGTGACCGCATTGTTGGGGTTGCTCAGGATGGCGACAAAATGGTCGATGTGGTCGGCTGGTCGAGTGCTGAGATTGTTGGGTTGATTCGTGGTAAACGCGGAACCAAAGTCACGATCAAGTTACTCGGGCCAGGTGCCTCCATGAGTCAGGCGCGTACTGTAAGTTTGGTGCGTGATGTGATTCAGGAAGAGGATGCAGGTGTTCGTTCACGTACCGTTGATATAATGCGTGATGGCAAAAAACATACCTTTGGTGTGATTGAGATTCCGTCGTTCTACTTAAACTATCGTGCGCGCCGTGCGGGAACAGAATATCGTTCAGTGTCTGAAGATACCAACAATGCTTTAAAATCTCTTTCTGCCAAAAAAGTAGATGGCATTCTTATTGATTTGCGCAATAACCCAGGCGGTTCACTTGAAGAAGTGGCACGTATGCTCGGACAGGTCATCAAATCTGGGCCAGTCGTGCAAATTCGTGATGGTAATGGCAACGTGAGTGTGTTTGAAGATAACGATGGCGGTGCACAAACTTACGCAGGCCCATTGGCAATTTTAGTAAATCTGGCTTCAGCTTCTGCCAGCGAAATCTACTCGGCTGCTATTCAGGATTATGAGCGCGGGATCGTGATAGGAAGTACCACCACAGGTAAGGGGACAGCCCAAGTTCAACTTGATACCTTGGCACATGGTCAGGCGACTTTAACGCAACGTAAGTTCTATCGTATTACAGGTGGAAGTACTCAAAATAAAGGCGTTATTCCAGACATTAAACTGGTCGATATTTATGATGAGGAGTTTGGTGAGCGTAAAGCTAAAAATGCATTGAAGTGGGATACCATTCCAACGGCGCCATTTAAGCGTGAAGGTTCAATCCAGCCTTACGTAGAAAAGCTGTCTCAGGAATCTAAAGCCCGTGTTGCGGTTGATCCTCAATTTAAATATCTTGAAGCGCGCCGTGCAATCGCGGATGAAACCAAAGATCAAAAACGCATTGTGTTAGATATTGATCAGCGTAAGGCGGAAATTTTAAGACTGGAAAAACAAACACTTGATGCTGAAAATCAGCGTCGTGCAGCGACAGGATTAAAACCTTTTAGTAATTGGGAAAGTTATCAGGCATCACTGGATGCCTTGAGCGAGTCTCGTGCCAAAATGAAGATCAATGCACGTCCGCCGTTACCAGAGGAAGAAACCTTTGTGAATGAAGCGGCGAATGTATTATTAGATTATGCCAAATTACAAAATCATTGATTGATTTTAAATGAGCAAAAAAAGCATATTTCGATATGCTTTTTTTGTGTCAAAAAACTGTCATCTGGATATCATCAAAATGTAAAAACGATTGTCTAATATTTGAGCTATGAAAATAAATCAAATGGATAGTTGTATGCAAGGTTCATTCGCTACAACGCTGCTAAAACAAGAAAATTTCCCAGACAGTTTTAAATTCTATTTTAAAAACAGACATGCGCAAATTCAACAAAATTGGCATGAACTGGATAAATTGGTACGTCCCAAACTCAAAATTGCCATTGTCACTGAGACATGGCCACCCGAAATTAATGGCGTGGCTTTATCTTTATTGCAACTGTGCAAGGGTTTACAGCAGCAGGGACACAAAATTTTACTGGTACGACCACAGCAAAGTCTAAAATGCGAAGAATTTTCACCCAATAAAGAGTGTCTGGTGATTGCACAAACTTTACCCAAGTATCCTGGTTTGCAGTTTGGCTGGCCTCAATATTTGAAGGTAACTAAGGCTTTAGCTGGATTTTCACCAGATGTGGTGCATATCGTGACAGAGGGGCCACTTGGGCTGACGGCACTACAAGCAGCAAAGGCTCGAAATATTCCTGTGTCTAGCGGGTTTCATTCGCCTTTTCAGGATTTTAGTCGATTTTTTGATCTAGCCTTTTTACTTAAACCGATTCAGGGCTATTTACGCTGGTTTCATAACAGCACGGATATGACCTGTGTGCCGAGTAAGGATACTGAAAAAGCCTTGCGTGGTTTCGGGATTACCTGTCCTTTAAGTATCGTAGGGCGGGGTGTGGATAATGAAAAATTTTCTCCGCAGTATCGTTGTCAGAAATTAAGAGAAAGTTGGCATGCTGGCGATGACACCACCGTCATGTTGTATGTCGGACGTTTATCTCCCGAAAAAGAAATCCAGCTATTAATTCAAAGTTATGCGGCCATGCAACGGATGCAGCATCGAAAATTTAAACTGGTGATTGTGGGGGATGGACCAGATCGCACACGTCTGGAACAGATGGCAGAGAATTGTGAGGTTGTTTTTACAGGAAGTTTAACTGGCAAGAATCTTGCAACTGCTTATGCAAGTGCTGATGTCTTTGTATTTGCGAGTCAGGTAGAAACTTTTGGTAACGTGGTCCTTGAGGCAATGGCAAGTGGGTTGCCTGTGGTGGCTTATGATTATGCCTGCGCCAGTCAGTATGTAGAGCATGGGGTAAGTGGTTGGCTGAGTCCCTTAGGTCAAGTCAATACATTTATTCAAACCTTATATCAATTACCTGCAAGATCACAGTTAAAACAGATGGGAATACATGCACTTAAGCATGTTAAACAAAGCGGTTGGCAACAACCTGTATATCAAATGGAACAAGCCTTATATCAGGTGGTCAAAGAGTTCTACCGAGTATAAATCTCCGTTTAAGTGAGAGGAGTGTCACCATGAATTTTAAAAACGCTAAAATTAGAATACTGGATTTAGATTTAAAAGGTTGTTTGTACCTGAATCATTTTTCGCATTCACAGCGAATTGCGCATTTCTTTAAAATCATCAGTCGACTGGGTGATGGTCTATTTTGGTACGTCATGCTATTTATGGTTTGGCTATCTCAAGGGTTGTTTTATGGTCTACAAATCATTTACTTATTATTAGGTGGTTCTGTAGGAACTGGAATTTATAAATTTCTAAAACATAAAACCACACGCCCGCGCCCTTATCAGGTGCATCAGGTCATTGTACTGGGTGAACGTCCACTGGATCATTTTAGTTTTCCATCAGGGCATACTTTACATGCGGTTATGGCGAGCATCGCATTAGGTTATATCCAGCCAATTTTGATCATCATCATGCTTCCTTTTACCATTTTGGTGGCTTTGTCTCGCATGGTATTGGGATTACATTATCCAAGTGATGTGATTGTGGGGGCTGTGATTGGGACTGTGGTCGGGTGCGGAATTATTTTTGCAGCACCATTGATGAATATTCATTTATAAGTTTGCATGTGCATTGCCCTTTAATAAATCCAACAGTTCACATGTTCGCTTTGCCTGAAATTTGCTAAAGTAGCCTTTATTTGATTGATGCAACAGGATAGACCATGGGCTTACGCTGGACGGATACCATTGATATCGCAATTGAACTGAGTGACGCACACCCAGATGTAGATCCACAATGGATCCGTTTTACTGATTTACACGCATGGATTTGTGCTTTGCCAGATTTCTCTGATGATCCTGCAAAATCGACTGAAGGGCTGTTAGAGGCCATTCAAATGGCATGGATTGACGAAGTTCGCTAAAAAATCATCGGAAATTGATAACTTTTACATAATCAAGGCTGATTATTACCGTTGACCTCGGTATAATGCGCCCAATTTTTTACGTTTAAAATTTTAAGCGAGGAGCCACTCATGGCAATCGAACGTACTTTATCAATCATCAAACCAGATGCTGTTGGTAAAAACCACATTGGCGAAATCATTGCACGTTTTGAAAAAGCGGGTTTAAAACCAGTTGCGATCAAATACAAGCATTTGTCTCAAGCAGAAGCTGAAGGCTTCTATGCAGAGCACAAAGAGCGCGGTTTCTTTGCTGACCTAGTGGCATTCATGACTTCTGGTCCAGTGGTTGTTTCTGCACTTGAAGGCGAAAATGCAGTTCTTGCACATCGTGAAATTTTGGGCGCAACGAATCCGAAAGAAGCAGCACCAGGTACAATCCGCGCTGACTTCGCAACTAGCATCGATGAAAATGCTGCACATGGTTCTGACTCTGTAGCATCTGCTGAGCGTGAAATTGCGTATTTCTTCGCTGCTGAAGAGATCTTCCCACGCACTCGTTAATCGAGAGCATCCAAACCAGATAAGTGGTATTATACTTATCTGGTTTTTTATTTTTCTCTGAATAAATTTGCTGAAATATTAGGCAATATTTCTTCGTCACTTCTATGGTTTAGGTAATCTCATGGCTTCTGTAATAGATATCCCAGCACCAACAGAACATGCACAGCCTGCTGATGCGGTGCAAAATGCTGTCCGTGCCAAAGTTAATCTATTGGGTATGTCTCGCGCAGAACTAGAAGGATTTTTTGAACAATTAGGAGAGAAAAAGTTTCGTGCAGGACAAGTGATGAAGTGGATTCATCAGTATTTTGTCACTGATTTTGCTGAAATGACCAATATTTCAGGGAAATTGCGCGCCAAACTTGAACAGGTCTGTGAAATTACAGCGCCTGAAGTGGTGCATCGTCATTATTCCAAAGATGGAACCCGTAAATGGGTGTTCCGTGTGGGTGATGGTGCAGGTTCGTTAGTTGAAACCGTATTGATTCCTGCTGAAGACAAGACTGGGTCACGTAAAACATTGTGTATTTCATCCCAAGTGGGTTGTGCACTGGATTGTTCTTTTTGTTCTACGGGTAAGCAAGGTTTCCAACGTGATTTAAACCCTGATGAAATTATTGGACAGCTTTGGGTCGCCAATCAGTCTTATATGGAAGATGTGCCTGTAGCTGAGCGTGAGCGTTCTGTGACCAATGTCGTGATGATGGGCATGGGTGAACCATTGTTAAATTACGATGCAGTCCTGAGTTCGATGCAATTGATGCTAGATGACTTTGCTTATGGGATGTCTAAGCGCCGTGTAACGTTATCTACCTCTGGCGTGGTTCCCAAGATTGATCAACTGGCACAGGATATTGATGTCGCACTGGCAATTTCTTTGCATGCACCTAATGATGAACTGCGTAATGAGTTAGTTCCAATCAATAAAAAATATCCACTTGAGCAATTGATTGCAGCGTGTCAGCGTTATCTGGCAAAAGGTGGCAATGAAAGTACGCGTAAACATGTCACGATTGAATATGTGATGTTAGATGGTGTAAATGATCACCCTGAACATGCACAACAAATGATTAAACTATTAAAAAATTTACCAAGTAAAATAAATTTGATTCCATTTAATCCATTTCCGCATGCGCCATATGGTCGTTCTAGCCGAAATCGGATTATTGCCTTTCAAAAAACTTTGTCTGATGCTGGATTTGTGTGTACGATTCGACAGACACGTGGCGATGATATTGATGCGGCGTGTGGTCAACTGGTAGGACAGGTCGCGGATCGTACCCGTCGTGCTGAACAATGGAAAAAGAAAGTCGCAGAGCGACAAGAGATTATTCGTTCACAGGGATAATACATTGGGGGTAGAGTTGTTGAGTAGATTCACTTCACGTTCCACAGTCTGGATTTCAGCATGTTTGATGGCGTTGCTGTTAACGGGATGCCAATCTCAAAAAACAACCAAAGACCCTAAAAAAGCGGTGCAGGTCCGTACACAACTTGCAGCTGAATATATTAAGTCTGGTGATCTGGATGCTGCTAAACGCGCATTGGATCAGGCTTTGGAAGTGAACTCGCGTGACTCTATGGCCAATATGATGATGGGTGTACTCTTACAACAAGAAGGTAGTGCAACAAATCTCGAGAAAGCAGACACGTATTTTAAACGTGCAATCTCGGAAGAGCCTACCAATGCACAAGCTCGTAATAATTATGGTACGTACTTATACCAATTGAAACGTTATAATGACGCGATTGAACAATTTACGATTGCAGGGGCAACACTTGGGTATGATCAGCGTTATCGTGCCCTTGAAAATCTGGGGCGTATCTACGTATTGCTTGGCGATCGTGTGAATGCTGAAAAGTCATTCAAACAAGCTTTACAGGCAAACCGCGACTCTTATGTATCTATGTTAGAGTTGTCAGAGATTTTTTATTTGCAACAGCAAATGCCAGCGGCGACTCAAATGTATGAACAATATGTGCGTACAGTGGGGCAAACCAATCAGGGTGCACGTGCGCTTTGGGTGGGGATTCGTGTTGCACGAGCCAATGGTGATCGAATGGGAATGCAGGCACTGATCAATCAACTGCGTGCTTTATTCCCAGATAGTTCAGAATATAAACGTTATTTGCAATTACAGTATAGTACTGAGGCCGTATGGAAATAAATCCTAATTCACAGCAGCCAACTGGCTCAAGTTCACCTACTTCAGCATTAGGAAATGTTCAACGTCCAGGTGAGTACTTACGTCAGATTCGTCTTGCCCAGAAGCTTGAGTTAAATGAAGTGGCATCTGATTTAAATATGCCACTTAAAACCCTAACCGCTTTAGAGCAAGATGACTATAAAAGCCTGCCAGAACCTGCATTTATCAAAGGCTATTATCGCTCTTATGCGAAATACTTAAAGACGGATGCAACTGCGATTATTCAGCGCTTCGATGAAATTTATGCGAACGATACAGGTTTATTACCGAATCATGCTCTAACCAATTCGCCGATTAAAATCATGGGGAAACTCCCAGGTTCAAAAAGTGATCGTAATAGAAAGTGGTTAAAACGTAGTCTGCTCGTGATTTTAGCCCTGATTGTAATTGGCGTCATTGTGACGATGCTGCAAAATTGGTCTGCCAAGAAAACGAATACGGTCGCACCGCAAAATTCCAATGTTGAAGTCTTGCCATTAAATAATGGAGCAGCAACTTCTGGAGATGAGTTGGTGCTTAATTTTAATCGTCCAACTTCGATACATATTGTTGATTCGACGGGTAAAGTGTTGGCAACCGGTCGTCAGGCATCAACTTTAACTTTAAATGGCCAATCACCGTTTCAAATTCGTCTGGATGATGCAACTGCTGTGTCATTAAGTCTAAACCAAGAACCGATTTCATTGTCTCCATATACGGTAAATGGAAAAGCAGATTTCCGTTTATCTCGTTAATGAAGATTAAATGAGAGTGAAACCATGATCGAAAATCCAATCAAGCGACGCCCAACACGAAAAATTCGTGTGGGTTCAGTCTATGTCGGTGGTGATGCCCCGATTAGCGTGCAAAGCATGACCAATACTGAAACCTGTGATGTCGATGCGACAGTTGCGCAAATTCAACGTTGCGCTGATGCAGGCGCGGATATCATGCGCGTGTCTGTTCCATCGATGGAAGCGGCGGAGGCTTTTGGAGCAATTCGTAAGCGCGTTACGGTTCCTTTGGTTGCCGACATTCACTTCGATCATAGAATTGCACTGGCTGTGGCAGACTATGGTGCAGATTGCCTAAGGATTAATCCGGGGAATATTGGTTCAGATCAAAAAGTACGTGAAGTCGTAGCAGCAGCGCGTCACCATGGCATTTCGATTCGTATTGGGGTCAATGCGGGTTCTTTAGAAAAAGATTTGCAGAAAAAATATGGCGAACCGACAGGCCAAGCTTTACTTGAATCTGCGCTACGTCATATTGATATTTTAGATCGACTGGATTTTCACGAATTTAAAGTCAGCGTTAAAGCATCTAACGTATTTTTGACTATGGATGCCTATCGTCTGCTCTCCCAACAGATTGATAACCCATTACATCTAGGGGTGACAGAGGCAGGGATTTACCGTACAGGTACAGTGAAGTCTGCGATTGCATTGGGTGGTTTGCTGATGGAAGGCATTGGCGATACCATGCGTATTTCACTGGCAGCAGAACCCGAAGATGAAATTAAAATCGGCTTTGATATTTTAAAATCATTGGGATTACGTTCTAACGGCATTAACTTTATTGCTTGCCCAAGCTGTTCACGTCAGGAATTTAACGTGATTAAAGTCATGCAGATGCTAGAAGAACGTCTGGAAGATATACGTACACCCATGGATGTTTCCGTGATTGGCTGTAAGGTCAATGGGCCTGGTGAGGCTAAAGAAGCTGATATTGGAGTTGTTGGGGCATCTCCTCGTTCATTGGTCTATCGTAATGGTGAAAAAAGCCATTTAATTGATACCGATCAACTGGTTGAGGAAATCGAATCAATGGTGCGTGATCGTGTAAAAGCGATTGAAGAAGCAAAATCTAAAGAAATTATTCGTACAAGTTTTGAGTAAGTCATGAGTTCAATTGTTGCAATCAAGGGTTTTAACGATATTCTTCCGAGCCGAACCGCTGCATGGAGATGTATAGAACAACATCTGGCATCGTTAATGGATACTTATGGCTATCAACAAATTCGATTGCCAATTGTTGAACAAACAGGTTTATTTAAACGTGCGATTGGTGATGCGACGGATATTGTTGAAAAAGAAATGTATACCTTTTTTGACAAGGGAACGCCGCCAGAATCATTAACTTTACGTCCTGAAGGTACGGCTGGTTGTGTTCGTGCATTGCTAGAGCATAATTTATTACGAGGGGCTACACCACGTGTCTGGTATCTTGGGCCGATGTTTCGTTATGAAAAACCACAAAAAGGGCGTTATCGTCAATTCCATCAGTTTGGTGTGGAAACCTTTGGTGTGGCAAGCCCTGATATTGATGCTGAAGTGATTTTATTGACTGCGCGTTTATGGAAACGTCTAGGAATGGCGGATAAAGTCCAGCTTGAACTGAATACTTTAGGCGAAATAGATGAACGGGTAGAATATCGTGCAGCTTTGGTTGGTTTTTTGACTCAGCATAAAGATGCTTTGGATGAAGATTCACAGCGCCGTTTAACGACTAATCCTCTGCGAATTTTAGATTCAAAAATTGAATCGACCCAGAAGATTTTAGAAAATGCGCCGAAATTGCATGACTTCATTCAAGAAGACAGCATGAATCATTTTAAGCAACTGCAACAGTATTTAACGGATGCTGGTATTTCTTTTGTGATCAACCAAAAGCTGGTACGTGGTCTGGATTATTACAACAAAACTGTTTTTGAGTGGACGACTACAGCATTGGGTTCACAGGGTACCGTTTGTGCAGGTGGACGTTATGATGGTTTAGTGGGGCAGCTGAAAGGGAAAGCAGATCAATCTGTTCCTGCTGTTGGTTTTGCGATGGGAATGGAGCGTTTATTGCTGCTTCTTGAGCAAATTGAACAAGCGCAGGTCGTACGAGATTGTGATGTGTTTTTAGTGGCTGAACCTGCTTATCAGGGTCGTGCACTGATTTTGGCAGAACAGTTACGTGATCAGCTTGAAACAAGCAATAGTTCACTACGTATCAAAACTGGTTCACAGGGCAGCATGAAAAGCCAGATGAAAAAAGCCGATCAGTCTGGCGCTGTCTATGCCATGATTTTGGGTGAGCGCGAATGGAATGCGGGTGAGTTGACCATAAAAGAGTTAGCAACTGCTGAACAATCCACTGTCGCGATCGAGCAACTGGTTTCATTTTTAACTGAAAAATTGGCAAAATAAGCGAAAAAGCTGAAGGAAAAGGAACGTAGATGAGTGCGTTAACTGAAGAAGAACAACTGGATAATCTAAAGTCGTTCGGTAAAAAATATGGCTCTGCCATCATTAGCGGTATTTTGATTGCGCTCATCGCCTTTTTTGGATGGCAATATTGGCAGAAAAAAACACTGGCTGAAAATCAGGTGCGTACTGCAAAAGTGCAGCAACTTATGGATCAGGCACAAGGCGCTGAATCAAATCCAGATGCACTTAGCAACTTATATGCCTCAGCAGATAAAATTACCAAAGATGCACCAGATTCAGTACAAGCCATTCAAACTGAACTGATGTTGGCAAAAGTGGCATATGACAAAGCCGATTATGCCGCAGCAGAAAAGTCATTGAAGAAAGTTGAAAACTCAAAACTCAATGATGATGGTCTATTGCAACTGGTTAAACTTCGTTTGGCATATGCTCAACTTGCACAAAATAAATATGACGATGCCTTAAAAACATTGGCATTGGTCACAGATCCTGCATTTAAGGCCACGGCTGAAGAAGCGCGTGGTGACATTTATGTCGCGAAGAAAGATATTGCTTCTGCGAAAAAAGCCTATCAAAGTGCGTGGGATGATTTGGCAAAGCGCAAGCAAGAGCGCCAAATTTTACAAATTAAACTCGAAAGTGTTGGCGTTTTAGTAGATGATCCTGAGATTGAACGCCCGATTATAGACACACAGGTGGATAAGTCTTAATGGATAGAAAATTTACACTCCCGTTTGCGCTTGCTTTGGTTGCAGCAGCTTTAGTTGGTTGCTCCACGAATAAACTTAAAGTAGAAGAACCGAAACCAAATCCTTTGCCAAAATTAGCACAGGCCAAAACACTGGTTCCCGTTTTTTCACAAAGCGTTTCTTCAACAGACAAAGCCGATCCACTACGTTTACAGCTTGACTCTGATAATGGTGTGAATTTTATTGTCGATCCAAAAGGTGAAGTTGCTGCCTATCGTGGTAAACAACGTCTATGGGAAACTCGTGTCAATAAACACGGATTGACTTCAGGTGTCGAAGCCAAAGAAAGCGTGGTCTTAGTGGGTAGTGCCAAAGGTGAGTTGTTTGCACTGGATGAAAGTACAGGTCAAAAAAAATGGCAGGCACAATTAAGTGGTGCTTTGCTGAGTCCATCTTTAATCAAAGATGGACGTGCAGTGACCATTGCCAATGACGGTACAGTCTTTGCGCACGATTTACAGACTGGACAGCAGCTTTGGGCGTATAAAATGCCAAATGTACAATTTAGCTTGCGTGGACAGCCTTCCCCAGTGATGCTGGACGATCATACCGTGATCGTGGCATCTGCTAATGCTTATGTGTACGGCATTGATGTGATCAGTGGCGTACCACGCTTCCAGCGTCGCGTTGCAGTCAGTGAAGGTCGCTCAGATGTACAACGTCTGATTGATATCGATGGTGATCCAGTAGTGGTGGGACAGTTTTTGGTCACGACAAGTTATCAGGGACAAATCACTGTAATTGATGTCGCTGCACAGCAAGTGGTTTGGAGTGAAGACGCTAGCAGCAATAAACGTGCTGAGGTCAGTAACGACAAAGTATTTGTAGCACAAACGGATGGTAAACTTGTGGCATATAACCTGACCACAGGCGAAAAAGCGTGGGAAAGTGATGCTTTGATGCACCGTCAGTTGAGTAACCCAGTGGTATTAGGTTCTGATCTGGTGGTCGGTGATTTAGATGGTTATTTGCACCTGATTGATCCAAACAATGGACAACTTGTGGGTCGTTCCAAAACCAGTGGTGAAGTGCGAACTTTACGTGTAGTGGATAATCAGCTTTATGTTTCCACACGCAAAGGTGAATTTACTGTTTGGCAAAACCGTTAATTTTAGACGGGCTTGTGTTAAACTAGTCATTCGCGAATTCTTTGCTTCAAATTCGTCGGGGTGTTTGAGTATATAATATTCAAAGCCCCGTTGTTTTTTATTCAGGTCTATGACCTAAAATCTTCCTTATTATTTCCTTGTTCATGCCAAATGGCTGATCTTGAATGTAGGTTACTTTATGAAACCCGTTATTGCGCTCATTGGTCGTCCCAACGTCGGAAAATCAACGCTATTTAACCAGATTACCAAGAGTCGTGATGCACTTGTTGCCGATTTTGCGGGGCTTACGCGTGACCGTAAATATGGTGATGCCGTTTACCAGAATAAATCCTTTATTGTGGTAGATACAGGCGGTATCGGCGAAAGCGAAGCGGGGATCGATGCTTACATGGCAGAACAGTCAAAAACTGCCATCAATGAAGCTGACATTATTATTTTTGTGGTGGACGCTCGTGCAGGCTTACTTGCTTCAGATGAACAAATTGCCCGTGAAATACGCAGTCTGGGTAAGAAAATTTATTTAGTTGCCAATAAAGTGGATGGTGTACACGCTGAAGCTGCCGTAGTCGAGTTTTATAAGCTAGGCTTTGGTGAACCGATTCATGTTGCAGCGAGCCATGGTCGCGGTGTGGCGCAGATGCTTGAAGATGTGCTTGAAGATGTTCCTGAAGATGAAAATCCAGAAGAACATGACAAAAATACAGGACTAAGACTCGCGATTATTGGTCGTCCAAATGTCGGTAAATCAACACTCGTCAACCGTTTGTTAGGCGAAGAACGTGTTGTGGCATTTGATGAGCCCGGAACGACACGTGATTCGATTTATATCCCTTATGAGCGTGATGGTCGCCAATATACCTTGATCGATACCGCAGGGGTGCGCCGTAAAGGTAAAGTGGATGAAATGATTGAAAAATTTTCAATCGTAAAGACACTACAGGCGATTAAAGATGCGCATGTGATTGTTGTGGTTTTGGATGCTCGTGAAGGTGTGGTTGAGCAAGATCTACATCTGATTGGCTATGCGCTTGAAGCGGGTCGTGCCATGGTGGTTGCCATTAATAAATGGGACAACATGACTGAGTATGATCGCAAGCAATGTAAACTGGATGTTGATCGCCGTTTTGACTTTATTCCTTGGGCAAAAGTACATCTGATTTCTGCCTTGCATGGTACAGGCGTAGGTGAGTTATATCCATCGATTCACCGTGCTTATGATTCTTCGCATTTAAAAGTTTCACCTGCGAAATTAACCCAAATTTTAAATGATGCAACAGATGCACATCAGCCGCCGATGATTAGCGGGAAGCGTATTAAAATGCGTTATGCGCATATGGGTGGACAAAATCCTCCGACGATCGTGATTCACGGCAATAAAGTCGATAAAACCCCAGCGGATTATCGTCGTTATCTGGAAAACGTATTCCGTAAAGTGTATAAGCTTGAAGGTACGCCTGTACGAATTGACTTTAAGACCTCAGAAAATCCATTTGAAGGACGTAAGTCGCAAATCGATGAACGCGTCGCTGCGCGTAAACGTCGTTATATTCAAAAATTTAAGAAAGCTGAGAAAAAATTTAAGCGTTAAATTATCCCCAATACAAAACCCCGATCCCATTTCGGGGTTTTTTGCATTTAAAGACACTGCATCTTGTTGTTATTTCAGTTAAAATGTAATTTTTTGTTAATTTGAAGACTGGTGCTATAATTTTGCACCAATTTCTAACACCTTTGCCATGGGCTCGCATTCAGCATGATCAGATTTCATCTTTCTGCGCTTCGACTGTGTTGTACACAACATGACTGTACGGCATTAGAGTCTTTGCCTGCCATGCAGCGCAGACGACTTTCGCCTTTGGCAAAATTGGCGATAAATGCCGCCATGCAAACTCTGGCGCAGCAATCTGCTGACTATATTGTATGGGCTTCTCAGTATGGCGATGAAGCCAAAACATTGGGTATTTTACAAGATGTATTGACCCATCAAACGCCATCACCTACACAGTTTTCAACTTCGGTTCATAATGCCATTGCAGGTCTTTATTCTATTTTGTGTAAAGACGAGACCATTTCGACCAGTTTGAGTTGCGGCTGGTCAGAAGCAATGATCGAAGCCTATGCGATTTTAAAAACTCAGCCTCAGATTAAAAGCGTTTTAGTGGTTTATTATGACGCGCCATTACCTGAAATTTATCAGGATCGACGACCTTTTGAACCATTTGCACTATCGACTTTACTGAGCTTGGAACATGCCAATGTCGAGTTGAGCGCAGTTGAGCAGACTCAGGATATTGATGCGCTCAGTTTTTATTCCTTCTGGCAAGATGAGCATCAAACAGCATGGCTAGGATGGCAAAAATGTTAAATCGGGCATTATTAAACAATAAGATCAATTATATTTGGCGTGTTGCAGCAACCGGTTTCAGTTTTGCCAGTTTTGGTATTGGGGGCGTGGCAATCGCGACTGTGGTTGCACCTTTGGTAAATTTAACTACACAGGATCAGGCGACTCGTCGACAACGTGCTCAACAGGTGATTCGTACCAGTTTTAAAGGCTTTACCGAAATGATGGTCAAGTTGGGCATCATGACTTATTCGGTGGAAGGTCTGGAAAAATTACAGCAAAGCCGACAAGAATTAGTGATTGCCAATCATCCGACTTTGATCGATGTGGTGATCCTCATTGGACTCATGCAACAAGCCAATTGCGTAGTAAAGCAGTCGCTCTGGTCAAATCCATTTACACGAGGTCCTGTGCGCAGCGCAGGTTACGTTTTAAATGCAGGATCTAATCAATTTATCCATGATTGCGTGACAAGCTTACAGCAAGATAATGCGCCATCGCTCATCATTTTTCCTGAAGGAACGAGGACACAAAAAGATGAACAGATTAATGAGTTTCAGCGTGGAGCTGCCAATATTGCAATTCGTGCCGATGTTCCGATTCGACCTGTGTTGATTCGTTGCACACCCACGACATTAACCAAAAATGAAAAGTGGTATCACATTCCTGCGAAGCCCTTTCATATTGAGATTAAAATTTTGGATGCCATCCATATTTCAGAGGTACTTTCTGATTTGACGGTCAGTCCTAAAAATGTCCGTGCCCTCAATCAGTATTTACAGCAATTTTTTAAGCAAGAGTTATCTAAATGAGCAATTTGGCCAACGAATTAAAACAAATGATTATTGATGTTTTAGCACTTGAAGACATCACCGTTCAGGATATTGATGATCAGGCACCATTATTTGGAGAGGGACTAGGGCTAGATTCAATAGACGCTTTGGAGTTAGGGCTTGCCCTCAAAAAACGTTACAACATTCATTTAAATGCTGAATCGGATGAAACCAGACAGCATTTTCGCTCAATTCAAAGTCTAGTGACTTTGGTTGAAGCTCAACAAGAAGTATAAGAGGTAGTTATGTTAAGTCAGGAACACATTCTTTCGACCTTACGTGAATGGATGCAGGATTTATTTGAAATTGAGCCTGAAACAATCCAATTAGAATCCAATCTATATTCGGATCTGGATGTTGATAGTATTGATGCAGTGGATTTAATCGTCAAAATTAAAGAGTTGACAGGGAAGCAGGTCAAACCTGAGGACTTTAAAAATGTCAGAACAGTACACGATGTTGTGACTGTTATTCAGAATATGACCGCTTAATGAATCACTTTTTGAAATGGATAACAGCGATTTTTTTCATTGCTTATCCTTTTATTGTGGGTTGGAGTTTATCCAACGGTCATTTTTTTGCCGTCAGTATATTGTTGGTGATGGTGGGGATGTCACGCCTTGTGTTTAAATCCAATGCGTTATTATGGCCACTTTCTATGTTTGCCATTTTATGTGGTGGTTTAAGCGTGATGTTGAATGATCATGCATGGCTTAAATTTTATCCAGTTCTGATGAGTCTAGGCGCTTTGGGTATATTTGCATCGACCTTATGGCGACCACCTTCCATGATTGAACGTTTCGCACGCATCATGCAGCCCGATTTACCTGAGTCGGGAGTACAATGGACGCGAAAAGTCACCATAGTCTGGTGTGGTTTTTTTATATTCAATGCTGTTATGGCTTGGTGTACGATTGTTTATGCACCGACCCAGATTTGGGTGTTATATAACGGCTTTATTTCTTATGTCCTCATGGGCATTCTTTTACTTGGTGAATTTATTTTAAGAAAACGCCATCAGCGTTTGAACAATAATGATGAACAATTCCTTTAATCCATTTATTCAGTCACAACAGACTTTAGCGATTACCTTTGACCAACAGCAAATTTCTTTTGCTGCATTTTGGCAAGATGTGTCGCAGCAAGCGCACTTGATTTCTTTGCGACCTGAATGCATCTGGGCGCTTTGGCATCAAGACAGTTATGAGTTTCTGGTGTTATTGTTTGCAGCACTTCAAGCAAAGAAAAGGATTGTGTTGCCTCCACATCGGGTGGCACAGCTTGAACAAAATTTAGCTTCACAACATATTTATTTTTTATCACGCCAAACTTTTACTGACGTGAACTCGAATTTCGTACTTGATTTGAGTCAAACTTTTCTTGATCAAGCGCAGATCGATTTTTACACTTCTGGTTCAACCGGCGAACCGAAACGTATTGAACGCACTTTAGCGCAATTGTTTAAGGAAGTGCAGGGACTCGATCAGACATTTTGCCTAACTGAACAAGTCATTGCATTGGCGACGGTTAGCCATCAGCATATTTACGGTTTATTGTTTAAACTGCTCTGGCCATTATTTACGGGACGAAGTTTTTATAGTCCGCAACTGGCTTTCCCAGAAGATGTGATTGCCATCCAAAAACAGTTTGCTGAATTTAGACTGCAAAACTATGTGATTTCTAGTCCAGCTTTACTCAAACGTTGGACGTTAGATCTAAAACTTGTAGATAGTCAGGCGGTATTTTCTTCTGGTGGAAAATTGGAAAATGGTGTTCGACCCTTACTCAATTATACGATTACTGAGATTTTAGGAAGTTCAGAGACGGGTGGAATTGCCTATCGAACTGAAGATGAAAGTGCATGGCAAGCCTTTGCAGATGTGAATATTAACATCCAGCAACAGCTTTTAAATGTACAAACGGAACACGCCTTTTGTTCTGACTGGATTGAAACTGGGGATCTGGCAGAATGGGAAAATGCCAATAACCCAAAAACTGGATTTAAATTATTGGGTCGTGCCGATCGTTTGATCAAGCTGGAAGAAAAACGTCTGAGTTTGGATGCGATTGAACAAACCATTCAAACCTTAGCAGCGGTAAAGCAATGTCATGCTTTATTGATCGAGCAGGAACAGCGCCAGTTTTTGGCGTGTATTGTGGTTTTGCACGATGCTGCACGTCAACAGTTACAATGCATAGGTAAACACGCATTTGTGTCTGAGATAAAACAACAATTAAGTGATGGCTTGGAAAATATCGCGATTCCCCGTTTATGGCGATTTTTGACAGAGCTTCCACAAAACACTCAGTCAAAATTGGATAAACATTATTTAAAAAGTTTGTTTCAGCCGATGCTGCAACCTGTGGTTCTGTCGCAGTTACAAGCAAGTGAATGTCATCAACTGAAACTGGAATTTATGCCCGAACTGCTATGTTTTAAAGGTCATTTTCCAAATCAACCGATATATCCAGGTGTTGGGCAAATTGGATTTATTCAGACATTTGCTAGACAAATCTGGGGTGATTTAGATTGGTGCAATGGTTATGAACAACTTAAATTTCAACATTTAATCCAGCCTTATCATGTTATTGAGTTAAAACTGACGCGCAAACAGCATAAAGTCAGTTTTGAGCTATCTGATGTACAGCAAACTTTGGCATCAGGGCGTTTGTTATTTACATTGAAAGATTCGGATGAGGAGACAGTTTGATGCAAACTTATGGTTTTGTTATTCCTGTATTTAATCATCCGCATTATCTTGATGAATTAATGGCAGCTCTAAGCCAGTATCATTTACCTATAATTGTGGTGAATGATGGTAGTCATGATGAATGTACCATGCGATTGAGAGCATTGGATCAGGCTTATGCGCAGCTTCATTTAATTGAGCATGATCATAATCAAGGTAAAGGTCAGGCGGTCATTACGGGGTTGAATTATGCAGGGCAAATGGGGCTCAGCCATGCTTTGCAATTAGATGCGGATGGACAACATCAGTGGACAGATATTGATCAGTTTTTGCAGTTATCGCAGCAACATCCTGATGCTGTGGTGATTGGACAGCCTGTATTTGATTTATCCGTCCCCAAAAAACGCTTGTATGGGCGATATGTCACGCATGTCTGGGTTTGGATTAATAGTTTGTCTTTCGATATTAAAGACAGCATGTGTGGTTTCCGGATCTATCCTTTAGCATCAACATTAAAAATTTTAAAACAAGCAAAGTTCCAACCACGTATGGGCTTCGACAGTGAAATCTTAGTCCGTCTAAAGTGGGAAAATGCCAAATTTATCAATGTCCCAACGCCTGTGATTTATCCAGAACATGGGATTTCTCATTTTGATGTTTGGCGCGATAATCTGGGAATGAGTCAGGCACATGCGCGGTTATTTGCTGGCATGTTATGGCGTTTGCCTAAACTCATTAAACAAAAAATACAAGGCTAAACATGCAGCGCCAATCTTCGAACTGGAGCAATCATAAAGAGCGAGGTGGACTGGGGCTGCTCACGCTAGTGCTCTATTTTTATCGTTTGGGTGGGCGTTGGTTATGTAAGGTCGTATTGTACTTTATTATTCTGTGGTATTGGCTGTTTGCAGTTTCTGCACGGCAGGCGTCACTTGATTATTTGCGTCAATTACATGTATTCGCAGGTGGTCATTCTCCATTTTCGGTTTTACCGTCTTGGGCAAATAGCTTTCAGCATTTTGTCCAGTTCGGAATCAGTATTTTAGATAAAATGGAAGGGTGGCTTGGGAATATCCCTGAACAACAGTTACAGTTGTTTGGTCATCAGCATTTTCAACAGGCTTACCAGAAAGGTGCATTATTAGTCGTATCGCATTTTGGCAATATTGAACTGTTACGTGCTGTTAAATCAGAGCATCCGCAGAAAATTAATGTATTGGTCTATCAAAAACACGCCACACAATTTAATGCTTTTCTGAAAAAACTCAATGATCAGGCGGACGTGAATCTGATTTCTGTCGATGAATTGGGACTAGAAACAGCCATTTTATTAGAAGAAAAAATGCAACAAGGTGAATGGGTGATTGTCGCGGCAGATCGTGCGCCTGTGCAGTCTAGTCGTGTTCAACAAATTGAGTTTCTTGGTAAAGATGCACTATGGCCACAGGGTGCGTGGATACTGGCAAGTTTACTCAAAGTGCCTGTTTTGGCGGTGTTTTGTTATCGACAGCAGCAACATTTTGAAGTGCATATTCATAAAATTGCAGATTTCATCGATTTACCACGAAAGACCCGTATGCAAGCCATGCAAACGGTGACCCGACAATATGTGGCTTTGCTTGAGCAGCATTGCTTACGCGCACCATATCAATGGTTTAATTTTTATCATTTTTGGACGAAGTAAATTGAATAACAGTGTTTTAAATACGGGCATAGAACAATTCATTACCGTAGGGATAGAGCCATTAACTATTGAAGATGTAGTGCGTGTTGCACATGGGCATTGTCAGGTTTCATTACCACAACAACAAACGTGGCGTGATTTTATTCAAAAAGGCGCAGACTTTCTGGATGAATTATTAGAGCAAGAAGGTGTTATTTACGGGGTTACAACAGGTTATGGAGATTCTTGTTTAGTTGAGGTGCCTGCGCATCAGGTGAATGAACTGCCTTTACATCTTTCTCGTTTTCATGGCTGTGGCCTAGGTAAAAATTTGGAACTGGTGACTGCGCGTGCTGTAGTCGTTACACGATTATGTTCTTTGGCAAGAGGTTATTCTGGGGTTTCACTGGCGTTACTAGAGCGTCTAGTCTGGTTACTCAATCAAAATGTAATTCCTGTGATTCCATCCGAAGGTTCTGTGGGTGCGAGTGGTGATTTAACCCCGCTTTCTTATATTGCGGGGGTATTGGTCGGTGAGCGAGAGGTCTATTACCGAGGTCAAATTGTACCTGTCCAACAGGTGTATAAAGCAAAAGGTATTGAACCTTTGATTTTGCGTCCTAAAGAGGGACTGGCTTTGATGAATGGAACAGCCGTCATGACAGCAATGGCATGTTTAAATTATAAACGTGCTGAGCAAGTTGCCCATGCTGCAACATTGATTACTGCTTTAAATGTTTTGGCATTAGAAGGCAATCCAACACATTTTGATGAAGTGCTGTTTGCCCAAAAACCACATGCAGGACAGCAAAAAGTTGCAGCACAATTACGTGACTGGCTAGAAAGCGAAGTGCAAACCGCCCATCAAAGTCCGCGTTTGCAGGATCGTTATTCTCTTCGTTGTGCGCCACATATCATTGGCGTTTTTGAAGATTCTAAAGTTTGGTTACGTCAATTTATTGAAAATGAATTGAATTCGAGTAATGACAATCCTTTGATTGATCCGATTAACTTGCGGGTTTTACATGGTGGGCATTTTTATGGTGGACATATTGCGCAAGCGATGGATAGTTTAAAAATCATGATTGCCAATATTGCTGATTTACTGGATCGGCAATTAGCGCAATTGGTCGATCATAAAATGAATCATGGCTTACCGCGTAATTTAACAGGTGCAACAGCAGACCGCTTACCTTTAAATCATGGTTTTAAAGCGGTACAAATTGGCGTATCTGCATGGACAGCCGAAGCATTGAAACAAACCTTATCGGCCTCCATTTTTTCGCGTTCAACGGAATGTCACAATCAGGATAAAGTCAGCATGGGCACAATTGCGGCACGAGATGCCGAACGTGTGATTGTATTGACTGAACAAGTGGTCGCTGCTTTATGTTGTGCCAGTGTGCAGGGGATTCATTTAAAAGGCTTAAAGCAACAGCTTTCGCCAGTGCTGCGAGCATTTATGGACTGGACCTTACATAGTTTTGCATTGGTGGTGGAAGATCGACCATTACAAACTGAATTACAACAAATAATGGATCGTTTTGCCAACTTTGAACTGTCTAATACGGATTGGATGCTGCAACAGGAGCAAGCTTATGCAAGCTGAAGTCGTTATTGAGGTTCCTTTTCATGATGTCGATATCATGAATGTGGTTTGGCATGGGCATTATCTGAAGTATTTTGAAATCGCCCGCTGTAAGCTTTTGGATCAGTTTCATTATAACTATATGCAAATGCAGGCTTCAGGTTATGCGTGGCCTGTGATTGAGAGCCATGTACGCTATGTAAAGGGTATTCAGTTTGAGCAAAAAATTCGGGTACGTGCGATTTTAAAAGAGTGGGAAAATCGTTTAAAAATTGATTATGTGATTTTTGATGAAGCGACTGGAAAACGACTGACCAAAGGTTATACCACGCAGGTCGCCGTTGAAATTCAAACCCGGGAAATGTGTTTTCAGTCTCCGCAAGTATTATTTGATTGTCTGAATGCATGGTCTGAGTTTCAACCCGCGCAGGAGCAAAAACCATGATGGTTTCTATTTTAAATGAACATAAAAAAAGATTTAATTTTATTCTACTCGCAACTTTCGTATTTTGGGTTTTAAGTCTCTCGGTTACTGTGCAGGCAGCTTCACCACAAGCAGAACAAATTTTTAAACAGCTTTCACAAACCATGTTGGTACGAGCCAAATTTGAACAGCAAAAAAAACTGGCATCTCTCCAAAAAACTTTTGTTTCCAACGGTGATGTGGTTTTTTCTAAAAGCAATGGTGTGCTGTGGCAGTTACAGCGTCCAGTCCAAGCAGACCTTGTGGTAACGCCTAAAAAACTGGTTCAAAAAACAGCAAATACCATGAGTCAGCTTGATGTCAGCAAGTCACCCTATGGTTCAGTGGCGACTTTATTTTTGCAATTGATGTCGGGCAACTCAGCACTTTTAGATCAACATTTTACCGTCAATAAAACCAGTATCACCGCCCAAGGTTGGTCAATCAGTTTGCGTCCTAAAAGTAGCTTATTTAAAAAGTTATTTGTACAGGTCGATGTACAGGGACAACAATATGTCAATCAAATTGTGATTGCAGAACAAGGTCGTAATATAACCACGATTCATTTTAGTCAGCAACATTCACAACCAGCGGCACTCACGACTGATGAACAAGCACTTTTCCAATTGGCAAAATAAATGTAGCGTGGTCTGGCTGGTCATGCTCATGGTGATCAGTCTGATCATGGGTGTGGCATGGCTCAAAAAAGAGATTCATATTCAGACCAATATTTTTGCTTTACTGCCTAAACTGAATCAGGATGCAGATTTAGCTGAGACGCAGCACTATGTCAGTGAACAGTTAAATAGTAATATTTTTGTCGTGATTGATGCTCAAGATAGTCAACAATTACAACAAGCAACGGATGATTTACAACGTGCAGTGAGCCAGAGTAAGGTTTTTGAACCTTTACAGGCACAGGTCGATACGGAACAATTCGGGCGAATTTTATATCAGCATCGTGCAGGTTTGTTAAGTGCAGAAGACCAACGATTACTTGAGCAAAAAGATTATGCAAGTTTAACTGAAAAAAGCCTGATGCAATTGTTTACACCGGGTTTACCGATTAGCGCAGAAAGCTTAAAACAAGATCCATTCATGCTATTTAGCCGTTATTTACTTGGAGTGAGTCAACAAGTACAACATGACAATGTCGAACTGGAAAACGGATTTGCTACGATTCATGATCATGACAAAATTTCACGGTTGTTTAGCCTAAAATTAAAACAAAGCCCTTATAACATTGATTATCAAGAGCAGGCTTCAGCGTGGATTGATACGACGCAACAACACCTTGCTCAGATGAATGTTAAAAGTCACTGGACGGGCACTTTATTATTTTCCAATTATGGTACGCAGTCGGCAAAACAGGAGATTTCGACGATTGGCGTAGGTTCAAGTCTGGGGCTAATGCTATTGGTTTGGTTCGGTTTTCGTTCGTTACGCCCTTTATTGACTGAGTTTATTGCTGTTTCGACAGGGTGTTTAGTGGCTTTTGCCGCCACCCACTGGATCTTTGGTGAAATTCATCTGATGACCTTGGTGTTTGGGGCGAGCCTGATCGGAGTCTGTGTCGATTTTTCCTTTTACTTTATGGCAATGCAATCTCAGCACCGCAAGCTGAGTGGTTTTGAAGTTCTACGTCCGCTATTGCCGAGCTTGTTTATGGGATTGATGACCACCATCGTGGCCTATGTGTTTTTGAGTTTTACGCCATTTCCGGGCTTTAAACAAATCGCCGTGTTTTCCATTGTGGGTTTGGCTTCGGCGTGGTTGACCAGTATTTTATTATTGCCGCGTTTACCTGCTTTAAATGCTGAGCCTGCCATTCAACGATTAAAGTGGATTGGTGAATTTAGAATCTGGTTTCAGCAGCATCGACTAATTCGCTATGTCACTTTGTTGAGTATTGTGTGCATTGGAGTGAGTAGTTTATTTTTCTTAAAAACCAATGATGATATTCGCAATTTGCAAAGTATGGATAAATCCTTAAAGCAAGAAGATCAGTATGTGCGTGAACGCTTTATGGGGCAGCAGGGTAGCGATTATTTTGTGGTGCGGGGGCGTACGCCAGAACAAATGCAAGCCAATGAACAGATATTGATTCAAAAGTTACAGCATTTACAACATCACGATCAACTCACAAGTTTTCAGGCTTTAGGGCAATGGATTCCTACGCAGCAGCAACAGCAACAAAATATTGCCCAGCTTCAGTCGATTCCAGAATCTGTATTAGAGCAGTACGCGCAAAATATGGGCTTACCCGTAAATGACGTAAAAGCATGGCAGCAACAATTAGCTACTTTACCGTTATTGTCACTACAGGATTTTAAGCAGCATCCATTGGCCTTTTTACAGGTGCATTCTAATGAGCGTTTGGTGCTTTTAAATGGAGTTAAGGATGTCAGTGCTTTAAAACAGTTGCAAAATGAACACGTGATTTTGCAACAACCGATGATGCAGTTATCCGATTTATTTAAACAACATCGTTTACAGGCACAGTCTTTATTTGTCTATGCCCTGATTGCACTGGCGATTGGTCTAGGTGTGATTTATGGCTGGCGCTCTATTGTGCCGTTGGTGATGCCAGTGAGTCTGGCATTACTTACGACTTTCGCGATACAGGCTTGGTTAGGAGTTGAACTGAACTTATTTAGTATCATGGGGACTTTTCTGATTGTGGGTATTGGTGTGGATTATGCGATTTTTTATCGACATGGCCATGATCATCCGCAAGTGGTTGGAATGGCATTATTCTTATGTATGATGTCAACTTTGCTCGGCTTTGGTTTATTATCATTGAGTCATACTTATGCGATTCATTGTTTTGGTTTAACAGTACTTTTTGGGGTCATTTTTTCATTTATTTATGCCACGTTGTTTACGCCATCGGATGAGCAACATGTGGTGATTTCACGTTATCAGTCAAAGAGCTGAGATTAAAAAGGTCAATGTGCCATGCAAAATTTGCAACAAAATACGATACAACAAACAGATGTCATGATTATTGGGGCAGGACCATCTGGCAGTTCAGCAGCCGCTTTATTACGTCAAAAAGGTTTTAAAGTCTGCATTATTGAGAAACAGCATTTTCCGCGTTTTTCGATAGGAGAATCTTTATTGCCTCAATGTATGGTCTTTTTAGAAGAAGCGGGTTTATTAGATACTGTACGCGACCATGTTGAAAAATGCGCCTTTCAATTTAAAAATGGTGCAGCATTTTTACGTGGAAAACAACGTAGCTTTTATGATTTTACCCAAAAGTTTAGTGAAGGGCCTGGCACGACATGGCAAGTTCGTCGCGCTGATTTTGATCGCTTATTGGCCGAGCAGGCACAAGCTTTAGGTACAGATATTCGATTTGGGCACGAAGTCATTGCAGTCGATGTTGAAACAGCACAGCCGATTTTAACGATTCAACCTGAACAGGGTGACTCCTATCAACTACAGGCAAAATTTTTATTGGATGCCAGTGGTTTTGGGCGAATCTTACCTAAATTTTTAGATTTAGAAGCGCCTTCGAGTTTTCCTGTACGCCGTGCATTGTTTACCCATATTGAAGATGGTATTGCTAACAATCCTGAATTTGATCGTCATAAAATCCTGATTACTGTGCATGATAAAAATCATCGGGCATGGTTTTGGTTGATTCCTTTTGCAGATGGACGAAGTTCATTTGGTGTGGTTGCCGAGCAGGATTTTTTTAATGACTATCTGACTGGCAATGCCGAGCAGGATCAAAATGAAGTTTTACTGAAACGAATTTTGGCAGACGATACCAGTCTATCTAAAATTCTAGCACAGGCTAAATTTGATACACCTGTACGAACGTTGGTCGGTTATTCGGCTGATGTTAAACATCTGGCACAGCCCAATTATGCCTTGTTAGGTAATGCTGGAGAGTTTTTAGATCCAGTATTTTCATCAGGTGTAACCATTGCGTTGAAATCTTCTAGTTTGGCGGTTCCACTGGTGGAACGTGCAATCAAGGGTGAACAAATCGACTGGCTAACAGAATATGAGCAACCCCTTCGTCAGGGAATCAACGTTTTTCGTGCCTATGTAGAAGCATGGTATACGGGCGAGTTTCAGGATGTAGTATTTTCCACACATAAAAATCCTGAGATTGAACGGATGATCGCGTCACTTCTGGCAGGTTATGCATGGGACGAACGTAATCCGATGTATAGAAATGCCAAACGTCGCCTCGCCACTCTGGCTGAATATTGTCGTGAAGACGCTTCTTCAGCACAGTTATCGGAAATTTAAGATGTCATCGATTCGCTTGCTGTTATTGAGTTGTATATTTACGGCATGTACAGCTTGTCAACCGCTCATGCCGAAAGCTGTAGGTCTTGAAAATGCGACATGGCAACAGCAAGCGTATCAGCGTCAGGATCAGGTAGATGTGCAATGGCATGGAAAGAGTTTTAGTTTTCTACTCTATCAGCAGCAACAGGGACAGGTATTAGAACTCATTGCTTTAAGTTTAACGGGACAGCAATTATTTCAGGTTGAATATAATGGTCAGCATATTCAGGTGAAACAGCGTATCGAACAAATGCGTTTATTACCGTTTGAATTTTTAATTCGGGATATTTTGCTGGCAACCTATCCTGATTTTGCCCAACAACAAGCCATGATCCATCCTGAGCTTATTCAGGATCAAATCTATGCAGCTGGTGGTGAAATTTATATTCAAAAAAAATTGGTTTTAAAGATTCAATATCTCTCAAAAGATAAGATGGAACTCGAAAATGTACAGGTGCCTTATCAAATGACGTTTTCACCGATTGAAAATACTTTACAGTCCAATGAATAGATAAAATGATGCAACAAAAACAACATTCTTCTGCTGTTGGTATCCAACTGAGCAGTAGCCTTTCGGCTTTAGGCAATTGTCCTGAACAGTTGCGTCAGCGTTTAACCCTGCCAGAAACCAGCTTATCTATACAATCTGAATGGCTGCCTGAGCGTTCAGTTTGGGTAGGGGCATATACAGGACATTTGATAGAAAACTTACCAAATGACTGTGAAGCTTGGTCATCTCGTAATTTACGTTTTGCTGTGACGGCTTTACAACAGATTGAAATCCCTTTGCGAGATTTAACAGCCAACATCCATCCTCATCGTTTAGCGATTGTCATGGGAACATCGACTTCGGGTTTTGGCGATAATGAACCGCTTCTAGCAGAATATTTTCATGGCAAAACCGAGCTAATGATTGATCATCATAAACAGGAAATGAATGCACTGGCCAAAGGTCTACAGGCCTATTTGGGTTGGCAGGGGGCAGCTTACACAGTTTCAACCGCATGTTCATCCAGCGCCAAAGCATTTATTGCTGGGCAACGGTTACTCAATGCAAATCTGGCTGATGCTGTTTTGGTGGGCGGCGTTGATACATTATGTCGTTTAACTTTAAATGGTTTTAATAGTCTGGAAAGTTTATCTGAGGATATTTGTCAGCCATGCAGTCTTGAACGAGATGGGATTAACATTGGCGAGGCCGCTAGTTTGTTTCTATTGACCAAAGATTCTGCTCCAGTAATGTTTCTTGGTGGTGGTGAATCGATGGATGCATGGCATATTTCTGCACCGCATCCAGAAGGAATGGGGGCGGCTCAAGCCATGCAACATGCTTTGGCGGATGCTCAGTTGAATGCCAGTCAGATTGATTATTTGAATTTGCATGGTACAGCCACACCGCAAAATGATGCGATGGAAATTAAGGCGGTACGGCAGGTTTTTGCAGATGATCGTGTGCCGATGAGTAGCACCAAACATAAAACAGGACATTGTCTGGGTGCTGCGGGTGCTGTTGAAGCTTATATTTGCCAACAGGTTTTGCTGGATCAGACATGGTTACCGTTGCATCAACAAGGTGAAATTGATCCTGCGCTTGCAGATCAACATTTTGTTCATCAAAGTAAGGTCAGTCCACAAACAGTTGTTGATCGACCTTTAAATTATGTTATGAGTAATTCATTTGCCTTTGGTGGCAGTAATGTCAGCTTAATTTTTGGAAGAACTTTGCCATGAATATTCAGGAAAAGGCAATTGAGTATATTCCTCATCAAGAACCGATGGTATTTATCGATGATTTAGTGGAGATATCTGAACAATCTGCCGTTGCCAATCTGAACATTCGTCCAGCACTTTTATTTTGTGAGGCAGAGGGTTTACCTACATGGTCGAGTATCGAACTGATGGCACAAACCATTAGTGCCTATTCAGGATGGAAAGGGCAACAACAAGGCAATATTCCCAAAGTTGGTTTTTTATTGGGAACACGTAAATTAAATCTACCCGTGCCTTTTTTTGAAATGGGAAGTAGCTTGATCATTCGAGTCGAGCAGCAATATTTACATGAAGGTTTGGGACAATTTGCCTGTGAGATTGCGTATAAAAATCATAAAATCTCAGCCCTCTTAAGTGTTTATGAGCCGACAGGCGATCAAGATAATAAGGAAAATGTGTGAATAGACGAATTTTAGTCACTGGCTCAAGTCGGGGAATTGGTAAAGCGATTGCTTTGCAATTAGCACAGGCAGGTTTTGATGTTACGGTTCATGCACGTTCGCGTATTGAAGAAGCGCAGGCTGTAGCAGAGCAAATTCAAGGTTTGGGACGAAACAGCCATATCTTGATGTTTGACGTGACTGAGCGTGAAGTTGTGCGTCAGATGCTTGAGCAAGATATTGAAACCTATGGTGCATTTTATGGTGTCATCTTAAATGCGGGTTTAACTCATGATGCTGCTTTTCCAGCATTAAGTGATCATGAATGGGATGACGTGATTTCGACCTCTCTGGATGGTTTTTATAATGTGCTTAAACCGTTAATTATGCCGATGATTCATTTGAGAAAAGGGGGACGCATTGTAACCTTATCTTCGGTTTCTGGGGTGATGGGCAATCGTGGTCAGGTCAATTATAGTGCAGCAAAAGCAGGCTTAATTGGGGCGACCAAAGCTTTATCACTAGAGTTGGCAAAGCGGAAAATTACCGTCAATTGTGTCGCTCCAGGTCTAATTGAAACTGAAATGGTGACTGAAGAAGTCAAGCAACATGCTTTAAAAATGATTCCATTACAACGTATGGGAAATGTGGACGAAGTTGCCAGTGTCGTGAAATTTTTGTGTTCCGATGATGCATCCTATATCACACGACAAGTGATTTCAGTCAATGGAGGGCTGATCTAATGAAGCGTGTTGTGGTCACAGGTATGGCAGGCATTACTTCGCTTGGTGAAACGGCAGATGCTATTTTTGACCAATTTGCTCAGGCTAAAAGTGGCATTCGTTATATGCCTGATTGGGAGAAATATACAGATTTGCGCACCAAGCTGGGTGGGCCTGTCGAAAGCTTTACGGTTCCCAAACATTTTAATCGCAAAGTCACACGCGGAATGGGCCGAGTAGCTTTAATGTCAGTGGTCTGCGCTGAAACTGCGCTGACAGATGCAGGTTTATTAAATGATCCCATTTTAAAAAGTGGCGATGCAGGTGTGGCATTTGGTTCATCTGCGGGAAGTGTCGATGCCGTACGTGAGTTTGGTTGTATGTTAATTGATAATGATATGAGCCAAATGAATGCAACCACGTATATTCGAATGATGTCACATACCAGTGCGGTGAATATGACCGTTTATTTTGGTTTAAAAGGTTTAACATTACCGACATCTAGTGCTTGTACATCAGGTTCTATGGCAATTGGACAGGCTTTTGAAGCGATTAAGTACGGCAAACAAACCGTGATGCTGGCTGGCGGTGCAGAAGAACTCAGTGCGGCTGGGGCTGCGGTATTTGATGTATTATTAGCCACCAGCGGTATGAATGATCAGCCTGAACGAACTCCGCGACCCTTTGATCAAAACCGTGATGGGTTGGTGATTGGTGAAGGGGCAGGCTGTTTAATTTTAGAAGAATATGAGCATGCCAAAGCACGGGGCGCAAAAATTTATGCAGAAATTTTGGGTTATGGCAGTAATACCGATGGACAACACGTCACCCGTCCTGATCAGGAGATGATGGCGCGCTGTATGCAACTCTCTTTAAAAGATGCGGGTATGACAGCAGATCAGATTGATTATGTTAGTGCACATGGCACTTCGACCGATCAGGGAGATATTGCTGAAACCCAAGCGACCGCGCAAGTACTGGGGAAAAAACCGATTAGCTCACTGAAAAGTTATTTTGGTCATACGCTTGGTGCTTGTGGCGCGATTGAAGCATGGCTAAGCATCGAAATGATGCATCGGAAGCAATTCATTCCAACCCTAAATCTGGATGAAGTTGATCTGCTTTGCGGTGATCTGGATTATATTACAGGGCAGGCAAGACCTTTAAATGCCAATATTATCATGAGTAATAATTTTGCTTTTGGGGGAATTAATACCTCCTTGATTTTTAAAAACCTGAAATAAGAGGAATACAACAATGTCACTTAAGAAACAATTCAGCCTTGCTGTACTGTGTATGGGATTAATGGGAACTGTACAGGCAGCAGATCAAGTGCATGATCTAGATTTTAAAGCGGCTGTGGATCGTGCAGTTGCAGATGGCACATTAGATGGTTCTGTAAAGTTTTATTTGAGTGGAACAAAATCAGGTGGTAAGGTTTTACAACAGGGAGCTGTTACCAATAAAAAAACCAATGGCTTTGCCAAGTCTGCTGAAAGCTCTTGTGATCGAGTATTACGTTCAGCTCTGATTCAGTTACAAAGTGCAGCAAAGGCTAAAGGTGGCAATGCAGTCACCAATATTGTGAGCTATTTCAAATCCAATGAAGCGAAAAGTCGCACGACTTACCAATGCTATAAAGGCATGGCGGTGACAAGTGTGGCGCTAAAAGGGGATATTGTTAAGTTTTAACTCAGTCTAAAATAGTTTTATCCCGAAGTGAGCCAATGAACATGAAAAACATTCAAGTGTCTATTCGATCATTGGCTGATCTTCTTGAATTATCCGTTCAGGATTTTGCTAATCGTGCCGAATATCAAGCTTATAAAAAAAACAAAATTTATCAGTATCGTGATGAATTAATTTCAAAATTTTTACATGTGCCTATTTCAAAATTACGATATGCGATTGCGGAGCAAGGTAAACCCTATCTACTCGATCATCCCTTACAATTTAATCATTCGCACAGTCAGGATGACTATGCATTGGCACTGAGTTTAAATGTTCAGGATTTGGGTGTGGATATAGAAAGCTTGGATCGTAAGATCCGCTTTGAAGCACTGGCTCAACATGCTTTTCATCCGCAAGAATACCAATGTTGGAAAGCTTCGGGAGAAGATGTAAATTTTTGGTTTAAGGTCTGGACAACCAAAGAAGCATTGCTAAAAGCGCATGGTATGGGCATTCGTCTGGATTTAAATACATTAAATACCCAGATGCATCCAACACATGACAATGGTCAAATTATCGATGAACGTTTAGGTATCTTTGCGTATCAATGTTTTGATTTAGGACATGCCATGCTAAGTGTGGCTTGGCGTTCGGGCATGGGATGCGGTCAGTTTATTGTGCCCAACATTCAGATTATAAACATGAATACATAAAACTTTTTAGAACATAAATTGGAAAACCATATGAAATTAAAAATCACTGATCGGGATATCAGTTGTCTTTATTACTTATTTTTAATTTGTGGATTTTGTTCATTAGGTAGTGAACTTTATGAGAAATTTTTTATTGCGAAACGAACGATGGACTTATCTTCATTTTATACGTTCTTATTTTTCGCCTTATTGACTCGATACTAATACGCGATTGTTTATTTGCTCATAAAGCTTGAGGGTATCAATCAGCAAGAGCGTCAAAGACAATTAGATAGAGAGAAAGAACTAGAAAATAAAGAGCTTTGATCAAATAGATCGTCATAAAAAAATGCCAGTATTTCACTGGCATTTTTACGTCTTAACTTTTTCAAAGATATTTAAGGAATATCATCTTCAAACTCAGGTTTAACCTGAACAATGAAGTCCTGACGGTTTAGGCCACGCCATAAGGCAAAGGCTGTTCCGATATAAATCGAAGAATAAGTTCCGACAAATACACCGACACACATCGCGACAGAGAACCATTTTAAGCCATCTCCACCCAAGAACATCATTGACACCACAACAAGAAGTAGCGTCATTGAAGTATGAATGGTACGGCGTAAGGTTTCAGTCAAAGCAATATCTACGATTTCATGAGGTGTTGCACCGCGAATCTTACGAAAATTTTCACGGATACGGTCTGACACGACGATATTATCGTTTAGTGAGAAGCCAATCACCGCCAATACTGCTGCAAGAACAGTTAGATCAAAAGGCCATTGGAACAATGCAAACGCACCAATGATGATTAAAATGTCATGGAATAATGACATGATCGCACCTAGCGCCAGTTTGAACTCAAAGCGAATGGTGACATAGATGAGCATGAGCAAAAGTGCTAAAGCCACAGCACCCGCAGAACGGATATAAAGCTCATTCCCGACCTGTCCACCAACTGCATCGACTTTGTGAACCATCGCAGTATTGTTTGGAAGCTGGGCTGCTTGAGAAATCGCTTTGCCTAAGTCATCTACCTTAATTTCTTGTACAGGCATGCGTACCAGTAGGTCTTTATTACTGCCTAAAGTTTGCACTACAGCATCTTTAAAGCCTGCTTTTTCCAAAGCCTGACTGACCGCAGCTTGATTGACAGGCTGCGAGTAATTAATTTCTGCTGAGATACCACCCGTAAAATCAAGACCAAGATTTAAACCTTTGGTCACGATAAAGAAAATACTGGCGAGTGTCAGTAGAATCGAGAAGATTGCCGCTGGTTTGGCAATCTTCATAAACGGGATAATGCGTTCGTTATCTGGGCGGCCGTATTGTTTTGGTTGAGTCACATCAGTCATCATTGATCTCCTTATATGCTCAACTTTTTCAAATTACGACGTTTGCCATAAATGAGCTGGACAATCGCACGAGTCACTGTAATTGCAGTAAACATCGAGCAGACGATACCAATCATCAGAGTCACGGCAAAGCCTTTAATTGGACCTGTACCGATGGCAAAAAGAATAAACGCAACAAGGAACGTAGTGAGGTTTGAGTCAAAAATAGTGTTATATGCTCGATCATAACCCGCAACAATGGCTTGTTTGGGCGATGCTCCCCATTTCATTTCTTCACGTATTCGTTCACAGATCAGAACGTTGGCATCGACGGCCATACCAATGGTGATCACGATCCCTGCAATACCTGGCAGGGTGAGGGAAGCGCCAATCCACGACATGACGGTTAAAATCATGGCAAGGTTAAAGACCAAGGCAAAGTTGGCAATCAAACCAAACAGACGGAAGAAAACGATCATCCAGATTGCGACTAAAATAAAGCCGACTTCGGTCGATAAGATACCTTTGTCGATATTTTCCTGACCTAAGCTTGGGCCGACGACACGTTCTTCAACAAAGTACATTGGGGCTGCCAATGCGCCTGCACGTAACATCAATGCAAGTTCAGAAGCTTCTTGTGGAGATGCAAGTCCTGTAATACGGAATTGTGAACCCAAAACGGCTTGAATGGTTGCGGCATTAATGACTACCGACTCTGTATAAGGCGTACGAACTTCAGTTTGCGCCCCTGTCACAGGATCAGCCACATAGCTAATGCGTTGTTTATTTTCAATAAACAATACCGCCATACGTTTGCCGACAGAATTACGTGTAGCATCCGCCATCAGCTTACCACCCGCACTGTCCAGTGTGATGTTCACTTCTGCACCACCTGTATCCTGACTAAAGCCAGAACTTGCATTTTGAACACGTTCACCTGTCAAAATACGGTTGCGATTTAATAATAACTGACGGCCACTATCCAATGATTCATACGCAAAAACTTCTGTACCTGACGGTAATGGCTGACCATTATATTTGCCTGTGTAGCGGTCAATATATTGATCGTTCTGGTCTGAAACCAAACGGAATTCCAGATTCGCTGTACGGCCTAAAACACGTTTCGCTTCGGCAGTATCCTGTACACCCGGTAATTCCACCACGATACGGTTATTACCCTGAGTTTGTACCAGTGCTTCTGCCACACCCAATTCATTAATACGATTACGCAATGTGGTTAAGTTCTGATTCACTGCATAAGACTGAATTTCTTGGCGACGAGCATCGGTATAAGTCAAACGCAAGCTTGAGCCACTTTCAGTTGCTACAGCCTGTTGTGTGAACTCATTACCATTACGACGTAAAAAATCCATCGCCGTATCACGGTCAGTATTGTTGGCAAACTGAACGGTAATCGCATTGTTGTTGAGTGAAAGACTATTGAACTTGATGTTGTTGTCGCGGAATTGACGACGAATATCACTCGCCGATGTTTCCATACGTTGCGCAATGGCTTTGTCCATATCAACTTCAAGCAGGAAGTGGACACCACCGCGTAAGTCAAGACCAAGCTTCATCGGCTTCGCCCCAATCTTCTGCAACCATTCTGGGGTTGTGGGTGCAAGATTGAGTGCCACCACGTAGTTTTCACCTAAATCACGACGTAATACATCCTGCGCTTTCAGCTGATCTTCAGATGAACTTAAACGCAACAAGGCCGCATTGGCACTGAAGCTATTGTCATGGCTTGGAATATGGGCAGTTTTTAAAATTTGCTCTGCTTTTTGTACAATGCTCTGATCAATTTGAGTACCGGCTTTGGCACCTGAAATCTGAACAGCAGGTTCATCTGGATACAAACTTGGCAGCGCGTAGAGTGTACTGATGATGAGTACAACCACAATCAGTACATATTTCCATGCAGGGTAACGCATTCGCTTTCTTCTTAAAATGAAAAAGTCGTGCAACAAGCACGACTGTTTTTATGATTAAAGGTTATTTAGAGTGCCTTCAGGAAGAACTGAAATCACACTTGCGCGTTGAATTTTAACTTCATTACCACGATTCAGTTCAACCACCGCATAATCACCTTCGATTTTGGTGATACGGCCCATCAAACCACCCGCAAAAACGACTTCACTACCAACACCTAGACTCTCAATGAGGGAACGATGCTCTTTGGCACGTTTAGATTGAGGACGCCAGATCAAGAAATAAAAGATCGCAATAAATACTGCAATCATCAGTAAGTTGGTGACCATGCTTGGGCCTTGTGCCGCTGCTGGTGCTGCGTGAGCAGAAGAAATTAAAAAGCTCATTTCGATTTCCTAAACTTAAAACCTAAATTAAAAAAGGATTGTCAAATCCTGACAAAATACGAGTTCGTTCTGCAATTTACCTTGTCTTTTTGTTGAGCGCAAATCTAGTTGCATCAATCTACAGGACAAGCGGGAACTTCTAAACCACGACGGGTATAAAAGTCTGTCACAAATTCATCGAAAGTCCCGTGATCCAAAGCATTTCGGATATCTTGGGTAAAACGCTGGTAATAACGTAAGTTATGGATAGTTCCCAACATCGATGCCAGCATTTCACCACATTTTTCAAGATGATACAGATAGGCACGAGTAAAGTTTTTGCACGTATAACAATCACAATGCGGATCAAGCGGACTTTGATCATGACGATACTTGCTATTACGGATGCGAACCAGACCGTCTGTCACAAAGTAGTGTCCATTCCGCGCATTACGGGTGGGCATCACGCAGTCAAACATATCAATCCCGCGACGAATCCCTTCCACAATATCTTCTGGCTTACCAACGCCCATCAGGTAACGTGGTTTATCATGCGGCATTTTATTTGGCAGATAATCCAGCACCTTGATCATTTCATCTTTCGGCTCACCGACCGATAAACCACCAATCGCATAACCATCAAAACCAATCTCAAGCAAGCCATTTAGAGACTCATCACGCAAATCTTCATACATGCCACCCTGAATAATGCCAAATAATGCATTGGTATTTTTCAGTTCATCATGATGATGGGTTTTACAGCGTTTTGCCCAACGTAGCGAAAGTTGTAAAGACTTTTGTGCTTCTTCATGGGTTGCAGGATAAGGCGTACACTCATCAAATATCATTACGATATCCGAGTTAAGCACCTGCTGAATTTCCATGGAGATTTCAGGGGATAAAAACACTTTTGAGCCATCAATCGGTGAACGGAACGTCACGCCTTCTTCTTTAATCTTACGCATCGCGCCGAGACTAAACACCTGAAAACCGCCAGAATCGGTCAAGATTGGCTTATTCCATTTGATGAAATCATGCAATCCACCATGCTCTTTGATGACTTCAAGGCCAGGGCGCAAGTACAAGTGAAAGGTATTACCCAAAATAATTTGTGCCTGAATTTCTTCAATGTCACGTGGCAACATACCTTTGACCGTACCATAAGTACCCACGGGCATAAATACAGGAGTTTCAACGATGCCGTGTTCAAGAGTCAAACGGCCCCGACGGGCGCGCCCCGACTGACCTAATTTTTCAAACTTCATGCAACTTTCCAAATCGAGGCGAAAAAACAGTTCGCTGATGGCTAAAATAAAGAGCGCTATTTTCCTAGATTTATGTAGGGAGTTCTACTACTAAATGTTATGAGATCGATAAAAAGCCAAATTCTACGATCAACTGTACCTAATATTGCTTTGTCGGTTAGATTGAAGAGCGTGATCCATCACTCAGGATAGAGCAATGATCACTTTCTTCAAAACGAGGATTTAAAAATTAGGACGATAATCAAAACTCTGCGCAGCAGCATGATCACGAAATGGACGAATCGATTTCTTGCCTAAGGTTAAAGTGTTAATCATATTATTTGGAAATACTTCAATATGATTATTAAACAGTTCGACATTGCGGTTAAAAATGGTGATGGCCGCACTGACATTATCATTTTGCTCATCAATCTCATTCATCATACGTAAATAGATTTCATTGGCTTTGAGTTCAGGGTAGTTTTCTACCACCACATTCAAACTACGCATTAATTCTTTATTTAAGTTTTCAATACGTTGCAATTGAGCAATATCTGTATGATCGACATTGAGGTTAAGAATACTTTGGCGTAACTCAGTGACTTTTTCCAAAGTGCCTTTTTCAAAACTGGCATATTGTTCAACCATTGGTGCAAGTTCGTCCAATACTTTTAATTTTTGCCGTTCATAAGTCGCTACATCTGCCCATGCGCGTTTGGTTGCATTAAAATGCAAAACAATTTTATTGCGAATGAAAATACCAAAAATAATAATGACTAAAATAATGAGCAGAAAAATCCACAAACCCATCGTATTCCCCAAAATTGTTATTTTAAAAAAGTGCTGAGATCAGAACACAGTTGTTCATAATGTTTTAATCGAAAGGTGCGTAAATGTCCACGTAAACTTGAAATATCCTGAATTTCTCGTGCTTTGGAACTGACTTCAAATAAATCTGCCTCACCTAAAAAGCACATCATATTTTGATGAGAATGAAAAATCAGTTCACCTTTACGCGATTTAAAAAAATCAGACAAGCGCAGTAATAATGCAGGATTAAGTGTTTTGACCAATTGTAGTTGATCCATCCCATAAATCTGTAATTGCTGATTAATCTGGATATCACTGCTGTTCCAGCGGACTTCGTATGGGAAACCAATGTCCCGACGTAAATTAGTTACCGCAAGTCCGCGTATTTGTGTCTCAAAGATAAAAACGCCCCACTGATTTTTTTCTGTACGACGAATAGTAACTTTGTCTCCATCTGCATCATGAATATGCGTTTCTTCGATGTAGGTATATTGGAAAATAAAAGCAGGATATTGATGGTTCTCATCATCACTAATATTTGCACTGGCATACCACGGAATTTGATTGGAGGTGGAACCTTTATTAAACAGGGGAAAGCTATTTTTGAGTTGATTAATCAATAAGGTTGAATTCACGCCTAAAGGTAAATGTTCAGGAGTTCGCCCAAATTTTAAATGGTAGCGTGTTTCAATCGACTTTTCTTCCAGATAGCGAACAACTTCTTGAATGGCATCATCTGTTTCATAAAGAATAAAAGCTAAAAACAATAAAACAATGCTACTAAAAAATCCCAAAATAAAGGGTAAACCTATGCTGGGCAAAACAAACATGGTAAAGAAACTGAGGGCACCTAGCAGCATCAGAAACTTGGGTAAACCATTGTCAAAACGGAGTGTAGGATGATCTCCCCATGGATGCAGTTGATCCAAAATTTGCTGATGCGTTTCGACTTGTTCGCCAATCTCCCAAAGCCGCGCAATATTACGAAATACATGCGCATTTTTTTTACGACGAATATGTAATGCGCGTTGTACAGTCTCAATTGGCATTGTACTGATTTACCTTATTGAGCCTGATCGATCAACATGGCGTCGCCATAACTAAAGAAACGGTATTTTGATTCGACTGCATGGGCATAGGCTTTCAGGATATTGTCACGATTTGAGAGCGCTGAAACTAACATCAATAAGGTCGATTCAGGCAAATGAAAATTGGTAATCAAGCGATCCACCACACAGAACTGATAACCTGGATAGATAAAAATTTGAGTATCGCCTGTCCAAGCTGCAATCTGACCCTGATGTGCCTGTACTGCGCTTTCCAGTGCGCGAGTTGCGGTTGTTCCAACAGCAATGACTTTATTGCCCCGTGCCTTTGTTTGACGAATTAACTCGACAGTGGCTTCTGGTACATCACACCATTCACTATGCATAATATGATTTTTAATATCATCTGTACGCACAGGCATAAATGTGCCTGCGCCGACGTGCAAAGTGACAAACGTTTTTTGAATGCCTTTTTGTTCTAGTTTTTTGAGTAAATCTTCATCAAAATGCAAACTTGCAGTTGGTGCCGCAACGCTGGCAATTTTTTCGGGATCATGAAATACGGTTTGATAGCGTTCTGTATCAATGGCTTCCGCTTCACGATTAAAGTAGGGTGGAATGGGAAGTTGTCCATAACGATCTAAGACTGACAATATAGGTTGAGAAAATTCCACCACAAATAAATTCTCATGACGGCCTTGTACAACGACCTTGACTCCATCTTCACCCATAAATAGCTCTGCGCCCGCTTTCGGGGTATTGCTAGCTTTTATGTGACAATGGGCAATGGTTTGATCCAGCATACGTTCAACCAAAACTTCAACGGCGCCACCACTTGCACGTTTACCTTTTAAACGCGCTTTCATGACTTTGGTATCGTTTAAAACCAGTAAATCACCTTCATCTAATAAATCGACAATCTCGGTAAACATACGATCGTGATATTGGCCTTGTGCATCTAAATGTAGAAGACGCGAAGCACTGCGTGATTCAAGTGGATAACGAGCAATAAGTTCATCTGGAAGATCAAAGTTAAAGTCTGAAAGCTGCATAATACGGGACATTACAAAATTTGCGCCTAGTATAGTCTTTTTGGCTTTTAGAGGGGAGTCATGATGATTTTATCCTGATAAAAGTTTGTTTGCTGCAAAAGTAGGCAATAGTTAAAGTCTTGTCGTTGACAAGTTTTTAAAACACGCTATTATACGCAACACAAAGCAAGCATCAGCTCTCCCGAGGTGGTGAAATTGGTAGACGCGGTGGACTCAAAATCCACTGTCAGCGATGACGTGTCGGTTCGAGTCCGACCCTCGGGACCATTGATTCTTCACAGAATTTTAGATAAACCCCGAAACCTTGATATACAAAGGTTTCGGGGTTTTGTCGTTTCTGGGGTTTGTGTTTTTTCGGGTATTTTCAGGGTTTTTAAGGTATATATTTCCACACGAAGAGCGATGTTGTAGCTCTGAGATGTCTACATAAAAAGGAGTGTTGTTTTAGATGAGTATCTCGGTTTATCGAAAACTAAATAAAAATTGGATGGCCGATGTAGCACTTAATAGCATTAGAAGAACAGAAACATTTGATAAAAAAATTGATGCAACAAACTGGGCCAGATTTGCTGAACCAGAACTAATACTCAACGCAGCTACAGAATTTGCCTAAGTAAAGTAGTGCATAAGGTGAGCTACGGCACGATACAGTTCCTGATTTGAATATATTTGCTTCGTTCTAGAAAAGATAAGCGCTCTCACCATCTTGAATTCTAGTGTCACGCTTTAAAAAAACTGCCAAATCTGATTTGTAGTAACTAAAAAATATAGTGTTGATTGAACATTAATGAAAACGTGATTAAAAAATCAGGCAGTTTAAAAAGATAAAACTGTCTGATCTTTATGGTTAAATATGATTCATTTTAACTCTTCGATAGGTCTTGATATTTCTCCCAAAGAGAAATATCAAGAGAATCTAAAAAAGAATAAAAAACTATTATTCTGCAACTTCAACCGTTAAACCATAGGTATAAATATCGCTGGCTGGTTTTTTAGTGACATCAGGATTTGCTTCTGGATAAGCGGTCGTAATCAGGTAAATTCCTGTTTTTTCAAACTTGATTTCAACTTCACCTTTGTTATTGGTTTTCGCATGTGGCTGTTCACGTTGCGCGTTTAAATCATAACTATCGGCACCTTTAAATACATCGATTTCAAGGTTGGGAACAGGCTTACCATCAAACAATACTTGAGCTTTTAAAGCCTCACCTGAATAAAGTTCACCCGGATGGCTAAGAAGTTTGACTTCAAAGCCTTTGTTACTCACGGCTGGAATGGCAGACGGTTTACCTTTGGTCACAAAGCTTTCAGCAATCAAATGATTGGTCACTTCGATCACTTGTGCATTTTTTGGGAGTTGATCTTCACTCACGAATCGTGGCGGTTGGTTATTGGCAGGAGCGGCAGGGCGTTGTTCAGTTTTTACAGTCTCAGCAGGTTTATTCGCCTGATTTGAATTTTGCATCGGCATACGGTTGGCACGAACACGTAACCAACGACCATCGACTAATGCATACTTGCTTGGGTTGCCTGTCGCGTTTTGGGTGCGAATACGATAGGTTCCATCTTCATTCAGATCAAACTCTGCGACATTAAATTTTTTCAAGGCAGCAGCAGCATCAAGATTTTTTTGTTGTCCTGATGGCGTGCTAATCACATAATTGGTTTTAAAATTAAAATTAGGAACAAAGAATTTTTCAAGCGTAATTGAACTTTGAAAGCTCACTGAATTTGCTGAAGACGTATCAAATACATCGGGTAAAATATAAGGACTCGCGGTATGAGCCGATGCTAAAACAGGCAATGCCGATGTTAAAATCAACGCTTTGAGCCAAGAAGTACGCATATAAAAATCTCTCTGAAAAATAACGTAACGCAATAAAACATTTTCCTAACAATTTACTTGATAATAAATATCATTTTCAATATTATTTTTGCAGAAAATTCTGGAGAATGGGCATGCCGCATCCTGCTTTGAAAAATGTTCTTAAACAATCCTCATCTGTGTTTCGTTTAAAACCCATCGTCATTGCGATTTCGCTTATTTCTCCACTGACGACCATCGATGCATTTGCTGCAACTTCGCTATCATCAGATTCTACGTCTGAATTAAACCTTAACTCACATCGTTTTCACCAAGATCATGTTTTGGGAACCTCTTTAGATGTAGTGATGATGGGGGTTAATGCTCATCAGGCAGACCAAGCATTTCAAGCAATTCAACAGGAAATTGCCCGCTTAGATCAGATTCTTTCGACTTGGCGAACAGATAGTGAAATGAGTGCGTTGAACCATCAAAAAGATGCACAGGTTTCAAATGAATTATTTGAAGTGATTGCTGCATGTGAAGATTGGCGCAGTAAAAGTTGCGGCGCGTTTGATGCACGTTTAGGGCAGTTGATTGGCCTATGGGAAAAAAATAACGGTGTACATCAATTAGATGAAAATACCCGTCAGCAAGTTATTCAGCAGATACAACAGCAACCGATTCATATGGATGCACAGCAAAATCGAATTCAACTAGATAAATCGGTCAAGATTGCGCCTGATGCTTATGCCAAAGGTTATATTATTGATCGTGCTTTAGTCGCAGCGCGTCAAGCTGTTCCTGCCTTACAAGGTGTGATGATTGATATTGGTGGCGATTTACGGGTTTGGGGGCAAGCGCCACAAAAGTCTGGCTGGAAAGTCGGTGTCCAAAGCGCACAGGCAAAATATGATAATGCCTTACCTGAACAGGTTTTAAACTTAAATAATCAAGCGATTGCTTTTAGTGGTAAAGGTTATCGCGATTTGGCAGGACAAAGCCATTTAATTGATCCAAAAACAGGATTGCCCCTGCAACATGTAGAACAATGCGTAGTGGTGGGTCATTGTGCAGCCGATGCAGACGCTTTAGCAACGGCACTTGCTGCGATGCCTCCAGAACAGGGCATGGCACTGATTGAGTCCTTAATCGGCTACGAAGCCAAAATGACCATGAGCAATGGCGATGGCTATCAGACTACGGGTTGGGGACAAATGGTGGAGGCACGTCCACAGGCCGATATGTTAAATGTTGCTGTGGGTGCATCATCGTCATGGCCAGCAGGTTATCAGGCTATTCTTGAACTGGTGATTCCTAAAATTGCAGTTGAAAACTATCGTATTCCTTATGTTTCAGTTTGGGTCACAGACAGCAATAAAAAACTGGTGAAAACACTGGCAGTTTGGGGCAAAGACGAAAAATGGATCAATTCAAACTATGTCTGGTGGCGTCGTTATGGTCGTCAAATGCCAAATTTGGATGCCGTCGCCAAACCATCACGTCAACCGGGTCAGTATAAATTGGCTTGGGATGGTAAGGATGATACAGGTAAAGCCGTTGCCGCAGGTCAATACATTGTGCATGTCGAAACTTCGCGGGAGCATGGCGAGCATTCTTACCAGACTTTTGATTTGGATGTAAAAGCCAAAACATCCAGCCAAAATCTCCCAGCGCAAAAAGAAATTGGCGCATTAAGACTGAATTTCCAGAAAGTGAATTAATCGTTAAAAATATAGACTGGGATTTTATTCGTGTACCAACGCCGTGATTTTTACCGCCATGCACGTTATGTGCATGGCTGGCTTTCTGCTTTTGCCTTTCTGGTTTTAATCTTTTTTGCTCTCACGGGTTTATTTTTAAATAATCCAGACTGGTTTAAGTCTTCTGCCCAAGAGCAAACTCATCAAATATCCATTCCTCAAGACGTGTTAGAAAAAATTCAGCATGAGGAAAATCCCAGTATGGCGTTATTGGATTACATTCGTCAAAAGCAAAGCATTGTTGGACGTTATCGCAGCAGTGAAGTGTTAGATGATGAAGTGATGATCCGACTGGAAAGTCCCGCAGGAACCACTGATATCTCTGTGTTGCTAGATACAGGCGACGCAGAAATTACCCAAAAATCAGCCACCTTAGTATCCGTGCTGAATGATTTACACCGCGGTAAAAATGTCGGAACGTCATGGCACTGGCTGATCGATATCAGTGCGATTCTCATTTTATTGCTTTCTCTGGCAGGTTATATTTTATTTTTAAGTATAAAAACTCGTTTAGTGGCACATCTGCTGCTGACCGCAGCCAGTCTGGCGGTTTTGATACTCTTAGTTTGGTGTGCAGTATGAGGACATTTTGATGACCTCTGCGATCATTTGCATTCTGGTTGTACTTTCAGTTTTATTATTTGTGCATCTTTGCGTGATTGTGATTTTATTATTCAATCAGCGTCGATCTTCTGCACAGGTGAATGTCAGTCATGAGGGTTATCTGGTGGTTTATACCAGTCAGTCTGGTCATGTAGAACATTATGCCAAACAATTTGCCCATCAATTGCAGCAATCGGGGCAGCTCATTGCTGTTCTGGATCTGCAATATTTGTCGATCTCCGAATTAACAGCCGCCAAGAAAATCTTATGGTGCGTCAGTACTTATGGTGAGGGTGATGCGCCCGATACTGCACGAGCGATTTCCAAAAAAATGTTGGTGCAATCACTGGATTTATCTGCACAGCAATACGCAGTTCTGGCCTTTGGTGATCGTCGTTATCCGCAGTTTTGTGCATTCGGGCAGCGTTTGGATCAATGGTTGAAGACTCAACAGGCACAACCACTTTTTGAAATGATTTGTGTCAATGCGCTGAATCCGCGTGATTTGGAGCAATGGCAGGCTCAAATTGAACAATTGATTGAGATTAAACTGGATGTAAAAACTAAGCATCAGACATGGCAGCCATTTCAATTACAACAACGGAAATGTTTAAATACAGGCAGTTCAGGATTGCCGATTTTTCAGTTGCAACTGCATGCTCTTGAAACAATGCATTGGCAATCGGGTGATATTTTCGAAGTTCAATGTGGCAATGCTGAAATTGAGATTCAGTCGTTTCTAAAAGCACACGCCATTGCAGATGACATTCTTCATCAGCCTGAGTTGAAACAACAATTACGCCACAATAATCTCAGACATATTCCGCTACGTTTGGTTGATGAAGCGGTGGAGGCTTGGGTGCAGCGTTTCGACCGATTGCCGAGCCGTGATTATTCGATTGCCAGTATTCCAGAGCAGGGTTATGTGGAATTAGTGATTCGCCAGCAACAGACCGAACATGGGCTGGGTTTAGGCTCGGGTTGGCTCACGGCTGCTTTGGCGATGGGCGAGAACATTTCAGCAAAGATCCGTTCAAATCCATCCTTTCATCTGGTTCAACAACAGCAAGCACTGATCCTGATTGGTAATGGAACGGGAATCGCAGGGCTGATGTCGCATTTACATCAACGTGAACACTGGCAACAACAACGCAACTGGTTGATTTTTGGTGAGCGGCAGCAACAATATGATCATCTTTATGCAGAGCAGTTACAACACTGGCAGCAGCGTGGTTTTTTAACAGATATTGACTATGCTTTTTCGCGGGATCAACAACAAAAAATCTATGTGCAGGATCGACTGTTACAAAAAGCAGATCAGCTCAGACAATGGATTGCAGATGGTGCTGCCATTTATGTCTGCGGTAGCTTAAGTGGCATGGCGCAACAGGTTGAACAGGTGTTGATTCAGATTTTAGGTGAAACCCAATTAGAACAACTTCGTGAACAGCATCGTTATCAACGTGATGTGTATTAATATCAATAATTATAGGTTATCAATCATTAAAGCACATAAAAAGTCGTTAAAATTTAAGCCATAAAAAAGCCTTCTTGCAATCGAAGAAGGCTTGAATGTGGGATAAAAAAACAGTTGATTCGGGTGTCTAATCTTAAAATTTCTTCTCGATCGTCAACAGAATATTGGGAATCGATTCATTGATTCTGGCTTGATATAAGCTGCCATCAGATTGATTACGCAAATATTCCTTATAATCTGTACCGAGAATATTTCTTAAACTCAAAGTTGCACCCCAGTTATGGCTAAAGTTTTTGGTGGTGCTTAGATCAACTGTGACTCGCTGATTGGTGGTACGGTCATAAGGTTGATTATCCAGTGCGCGTGTGAATTTGGGGGTATAGCTGATATTTACGCTGTTCGACAGTTTCCATGGCTTATAGCTATATGACAAGCCAGAACTGGCGGTATAAGGCGCAACGTCACTGGCCAAACGTTCATTGCCATTTGTATCTTCAATACTGACATGAATGGTTGAAACCTGTCCTGTCAGCACGAGGCTATGTCCTGCTCCAGTTTCTTTAATCGCATAGCGCCCAGTCAGTTCAGCGCCGTAGGCTGTGGCTTTGTCCTGATTGATTGGACGTTGCACATAGCGCGAACCTTCAAGCTGAATCACATTTTCAATATAGTCTTTAATTTCACGATTAAATGCTGTGAGATTAAAACCACCCGCAGGCGTGTTGTAGCCGAGTGTCGATTCAATCGCAGTAATTTGTTCAGGTTTTAGGTCTGGATTACCGCCTCGATCAGGGTTATTCAAACTTCCTGCATCGCTATCGGTCGAGATAGTTACAGTTGGTGCTAAACGGCTGGCATTGGGCGCCTGAAATGCTTTGCTTAAGTTGGTTTGTAGTGACCAGTGATCATCAAAATCATAACGATGCGCCAAAACTGGACTTGCATGTTGATCACTATAATCGACCAGACCACTGCGATTAATCCATTCTTGTCGTACACCTAATGTGACGGTTTGTTGATCGGTAAAACGCCAGCTTCCCTCGCCATAAAGTGCATAACGTTCTTCATCTAGCGTCTCGGCAACATTACTTTCCAGTTCATTTTTGCGGGCTTCAAAACCAAATTTGATTTGTTTATTTGGATCTAGCTTTCTGACCCCATCGTACCCAATGGCGTATTCGTTCACTGTTTCATCGGTATAAATATCACCCTGATGAGTACCTGTCAGTTCAGTTTCATTTTGATGTTCACCTGTAATACGAACTTTATCCGAGCCATCATCCGTTTTTCTTTCATAGCGCGTATTTAAACGAATACTATCATTTTGATCTTTTTGAATTTGATCCTGACGTGTTCCATCACTTTTGGTATTGCGATAAAACAGATCGGCCACCAGCTTTTGAGTGTCATCAATCGCATATTCCAAACGTGGAGAAAACATTTGCATGGTGCGGTCTGTGGTTCTTTGCTGTTGACGTTCGCCATTATTATCAATGGTTTTGGTCACTGAAGTCGTATCTTGCCACATTTGATTAGCAGAAAGACTATAGCTCCATTGGTTATCACGACCATCAGTTTGTATGCTGACTTGCTTGCGAACTTCTTCTTGTGGACTGGATTTGGCGATGCCATAGCCGACACGTACATTGCCGTTGATTAAGGTATTTAAAGGCTCTTTTAAAATAATATTAATAACCGCAGAAGAGGCCACAGAAGCTTGAGCAACACTCGGTTGTTTCACCACTTCAATACGCTCAATCATATCGGTGGTGATGGTATCAATGACAGACATACCACCACGGGGTCCGCCCTGAACAGGTTCTCCATTGATGAGAAATGTAGGACCTGCACCACCACGAAAACGCATACCTGATGCTGGATTGTTCCCACGTGGCCCTTGACCAGGCGCAGGCATTTGAAAACCAGCGGCGCGACGTAATGCATCACTGACGGATTGGTCGCCATATTGCAGCATTTCATCGCGGGTAATGATGGTTTTAGGAATTGCACTGATATCATTATCTTTGCTGTTTGGTTCCGACGCCGCTTTAAGAGTTATGGTTTTTAGGGTTTGGGTCGGCGGTATTGCAGGACTGGATTCAGATAGAGCACTTGCACTATTGCTTGCTGCTGCTGAGGGTTCCGCATCCGCTCCCCATGAATATGAACAAATCGAAAGTAAAGCAAAACTAAGCGGTGAAATCTTCCAGAAAACATGAGCTTGTTTCATGATTCTTATTCCGTTTGGAGTTAATTTTTGCGCAGCATAGCTCACAATTGTGGAGGAATTTTAAAGAAAAATAACAATCTAGGCTTAAATGTAAAATTTATTTATTATTTTTTAGTTGGTTGATAAAAAGATCTAAAAAGTGATAAAAATTAAGATTTTCATAATATAAGTCATCAATAATTGTAGTTTATTGCCTCAAAAAGTTACTTTAAAAAAAGTAATCATCATTGGTTTTTTATCCGCAACTTATCAGAACGAATCCATCGCAAATCTATATTGTTTAGAAAAACTGGAAAATTTAAAACATTTGATAAGATGCTATGCACATTGTTTAAAATAATATGGAGACGATAAGCTCTCAACATACTGAATTCTTGATTATGTGGAGCATTGCTCTAAGCGACATGTATTTTCTATTTTCCTTGTGAAAATCATGATGCGGTTTCGCGTGGCTCAATGGTCTGTTCGACCCATTTTTATGAGATTGAGTCACCTCATTAAAAGTTGGTCTTTTTAATGTGAGTAACAAACACCAATAGTTTAAATATACGTTCTACATTTTCTCTGGAAGAATTGAAAAAAGAATCCGTAATGGCGTGATGGGGAGAAATCTAATCTGAAGTACGGCTTATCGAGGTAGCAAAGTGTTAATCTTCAATAAGAAGTAAACAGGATAAATTTACGCCAAGAATTTTCTGATGACGCTAAGACCATGATCTGTTTATAGGTTGAAATACAGCTTTATTTTTAAACCATTTAATACTTCTGAGCGATCTAGCTGGATATGGGCGTGAATCGATTCTAATGCAGATTTTACAATGGATAAGCCAAGTCCACTGCCGACAATCTGAGATTGTGTTTCCATCAGTCTAACAAAACGCTGCATGACATGATCATATTGTTCTGGTGCGATACCACGACCACTATCATGAATTTCGACCAAAATACCATCAGATTGCTCAAATAATTTAATGAGAATCTGACCATGTTCAGGACTGTATTTAATCGCGTTATCAATCAGATTGAGGAAAATACTTTCCAATGCACTAAGCGTGGCTTGGACTTCTATTTTTTCATTAAAATCATCAATATTGACCTGTACATCAATGTCCTTTTTACGAGCATTGGCAAGCAATTGACCTGTAGATTGGCGTATGATTTCAAGTAAATTCAAAGGATACAATGCTTCACTCGAAAGTGCTTCCTGATGCGCCAGCGTCATGAGTTGATGCACCAGATGTGACATTCTTTTTAAATTTTGTTCCAGATCATCAATATTTTCCTGAAAAAAAGGATCGTCTTTTGGTGTTTTAATCAGCAAGGCCGTTTGTAAACTTAAGGCAGTCAGTGGTGTTCTGAGTTCATGTGCTGCATTGGCGATAAATTTTTGCTGTTGTTGTTGGGCATCTTCAATTCTTTTAAATAAATAATTGAGTTCATCAATGGCAGGGGTAATCTCAACGGGCAAGTTCTTAACTTGCACCTCAGATAAATCATTATAATCTCGCTGCGAAAAGGTAGTCTTTAACTCGGCAAGGGGTCTTAAATGATATCGAATCAGAAAGTAAACGCCTAAAATTGCAAAAGGCATAAAAATAAAATAGGGGATCAGCATATTGAATGCCAATTCACGGGCTAAATTTTTTCGTACAAAAACCAACTGGCTAATCTGAATCTGCTTATCGGCAAGCGGCAAAACATAAGCTACAATTTGACCGCGATGGCTATTCTTTCTAATAAATTGGGCCTGATCCAAATGACCGACCAGATAGTTATGATTTTTAATTAAAACAGGAAGTTGATCAAGGTCAACAATATCAATAAAAACATCCCTTTCGCCATAGCGACGGTGAGGATCATAGCTCGAAAGTCGAGGTGGAATATTGACACTGGCAAGAAATTCCGCCATTTCCTCCATTTGTTTATCAATCACTTCCTGTGATTCTTCCAGCGCAATTCGATACGCAGAAACTGCAATCAAAACCAGTAAAATAATACTTAAAACAGAAATACTCCAAGTCATTCGAGAGCTTAGAGGTTGTTTGTGATAGAAATGCAGCAGTTTGCTAAAAATCATCTTTCTCCTGTTTTATCGAGTTTCAATACAATATCCTAATCCTCGGACTGTACGAATCAAATCTTTACCCAACTTTTGCCGTAGTTTATGGATATGGACTTCAATGGTATTACTATTCAGTTCTACATCCCAGTCATAAAGTTTTTGCTCAAGTGTCTGACGAGAAAAGATCTGATTAGGATACATCATGAGAGGCTCTAGAACTGCCCATTCTTTGGCAGAAAGCTCAACAATATGACCTTGTTTTAATACTTTACGCGTGTTGGGAAACATTTGAGTATCTCCGACTTCAAAGCAGATTTCTTCAATCGTCGAAAATTTACCTCTACGCAGAACCGATTCAATCCTAGCGACTAACTCATCAAAATCGTAAGGTTTTACAATATAGTCATCTGCACCGAGTCTAAGCCCTTGAATTTTATCTCGGCTTTGATCTCGTGCACTGATAATAATGACCCCTAATTGTTTTAAATCAGATTTTTGACGAATATGTTTAAGAACTTCCAAACCTTCTAATTCAGGTAGACCTAGATCAAGTAAAACCAGATGATAAACATGATTAAAAAGTAAATCTAAAGCTTCGAGTCCTGTCTTGGCCCAATCGACATTAAATTTTTCATGTTTTAGTAATCGGAAAGTTGATTTACCAATCATGAGGTCATCTTCGATATAGAGTATTTTTATCATGAAGCACCTGTATGAAGATTAAATTCTAACAAAGAGGCAAGGCGAGCACACTTTAGATCAAAATATTGCAATTATAACTCGGCCCATTTACGCATGAGATTATGGTACAAGTTAGTAAGTTTGATCACTTCCTGATGTTTATCGCCTAATTGCATCCGTAAATTTTGGATGGTTTGATCCAGATTAAATAACATATAACGTTCTGCATCATCTCGTACCATACTTTGCACCCAAAAAAATGAAGCAATACGACAGCCAGAAGTCACGGCAGTCACTTCATGCAAGCTGGTCGATGGATACAAGATCATATCGCCTGCCGGTAATTTGACTTCATGATAGCCATAAGTGTCTTCAACCACCAAATCGCCACCTTCATATTCTTCGGGTTCACTTAAAAAAACCGTACAGGATAAATCCGTTCTTAGACGTTCATTTGTTCCTCGAATGCGTCGAATCGAATTATCGACATGAAAACCAAAGGCTTCATTATTTTCATAGCGATTAAAGAGGGGAGGAATAATATCCAGAGGAACCGCAGCAGATAAAAATAAAGGATGTTGCCCAAGCGACTCTAAAATAATATTACTTAAATGATGCGTTAAAGGGTGGTCTTCTGGAAGTTGCTGATTTTGTTTGACCGTGGCTGAAAGTGTTCCCGCGGTTACTTTTCCATCGACCCACTCAATTTTATTCATTTCTTCACGAAAATATTGAACTTGCTCTTTGCTTAAGACATTTGGAATATGATGAATCATTGTGATACCTATCAGATGATCAATTGATCATAAATAAAAAATAAAATAGCCTCGGAATGAGGCTATTTTATCTTAAATCCCATAATTAAAATATGGAATTAGTATTTAAAGTTTAATGCAACAACAGCACTGCGGCCTTCTGTTTCAGTAGCAAAGTGAGATGCATAAGCTTTGGTAAAATAGCGTGTATCAGATAGGTTATTTACATTCAACTGTAAGTTGATATTTTTGTTCACATCGTAGCGAACCATGGCATCATAACGCACATAACCCGGTACCCATTTTGTATTGGCAGCGTTGCCGTAGACTTTATCCATGGCAATTGCACCAGCGCCTAAAGTCAACTGCGGTAACACTTTATAAGTTGTCCACAGTGTTGCGCTGTTGGTCGGAACGTTTGGAAGATCCTTACCTTTAGCTGGATTGTTTGGAGAACATACACCAGTACGTGAGCAAGATGGTCCTGGATCGGTTTGTTCACTATCTAAGTAAGTATAGCCCGCTGATACCGCCCATTTATCCGTAATATTTCCGTTTAGACCTAGCTCAATACCGTCAACCTTACTTTCCCCGCCATTGGTATAAGTGGTTGGATCGATTTGAATACGTGTATTTTGCTTTTCTGTACGGAAAATGGCAGCCGTTAGATTCAGTTTATCGTTGAAAAGATCCCACTTCGTACCCACTTCAAAGGTACGTGCTTTTTCTGGATCTAGATCCTGATTGTTTGCATTGACTGCTGTTTCAGAACCATCGCCAGCATCGGCACCTACAGGGTTGGCAGAAGTTGCATAGCTTGCATAGATTGCGCCGTTTTCAGTTGGTTTAAATGTTAGACCTGCTTGATAACTAAAGAAATCAGTATTGTTCTCTAATTTAGCACCAGTGGCATTGGTTTTTAGTTCAGTATCAAACTTGTCCCAACGTACACCGAGGTCTAACAACCATTGTGGGTTAAATTCAATATTATCCAATAAATAGATAGAGGTCGTTTCAGATGTAGTCGTGGTTACGGCTTTATTTGCAACGATTGACCCTAACCAAGGGTCATTTGAATTAGGATTGAAAGTCGATGTACACCAGCCATTAGATGCGACTAAACCTATGCTACATGCGCCATTTACAACTGCACCAGTAATCCATTTTGTATTTGAATCGGTAATGGTATAGCTACCTTTATCTGATTCTGCTTTACTATATTCAGCGCCAACATTGAAACTGTGTTTCAATGTACCAGTATTAAATTTACCCGCTAAAGATAATTGATCAGAAAAAGTATCAGTATCTGTAATTCGGCTGTTTGCACGACGCCAGATACCTGTATCTTTTAATTCACCAGTCGTTGTATTAATAAAATTACCCTGACTATCATCTGGTTGAGTCCATACATAGTCATTTTTAGATTTGTTATAAACAGCGGTATTACTGATTGTAATATTGTCAGTCAAATCATGTTCAAGCTTGATGGTTCCAATTTGATTTTCCTGTTTTTGAAAATCGCGGTCTTTCCAGCCGTAATAAATACCCTGTTTAACATCAATTGGCTTTCCAGAACCAGCAGCATAATTATTTGGATTGTTATAAGGAACACCAGAGTCAGGAGTATCATCCGTTCTTAAATAATAGTAACTTAAAGTGGCACGAGTAGGGGTTCCTAAACCAAACGTGATACTTGGTGCAATACCCGCACGTTTATATTCTGTGCCATCACTTTGTCCAGCTTTGTCATTTTCATGTCCCATAACTGCAACACGAGCAGCAATGCCATTACCAAAGTCTTTATTCGCATCTAGAGTAATACGATGATAATCATCTGTACCATTTTGAATAGAACCTTCTAAAGAGTCGCCTTTCTTGGCTACTTTAGAAATCATATTGATGCTACCACCGACTGAACCTGCACCGCCCATTGACGATGAAGAACCTTTGGTGACTTCAACTTGTTCGATTGCAAACATTTCACGGTTTTGTGAAGTGGAGTTACGCATGCCATCGATATACATTGAACTTTCAGAGCTATAACCACGAATAAATGGACGATCACCATTTGGGTTACCGCCTTCACCTGCGCCCAAAGTAATCCCGGGTACAGTACGTAACGCATCGCTCAACGTTGTAACATTTGTATCTTCAATCAGTTGTTGAGAAATAATCGCAACAGATTTTGGCGTATCAAGTAAAGGAGCAACAAATTTTGTATTTGCAGAATGATCAACTTTTAAAGATTCTTGTTGTGTTGCTGTTGCTGCACTTTGGATAGTTGGAAGTTGAGTCACATTGTCTTGTGCAAATGTAGGTACAGCAACCACCGATAATGAAGAAGCAATTGCAGATGAAACAATTTTCTTTCGCGTTTTGATAAAAGACATTGTTGCCCCAATAGTTAATAGTCAATAATAAACAGTATGCGAATAGTAATGATTCTTAATTATAGATACAATCTATTTACATTGTTATTTTCGATAAATTTGTAGAAAAAGATAATATTTTTAAATATTTTAAGCTTAATAATAATGATTATTAGTAGTGATTAATTTTGTTTTTCTCCATGCATTCTTCACATTTTATCTGTATAAAAACAGAAAAAGATTTAATAGATATATTTCTGGTTTTGGAAATATCAAGGATATCCTTTTCGATATTATCATTGTCTAATAAATAGGTTTTTTCACATTCTTCACAATATAATCGAATAGAACCATTTTGTTTTTTTATTGAATAGTAAGCCTGTTGATCTCCTATTTTAAAGCGTTGTATCACGCCTGCCATTTCTAAAGTTCTGAGTGAAGAGTATATAGTTGATATATAAACGTTTTTACTATTTTTTTGAGCAACTTTCCTCTCAATTTCATAGGCGGTTATTTCTTTATCTGCCTCAATTAATGTCTGTACGACATGAATTCTAGGTAAAGTAGCGCGCATTTTTGCTTTTTTTAAGATATTTAAAACAACTTCTTCCAAGTTATTACTTTCCATGATAACTCTATTAACACATGTGAAAAGTAGTATTTTAACAATTAGTATAAAGAATGCCTATGTTTTGGAGTTAAAAATAAAAAATAAAAGCTTAAGTAAGTCTTAAGAATTAATTTGTATAATATTTTTAATCTTCAAATAAAAATAAAATTATGTAGAAATTGTGAAGAAACTTATCAGGAATAAAATATCTGTCTAATCGAATTTTGAGAAGTAGAAACCATATTTAATTTAAATTGGGTAATGGTTTAAGTTATGTGTTGAAGAAATTCAAGTAAAGATCTGATTATATATTTTATAAAGTGATTTTGATTGCAATGTCTTCTAGTCAGAAAGTCAGACAAGTACTTTGAAATTTTCCAAAAACTTAAGTTTTAGTTGAAATTAGAAATCCTAACTTTTTGAAGATCAAAATTTCTAGATATATTTTTTCAATACTTCCAAAAATTTTTCGAGTTCCTGTTCATTGTATTGATTTTCCTCTAGTACGTGGTTTTTTAAATGTTGCTCTACCAATTCATTCATCAAACCATTGATCGCGCCACGGATGGCAGCCACTTGTTGTAATACATCAAGACATGAAACATCTTCATTGTTCATGGCGCTATGTACAGCATTCATTTGTCCTTGTACACGCTTAATACGATTTAAGATTTTGCGGTTGTCATGCAGATGGCTCATAGACGGACTCAAATAATTTAAATATACTCTGGGGGAGTATATTGGATTTCTAAAAAAATGACGAATAATATTTTATTAGATCAACATCATCATCAATTTGATAAAGGCAATCCATTAGCACAAAAGAAAATTCTCTGGGCGACCATCCTGACCGGTGTCATGATGATTGCTGAAATTTCTGGCGGTATGATATTCAACTCAATGGCCTTATTGGCAGATGGCTGGCATATGAGTTCCCATATGGTGGCACTTGGTCTGGCTTATCTTGCATATCGCGCGGCACGTTATTATTCAGCGGATTCCAGATTTTGTTTTGGAAGTTGGAAAATCGAAGTTTTGGCAGGTTATAGCAGTGCCATATTATTGATGGTCGTTGCGATCGTGATGGGTTTTAGTTCGATCGAAAGGTTATTCAATCCTGTAATCATTTACTATAACGACGCCATCGGAATTGCCGTGGTGGGTTTAATGGTGAATTTAGTCTGTGCCTGGTTATTACATGACGATCATTCAGATCATCACCATTCACATCATCATTCAGAACATGAACATTCTCATGGACATGATCATCAGGATTTAAACCAAAAAGCCGCTTTTATCCATGTGGTGGCGGATGCTGCCACTTCAGTACTTGCCATTATTGCATTATTCGCAGGTAAATATTTTGGATGGAATTTCTTGGATGCTGCATTAGGAATTATCGGAGCAATACTTGTAGCAAAATGGTCATGGGGTTTGATTCGACAAACTGGAAAAATTCTTCTGGATGCTGAAATGCAAGAACCAGTTGTAGAGGAAATTAAGCAAGTCATTGAACAATTTGATAGCATGATCAAGCTGATGGATTTACATGTCTGGCAAGTGGGTAAAGGGAAGTTTGCCTGTATTTTATCATTACAAACAAGCAATCAGTTTTTAACGCCTCAAGCTATCAAACAGGCTTTATCCATTCATGAAGAAATTGTACATGCCAGTATCGAGATCAATCTTATACATTAAGATGATTTAGAACCGAGTTTTAACCCCAAAAAGTAGAAATGTAGTCAAACTATTGAATTGATCTATTATTTTATTGATTTTAAATATATTTTTTAAAAATTTAAACCTTTACCCAATTTTAATTTTGTCTAGAAGAGGGGACACAGTCCATATTGAGTGGATGAGCGCAGTAAAAAATGATCTGCAATTTTTATATGACGCAGCTTCAATCTAAAATGACTCAACAGACAAAAATATTGAAACGAAGCGGAGTTTCAAGTTAAGGTGAAATTACTGACATATAATGACAATAAGCGGGATTGCCATGTTTGTTTTTGAAGAGGTTTTTAAAGAAAAGAGATTATCGCTTTCTCAAGGCTTGGATTTAAGATTGCAGCGTGCATTGAGTTGGGTAAAGCAAGCAGGTCAATTACAGCATGAACTCGAAGCAAAACTACTTTATCACTCGATCGCCCTTAATGCGCTTTATCTAAACGATATCGAATTAACCTATTCACAGCGTTTACAACAGCTCTCATTTTTTCTGAAACGATTAGTCGATTTAGATCACGAAGCTAAGATTATGCGTAATCTCACTTCAAAATTAGATGCGACTATGCAAATATTTTTGGATAGTCCTTATTTATCGTATCATTTTTGGTTATTTCAACATCAAAAGCTGAATGAGGCACAATGGCAAGAGCATCGATTGAATGAAAGAACTCAACTGAAAAATGCCATACATGTCGCTAACTATGCAGAAATTTTAAATTTCATTTTTGTACGTATTTCCATGTTGCAGATGCAAATGAGTTTAGGTGGCTTGGTCAATCAAAGTCAGGTTTTTCGTCAATTGATCGATGCTGCTTGCCAAATATTGACCACGTTATTGCCTGTTTTTATGCATATTATGTTGGAACATACGCAAGACTTTGAAGCTGATAAACAGTTTTTTCCAGTTGTTCAGTTTTCCTAAGTTCAAACAAGTTGCTTTTTTTGATGGAAATACATTCGATCAATCAGTGCAAACAATGCAGCAAGTAATGTGAGTGCTAATCCAGCGCTACAGGTCATGACCCAGCCGCCATGTCGCCATGCAAAGATTCCAATCGCTGAGCCGCTGGCTGCACCCGCAAAATATAAGGTCATGTAAATCGCATTTAAGCGTGATTTTGCATCGGGGCGTAGATTAAAAATAATGTTCTGATTACTGGTGTGAATTAGTGCCAATCCCCAGTTAATCAAACCAAAACCGATCACATAAAACATAAGTGAGACTTTGGCAAAGAAAAAACATGTCCAACTGATGAGCAGTAATCCACAACCCGCCCAAGTCAGAACAAGTGTATAACCACGATCAGCCAGTTTTCCTGCATAAGAAGTAGACAATGCACCAAAAACACCAATTAGACTGACAATACCAATCATAAAGTCTTTTAAGTGAAAGGGTGGTGAGGATAATAAAAGTGCCATAGTCGAAAATAAGGTACTCATTGAAGCAAAGGCGCAAGCACCGACCAACGCACGTAAGATCAAACGCTTTTCTTCAAATAGTAAATGGCGCATAGAATTGAAAATTTGCGCATAATTTAACTGAAAACGCATCACATAAGGCAATCGACCTTTAAGTAAATAGGCGGTGAAAAACATGAATACGGCGCTAAGTAAATAAATGACCTTCCAGTGAAATAAATTGGATAATAAACCTGCCAGACTGGTGGAAAGCAAAATACCGACCAATAAGCCACTCATTAAAAAGCCGACCACTTCACCTATTTTTTCAGGTTTCACTGCCATAGTGGCTAACGGAATCAGTACCTGTGCAGCAACCGAAAAAAGTCCTGTCATAACTGTTCCAATCCATAACATTGGCAGGTTGATTGCAAAGCCACATAGCAATAAGCCAATGCCTGCAAGAAACATCAATAAAGGAATAAATTTGGTTTTATTGACCACATCACCCAAAGGAACAATAAACAACAAACCAAGTGCATAAGAAACTTGAGCAAAGGTTACGGTAAGTGCTGCTTGAGCTTCTGGTACGCCAAAGTCAGCCTGTATCGAGTGAATTAAAGGCTGACAATAATAATTTGCTCCTGCACACAGACCACAGGCAATTGCCATCAACCAGAGTAGAGCTTTGTTTTGGCTGATGTCAGATGTATGTTGCATTTTTGCTCTCTTATTTAATCTAAGTAGGCGGTTGCTTCAACTTCAAAAAGCATCTCAGATTTTGCAAGTTGTGAAACTGGAATGAGGGTACAGGCTGGAAATTTCTGCTCAGACCAAAATTGCTGCATAATTTCAATCAGAATATGGTGCTTTATTTCATTATGAGCAACGATCAAGACGCGTAACATGGCAATATCTTGAAGTTTTGCACCCACGCAGTCTAAAGCGATTTGTACATTACCAAAAGCTTGTCTGACTTGTTGGGAAAAATCTGCGGAAAGTTCTCCGTCTGGGTTTTCACCACTTTGACCCGCAATGTGTATGATACGTCGAAACTGCTGTACTTCAACAATATGGCTATATCCGAATGGCTGTGGATTATACAATGTATCTGGATTGATGATACGAAGATGGTGAGGTGATATGAACATGGCTGATTTTCTCAACTAGATTAACGATGCCATGCTAGTATCAAAGCTCAAGTTAACTTGAGGTCAAGCGTGTCATGCAAAATAATCATCTCAAGCAATTTATAAGTATTGGCGAACTGGCAAAACGCAGCGGTGTGAGTGTCGCAACTTTACGTTTCTATGAAGAAAAACAATTGATCTGGAGTGTCCGTACCAATGGTAATCAGCGACGTTATCTCAGAGCAATGCTCAGGCGGGTGGCAATTATTAAAATTGCACAAGTGGTTGGCATCCGTTTAGAGGAAGTCAAACAAGCTTTTTCGGTATTGCCTCAGGAGCAAATTGCCTCTAAACAGGATTGGCAAAACATGTCCAAGCTTTGGAAAGAACAACTGGATAACAAGATTTTGACGTTATTACAATTACGGCAACAACTAGACTGGTGCATCGGTTGTGGTTGCTTGTCGATGGATCAATGTCCATTACGTAATCCAGATGATTATCTTGCTCAAGAATCGTCAGGCGCGCATTTTCAACAGGTATTGCTTGCGTTGGATCGGCTGGATCAAACAGAGGTTTAATGTTTCAGTCGATTCTTACTTAAACTGATCATCAGAACTCCAATAATATTAAGAATACATCCTAACCATTGCCATGTATTTAAATGTTCACCTAAAAAAGCAACTGCTAATAAAATGGTGAGAATCGGGCCAATGGAGGCAATCATTGCAGATTGAGATGCGCCCAAACGTTGAATACTTTGCATCAATAATACAGTAGGTAAAACTGTCACAAAGAATCCGAGCCCTAGACCGTACCACCACACACTTAGCGGTAATTGTTGTAACAGTTGGATCGGTCGCGCTGTTTCTATAAAAAAATGCAGTAGTGTTCCTGCACAGGCGACGCTCAAAGCCAGACCAGTAAAGTTCCACGAACCAAATTTTTGAATTAAAGAAGGGGTCATAAGCAAATAAGAGGCAAAAGCCACAGCACTGGCGAAAACCAGACTAACACCCAACCAAAAACCGCCCTGAATTGGTGCAATATTGTACTCTTGCAGCATCACCAGAACCGTTCCTCCATAACTCAAAAAAATGGCAAACCAACTTTTTGCATTTATTTTTTGGCGATAGATCAGACTGGAAGCGAGTACAGTGAGCGTAGGATATAAAAATAAAATAATTCGCTCTAAAGAGGCACTGATATACATCAGACCTTTAAAATCCAGCCAACTGGCAAAGTAGTAGCCTAATAGCCCAGCTAAAACCAAAAGCAGCCAATCTTTCTTGTTGACACCCTGATTATGATGCCGATTCAACCAGCAAATGATCAGGAAAAACGGTAACGCGCTTCCCATGCGTAAAGCCATCAGTACAGTTGCATCGACCAATGGTGAAATGGCATAGGTTTGTTTAATAAAGATTGCTTTGGTACTAAACAGAAATGCAGCACACAGGGCAAATAAAGAGCCGACTTGTGTTGCAGATAAAAAACGTTTCATTGAAAAGCCATGTTGGAGGGCATTGTTTGCCTTAAACTTAAGGCAAAACTGATAAATTGTATATCGGTCGAAATAAAACGTGAATCATTAGTTCAAAATATGGGTATTTATTAAATAAATAATGGGTAGCATTTTCCAAAAGTTTGCTTAAAATCCAAAAATTCAACAAGAACACACTCTGGGGGAAACATCGTTTATCACGATGTTTACACTTAAGGAAATTAGCTTGAGGAACGCTCATGCAGATCGGAATCCCAACTGAAACAGTCGCGGGTGAACATCGTGTCGCCGCGACACCTGAGACAGTAAAGAAGTTGATTGGCGCTGGCCACAACGTAGTCATTGAACGTGGGGCAGGGGTAAAAGCTGCTTATATCGACAGTGCCTATGAGCAGGTTGGTGCGACCATTCAGGATGATGCCTATCAGGGCAGCCAATTGATTTTGAAAGTTCGCGCACCACAAAGCGACGAAATTCAAAAACTTTCAGCCAATACCACTGTTGTGGCAATGTTTGACCCATATCGTAATCCTGATTTAGATCAGTTTGCGAGTCAAAACGTGTCTGCATTTGCGTTAGAGCTATTACCGCGTACCTTATCTCGTGCCCAAAATATGGACGTTTTATCTTCTCAAGCCAACTTGGCGGGATATAAATCTGTGTTATTGGCTGCGGCTGAATATCAACGTATGTTCCCAATGCTGATGACTGCTGCGGGTACAGTAAAACCTGCGCGCGTGGTGATTATGGGCGTGGGTGTAGCAGGTCTTCAGGCCATTGCAACTGCAAAACGTCTGGGTGCTGTGGTTGAAGCGACTGATTTACGTCCGACTGCCAAAGAACAAGTAGAGTCTTTGGGGGGTAAATGGTTAGACGTACCAATGTCGCCAGAAGAACAAGCCCGTGCAGATGAAGCAGCTAAAAATGGTTACGGCTGGACACCGGGCGAACAGTACATCAAAGACCAAGCAGCAATCGTGGATAAAGCGGTTTCCAATGCTGATATCGTGATTACCACTGCACTGTTGCCGGGTCGTAATGCGCCGCGTCTCATCAAAGCTGAAACCGTCGCTAAAATGAAACCAGGTTCGGTCATTTTGGATATGGCAGTTGAAACTGGCGGAAATGTAGAAGGCTCTAAAGTCGGTGAAACGGTATTTACTGAAAATGGTGTGAAAATTTTGGGTGTTCCGAATATTCCATCGACACTTTCGACCGAAGCTTCTGCACTTTATGCACGTAATGTTTTTAACTTTGTTGAGACATTATTTGATGCCGACAAGAATTTCTCGATTAATCCAGAAGAAGAAATTCAAAAAGCCCTATTGGTCACTCATGGCGGTCAAGTACTGCTGAAACGTGGTTAAGGAGATCTCTCATGGTTGAAACGATTACAATTTTCGTCCTTGCCATCTTCGTAGGTTATTACGTGGTTTGGGGCGTGACACCTGCATTGCATACGCCGCTCATGGCCGTGACCAATGCCTTATCTTCGATCATTATCGTAGGTGCGATGATTCAGACGGTGGGTCTGCCAATGATTGGGGTTGAGGGAAATGTGGATTTCCAAACGATTAATGTCGTGAGTGTGCTTGGCGCAATTGCCGTGTTCTTGGCCAGTATTAACATTTTTGGTGGTTTCGCAGTGACTGCGCGCATGCTGGAAATGTTTAAGCCGAAGCAGAAGAAATAAGAGGACTGAAACATGGAATTTATTCGAGACAATGCGGGTTGGTTCTACCTGATTGGTGCAGTTCTTTTTATTTTGACGTTGCGTGGTTTGTCTAGTCCAAAAACAGCAATCTCAGGGAATCGTTACGGTATGGTCGGTATGGCCATTGCTGTATTGACCACGTTCTTTGTGGCTGATCATCCTGTAGTCTGGATGATTGTAGGGGCAATGGTACTGGGTGCAGTGGTTGGTATTAGCCGTGCACGTACCGTTCCAATGACCCAAATGCCTGAAACGGTTGCTTTAATGCACTCTTTAGTCGGTTTGGCTGCGGTTCTGATTGCGATTGCTGCAATTTTACACAACAATCAATTGACTGCATTATTTGCACAAAATGAAGCGGCGTTAACTGCTGCGGGTGTTCAACATGCCCACATGAGTAAAGTACATTTATTCGAATTGTTTGTCGGTTGTTTCGTTGGTGCGATTACCTTTACTGCTTCTGTATTTGCCTATGGTAAATTGGCAGCCAAGAAATGGGCGAAAACCATTTCTGGTTCATGGGTAAAACCTGTTCAAGCCTTGATTTTTATTGCAATGTTGGCGTGTGGAATTTATTTCTTTACGACAGGTAACATGGCTGCATTCTGGTCAATGACCATTCTTGCACTTGCATTTGGTTGGGTGTGGATTGCCCCTGTCGGTGGCGGTGATATGCCAGTTGTGGTGTCACTGTTAAACTCATTCTCTGGCTGGGCTGCTGCGGGTATTGGTTTCACGCTTGAAAACAATATGTTGATTGTAGCGGGTTCATTGGTGGGTTCATCAGGTGCAATTCTGTCTTACATCATGTGTAAAGCGATGAACCGTAGCATTATCAATGTATTGTTTGGTGGTGCAATGGGTGGCGCTGCGGTTGCAAGTGCTGCTAAAGGCGAACAAGTTCAACGTAACTATCGCTCAGGTTCAGCAGACGATGCAGGCTTCCTGATGTCAAATGCGGATAGCGTGGTGATTGTACCGGGTTATGGTATGGCTCAGGGTCGTGCACAAAATGCAGTGAAAGAGTTGTGTGAAATCCTGAAAGAACAAGGTGTAAAAGTTCGTTTTGCGATTCACCCTGTTGCAGGTCGTATGCCGGGTCACATGAATGTACTTTTGGCAGAAGCTGATGTTGCTTATGAAGATATTTTGGAAATGGATGAGATCAACTCAGACTTTCCAGCAACTGATGTGGTGTTAGTGATCGGTGCTAATGACGTAGTCAACCCTGCTGCAAAAGATGACCCAAGCTCTCCAATTTATGGTATGCCAATTTTGGAAGCACATAAAGCACGTACCATTATGGTGATCAAGCGTTCTATGGCAACGGGTTATGCGGGTCTGGACAATGACTTGTTCTATAACGAAAAAACCATGATGGTGTTTGGTGATGCCAAGAAAGTGGTAGAAGATATGACTAAAGCTGTGAATGGTGGTGGTCACTAATCTGACTCGATATTAAAAAACCACCTTCGGGTGGTTTTTTTTATGCTTTAGGTGATTAATAACAAGGATCTGGTTACGAAGATTGCTTCAATCGTTAATATTTATCTTCGGATATCGGTTAATTTGCTTTTTATTTTGCTTCTTTCAGCCTTGTTTTAAACTCTCTTTATATTTCTAATTTTCTGTGTTTCACAATCTTGTTTAGACAAAGCCATAAAGATGCTAATACTAAATCTAATCTTTTTAGACTAAATGTTGTTACAAAAACAAATTTTTGTGACATTGGTTTTTTATAAAACACCCTTACAATGTTTATATGATTAATTTTATTAAAACAACGAGATAAGCATGCAAAGTAATAACCCTATTTTAACTCGGGTTGAAACCTACAGCGATGTGGGACATTCCATGACGGTTGCTGGTGCAGTACAAAAATCGATTGCTTTAACATTGGTTGCTGCCATTACAGGTGTGGCTGTATTTTTTTATTGTGCTTTTAGCTTGAATTTTGCATTGGCCTCTGCTGCAACGTGGGTAGGGGCAATCGGTGGTTTGATTCTTGCGTTAGTTGCAACCTTTAAACCGAATACTGCCCAGACTTTGGCGATTCCCTATGCTTTATTTGAGGGCGCATTTTTAGGTGGGATTTCGTTTATGTCTCAGGCGAAATTTCCAGGTGCACCTTTACAGGCGTTATTGGCCACTTTTGTGACCACATTGGTGATGTTTGGTTTATATAAATTCCAAATTATTCGCGCTACTGAAAAATTTAAAGCTGTGGTCATGTCTGCAACCATTGCAATTGCGATTGTATTTTTGGTGCAACTGGTGATGAGACTAGCATTTGCATCAAGTGTACCGTACATCTTTGAAAGTAATTGGTTAGGGATAGGTTTTGCGGCATTTGTTGCTGTGATTGCCTCGCTTAATCTGATTCTGGATTTTGATTTAATTGAATCTGCGGCTGCGCAGCATGCACCTAAAGCGTTTGAGTGGGTGTGTGGGATTGCATTATTGTCAACCTTAGTCTGGATGTATATTTCATTCTTGCGTTTGATTGGCATTTTGTCGAATGACTAAAAAGTTCATTGCTTTACCAGTCCGTAAAAAAATCGCTCCGAAATGAGCGATTTTTTTATACAGTTTTCTTATGAAAAGGTAAAAAAGATGCATTATGCAATTTCGCAAATGCCAGAAGCTTGGCATTATGCATATAAATTTTTTCAAGTGAGTTACCCATGGCACAAGGATTATTAACTGGTAAACGTTTTTTGATTGCTGGTATTGCAAGCAAATTATCAATTGCTTTTGGTATTGCACAAGCATTGCATCGTGAAGGCGCTGAACTAGCATTTACCTATCCAAATGAAAAATTAAAAAAACGTGTTGATGAGTTTGCTGCGCAATTTGGTTCATCATTAGTCTTTCCTTGTGATGTCGCTGTGGATGCTGAAATTGACAATGCTTTTGTAGAGTTGGCAAAACACTGGGATGGTCTGGATGGGGTGGTGCATTCAATTGGTTTTGCCCCAGCACATACATTAGATGGTGACTTTACCGACGTAACTGATCGTGATGGTTTTCGTATAGCTCATGACATCAGTGCTTATAGCTTCGTGGCGATGGCACGTGCCGCAAAACCTTTATTACAGGTGCGTCAAGGCTGTTTATTGACTTTGACTTATCAAGGTTCTGAGCGTGTGATGCCAAATTATAATGTCATGGGGATGGCAAAGGCTTCACTTGAAGCAGGTGTGCGTTATTTAGCATCAAGTTTGGGTGCGGATGGTATTCGTGTCAATGCGATTTCAGCAGGACCCATTCGTACTTTGGCGGCATCAGGGATTAAATCATTCCGTAAGATGTTAGATGCCAATGAAAAAATTTCGCCACTAAAACGTAATGTGACCATTGAAGAAGTGGGCAATGCTGCATTATTCCTGTGTTCACCATGGGCTTCAGGGATTACAGGTGAAATTATGTATGTAGATGCTGGCTTTAATACGGTTGGTATGAGTGCATCGATGATGGATGATGAGTAAAAATAAAACCCTTATTCGATAAAAAAATGATGCTTCGGCATCATTTTTTATTTATCAACTAAATTTGACTTAAAACTATCTTAGCAACATGCCTATCTAGAACAATGCCATCTAGAACAACGCCATGCCAGCAAATTAACTTTAATGCGCCGTAGCATCATACTGTATTCTGAATACAACCCCTTACAACACCGACCTGAAATTCATCCACAGTGAGCAAAAGTGGTGGGAACAAAGGATCAAGTCATTCATGTGGAAAAATAGAGGCGAATTAAAATTTGCTTTTGTTTACTCCAAATTGAAACGCCTATGACATCAGGTAAAATCTACCAAAATGTCAGTGGAAGTTTCATTTTTCACGCTTCAATCCTTTGCTAATAATTGACTCTATTTTGAATAGACTTCTTTCACAAGTCCCTTTTATTTCTGCCTGTGGGAGAAAAATAAAGAAGATTTAAACCATCATGAAAGCAGTCTAATATTGAACACGATTACGACCTTCAGCTTTTGCCTCATATAATTTTTCATCGGCCACTTTAAAAACACGTTTAATATCCTTGGAAGAGTTTGGCCAATAGGCAAGACCGATGGAAATAGTCACTTTCCCGACTTCTGGAATCACTGTATTTTCAATTGCTTCTCGAATACGTTCAGCAATAATAAGACCAGTAGAAGAATCTATCGCTGGTGCTAAAATAATGAACTCCTCGCCACCAATACGACAACATGCATCGATATCTCGTGAATTCTCCTTAATTTTTTCTGCGATAATTTTTAAGACGAGATCACCATTTTCATGCCCATAAACATCGTTCACTTTTTTAAAATGATCAATATCAAGTGCAATCACAAAAAAATGTGTTTCAGATTTAATAAATTCATCTAAAAATAATTCCATACCACGACGATTATAAAAACCGGTAAGTGGATCGGTATTGACGTAAAAATTTAACTCAGAAATCTTTTGTTTGAATTGTTGAGAACTTAATAATAAGGACAATTTAAATTTGAGCACTTCATAATACCAAGGATCAATTTCCTTAATTTTATGTTCTGTTGTGGTCGCATTTAAATGGCTTGCCATCTTGGCGAGTTGAGCCAATGGTGCTGAAATTAAATAAGAAATTCGCCATACAATAAAAAAGATAAACACATAAAAAAACAGCATACCAGCAATAATTTTTACAATAATTGAAGATGCTTGTGCTAAAAGCTCACGCGTGGGCTGTTGAGAAATAACAATCCATTGAGTTGTTGGAATAGATGCAAATCCAGCCAAATTATCTTCACCTGAACCATCTTTGATCTGAATCTTGCCATTTTTTTCTTTCAGCATGGTACTGAGTTCACTATTTTGTGTGTCTAAAGTACCAATCCGTTTTTCATCAGGATGGAAAATAATATGCTGATTACTATCAATGACATACATGTAACTCTTTTTATAACCATATTTCATGGTTAGCAGTTCATTCAAAATATTGTCTTTTTTGAGATAAATCGCAGCGCCAATAAACCCTAGATATTGATGATTTTGATCAAAAATAGGTTGAGATAAAAATACAATTAAATTCTTTGTAATAGATGAATAAGGCGGTGTGACCACCGTTGACTGATTTTTGAGTGACATTTCAAAGCCAAGCGTGTGATTTACCACCTTCTTATTGAGTTTTAATTGTTCAGGGGCAAAACTTCGAATGTTCCCATTACGATCAGACACAATCACACTATTAAAATAATCAGACTGAAATTTCAACCGATCGACTTCCGCTTGCATGACTTGTTCATTGTCAAAGGATTGACCCAAGAGTTTGGCACTATAGTCCAACTCTTTGAGCATCATTTTGAAATGACTATTAGTTCCTTTGGCAATCTTGGATGCATATTCCATATTGACTGAAAGGGAGTTGTTAATGAGTTGATTTTTTTGAATATAGTAACTTACTAATAATGAAATAATAAACAGACTAATCACGCTAAAAATAGCCAGAAGCAGAATTAACTTTCTTAGATTGAGTTGTAATGAGTGAATTAATTGTTTGAAAATCATGGAATAAAAAAATATCTGACTTTGCATTGTATAGTATATTTTTTGAATGATTTAATCGAATTAAATATTAAAAAAATGGGGTATTTATTCTTGGAATAACCCTACAATTAAAAGCGGTGAGCTATCATAAGCTTAAGATTATTTTACTTTTATCGTTGATTTTTTGGTAAAAATTTGCTAAATGTAAGTGGTGTAATGTTTTCATTTTTATTTTTTATTGTTTTGTTTTTATTCTCCATATTCTAACCATAATAATCACAATTTCCATGAGGCGGACCATGAGTTTACAGTTGTTAGAGCTTGATCAAGCAGATCAGCTAAGTGCTTGCCGCTTATCGCTACTCCTTGGTCTAAAAAGTGAGCATAATCTGATTCAACAGTTTTTAGAATTTGGTAAAAACTTGATCGGGGCTCAAAAGGCAATTTTATGTTTCCATGAAGAAACTTATTTTTGGCATCATGCTGATCAGAAGATTCATGCGGTACTTAAATTACAAAAATGTAATAATGCGCAATTTTTTAAAGATCGCGTTTTTATTGATCAAAAACATCCGCATTATATGGATTTTTCAGCCTATATGAATGAAGGCGGCGTAGAACATCATCGTATTATTGCCGTTAATATTTTAAAAAATAATGAATCGATAGGAATTGCATTATTTTTTGATAATGATGAACAAAGCTTTGATCCAGTTAAAATTTCATTGCTTGCTGAACATGGAATGAATTTTTCGCGTTATCTTGAGCTAAAATATAATCATGAGATTTTGAATGAATTATATGAACAGCAGTGTGCTTTGAATTTTAGTAAAACTAAGTTTTTTTCTATTATTTCACATGATTTGCGTGCGCCGTTTCATGGTTTGCTGGGCTTCTCTGAAGTTTTAGCCAAAGAGCGTGATACTTTAGACGAATCAAGTGTGCAAAATATTGCAGACTATCTATATGAAACGTCACAGTCGACCTACAATCTGTTAGAAAGCCTGTTGGAATGGGCGATGGCAGAAGGTGGTCGCTTTGTCTATCATCCAATTAACTTTAACCTCAAACAAGCAACCTCGATTGTCATTAAGGTCTTAAATACATTGGCGATTAAAAAGAAAATTGCGCTGATTGACGAAATTCCAGAAGATTTAAAAGTATATGCCGACATCAATATGATTACTTCGGTGATCCAAAATCTAGTTTCAAATGCCTTAAAATTTACACGATTAGATGGTTATGGTTTTGTGGCACTTCGTGCCAGTTTTACCAATGATGGTATTGAAATTCAGATCGAAGATAATGGTTTGGGCATGACAGAGTTGCAAATGTCTACCGTTTTCCATCCTCGAATTACGGCAAGTTTAAGAGGAACCGATGGGGAAAAAGGTGCGGGTCTGGGTTTAACGTTATGTAAACGATTTATTGACCTCAATCTTGGAAAAATTTCAGTCAGTTCCAAAGAGGGAGAAGGCACGATATTCAAAGTGGTATTGCCTTGCTCGACGGATGGAACTGGAATGTTGCTTGCTCAAAAAGATAGCGGCGATGTTACTGTTGCATAAATAGATTTCCCTAAATGAACCTGCAACTGTTATAACTATGTTAAATAGAAGTTGCAGGTTTGTTATGAATACTGAGCAGTTGCAAAAAACATTAAGAGCGAGTCAATATGCCGAGCAGGTATTGGGTTTACATCAAACTGCTTTAGAACAAGATTATGCAATCGATCAGTTTCATCATGCACTCACTACTAACGATATTTTTCAGCGTGTTGAACAAGAATTAAAAGACATTCAAGACGAAAGTCAGTGGATGCGCACATTGCGTATCTTACGTGCCAAACTCATGTTCCGCTGGATTTGGCAAGATGCCAATCAACTCACTAATGTGATCACACTTACCCGTGAACTTTCAGATTTTGCAGATGCCTGTATTTGTGCAGCCAAGCAGTTTGCGCTCCCTCCTTTACTTGCCAAGCATGGCGAACCGATTGGTTATGATGGTCAGATTCAAGATTTGATCGTGGTAGGCATGGGGAAATTGGGGGCTCAAGAACTCAATTTGTCCAGTGATATTGATCTGATTTTTGCCTTTGATGAGCAAGGTGAAACCAATGGTCGTAAGTCGATTGATGTTCAGCAGTTTTGTATTTTATGGGGACAAAAACTCATCTATTTGCTCGATCATATCACCGCAGATGGTTTTGTATTTCGGGTTGATATGCGCTTGCGTCCTTGGGGAGATGGTTCCGCTTTAGCAATTAGTCATGTGGCACTAGAAAAATATCTGATTCAGCATGGGCGAGAATGGGAGCGTTATGCGTGGATCAAGGCGCGTATTATTAGTGGTGGAAAATGCGGTGATCATTTATTAGAAATGACGCGACCTTTTGTGTTTCGGCGTTATGTTGACTATTCCGCCTTTGAAGCCATGCGTGAAATGAAAGCTATGATTGAGCGAGAAGTGGCTCGTCGTAATATTGCCGATGACATTAAATTAGGAGCGGGCGGGATCCGTGAAATTGAATTTATTGTGCAGGTTTTTCAGCTCATTTATGGGGGTTCCAAGCGCGAATTGCAGGATCGCCAATGTCTGGTGAGCTTGCATCATCTCGGACAAGTCGGTCTGCTAGATTCGCAGGCAGTCATTGAACTTGAAGATGCTTACTTATTCTTAAGACGTGTTGAACATGCGATACAGGCTTTAAATGATCAGCAAACGCAGATGTTGCCTGTAGAGCCTGATTTGCGACAGCGTATGATTGATACGCTTGGTTATGATTCGTGGAATGCTTTTTTAGCGGTTTTAAATGAAAAACGTGCACGGGTCAGTGATCAGTTTAAAAATCTGATTCAGGAAGAAGTTGCTTCACCAGCAGAAACTGAAACCCAGCTTGAACTGCGCTTAGATGCAGTGCTAGATGATTCAACCAAAAATCTGATTCATGAATTCTGGCATGGTAATGCCTTGAAAAGACTGCCGTCTAAAGCGGTGCAGCGTTTAAAAGATTTTTGGCCGCATTTTATTGAAGCCGTCTTACAGTCGGATAAACCGCAAGTTGCACTGACACGTTTGATGCCTTTAGTTGAGTCGGTGATGCGTCGTACCGTATATCTGATCATGCTGATGGAAAGCCGTGGGGCTATGCAGCGATTGGTCAAAATGGCAACGGTGAGCCCGTGGATTTGTGAAGAATTGACTCAATATCCTGTATTACTTGATGAATTTCTTTCGATGGATTTTGAACTGCCAAAGCGTCAAGATCTCGAAGATTCACTACGTCAACAATTACTACGGATTGAAATTGATCAAGTTGAAGATCAAATGCGGGTACTGCGTTTATTTAAAAAGAGCAATGTACTGACCGTTGCTGCCAGTGATGTTCTAGCTGAAAGTCCGCTGATGAAAGTCTCCGATGCATTGACGGATATTGCAGAAGTGAGTGTGATTGCGACATTGAATCTGGCCTATCAGACGGTGGTGAAACGACATGGTTATCCACTGGATGCAGAGGGGCAGCGCTGTTCACTGGAACATACTGGCTTTGCCGTGATCGGCTATGGCAAGGTCGGTGGAATTGAACTGGGATATGGTTCTGATCTGGATCTGGTTTTTATTCATTATTTTGATGAGCAAGCTGAAACCGATGGACCAAAAGCCATTACCGGGTTTGAGTTTGCTGTTCGCGTTGCCCAAAAGTTTTTATCACTCATGACCACCCAAACGCTGGATGGTCGCGTGTATGAAATTGATACTCGATTGCGTCCTTCTGGCGAAGCTGGGCTATTGGTCACGAGTCTGAAAGCATTTGAACAGTATCAGTTAAAAAGTGCCTGGTTATGGGAGCATCAGGCATTGGTGCGCGCACGTTCTATCGCAGGTGAAATGGATTTAAGAAATAAATTTGCCCACTTGCGTGCACAAATATTAACCCAGCCACGTGACGAAAAATACGTTCAGGAAGAAGTATTAAAAATGCGTCAGAAAATGAAAGACCATTTAGGTTCTTCCTCAGAACAAAAAAAACATGGGATTTTTCATTTAAAACAGGACGCAGGTGGTATCGTTGACATCGAATTTATGGCACAGTATATGGTGCTTGCATGGAGTGGTGCGAATCCTGATCTCGCCCATTTTTCCGACAATGTAAGAATTCTTGAAGATGCTGCTCAAGCAGGCTGCTTATCCAGTGAAGATGCCACAGCATTGATACACGCTTATCTCAGTGAACGAGCCGAGAGCCACCGCTTAGCCCTTGCAAATCAATCCATGCAAGTCAGTGCTGCGGACTGGCGCGATACCCGCGAGGTCGTTTGCAAGTTATGGCAAAGATTAATAGATCCAGTATCAACGGTGGTGCTGGAGAGTGAATGATTGTGTAAAAATTTGGAGTGTGTGCCATGAATTTGGCTGATCGTGATGGTTTTATTTGGCAAGATGGACAATTGGTTGACTGGCGTGATGCGAAAATCCACGTCTTAACTCATACGCTACACTATAGTATGGGTGTCTTTGAAGGTGTCCGTGCCTATGAAACACCTAAAGGCACAGCAATTTTCCGTCTCCAAGACCACACTAAACGTTTGCTGAACTCTGCAAAAATTTATCAAATGAAAGTTCCATTTGATCAGGCGACTCTTGAGCAAGCGCAAATTGATGTAGTGCGTGAAAACAAATTAGCTTCATGCTATTTGCGTCCACTTATTTGGATTGGTTCTGAAAAACTCGGAATTGCCGCGACTAATAACACGATTCATGCCGCAGTTGCAGCATGGGGCTGGGGTGCGTATCTGGGTGAAGAAGCGATGGCGCAAGGTATTCGTGTTAAAACATCTTCGTTTACCCACCATCATCCAAACGTGACCATGTGTAAAGCTAAGGCTTCTGGTAACTATACCTTATCCATTCTCGCTCATCAGGAAGTAGCGCATTCAGGCTATGATGAAGCGATGTTGATGGATCCACAAGGCTATGTGTGCCAAGGTTCTGGTGAAAACGTATTTTTGGTAAAAGATGGTGTGTTACATACCCCTGATATTGCGGGTGGCGCATTGGATGGTATTACTCGTCAAACGATTATTACCATTGCCAAAGATTTGGGTTATGAAGTGGTTGAGCGTCGTATTACCCGTGACGAGTTTTATATTGCAGATGAAGCGTTCTTTACTGGAACTGCGGCTGAAGTTACACCGATCCGTGAATATGATGATCGTCAAATTGGTGAAGGTCGTCGTGGCCCGATCACGACGATTATTCAAAAAACATTCTTTGATGCCGTTCAAGGTAAAAATCCAAAATATGAACACTGGTTAACTTACGTTAAATAATTGAATCAGTTAAGATGAAAGGCGAAACTGATGTTTCGCCTTTTTTGTGCTTGTGATATTGGGAAAATAAAATGCATATCGTATATGTGAGTGATGCAAAGGCGGGACATCGATCACAAGCTTTAGGTTTATATCAAGCCATACATCAGCAAAATCCCAATACCAGTTTTGAAGAAATTCAGCTAGAAAACTTAGCTTTATTGAGTATTTTTAAAGGATTATTTAGCCATCAAGTGAGTGGTATTGCGCAACAGCCTGATTTTATTTTTGGGGTAGGTTCGCATACTCATCTTCGAGTTTGGTTATTGGGAAAAGTTTATCCTCAAGCGAAAACTGTAATCTTGATGAAACCCAGCTTACCTATTCACTGTTTTGACTACGCCATTATTCCTGAACATGATGGTATTGCTGCATCTGATCAAGTAATTGTCACCAAAGGTGCTTTAAATCCAATTGAAAATGAACATCGTCATCAAGCCAATCGGATTTTAATTGCGCTTGGCGGAACTTCAAAACGACATCAATGGAACGAAAATAAAGTTTTAACGGCAATAGAACAGATTGTTCAGCACAATTCACATTGTCAGTTGATCTTGACGACCTCCCGACGAACGCCTGAGCATTTCTTGGATCGTTTAAAAAAACAAGATTATGCGTCGCAATTAGACATTTTCCCTGTAGAACACACTCCACAAGGCTGGATTTTTGAACAAATGCAACTGGCGGAAACGGTTTATGTGACAGAAGATAGTGTTTCGATGATTTTTGAAGCATTGACGGCAGGTTGCCGTGTTGGGGTGATTGCAATGGATCGATTGAAACAGGACCGTATTACACATGTGATTGATGCTCTAATCCTAGATCATATTGTTGGGACACAGACTAAAACTGCTCAACTTCCGCAACAACAGACTTTTAAAGAAGCAGAGCGTGTGGCAACATGTTTATTGAAATCCTATTCAGGTCAATGATGTGATTTATCTCGCTTTAGTTCTTGTTTTGGCAATGATTATATTCAGCTATAAATATGCGTGGTGGAAGCCTGCAATTGATTGGAAGCGACCACGTATTCTGATGTATCACATGGTACGAGAACATATTGATGGAGCGAAATTTAATAAATTACGCGTTCAACCTGCTGAATTTGAAAAACAGGTAGCATGGATGAAAGCGCAAGGTTTTCATTTTGTTACTATGCAGGAGTTACAGCAAAACTGGGGTAAACATCCTGAAAAAACCGTTGCAATTACCTTTGATGATGGTTATCTAGATAATCTGGAAAATGCTTTTCCAATCCTTGAGAAATATCAGGCTAAGGCAACTATTTACGTCGTTGTCGATCGTCATGATAGAGATTGGTCAACTTATAAAAAAGCACATCATAATAGCGGTGAGTTGGCACGAGAACCAAAACTCAGTGATGAACAAATTCTTTTTTTAGCGAAAAGTGGTTTAGTTGAAATCGGTTCACACACTTTGACGCATGCCAATCTCGCGAAACTCACAGATCAGCAATGCCTGGATGAACTAGTGGAGTCCAAACACCAACTTGAACAGATCACTGGTCAAGCAGTAAGTAGTTTTGCTTATCCTTTTGGTATTTACTCTGAACGTGATGTGGAATTGGTGAGACAGGCAAATTATACAAATGCTGTAACTACTGTTGAAGGGATTGATAATGATCAACCTGATTTTTTGCAGCTTCAACGCATTAAAATCAGCGGCAAGGATTCACTATTTGCAGTGAAACTAAGATTGAAACTTGGGAAACGTGGGCTGTAGGAGCTATTATGCATATTTGTATGGTGATGGCAGGCGATGAAGAAGGCGGACTTGAGAAACACGTGATTGAGCTTGCTAATGGATTGATAAAACTGAAACATCGTGTCAGTTTGATTGCTCATGAAAAATATCGATCACGTGTTGAAAATGTTCAGTTCTACTCCCTTGATTTATCGAAGAGCCGTAATAACCCGATTCTATTATGGAAGCTTTATCAAACGATTAAATCTATCCAAGCGGATGTCTTACACGTCCAAGCGAACAAAGCGGTCTCGATGATTGCACCAATGTTAAAATGGTTAAATGTCCCGAATGTTGCCACATTACATAATTTAAAAAAGAATATTAAAGCTTTTAATCGTTATGATCGGATTATTGCGGTGAGTCAAAGAGTTGCCAATCAATTTTCATCTCAATCCAAGATTCGCGTGGTATTGAATGGTGTGAAGCCACCTGATTTTATTATAAATAGTAAATCTGCAACTTATCCCCTACAAGCGATTGCCATTGGGCGTTTAGTGAAAGCTAAAGGGTTTGATTTACTTATTGAGGCTTGGAAAGAAGTTGATGCAGGGCTATGGATTGTTGGGGATGGACCTGACCGACAGGTCTTACAGCAACAAATTGAACAAACACAGTTATCTCAGCGTATTAAAATTTGGGGGCATCGTGATGATATTAATGATTTATTGCTGCAATCAGATTTCTTGGTCATTTCTTCTCGGAACGAAGGTGGTCCTTATACGCTTTCTGAAGCACTGTTGTTAAAACGACCAGTGATTTCATCAGATGTTGGTATGGTTTCGCAGGTGTTATTACCCTCTATGATTTGTCCTGCTAATAATACACAGGCACTTCATCAATTATTGCAGCAGCATATTCAACATTTTTCACAGCTACAAAAAGACGCTGAACCAATTTTTCATTTTGCACAGCAACATTTGACCATCAATGCCATGGTTGAACATACGGCAAGGGTATATCAGGAACTTTTAGATGACGGACACGCTTAAACAAACTAAAAAAGTCTGGGTTATCAGTGATGGTGTGCCAGGTCATTTTAATCAATCTAAAGGTGTTTTATTTGCTTTACAGCATTTATTCGAGTTAGACGTTTGTTGGATTGATTTGAAACTTAATCAGGGTTTTTTACGACGTCCATTAAGTTGGTTGCTCAATTCAACTCTTCCTGATTTGAATAAACTTCATTATTTTTATCGGGGTGATGTACTTCCGCAACAATCTCCAGATATTGTTGTTGGTGCAGGCGGAAACACGGCTTATGCAGTCATTTGGATTTCTAAAGCTTTGCATGCCAAAAGTATATTTTGTGGCTCACTTCGGCATTTAAATGCAAAGCTCTTTGATGCTATTTTGGTACTGGAACCTGATCTAGATAAACCTTTTATAAGTCTTGATGTATCGCCTATGGCGATTGATCAACAAGTATTGGCTCAGCAAGCTGAACAATGGCGCAACGAACATGCTGTATTAACGAAACCAGTGTGGACGATGCTTATTGGAGGTAATGGTGCCGGTGCTATTTATCAGGATTCAGACTGGAAAATACTGGCAGAGCAAATGAATCAACTTGCACATCAATTTGATATTCGATGGTTAATCAGCACCTCACGACGTACAGGGGGGCAGGCTGAAAACATACTAAAGCAACATTTGAATGACGATATAATCATTGATGCGGTGTGGTGGAGTGAAGCACCACGTCAGGTTCTACATGCTTTTTTGGGACTTTCTGATCGGGTATATTGTGGGGCTGATTCGATGTCGATGATGATGGAAACGATCAGTGCTATGCGAGCTTTAGTGGTCTATTATCCTTTTGAATTTAATCCTGATCAGCGGTTTGGTGGGGTATTGCAACGAATTGAACGAACTGAATTAGCTACAGTGCAACCCATTTCAGATTTATCCAATATGGATCAGGATAGCGAAAATGTACTAAAACCATTAAAATACGAACCTAGTGAAAAATTAGCACAATTATTGAAAGATAGGCTCTTCTCTTGAAAAAATTTAAAATCATCAATACGGTATATGGGGATGCTACAGGTGGTCGTTGGCAAGCTGTACTGGATATCGCTAATACACTAAAAAGTTATGGCCATGAGATAGTCTTACTACGTGGGGAGGAAAATGCGCATCTGAATAGTGGTGAATGGCCAATTCATGTGATTCCAAATACAGGTTTTTATAGTATTGCGGCCGCGTTAAAAGTACGCAAATTTATTCAGGAACAACAGCCAGATTTAATTATAGCGCATAGTGGAAAAGCTGTTTGGTTATTTAAAAATGCGATGCTGGGCATGCAAAAGAAAATACCAGTACTTGCGGTCAACCACAGCCATAATGTTAAAAGAACCTTGCGTGCAGACGCATTTTTACATATTACGCCTTATGTGCAAGAGCTTGTTCAAGCGTTACAAAGTAACGAGGAAAAAAAGAAACCGCAACGTGTCATTTCAAATCTCACTTATTTACCAAAGGTTGAAGCAAGTCCCAAGCCACTTAAGCAGCCTGTAAATATTGTCATGCTGACACGAATGGTACCTAATAAAGGTGTTCATGTTTTAATTGATGCTTTAGCTTTATTAAAGCAAAGAGGAATACCATTTAGCGCAGTTTTAGCGGGTCAAGGCGAAATGCTTGAACAATGTAAAGCTCAGGCAAGTCAGTTAGGTTTGGATGATCTTGTGAGTTTCCCTGGCTGGATTGGTGGGGACGATAAAATTAATTTAATACAGCAAGCAGATATAATTGCTTTGCCATCAATCACTGAGATCCAAGGAATTGGAATTTTAGATGCATTTGCATGGGGAAAGACATTGATTACCACAGATGATATTGGTATTCGACAGACAGCAAAGCATCAAGTAAATGCATGGTGTGCTAAAGCTGATGATGCGATTAGTCTAGCAGATGGAATTGAATACTTAATTAGTCATCCTGATGAAGCTTTAAAATATGCTCAGCAAGGTAAAAACGAGGCTTTAGAGAAATATTGTTTTGAGCAAATTGCGAAAGAGCATAACGATTTTATTTTTACCATCGTGAATTAAGAAAAAAGCAGTATATTTTAATTTATATACTGCTTTTTTATTTTATTCTTTAACCGATTTTATTATAAAATTTGAGAAAGTATTGGAAATTTTAATCGAAAATACGTCGATGTATTTATGGAATATAAATGATACGAGTATTGTAAAAATTATCGTTGAAGAGCTTGATATAAAAGCAGAAAAATAAAAGGATATGTTGTAAAAATTATAGATAAAATTCATTATTGGTATACCAATAATGTAAAGTATAAAAAGATGAATTAGGTATATAGAGAAAGAAAGCTCTCCTAGTTTTACTAGAGGTCTTATGCTAAGTAGATTTGAAAAGAAAGTAGACTTTAGAGTAGAAATACATATGAATAAAGCTCCTAAAAATATAGTGTAATCATATGTTTTTTTACTATAATTCATAGCTGAATAAATGTAATGATAACTTGTACTTGTTTTATGAAAGCCTATAAAATATAAACCTACTATAAGTAGAAAAGTTGCTAAATAGGCATTTATATTTTTAATCTTATATAAAAAGTGACCTAAAATAAAGCTAAACATACCTAGGAAAAATACTTTTGATATACTTAATGAAATCAATAAAAATAGTAGTAAAAAAATATAATATTTCTTAAGCTGAAAAGTTGATTTAAAGTAAATTAGAATGAATATGGCGATTGATCCGATAAGTTCATTTTTCATAGTCCAGAGAACAACATTATATGAGGATTCTGCATATATAAATGGTGAAATTAGACTAGAATAAATGCTTCCAAAAAATGTTGTTTTATTGGGAATTAAGTCATGAAACCATGTGGTAGTTAAACTTAGGTCTACTGAAATTTTGAAAATAATAAATGCAATTAAACATGATCCTAATGCAGGTATGGCTAATCTTGGATATCTTTTTAAAATAGAATTAATCATTTTTGATTTTGGATCATAATTACTTGAATTGGATGCTGTTAGTACAAATCCACTTAAAATAAAAAATACATATACAGCCCCAAGACCAGAAATAAAGAAACAAAAAGGGGAGTTATGAATCTTATATAAAATATTACTAGAGGGGAAATTAGCTTGTTGAAAGTGATTATGTAATTGTGGATAGAATGTTAGAGAAAGATGTGATAGTAAAACAATAAAACATGCTATACCTCTTAAGCTTTCTGCTGCAAGATTTTTTTTTAACATTTGGCTCTCAAAAGTATAAAACTCTTTACAATTATAGTGTTTATACATATATTTATAAAGATTTAACGATTTTTTATAGATATGAATACAAATATTACGATTGTGACAGCTTTTTTTGATATCGGTCGGGAAAATTGGTCAGTTGAAAATGGTTATCCTGATTATTTGTATAGAACATCTTATACTTACATAGAGTTTTTTAAGAATCTTTCTATACTTGAAAATGAACTTATTGTTTTTACCTCAAGAGAGTTTGTTGATATTGTCAAAGAAATTAGAGGTAATAAACCTACAAAAATTGTTGAATTTGATTATTTGAGTGAGTTCAAAGTTTATAAAAATAGGATAAAAAAAATTCAAAATAGTTTGGAATTTCAAAGTAAAATATCGCCAAAACAAATTATAAACCCTGAGTATTGGTCTTCAGATTATACTTTATTAACTAACTTGAAAACATATTTTGTCAATAGAGCTATATCTTTAGATTTGGTCTCTAATTCAACATTAGCATGGTTAGATTTTGGCTATTGTCGTGACATTGAAATGTTAAATGGAATAACTGAATGGAAATATAATTTTTCTGATGATAAGATCCATACTTTTTCTTTGAAAAAAATACCATCTTTAGATTTTAAAAAAGTAACAGACTCAATTTATAATAATAAGGTTTTTATAATCGGTGGTGTGACTATTGGACATCGTGACTGTTGGAAAGAATTTCATAGATTAGTTTATAAGTGTCAAATTGATTTACTAAGAAAAGGAATAGTTGATGATGATCAAGGTATTTATCTTTATGCTTATTATAAAGATAAAGAATTATTTAAAAATCATGTTTTAGGTAAAAATAATTGGAGAGTAATTTTTAAAGTGTACGATGAAAAAGCCAATTTAAGCTTTAAAAACAAGATAAAAAAGTTTTTTAAAATTCTCTAATTCCTTATAACTACAAAATGTAGTTATAAGGAATTAACTTAATTTTTTTTGTATATATAATATATACCATTGAATACTAGCTAGATATTTTCCTTTTCGCCATAATATTTTAGCAAACTTCTTTGCTTCTTTGGAATTTTTAGGTGCATCAAGTGGTTGGTCTTTCCAAGGCGATTGATAGTAATACTTTAAATACAATTCTCCGTGGGAGGCTGCGATGCTCCAAGGTTTAGGAGAGCTTACAAAATGTATAAGAGCTGGTGAAATATCGTCTCGAGTAAAATAGTTGAATTTTTGATCAATAAAAATCATTTTATTCTTCAGTAAGATATTAAGCACATCTTGATCTGGGAACTTATAATCTCTTTTTGAAATAAGCGTATTAAATTTTGTTAATACATCAAAATTGTTCCATTCTTTTGTATTAATTAAAAGAACGCCTGAATTAAAGTATTTATCATTTGGATTTAAGCCAATGCTTTCAATATAAGTTGGTTTCATGCATTTATCTTGAACTGCTGCAAGAACTTTATTTTCAATATTAATTGAACAAATCTCTTTTAGACTACTAATACATAAAATATCAGCATCTAGATATATAAATTTGTCCAACTTATCTTTAAAAATATTTGCTATCGATAATCGGTAGTAGATTGCAGTTGTGAAATGCCCATTGACTTGTAATTTATCGTAAGGTTCAGTATTTAGAATGTAGACAAAGATTTGTGTATTTTTAAACTGGCTTATAATTTCATCATAGCCAAATGAATCAAAATACGTTGTAAAAATATGGAAATTAATTTTTAAATCTTGATTGTTCTTTGCTATAGAGAATAAAGTAATTCCACAAGGTTTTAAGTAGTTTTTATCAATAGCAAAAGCAATGTCTAAGTCTGGAATAAAAGTCGGCTGTTCACTGAAAAGACGAAAAGACTCTTTGATAAAACTATTAAAATAATTCATTTGGTTTCACAGTTTAAATAATTGGATTTTATTTAATCCAGTATAAAAGAATAGAGAGTGACTCAGGCTTCTAGTTTGCTGCCATTAGTGTAAATTTCATCTTGCCAAACCGAATCTAAAGATTGATTATAAATTAAATTTAACCATTGTTGCAAAACCGTCTTTGCCTCGAAACGGGTATGCGCAATTTCATAGCCTTTTTTTGCAATTTCAATAGCCTGTAATGGATGCTTTTGATAGTAATCAATTTTTTTGAGTAATTCATTAAAATCTTCAAAATAAATAATACTATCTTCTGGAAATAAAATATCTAACCCTGGTGTCCTAGCCGTAAATACTAAAGTGCCCATACCTGTAAGCTGTGCAATACGATCACTACTATACATATAGATATTATTATACTTGGAATAATTAATGCCCATTAAACTGTTTTGAACGGCAGCGTGATACTCATATCCAAATAAAGAAGGATGTCCTAAACAGGCGCCTAATTTAAACTTCAAATTTGGAAGTTCTTCAACTAAATTTTTAATAAACTGTTCACGTTCAGGATATTTACTATTCGAGCCACAAAATACACAATCGTAGTCGTATTTGTGCCAATCAGATCGAGAGTGTTCAATTGAAGCCAGACTTAGATTCGGTGTAAATGCAAATAGAGGATGTGGACACACTTCTGAAAGTTGTTTTAAGTGTTCACCCGCAGTAGTGATAAAAATATGATCAACTTCATCTTGCATTTCTTTGAAATGATCCAGCCGGTGTGGTTCGTTAATTGGATCTACAAACCACATTGCGATTTTAGAATCATTAATTGTTTTTAGTTGTTTTAATAGTGTTTTAGGTAAATGAATATGGCCAATTAAAATAAGATCAAAATGAATATTTTTACATAAATCAATAAGTTGATTATGCACTTTTTTATGAGAAAGCGATGTCGTATTGAAAATATTACTTTTTCTCACCATAAATTTATAATCAAAAGGATATACATAATGACCAAGCTCCATGAGACCATGTTGAACTTTTGCGTCAGTGTTATAAAACATCATTCCATTATTTTCGGGTTTAAAATTGGCTATATGTAATATCTTAAGTGAACGAAGTGGCAAAATTGCTCTCCAATCAGCAGTGTGAAAATCAAAAGATTAGGTCAAAATTATTGATCCGCGTTACCTTTCAGCACCATATAGATGAGTGCAACAAAAATCAACAATGCACCAACTAAACTACTGATACAAAAAAACAAAATACGTTGATTGGTGTCCATATTAAATAATTCATTGGCAAGGATATAGCGCATAAACAACCATTGAGCAAGTGAAAATGCAATGATCACCAGTGCATGACGACGTACATCAGGACGCATAGCCATATTGAATAATCCAAGGGAGAGTAAAGACCTATTATGCCATTATAGAGAATCAATCTCAATTCATGTCATGATGATTGTTGCAACACGGCTCATGCAAGTACAAAGAAGCCAGCATATTGCTGGCTTCTTTTAAAGATTTTACAGTCAGTTAATCTTCTTTCTTAGGCTGCTCACGCAAACGAATACCCAAATCACGTAACTGATTTGGTTCTACTGGCGCAGGTGCCTGCGTCAACGGACATTCCGCAGTTTTAGTTTTCGGGAATGCAATCACATCACGAATAGACGAAGCGCCCGTCATTAGCATGACTAAGCGATCCAAACCAAAAGCCAAACCACCGTGCGGTGGAGCACCATAACGCAACGCATTTAACAAGAAACTGAATTTTTCTTCGGCTTCTTCTTCACCAATACCCAAGGCTTCAAAAATCGCTTTTTGCATGTCTAAAGTATAAATACGTAGTGAACCACCACCGATTTCAGTACCATTAAGCACCATATCGTATGCAACAGAAAGTGCCTCGCCAGGATTCGACTTAACTTCTTCAACGCTTGATTTTGGCAAAGTAAATGGATGGTGAACCGATGTCCATTTACCATCGTCAGTTTCTTCAAACATTGGGAAATCAACGACCCAAAGTGGTGCCCATTCGCATGTTGCAAGTTTTAGGTCATGACCGATTTTAACACGTAGCGCACCCATGGCATCATTGACCACTTTGGCTTTATCCGCACCGAAGAATACGATGTCACCATTTTCTGCACCGACACGTTTAAGCAGATCAAGTACGATCGGTTCAATGAATTTTACGATTGGAGATTGTAAACCTTCAATGCCTTTTTCTAGCTCATTGACTTTAATATAAGCTAAACCTTTCGCACCGTAGATACCGACAAATTTAGTATATTCATCAATCGCACTACGTGGCAGTGAAGCTGCACCTGGTACACGTAAAGCCACAATACGACCTTTAGGATCTTTGGCTGGGCCAGCAAACACTTTGAACTCAACCTCTTGCATTAAGTCCGCAACGTCCACCAATTTCAATGGAATACGCATATCTGGTTTGTCAGATGCATAATCACGCATGGCATCGTTATAAGTCATACGTTCAAATTTATCGAACTTGACCCCAAGCAAATCGTTAAATAATTTAACGGTCATGCCTTCCATCAAATCCATAATGTCATCATCATTTAAGAATGATGTTTCAATGTCGATTTGAGTAAATTCTGGTTGACGATCCGCACGTAAGTCTTCGTCACGGAAACACTTGGCAATCTGGTAATAACGATCAATACCACCCACCATCAACAATTGTTTAAATAATTGTGGTGATTGCGGTAGGGCGTAGAAGCTTCCATTTTGAACACGGCTTGGGACTAAATAGTCACGCGCACCTTCTGGTGTTGCACGAGTCAAAATTGGTGTTTCAACGTCTAGGAAACCATTGTCATCTAAATAGTTACGAATTAAGGTCGTTGCTTTAGAACGTAAACGTAAACGCTCTAACATTTCAGGACGACGGATATCAAGGAAACGATATTTTAAACGATGTTCTTCAGAGACATTGATATTGTCATCATTCAATGGGAATGGCGGTGTTTCAGATTGTGCAAGAACTTCAATTTCTTTGCCCAAAACCTCAATTTGACCACTGACCATATTGGCATTTTCAGTACCTGCATAGCGACGACGAACACGACCTGTAATTTTAAGAACAAATTCAGAGCGCGCTTTGTCTGCGGTTGCAAAAGCTTCTGGGGTGTCAGGGTCGATCACGACTTGGACTAAACCATCACGGTCACGCATGTCTAGGAAAATAACCCCACCGTGATCACGGCGACGGTGTACCCATCCGCAAAGCGTTACGGTCTGGTCAATTTGGGCTTCTGTTAAAGAGCCACAGTAATGAGTTCGCATCATATTTTAAAATCCAAACTATATTGGCTGTAGGGGCGTATACGTAAACAGCGTACCGCCAGTGAATCAGCGATTATGCCTTTTTGAAGGAGCACTCACAAGAACTTGAGCGTAAAACAGCAAAAAAACACAGCAAATTGAAAGCTTAATTCTGTTTTTGGGCGCTAAATGCCTTAAACCATTTCACCAGAATAAAAATAAGGCAGCTCAAACTAAAACTGATGAGAAAACCACGTGAAAAATAATTAATCGCTTTGCCTGTAACGGCATAGGTATCTGTATGCCAGAGTTGAGTGTCGAGTTGTTGCCAATAGCTAAAAAGAAAATAGCTGCCGACAGCGAGCGAGAGAAATATCGCAACACTTAATGATTTATATGATGCGCGTTGTTTTTGAATACGATATTCAATCATGTAGCGATAACACATCCAGCCTAAAATCGGCAAAGTGATGAGAGAGGTAGACAGTTGTAAAAATCGATGAATAGGATAAGTTCGCCCTAAAAATACGATGTCCTGACTGAGTAAGCCTTGAAATGCAAAGGTTCTAAAATCGTCATGCGTGAGTCCATCCCAGAGAATATGTGTTGCACAGCCTATGATAACTCCCAATATACAAGCCATACAAAAACTACAGAACCGATTAAAAGTAGCTAGATTTAAATCATCTTGTAGAGAGAGCCCGTAATACAACACAGGGCGATACAGCACATACCACAGTACGCAAAAAATAAGTCCAAGCAATAAATCTGGAATAATTAAGCCTGCCCATTCATGGCTAATCGTGACATTTTCATCTGTAAATAATCGTACTAAATCTGGTGTCATACAGCCTATTGCCAACGCACCAATGGGCAATTTGTATCGAGTGATTTTGGCGATAGGGGGAGCAAGAACCGCATGGGATAAAGTAAAAGGCATAAATATAAAGAAATAAATTTTGGATCAAGATCGGGTCTGAGTGTAAAGCTTTAGAGAATGAATGTTTTTTATTGCAAAACAAATGAAATGTTATATTATAACAAAAATTAAGAAGATTTTAAGATTTTAAGAATTCGAGGCTTTATATGTTCTTTAAAAAGAATGCACTGACTGTATCGTTATTTGCAGCGATCTGTGGCGTAACACACGCAGCAGAGCAACAGACTGGGATACAAAAATTAGAAACTATCGAAGTTAGCGCACATCCTCTGGTGCAAAGTGCTGTGGATTATGCGGCTGCTGACAATATTATTAAGAATGATCAATTGCGGCAGGGTGGCGCAACAATTGGTGAAGCTTTAAGTCAACAGGTTGGGGTTTATTCCAATCAGTTTGGACCAGGTGCAAGTCGTCCCGTTATTCGTGGGCAAGATGGTGCGCGGGTCAAAGTTTTAGACAATGCCTCTGAAACGATGGATGTTTCCACTTTATCTCCCGATCACGCCGTCACAGTCGATCCAATTTTGGCGAAGCAAGTTGAAATTATTCGAGGGCCCTCAACTTTACTGTACGGTGCAGGTACAGTGGGTGGGTTGGTGAATGTTACCGATAGTAAAATTCCAACTCAAATGCCTGAAGGTGGATATGAGGGGCAGATTGGACTGCGCTATAACACAGGCAGCGATGAAAAGTTAGCAGCTGCGGGAGTTACAGTTGGTTTGGGTGATCAGGTCGCGCTACGTGTTGAAGGTTTAAAGCGTGATGCTAACAATTATATTGCACCTGATTATGTTCATGAAGGTGAAAGAGAACGCCGAGTCGATAATACCTTTGCCAAATCAGAGAACGTCAGTGTAGGTTTGTCATGGATCTATGATCGAGGTTTTACTGGAGTTTCTTATACCAATCGTCAGGATCAATACGGTTTGCCGGGTCATAGCCATGAGTATGAAAGCTGTCATCCGCATGGTACACATCTACATTGTGGTGGGCATGATGGCCATGATGATGAGCATGATCACGACGGTCATGATCATGATGAGGATGGACATGATCATGCTGGCCCGTGGGTCGACCTCAAATCTGAACGTTATGATTTTAGAACAGAGCTGGATGATCCATTTGCAGGCTTTAAAAAGTTACTGGCACAGGCCAGTTATACAGACTATAAACATGATGAAATTGAGGAAGGTGAAGCTGCAACGACATTTAAAAGTACAGGTTATGATGCTCGTTTAGAGTTGGTGCATCAGCCGATTGGCATGTGGGAAGGGGTGTTAGGTACACAATTTGGCCGTCAAAAGCTGGATATTACCGGTGAAGAATCCATCTTTGCAGGGCCGAGTACTACGGATAAATGGAGCGTATTTGCTTTAGAACATACGCAGTGGAAAGATGTACATTTTGAAGTGGCAGCACGTTTTGATCAGCAACAAATTGATATTGATTCGTCGCAAAAAGATTACAATGACCATACTTTTTCTTATTCAGGTGCAGCCAATTGGTTATTTGCGCCGAATTATAAATTGTCATTAGTCGCTTCGCATCAGGAGCGTATGCCACTGGCACAAGAGCTTTATGCCAATGGGAAACATCTCGCCACCAATACTTATGAAATTGGCAATGAAAACCTAAACCCAGAAAAATCCAATAATATCGAACTGGGGTTTCATTACGATACGGACAAGCTGAATTATCATGTACATGTATTCCATAACTGGTTTGATGACTATATCTATGCTCGTACACTGGATCGTTATGAGAACTTCCGACTTGTGCAATACACACAAGATGAAGCACGTTTTTATGGGGTAGAAGGTGAAATCTCTTATCAACTTTCTCCACGTTATAAAACGACGTTGTTTGGAGATTATGTTCGCGGAAAAATTGATGCTGAAGGTGATGCACCACGTATGCCTGGAGGACGTTTAGGAACACGTTTTGATGCGGACTTTGGAGACGGTTTTTCTGGAATGGCAGAGTACTCTCACGTGTTTAACCAAGACAAAATCGCAGCTTATGAAACTGAGACAGACGGCTATAACATGGTGAATCTAGGGGTTGCCTATGCAGCACGAGTCAGTAATAAAACGGATTATCGGGTTTATTTAAAAGCCAATAACCTGCTGGATGAAACAGTGTATAACCATGCATCGTTTTTATCCAACATCCCTCAAGTTGGACGAAACTTTACGTTGGGGATCGATTTTAGTTTCTAAAGCAGTGGTTTTTAAATATTCACATGGAGCCTATGATATAGGCTTCATGTTTTTGAAATGTTATATTGTTCTATTCATCTTTTGCTTAAATTAGACTTAATTTATTGTCGAAACCATAAAAGTCATATTGCTAATGGAAATAATGATACCGCACTGAATTTTCTTGAAAAATATATAATATATTATAACGTAACATGTGATTAGCATCTGGATGATCATCATGTTTAAAAAAACACATATATTTGCACTTTCTATTCTTTCATTGTCTATACAACATGCTTTTGCGCAAAATTCTCAACAGGAAGTCGATGTCAATGATTTACCTACAATTGAATTGCAAGCTCAGTCTACGCCAAAAGATCATCTCAATCATGCAGCAGGTGACACGGTCATCGGGAAAGACCAATTGGTTCAGGGTGCAACTACAATTGGCAATGCCTTAAATGGTCAGGCAGGTATCTACTCAGCTCAATACACGGGGGGCGTAAGCCGCCCTGTGATTCGAGGTCAGGATGGGGCACGTGTCAAGATTACTCAAAATGGGGGCGATCCATTAGATGTTTCTTCGGTTTCACCTGATCATGCAGTCACGGTCGATCCCAATTCGGCAGATCAGATCGAAGTCTTAAGAGGCCCGGAAACATTAATGTATGGTGCGGGTTCTGTTGGTGGTTTGGTCAATGTGATCGATCATAAAATTCCTGAAACAATGCCAGAAAATGGCTATGAAGGGCGTATAGGTGCGCGTTATAACACGGGTGATGATGGTTTGGTTTATTCGGGTGATACCACAATCGGTTTGGGGCGTCAGGTTGCTTTAAATTTGGGTGCTGTAAAACGCGATGCCAATAACTATATTTTACCGAATGATCTACAAAGCGATTCACGCCGTGAAGATAGCACCTTTGCTAAATCCCATGATTATCATGCAGGCTTGTCATGGATTTATGATCGTGGTTATACCGGAGTTTCCTATAGTGAACGTCATGATAAATATGGTATTCCTGGAGATGTCGATTCAGACTGGGAACCTGACCACAACATGATGTTGACCATTCCTGCGGAACATGAGGACGACGGTGAAAATGGAAGTTCATCGTGGATTAATTTAAAACAAAAACGTTATGACGTTAAAACCCAATTGAATGATCCATTTGTGGGATTTAGCCGCTTAACTGCTCAGGCCAACCACACGACGTATCAACATGCCGAAATGGATGGCGATACGCCAGCTACACTGTTTCATAGTACAGGTACAGATATGCGTATTGTTTTAGACAATCATCCGTGGGCAGGTTGGAATGGTCAAATGGGCGCACAATTTACTCGCCAAAAACTGACCATCGATGGCGAAGAAGCTTTGATGGCACCCACAGACACCGAACGTTACAGTTTATTTGCCTTACAGACGAAACAGTTTGGTCCAGTCACGACGAAACTCTTTACACGTATTGATCATCAAGATACAAGTGTGGACTCAGATCAGAAAAACTTTAATGGTACGGCCTATTCTGTTGCAGGTGAAAGCGCTTGGGAATTTACACCGAATCATAAAATTTCACTTGATGCATCCCATCAAGAACGTTCTCCAATGGCTCAGGAATTATATTCGAATGGAGGATTACATGGACCCACAAAAAGTTTCGAATTTGGTAATGACGAATTAACACAAGAAAAATCCAATAATATCAATTTGGGTTTCCATGGCGACCAAGACGCGCTTCAGTACAACTTAACTGTTTACCATAATTGGTTTGATAACTTTATCTATGCAAATACCATCGACCGTAAGGGAGATTTTCGTTCTATACATTATGACCAAACAGATGCACGTTTTTATGGCGTTGATGGTGATATTAGCTACCAGATGAGTGCGCGCTATAATGCAGGCTTATTTGGTGATTATGTGCGTGCCAAGCTCTATGATAATGGTAATGCACCACGTATTCCGGGTGGGCGAATGGGAACACGTATCAAGGCAGATTTTGGTGAAGGATACTCTGGTACAGCCGAGTACTATCATGTCTTTCATCAGGATGATATTGCCAACTACGAAACCGAAGGCAAGAGTTATAATATGGTAAATCTAGGCTTGGCTTATCAGGGGCAGTTGAACCCAAAAACAGGCTACCAGTTATATGCCAAAGCCAATAATCTGCTCGATAGTAAAGTCTATTTACACGAGTCTTTCCTCTCTGATGTGCCACAAATAGGTCGAAACTTTAGTGTGGGCATCGATTTTAATTTTTAAATCTCTAATATTTTTACCTGAAGGAAGATGTGAGATCTTCCTTTTGTGTTTTTGCAGCTTGAGATAAGCCAATTTAACCAAATGTGTCTTGAAAAATAAGGAAATAAACTCTAGCCTGAACCTAATTGTTTAGGTTGTTTGTTATGCGTATTTTTCAACGAATTCACAAAAAGCTGAATTGGTCGGGGCGTCGTTACGTTGCACTGATCGCAGGTGTATTAGCCCTGAGTTATATTGCTTCCGCGATTTATCATGTCTATAAACCCTTACCCGATGGTTTAAATTTTACGGGTAAATTACGTCATGCAGAGGTTAAATTTCTTTCTGATCAAACTTATGTGAATGCTCAAGGTCAACAACAGCAGGATCATCAAATTTTTGATGAAATTTTGAATCTGATCCATCAGGCGAAAACCACCATTGTTCTGGATATGTTCTTATTTAATTCAGAAACAGGTGAATCCAAACTGACACAGCGACCATTAACACAGCAACTTACCCAAGCCTTGATTCAAAAACGGCACGAATCTCCGAATGTTGAAATTACGCTGATTACTGATCCGATTAATTCGGTTTACGGCGGTATCTTGCCTGAACATTATCGACAATTACGTCAGGCAGGCATTGATATCATCGAAACTAACCTCACTCCATTACGTGCCTCGAATCCAACTTGGTCTGGACTCTGGTATCTCTGTTGTCAGGATCTAGGTAATAATCCTGAAAAGGGCTGGTTACCAAATCCATTTGGCAAGGAAAAAATTACTTTACGCAGTTATTTGCAACTGGCTAATTTTAAGGCAAATCATCGTAAGACCTTGGTGGTGAATACCGATGACGGCTGGAAATCTTTGGTGACTTCAGCCAATCCTCATGATGGCAGTTCACGCCATTCCAACGTCGCTTTATTGGTGTCAGGCCCAACAGCCATGGATCTGTTGAAAACTGAACAAAGTGTGGCGCAAATGTCTTCGGGTTCATCACCTATGATGGTGATGGGTGAAATCAACGCCAGTCATCAGGCGCCCCAAGTTCAGGTTTTGACTGAAGCGGCAATATATCATGCGGTAGTGGATTTAATTCAGTCCGCAAAAGCCAACGATCAAGTAGATCTGGCGATGTTTTATTTGTCCGAACGTCAAATTGTGAATGATTTAAAAGCAGCGCAAAAACGTGGCGTGAAATTAAGGGTTTTACTTGATCCGAATAAAGATGCTTTTGGACGTCAAAAAAATGGCATTCCCAATCGTCAAGTGGCTTCAGAGTTACATGCCGCAGGTGTTCCTGTGCGTTGGTGCGACACTCATGGTGAACAATGCCACAGTAAAATGATCATTAAATCTAACCCGACTCAGGCTGAGATGATTTTAGGCTCGGCTAATTTTACTGCACGTAATTTGAAAAATTATAATCTGGAAACGGATATGTTGGTGCAAGGACAAACTCAGGATGCCGTTTTTCAAGATGCGGAGCGTTACTTTAATACTGCATGGTCAAATCTGAATGGTCGTCAAATGAGTGTCGATTATTCCAAATATGCAGATGAATCCAAGCTCAAATATTGGACCTATCGTTTTATGGAATGGTCTGGACTTTCTACTTTTTAATGATTTTGCTTAAAAGCGAATCCAATGCTGATCAAAAAGAGAGATTATTGCTCTCTTTTTGATTTTTTATATCGGCTGTTAATGCGTTGGAGGAATTAGTTCATCCAATTCTTGAGCTGATAATTCATCCAGTCCTGCCAAATCGGTTGAAATTTTCCATTGGCTTTCATCTTCTACAGGATTGGGTAAACGTGCTTCGAGCCAGTCACACACAACATCTGGCGTAAAATCTGGATGATTACATTGAATGACCCACGCCAAAAATTCTTTTGGTTCACCATTCATATAGGGTGGAGGAGAAACTGGAAAAAACTGGGTCGGTAACCGTTCATTGGTCGATAAATAATTCAACACATGTCCCAGCTCTTGCACCGTTTGCCAAGCTAGCGGATGTTCAACATCAATCTGAAATTTAAACCACCATGCATCTTTGCCATCCGCGCCATGTGCATCGATTCGGCTTTCCTGAATGCTTGGTATTTTACTAAAAAATTGATAAAGGCGTTCAAAACTTAATTCAGCCACAAGATCTCAATCCAGTCATACAAGGAACCTCTAGTATAGCTGCTTTTTCAATAAAGAAATGTGAAGCATGCCACGCAGTTCAACTTTAAATGAAACCTACATTTATTATGCAGAAATTGTTTGTTTTTTAAGCTAAAATAATAAGGTATTTAAGGAATAAGAAGGGCGATACGATGCGTATTTATGGTGTATATGCCTGTATGGTTGCAATCTTACTCAGTCTCTCCACTGTAAGTATGGCTGAAAATCAATGGGGAAATTATCGTGGTGTAGAACGTCCTAAACCACCGTCACGACCGCCGCAATGGAATCGACCTCCACCGCCTTATTATGGGCATCGTCCTCCATCAAATGGACATTATCCTCATTATCCGCAGCGACCTCATCAGGGGCGTTATATTGAATATCACTACCAGCCTCATACTCAGTATGAGTATCGAACTGAACGCTATGTATTTGTTCGTGGCAATACTTTACCTATCGAATATCGTAATGAACAATATTATCTCAATGACTGGTCTGGACATCAGCTTGACGAGCCAACATGGGGAACACGCTGGTATTCAGTAGGCGGGCATTATTTACTGATTTCAGACGATAACTTTCGTATTGAGCTTGTACGTTAATCGATGATATTGAGGAATCATGGTGTGTTACATATTCTTCATCTTTAAGGAAGAGAGCTTACAATCTTTAGCAAACTCAGGCTTTTCATCCATGCTTTCTCTTTGAGTGTCGCCTAATCTGGAGACAGATCAAAAGAGGATGAACTTATGAACATATCATTGAAGATGACGCTGGCTGCACTGGCTTTGGGTATTTCAGCTAGCACGATGGCAGCACCCAATGACTGGAATCAATATCGTGGTGTAGATCGTCATTATCATCACGCTCCGCCTAAAGCACCACCAAAATGGTCAAACTCACATCATGAACGTGATCGTTATGTGAGTTTTAGAAAAGGCGATCGCTTACCTTATCAATATCGTGACAATCGTTATCACGTATCAAATTGGCGTAATTCGCGCTTATCTGCACCGCCACGTGGCTATCATTGGGTAAGAGCAGATGGTCGCTATTTACTGGTATCAAATAGTAACCATCGTATTTATGTAGTTCGATAAATTACTTGAATCATCATAAAAATCCAGCATCGTAATGATCTGCCCCTCCTAAATTTGGATGGTTTGATGAAGCGGTTTCTAAGGACTGAGTTCTGTACAGGGCTCAGTCTTTTTAATTTTACGTAGAGAGTCGATTTCATCACTGAAGTGAGGCTTAACGATGAAGCCTGTGCCAAAGCTTGAAGTGTCCTCTTTACTTGGATTTATGGAGGTTTTTTAAGTTAATTTACAATGAAATATGAAGCGTATTACAACCCACTAAAATCATAACAATTGATTGCAGATATGGGTCTTTTATTCATGATTTCTCCCAGAGCATTTTCTACACTTTAGACTTGGTGTTATTGCGGACAACTGGATATGAAAAGGATCATTTCCGTTTCACTTTGTGTGTGTATGCTTGGTTTATCCACACTTTCACTGGCTGATCCACCGCCTCCAGATTGGGGTGGACATGGTTGGGGGCATTATCATGGCGGGCCAGATCGACATGCAGATTGGCATCGTCACGATTGGCGAGCTTATGGACCACCGCCACCTAGGGTAATCGAAAATCGTTACTATTATGCACCACCACCACGATATTACCGAGTACATGGTTTCAGACCCGGTTATCGTTTGCCACCGCAGTATTTAGCGGAACGCTATTATGTGAATAACTGGTATGACTATCAACTGCCACCGCCTCCACCGCAACACCGCTGGGCATATATCGATGGACGCTATGTGTTAGTCGCTGTTGCTACAGGAATTATTGCCCAGATTCTTTTTGGCGGGCACTAATACGATTTTTCTCAAACACCATTTTTTTTATGCCAATTCATCATCTTCTGGTCGCGGGGTTTCTCCTTTGGCCAATGGACGTTCCTGATGTTTATCCCGAATGACAGATGGATAATGCCATGATGCATAGCGGACGATTAAAATCGCGATAGCCAAAATCAAGATCGAGCCTGTCACGATTAATAAATCAACGTCTGCCTGATGGTTATGTTGAATATCTGAGATCAATAAACGAGTTAATGCAGTAATGGCAACATAAATGAGAAATCGCACTGGCATGTGGTTGGTTTTAAAATAAATTCCAACCATTGCGCCAAGTTCTAAATAGATGAATAACAATAAAATGTCGTCAATCGTGGCATATTTTTTCACGGTAAAAATATCGATGGTGGTATGAATTGCTGACCATGCCACCATACAGCCAATAATAAACAACGCCAGATAATGAAAAGCTTCGACGGCGCGATTACCGAGTTTATCCAGAAAAGCCTCTAGATTTTTGGGGGACTTGGGAGTGGGCATGGCTAAGCTTCTTATAATGACAGATGATGGTTATTAAATATCAAGCAAATTTCATGCACATGACGTTTTGATTGACGTAATTTGAAGATCTAAGAGTATAAAAAAACGCCTGATGAATCAGGCGTTTTGATTTGAAAGAATCAATTAGGATTGAGTGGTAAAGTATTCTTCACTAAAACTCATGACTAACTCAGAGCCTGCTTCAATTTTTTTGATGCGAGTTTCAAGTTCAGGCAGGATACGCGTAACAAAGTACTGAGCAAGAGAAAGTTTATTTTGATAGAAATCGCCCGATTTTTCTTGTGCAGCGGCTGCAATCTTGGCAAACATATAGGCAAAGCTGAGTAAGCCAACAGCATGCAAATAATCAACGGCTGCTGCATTTGGGAAATCAATATTTTCTGCTGCTTGTTGCAAAATAAATTGAGTTACCGCTTCAACTTCAGTGGCTGCATCAAGTGTTGCATCTTTAATGAAGTTCAGGTCAGAACTGAGCGTATTGGCAAAATCGCGGATTTCGGCAATATATTCAGCAATAAATGCACCGCCAGATTTAATGGTTTTACGACCAATTAAATCCTGTGACTGAACGCCATTGGTTCCTTCATAAATTTGTGAAATACGCAGGTCACGAATACATTGTTCCATGCCCCATTCACGAATATAACCATGTCCACCAAAGCACATTTGCGCATCGAGCGTCGCTTGGAAAGCGGTATCAGTTAAATACGCTTTGGCGATCGGTGTCAGCAATGCAACACGATTATTGGCTTTCTTCACTGCTTCAGCATCGATTGAAAATTTGGTAATGTCGAGTTGTTGACCCACATACACTGCAAAAGCACGAGATGCTTCATTATTGGCACGGGCATTCAGCAACATGCGGCGGACATCGCCATGCACTAAAATACTATCTGCGGGTTTATTTGGAGATTGTACACCTGCTGCACTACGACCCTGTAAACGATCTGTCGCATATTGAGCAGCATTTTGGTAGGCAAATTCAGATGCGCCAAGACCCTGAATCCCCATCGATAAACGTTCATAGTTCATCATGACGAACATGGCAGCCAGACCTTCGTTTTCCTTACCAACAAGGAAACCTTTGGCACCGTCAAAATTCATGACACAAGTAGCAGAAGCTTTGATGCCCATTTTATGTTCAATCGAACCTGGACCAACCGCATTGCGTTCACCGACTGAACCATCTGCATTGACCATAAATTTCGGTACGATGAAGAGCGAAATACCACGTGAACCTGCGGGTGCATCAGGTGTTTTAGCCAAGACCAAATGAATGATATTTTCAGCAAGGTCGTGATCACCACCTGTGATGAAGATTTTAGTACCTGTGATGTTATAGGTACCATCTGCATTCGGTTCAGCTTTGGTTTTAATAATCCCTAAGTCTGTACCTGCATGTGGCTCAGTTAAGCACATAGTACCTGACCATTCACCTGAATAAATTTTAGGTAAATAAGTCTCTTTTTGCTCTTGCGATGCATAACTGTTGAGTGCCATACCTGCACCGACAGAAAGAAGCGGGTAGAGCATAAACGATGGATTAGTAGCAAATAGCATTTCGTCGGCAAGAACAGTCAGCATTTTTGGCATGCCTTGACCGCCCCATTCTTCATCTGCACCTAAACCGATCCAACCGCCTTGCGCATACTGTTGAAATGCATCTTTAAAGCCAGCAGGGGTAAAGACATTGCCGCTTTCATAACGTGCGCCTTCTTCGTCACCTGTACGGTTTAAGGGCAAAGTTACGTTTTGTGCAAATTTAGCCATTTCTTCCAAAATAGCTTCAGCAGTTGCAGCATCAATGTGAGCCAGATTTTCATTGGCTTGCCAGAATTGTTCTGCCTTGAATACGTCATTTAAGATAAAGCGCATATCTGCAAGAGGGGCGTTGTAAATTGGCATCGTTGTTCACCTTTGTTCTTTTTACATTTATGTGTCTAATATTACACAGAAAATGTAAGTCATCAGTATGTTTTGATTGGCATTAATTTAACATTGATTTGATAAAAAAAGGACTGTCAAAACTGATCAGTCCTTTTTTATTAGTATGCAATTGTTTTCACTCATGCACACATGTTAGGCAGGTTCAGATTAGAATGCAAAGTGTTCTGCATCTAATGCCATAAGTGGTTCTAAGCCAGTTGAAAGTACATCGACATGCGAACGAACACGTGGCAAGATTTTCTTGAAGTAGAAACGTGCAGTGGTGACTTTAGCGTTGTAGAAGTCAACATCTGTTGTACCTGCAGCCACAGCTTCCTGAGCAACCAATGCCATACGTGCCCATAAATAAGCCAGTGTGACATAACCAGAGAAGTATAGGTAATCAACTGCTGCTGCACCGACTTCATCAGGGTTTTGCATCGCACGCATACCAATTTGCATGGTGAGATCGCCCCATTCTTTGTTCAAGGCAGCCAAAGGTTCAACAAACTCTTTCAAGGCTGCATTGTCTTTGTTCGCTTCAACAAATTTATGAATGATTTTGGTGAAATCACGTAGCATCGCACCTTGAGTTTGTAGAACTTTACGACCTAACAAATCAAGTGCCTGAATTTCAGTGGTTCCTTCATATAGGCAAGAGATACGTGTATCACGAACAATTTGTTCCATGCCATGCTCAGAAATAAAGCCATGACCACCGAATACCTGTACGCCGTGTTTGGCTGACTCTGAACCTGTTTCAGTCAGGAATGCTTTCGCAATTGGAGTCAATAACGAAAGAATATTGTCCGCAAATTTGCGTTCTTCTTCAGTTGTACCTTGCTCAACTACGTCTGCGTATTGAGACAAGAAGTAAACAAGAGCACGACCACCTTCCGCAAATGCTTTTTGAGTCAATAACATGTTACGTACAGCAGGATGTACAATAATCGGATCTGCTTCTTTTTCAGGTGCTTTAGGACCAGAAAGAGCGCGCATCGCCAAACGATCTTTGGCATAAGCCAATGCACCTTGGAACGATGCTTCAGATGCAGATAAACCTTGAACCGCTGTACCAATACGCGCAGTATTCATGAAGGTAAACATGGCATGTAAACCGCGATTTTCAGGTCCGATTAAGAAGCCTTTTGCATTGTCAAAGTTAATGACGCAAGTCGCGTTACCATGAATCCCCATTTTATGTTCAATAGAACCACAACGAACTGCATTGCGGTCACCTAAAGAACCATCAGCATTCACATTGAATTTTGGTACGATAAATAATGAAATACCTTTGGTACCTTTAGGGGCACCAGGTAAGCGCGCAAGCACGATATGAATGATGTTTTCAGCCATGTCGTGTTCGCCAGCTGAGATAAAGATTTTCTCGCCAGAGATTGCAAAACTACCATCTTCATTTGGTTCAGCTTTAGAGCGGATGATACCAAGGTCTGAACCTGCATGAGATTCAGTTAAACACATGGTTCCTGTCCATTCACCAGAAACAAGTTTTGGCAAATAAGTTGATTTTTGCTCATCAGAACCATGATGCTCAATAGTACGTACCGCACCATGAGATAGACCTGGGTACATGCCCCATGCCCAGTTTGCTGCACCGACCATTTCAGAAATGGCAGTTCCTAGTGAACCTGGTAAACCTTGACCGCCATGTTCTTCAGGCACTGCAAGAGAAGGGAAGCCGAGTTCGATATATTTTTGATAGGCTTCTTTAAAACCTGTAGGTGTGGTGACAACGCCGTCATTCCATGTACAACCTTCACGGTCACCGATTTGGTTCAGTGGAGAAAGTTCGTTTTCACAAAAATCCGCAGCGGCTTCTAAATATTGATCCACCAATTCACGGCTGACGTTTTCCTGAAATGCAGGAAGTTTTGCATAGTGTTCTTCGGCATTTAATAATTCATGCAAAACAAATTGCATATCACGTAGCGGCGCTTTGTATTGTGGCATATCGGGTTCCTCAATACTGGTTAAACCAGAGTTATAATCCTAATCAACGATAATGGTGTCTGATGACACATCTTTTACTTTTACATCGTGCAACAACTTATTTATATGTACAAGCATTTGCGCGTGAACATCCATGACTGTAAAGTCAAAGAAAATGCTGTTGAAATACCTAAGTACATTGAGTCTAAACACTTTTATCTAATTTTTTATGAAAGGAATAGTCAAAAAACGTAAAAAGTTGTGTCCACAAAAAAAGACGCTTGCGCGTCTTTTAAAGATTAGATTTTGCTTATGAGGCTTTAACTGGTGCTGTTGGAGCAGGTGGAGCCATGCGATCGTCCATTTTGTTCGGTTTAAAACGTATTTGACAGGTTCCATCAATGGTTTTATCACCCACTTTGACTTGAATGGCTTGACCTACAGTTTTACCCACACAGGCTTGTTGAATTTGTTCAAACTGAGCTTGACGTTCAGCACGACGTTGCTGCATTTCAGCGCGTTGTTCAGGGGTTAATTTATGACGTTTCATAAAATGTTTGCCTTGAGGGCCGTCATCCATCATATGACGCGCGGGTGGTTCTTGCGGGCCGGTTGTAGATTGACAGGCAGCTAGACTTCCCATCGTGACCACTGTTGCAGCAAGCATGACAACTTTAGATAACCTATTCATTTTGATCCCCACATTTATGTTGATTTCATGCATTAAAGATTAAGTAATAAACATGAAGAAACAATGGAGAGTTTTTTGAGTGAGTGTTCGCTACAATAGTGAATATAGAAGAAAAATGAGAGTTTGCTTTTGAAGATTCGTCGTGTGCCCATCGCCTTGCGTCTGTTTCTGACTGTATTATTGACTACATTGGTCATTACTACACTGAGTCTGGGCGTTTTGCATTGGACCATGCAGAAAAACTTTGCCCGCTATGTGGCAGATGTTGAGATGCAAAAGCTGGATCATCTTATTACCAATTTGGGCAATGTTTATAGCGTTTATCATGATTGGGGCAATGCGATTCAGGCACAGATTTTACAGATTGAAGGGGATGCTGCTCCAGACGATTATGATCGTTTGTCTCGTTGGTGGTTGCGCCGTCAGTATGACATTGCGCTACAACAGCGGATGTTTAAAGAACAAACCTTGTTGAGTCTTTCTCCAGAACTTTCACATAATATTGAGTTTCAAAATCGTCCAATTTTGGATGAGCAAGAACGCAAATTTATTGAAGATAATTTACCTTCTGAATATCAGCCTTTTGAAGGCCTCAAATTTCCACTCAGTTCCAATCAAAATTTATTTCGTCCCAACGATAAAAATAAAGACCCCCATCGACCACCCCGTCTTTCTGAAATGGCAGGGATGATGCCGCAAGACGGCAAAAAGCGCTTTATTTCCATGCCTGACCGATTGGGGTTAAGTTCACGCCTGTCGCTGTATGATGTTCATCATCAGTTTGTCGTTGGTGAACCATCGAATGAACAACTGTCTTTTCGACCGATTATGGTTGGTAATCAGGTTGTCGGTTATTTGGGCTTAAAACCTGTACTGGATCAGGATGATGCCTTAAGTATCAACTTCTTTAGTAATCAAAAACGCTTTTTACTGTTAATTTATACTTTCTCTGTGCTGGCAAGTTTAGTGGCGGCATTATTACTCGCGACCTATTTTAAAAAGCCAATTCAGCGTTTATTGAACGCCACTCGTGAATTGACGCAGGGGAATTATCAACATCAGGTCACGATTAAACGGAATGATGAGCTCGGCGATCTGGCCGCACAATTAAACCAGTTGGCGATAATTTTGGATCAACATGAACAGTCACGCCGACAATGGGTGGCGGATACTTCGCATGAATTAAAAACTCCGCTGAGTGTGTTACAGGCGCAGATTGAAGCCATGCAAGATGGGATTCGCAAAGCCAGCCCTGAACATTTAGATGCCATGATGCGTCAGGTGACGAGCCTGAAGAAACTCACACAGGATTTGGGTGATTTGGCACAGGCAGATGCACAGCAACTAAAATGTTATTTTACCGAGGTCAATCCATGGGAGGCGATGGTACAAGAAGTTGATAACTTTAAGCCGAAGTTTGAACAAGCCGGGCTTAACGTTTCTATAGACGGTCAAGGGACACTTTTACAATTGGATATAGATCGTTTTAAACAAATTATGGTCAACTTGCTGAGTAATAGTGTTCGCTATACTGAACAAGGCGGCCAGATTCATATTCATACGCAGGAAACCAGTCAGCATTGGAGTGTCATTGTGGATGATAGTCCATTGGGTGTTGATGATGAACAGCTTCAACGTTTAGGCGAACGCTTCTACCGTGTAGATGATTCCCGTACCCGCAGTACAGGGGGGACAGGTTTGGGGCTGGCACTTTCATGTAAGCTTGCGCAGGCTTTGGGTGGACGTTTAAGCTTTGCACATTCACCGCTGGGTGGTCTACGCTGCATTTTGACCTTTCCAAAAACACAGTCCATACATAAGGAATAATTGACGATGAAACATGTAATGTTGGTTGAAGATGAAGTTGAACTGGCTCATCTCGTGCGTGACTATCTGCAAGCCGCAGGTTTTGAAGTCAGTATGTTTCATGATGGTCAGGAAGCGTATGATAGCTTTTTACAACGTAAACCTAGCTTAATGGTATTGGACTTGATGGTGCCACGAATGGATGGACTGACCATTTGCCGTAAAGTTCGAGAGCAGTCCGATTTACCGATTATTATGGTGACGGCGCGTACCGAAGAAATTGACCGTGTGCTTGGTTTAAATATGGGCGCAGATGATTATGTGTGTAAGCCATTTAGTCCTAAAGAACTGGTTGCGCGGGTACAGGCGGTATTGCGCCGTTTAGACCGTAAGGCAGAACCTGAGCAAAATGATTTATTCCGAATTGATAAAGCGCAGCAACGAATCTGGTATCAACAAAAATCGTTAAGTTTAACACCTACTGAGTTTCGTCTTTTGGAATTGTTTTTGGAACATGTCGGACAGGTTTATTCGCGTGCACAGTTATTAGATCATATTAATCCAGATAGTTTTGATGTGGCGGATCGTGTCATTGATAGCCATATTAAAAACTTACGCAGAAAGGTGACTGAGGCTGCGGATACAGGCAATCGTCATGAATGGATTCAGGCCGTTTATGGGGTTGGCTATCGTTTTGAATATCCAGAAGATTAAAAAATAATATGAGCAGCATGGTAGATTGCTGCTCATCCAAAATTTACTTATTTAGTCGACAGAAGTTTGATACGCATTTTTTGGGTTTTATTCAATTTACTGACCACAAGCGCATATGAAGATTTAACCATATCTTCAATAAACTCTGCATCAATATTCTGCCCCTCAAATATCGAAATCCAGTGTTTTTTGTTCATGTGATAGCCTGATGTAATTGAGGGATATAATTCTTTTAGTTCATCTGCTTGTTCTGGTTTAATTTTAAGATTGATAAACTTCTGTTGCTTCAGTTCGCCTGTTAATAAGAACATTTTGTCAAAGACCTTGATCACATTACACTGAGGGCCAAAGGGATGAGATAACACAGTTTCAGGTTGTTCCAGCGCAATCTGGATAGCCAATTTTTGTATTTTTTCTGCGTTCATTGATGTTCCTCATTCAAGGATAGATCTCGATTGTTGTACTATCTTTGACTAGTTGCCAAATTTCATCTATGTCACGATTTGACACTGCAACACAACCCCATGTCCAGTCATCTTTTGGCAGTCAAAATAAGTTGGTTGTTTATTCTACATATTATGTTCAAAGACTTATATTTGATTCTTCATGAGAAATTATCCTGTGGATAATCACAATGTTATCCACAGAAAATGGGGATAACTGTGATTATTCTTCAACCCTGATTAGGACGAACAGCTCACCATCACTTCAGGGACATCGCTAGGAAGTGGTGCTAAATCTTCAGGTCGTTCCAGCTCAGGTTGTGGGGTGAACGGGTGACGTAATAAACTAAATAATCGTTCGACTTCACTCAAATCACCACGCTCAGCCTGTTCGATGGCTTTTTGCGCCATATGATTTCTTAGGATATAAACTGGATTGGTCTGTTGCATCTGAGCATTCAGTTGTTCGATATCCTGCTGTTCACGAATAGCATGGTAACTTTGTAAAAACTCATCGAACTGACGAATGTCCAGACAATCATCACGAAGCGCTTTGTATTGTTGATTTTGCAGGCGCAGAAAACTTTGCGTGTAATCCAGTTGTTCAGTTTGCAAAATGCGCAGAAAAGCCATACCACAATCAAAGCTGTCTTTATGAAAATCAGGAAGCCCCATTTTTTTGCACAGACCTACGCTATAGGTGGCTAAAAAAGTCGGTTCAAAATCTTCGAGACAATCAGCCAATTGCGTTTTAAACCTTTCTTTATCTTCAGGCTTGGCTAGAGAAATGAGATTGTTGAGCCACATCCATAAATTCCAATGCGCAATGCTTGGCTGATTTTGATAGGCATAACGACCCTGATGATCTGAATGGTTATTGATCCAGTTGGGACGGAAACGCTCCATAAACCCATAAGGACCAAAGTCCAGTGTTGAACCAGTTATATTTAAATTATCGGTATTCATGACCCCATGAGCAAATCCCACCAGTTGCCATTGTGCGATCATTTTGGCCGTGTTTTTAATCACGCCTTGTGCAAAAGCCAGAATTGGTTGTTCTGTTTCCAGAGCTTCTGGATAATGCCATTCGATACATTTTTGAGTAAATTCTGCGAGTAATTCAGGCGCATATTGATTGATCCATTCAAAATGCCCCAAACGAATATGACAATCGGAACTGCGTAATAACATTGCGCCTTGTTCCAGTGTTTCACGTTGTACACCTTGATTAGAGGTAGTAAAACCCACCGCATTACTCGACGCAATACCTAAACTATTTAAAGCATGTCCTGCCAGATATTCACGAATCACTGAACGCAATACCGCACGACCATCGCCCATCCGCGAATAAGGCGTCAGACCTGCACCTTTTAAATGTAAGTCGATGGTTTGACCTGAACGATTCAAAATCTGAGCAATTAATAAACCTCGACCGTCACCAAGTTGACCTGCCCACTGTCCAAATTGATGACCTGCATAGACCATGGCTAAAGGGGGAAATTCTGCAAAGGTTTTTTGTCCACTGCAAATTTCAACCCATTGCTGTTTATCTTGTTCAGACCATTGTAAATCATCCGCCAGTTCAGCATTAAAATGTCCTGCGGCAGTTCCTTTCAGGGGGACAGGCGCTTGCTGATGATAAAGTTTTGGACTTAAATCTGGATAACGTGAATTGAAATACATGGCAAAGGAAGGGATCAAGGGCTGTAAAAGCACTATAGCAAATAATCCCGCTTCTGCCTAAGCCACAAACTTTCTAGTCGAGTCGGATTATTTTATCTGGATCGTCTTTAGCGAGAGGTTTACTTTTATCTGGAGGGTTGCTTTCTTCGACTAATCATTAGGTTACTCAAACGATTTAAAAATTGTGGACTGAGATTGGATAATTGATACAAAACTTTGGCTTTTAAGCCCACGGGTGTATGTGTTGCCCGAAGAACATGATCTTTTTGTTGCGCGAGTTTTAACACCTCTTTGGCAACGTCAGATGGCGTGAGCGTAATGCCCATATTTTGAATGCTGCCTGCATCCATATCCTTAACCATCGCGGTTTGTACAAAGAGCGGCATGACATCCAAAACCCGAATACCATATTTTTGCCATTCCACATCTAACGCTTCAGTCAGTCCACGGACTGCAAATTTACTGGCTGAATAAGAACTCAAATCTGCCTGTCCATAAATGGCAGAAGCCGATGACAGATTAATGATGCGAGCCGAACTGGCTTGTTTGAGATAAGGTAAAGCTGCATGGCAGCCATTGAGTACGCCTTTGACATTAATATCAAGGGTTCGCTGATGGGCTTGGATATTGGTATGTTCAAATGCACCCGAGTAGAGGATGCCTGCATTATTGACAAGAACATTAAGTTCACCTGCCCATTGTACAAACTGTTGCAAACTACGCTGCCAGTTGTCGTAATCACTGACATCCAGATAGCCTGCGAAGGCACGAGAACCTAATTCTTTAGCAAGTTTTTGACTCTGGATCTCATTAATATCAAAAATACCGACCAGATAGCCGTGTTGATAAAAAGTGCGTGCAATTTCAGCCCCAATCCCTTGAGCTGCACCTGTAATCAGGATACTTTGAGCCATATTTTTCTCATTTGTTTTGGGTAAACGGTTTTAATAGGTTTTTGTTAAAAGAGCATGCGCATTTCCGATGCGCTGAGTCCACATCATAACAAATCTGTTTTTGAAATGAATGCGCTTCGATGACTTATAAAGGAGTTAAACATGCAACAACTACTCAATATTATGCGTGAATTACGTGAAAAGTGTCCGTGGGATCGTGAGCAAACGCCTTTAAGTCTAACTCCATATGCGATTGAAGAAGCTTATGAAGTTGAAGCCGCGATTCGCGAAGGTAATCCGGATGAGATTCGAGATGAGCTAGGCGATCTACTGTTACAAGTGGTGTTTCAGGCACAAATGTATAGTGAACAGGGGGCTTTTGATTTTCAGGACGTGGTCGATGCGATTTGTGAAAAACTGATTCGTCGTCATCCACATGTATTTCAAGCGGAACAGTTTTCAGCACTTGATCCTGATCAGGTGAGCGAGTTATGGCAACAGATTAAGCAACAGGAAAAACAGGGCAAACCCAAGTCGCGTTTAGATGAGATCAAACATGGTCCTGCACTCAATCAGGCACAGGAACTCCAAAAGAAAGCGGCAAAGCTGGGATTTGACTTTGAGACGGTTGAAGATGCTTATGGCAAAGTAAAAGAGGAGCTTGGCGAGTTTGAACAGGTACTTCAGGTGCAACAATCCGATGAAATACATGAAGAATTTGGAGATTGCCTATTTTCTCTGATCAACGTTGGACGTAAACTTGGACTGTCCAGCGAATCCGCACTTCTGGCCACCATTTTTAAGTTTAGACAACGTTTTGCGTATATTGAGCAGCAAGCGACTTTACAACAAAAAATTTTAGAAGAGATGAGTCTACAAGAAATGGATGCGCTCTGGGATCAGGCGAAACAACAATTAAAACTTGGGTCTTTATAATCAGGTCTTTATAAAATGGCAATGTTACACAAGATGATCACGTTACGACAACTTTCACTCTATTGGATTCAGATCAGTATTTTATGTTTATTCTCAAGCATATTACATGCTCAACAATTTGATCAATCTTATCAGTCATGGAAAACTCAGCAACAATCGCATGATCAGCGTTTAAAAGCATCTTCTTCTACAGCGGATTACTATTTGGGTAAGCCAAGTTTACAAAATACTTCGGCAACATCAAAAAAATCATCATCTAAAAATAGTTCTTCAAAAAATTTGGGAAGCAAGATTAATCTCAATACAGCTTCTACACAGGAACTGCAACAGCTCAATGGCATTGGAGAGAAAAAAGCACAAGCGATTGTTGATTATCGTAACCAGAATGGTCAATTTAGATCAGTCAATGATTTGCTCAATATTAAAGGGATCGGGCCAAAATTTATTGAAAAAAATAAATCAAATCTTGGTTTATAATACGCAAGATTTAACAAGATTTTTGAGCTAAGTGCCTAATCATTGAGAGAATCAAATTGCCCTTTAGGCGGGTTAGAGATATGATTAGCGCATCTTATCATTTACGTTCAGACGTAGGAGACAGCGTCTTTTGCAAACTTTGCGCGCGTCAAAATGTGGTTTATCTACAACGCAACTTCCTTCTTCTATCTTAGATGTGATCGATAGTCTGACCAAAGCAGGCTATGAAGCCTATATCGTTGGTGGTGGGGTTAGGGATCTCATGTTAGGTCTTAATCCTAAAGATTTTGATGCCGTCACCAATGCTACACCTGCTCAGGTAAAAGAAGTTTTTGGACGACGTTGTCGTATTATTGGACGACGTTTTGAGCTGGCACATGTGTATTCTGGTCGTGAACTGATTGAAGTTGCGACTTTCCGTGCGCCGCCTAAAAAGGCAGTCACCAGTACATCAGGTATGATCTTGCGTGATAATAACTGGGGCACCATCGAACAAGACTTTGCTCGACGTGATTTTTCAATTAATGCGCTGTATTATCAACCACGCAAAGGTATTGTGCTGGATTTTTGTGATGCCATTTCTGATATTGATCATAAAACACTACGCTTATTGGGTGATCCGAAACAGCGTTTTGAAGAAGATCCAGTCAGAATGCTTCGTACACTGCGTTTTGCTGCCAAATTAAATTTTGATATTGATCCACAGATTTTAAAAATCTTCGATGTGGACATGACGCAACTGTTACGTGATGTATCGCCACATCGTTTATATGACGAGTCGCAAAAATTATTCACGATGGGGCATTTGGCTCGTGTTTTACCAATGCTCATCGAATTTGATATCTGGAAGCAATTATTTGCAGATATTAAGCCAGATATCAGCAAATTTATTGAACGTGCCGCAAAAAATACCGATCAGCGTATTCAGATTGGTAAAACCATTAACCCTGCATTTTTCTATGCGGTGTTGTTATGGAAGCCTTTTTTAGAGCGTTGTGATTTTTATCTGGCGAAAGGCATTGTTCCTGCTGAAGCCCGTGCGCAGGCAGGTTTAGACGTACTTAAGCGCCAAGCCACTCGTACTGTTATTCCTCGTTTTGCAGAAACTTTTATCCGTGAAGTTTGGGAAATGCAGGTACGTTTACTTAATCCTAAACCTCAACAAATTGAAGCACTCGCAAGTCATGCGCGTTTCCGTGCAGGTTTTGACTTTTTGTTGTTGCGTGAAAAATCGGGTGATGATTCAACGCAGGGCATGGGGCAATGGTGGGATCATTATCAGTCCCTGTCGAGTGATGAAAAAGAAACTGCGATTAGTCAATATAATCGGCAACGTGCTAAGACGCGCCGTAAACAAAATATTGAAGCAAACGAATCTAAAGACACTACGGCTGAAATTGAACCTTTAGTCAACGTACCAGAAGCACGTAGTCGCCGCGCGCGCCGTGAACAACCGCGTATTAAAGACCATGTGGCTCGTAGTCCCGAATCTTCGACGGCAAATCTTAATACTGATCACCCAATTATGAAGCGTAAACGGGTACAGCGTGATTTGAGTCAGGTTGTTTTTGGACCCACTCAATGAGTGTTGTCACCTATATTGGGATGGGCAGTAATTTAGGTGATTCCCGTCAGATTCTTCAATATGCAGTTCAGCGTTTAAAAGATTTGGGTCAGGTTCAGGTTTCTCGACTTTATCAAAGTCCTCCGATGGGACCGCAGGATCAACCGCATTATTATAATGCAGCGGCACAGTTAATCACTTCGCTTGAACCTTTGGATTTGCTGGATCAATTACAGCGTATTGAACAAGAAGCAGGTAGAGTACGTCTGCGCCGTTGGGGTGAGCGTACATTGGATCTAGATTTACTTATTTATACTGAGCAAGATATTCAAAATCAGCGTTTGACTGTGCCACATCCTGGGTTACTTGAACGTGATTTTGTGATTGTACCTTTGTTGGATATTGATGCTGATCTCATTGTAAAAGATCAAACGCTAAAAGATTTAGAACTGGTAAAACATCCGTCTTTAACTGTTGTGGCGGATCGCAACTGGGTTGAAAAATAACTTGCCTGTTCGGGTTGGTTGATAGAGGACATCATGATGATTAGTCTAAGTGACTTAAGAAAATTTAAAAGCGAAGGACGCAAGTTTTCCTGCCTGACCTGCTACGATGCGAGCATGGCCAAAGCGATGGAGCTTGCTGAGGTTGATTCAATTTTGATTGGTGATTCTCTGGGAATGGCAATTCAGGGTCATGACTCAACCTTGCCTGTGACTGTTGATGATATGGCTTACCACACTGCTGCGGTACGCCGTGGAAACAGCCATGCATTTATCATGACTGATCTACCCTTTATGAGCTATGCCACCTTAAATGATGCTTTGCAAAGTGCCAAAAAAGTCATGCAGGCAGGCGCGCAAATGATCAAAATCGAAGGCGGTGCGTGGCTCAGTGAATCTGTCCGTGTATTGACACAAAACGGTATTCCTGTTTGTGTACACTTGGGTTTAACTCCACAATCTGTGCATGTGTTTGGTGGTTATAAATTACAAGCCAGAACTCGTGAAGCCGCAGATCAGTTAATTGCAGACTGTACTGCGGTGGTGGACGCAGGGGCTGCGATTTTATTACTGGAATGTGTTCCCGCGCAGTTGGGTCAGGAAATCGCTGAATTATTTCCAAACATTCCTGTTATTGGGATTGGGGCTGGTCATCAAACCGATGGTCAGGTCTTGGTGGTACAGGATATGCTGGGTTTGACCTTCGGGCGCGTGGCACGATTTGTACGTAACTTTATGAAAGAACAATCAGGTGAAACTGCGATTGTGGATGCGTTTAAAGCTTACCATGCAGCTGTACAAGATCAATCTTTCCCAGCACCAGAACATACTTTTCAGGTCGAGTTATAACTCATGAAAACAGAAACAACCATTCATGGATTGGCGGCATCTTTACAAGCTGCTCGTGCGGCGCGTAAAAGTATTGGCTTTGTACCAACCATGGGGAATTTGCACCAAGGACATTTGAATCTGGTGCGTGAAGCAAAAAAACTCTGTGATGTCGTTGTGGTTAGTATCTTTGTGAATCCAATCCAGTTTGGTGAAGGCGAAGATTTCGAAAGCTATCCACGTACCTTAGAGCAAGACAGTCATTTACTGGCAGATGTCGGCTGTGACATTATTTTTGCCCCTACCGTCGATCAAATGTATGGTAAGCAACCACGCCTGACCAATATCACGGTCGGTGGTATTACCAATGACTTATGTGGTCAATCACGCCCGGGTCATTTTGATGGGGTCGCAGTTGTTGTCACGAAACTGTTCAATATTGTGCAACCAAACTTTGCATTCTTTGGACAAAAAGATTATCAACAATTGGCAGTGATTCGCCAGTTTGTAAAAGATCTAAATATTCCTGTTGAAGTGATTGGAGTGCCGATTGCGCGTGCAGAAGACGGTCTGGCCTTGAGTTCGCGCAATGGTTATCTGACCGAAGATCAACGTAAAATTGCACCAACTATTTACCAATCGCTGAAACAGGCTGAAAAAGAGTTGCAAGCAGGTCATTCATTATCTGATGTGTTACAAAGTATCAAAACGCAATTGACAGCTGCGGGCTTTGTTGTGGACTATGTCGAAGCACGTCAGCCAAACTTGCAGCCAATTGAGATATTTAATCAGGACATCGTATTGTTTGTGGCGGCAAAATTAGGCTCAACACGTTTGATTGATAATTTGCAGGTTCAATTTAAGGCATAATACTCATAAAAGGACAGCCATGCCATGAAGCGTATTCTTATCGTCACAGGACAATCTGGATCGGGTAAATCCTCAGCATTGCAGGTTTTAGAAGATCTGGGTTATTACTGTATTGATAACCTACCTTTGGCATTGTTGCCAGAAATTGTGTCTAAACTAGATCATGAAAATAATCTGGAACAATTGGCACTTGGTGTAGATGTTCGAAGTACACGGGCAGACTTGCAGGAGTTTGATCAGGTGTTTGAACAATTACAGCGACATGGTTCAGTCGATGTGATTTATTTAACCACGCAGGATCAAGAGTTAATTGCACGCTTTAGTTCCTCGCGTCGTCCGCATCCGTTAGCGAGTCGTTTTAAAAGCCTGAATGAATGTATTCAGGAAGAAAAACAGCTGTTGATGCCGATTCAATTTCGCTCAACGGTACATATCGATACCACTGATAAAAGTGTGCATGATCTTAAGCATACTTTACTTTCGAAACTGGGGCAGTCAGACAAATTAATTCTGATTTTACAGTCATTTGGTTATAAACATGGTATTCCCCTAGATGCCGACTATGTGTTTGATGTACGGCATTTGCCTAATCCGCATTGGGATTTGGAGTTACGTAAATTTTCAGGATTAGATCAACCTGTTCAGGATTTTTTGGAAGCCAGTGAGCAAACCAATGATATGTTTAATGATGTTTATCATTTTTTAGATAAATGGTTGCCTGTTTTTGCAGAAGGGCATCGACATTACATGACCATTTCGATTGGTTGTACAGGCGGTCAACATCGCTCAGTCTATATTGTAGATAGACTAAAAAAGGCACTTGAGGCAAAATGGTCTATTCAGGTTTTACATAGAGAAATGAAGCACTGGTCATGATTGATACCACTGTTGATGTAATTAATAAACTTGGCCTACATGCACGTGCGTCGGGGAAACTGATCGAAGTGACAACGAAATTTCGATCTTCTATTCAGATTGGTAAAGGCGAAAAGCTCGTCGATGCTAAAAATATTATGTCCTTGCTGATGCTTGGTGCTGGTAAGGGCACGACTTTGCGTTTGGTGATTGACGGCGCTGATGCTGAAAAAGCAGAAGAGGAAATCAAGGCATTATTCGCAGCAAAATTTTATGAGGCAGATTAACCGTGGCACGTCGTCCCAATAAGCGTTACAGTGAAGAAGATTTTGATTCTTTAGAAGGGCGTGCAAGTAAAACTGAACAGAAGAAAGCTGTGCAGCGTATGGCAGCATTAGGTGAACAGTTGGCAGAGCTTTCTGCGAAACAAATCCAGAAGTTGCCTGTAGATGAACGTTTAATTGATGCTTTGCTCGATGCGCAAACGATTACTTCATTTGAAGCACGTCGTCGTCAATTCCAGCGTGTGGGTAAGTTGCTACGCAATGAAGATGAAACGGTCATTCTGTCCTATTTGACCCCACAACAAGGACTCAAAAAACAGGCACAATTACAGCGCTGGGTCGATCGTATGATTGAACAAGGTGATCCTGCGATTAATGAATTTAGTAAACTGCATAATGCTTCTGAACGTCATACTTTGCGTCAGCATGTATTGCGTATTCAACGTGACATCACTCAAGCGGTAAGCGAAGAAGAACTTGCAGCCTCCAAGTTAAAGCTTTTTAACTATGTACAGCAAGTAGCATTACTATCGGATAATTGATTTTACTGACAGTTTCAAACGATGAACTTATAGTGAATGCCAGTCAAATCAAGTGTTGACTGGCATTTTTATTGACGTTAATTAAACTCACCTGCGGCACGTTGTTTGGCCCAGTCACGTAAAATAAACTTCTGTAATTTACCTGTTGAGGTTTTTGGAATCTCGGTAATCACAATATCTTTAGGGACTTTAAAACGCGCCAATTGTTGCTGACAATGCGCAATCAATTCATCGGTACTGACACTGATGCCTTGTTTTAATTCAATAAAAGCGCACGGAACTTCCTGCCAGCGTGGGTCAGGTTTGGCAACGACTGCGGCGGTCATGACCGCTGGATGCTGATATAACACTTCTTCCACTTCAAGCGATGAAATATTTTCACCCCCTGAGATAATTACATCTTTGGCACGGTCAGTAATTTTGGCGTAACCATCGGCCTGACAAACGGCTAAGTCGCCGCTATGAAACCATCCGCCTGCAAACGCTTCTTCAGTTGCTTTCGGATTTTTCAGATATCCCTTCATCACAATATTGCCACGGAACATAATTTCCCCCAGTGTTTGTCCATCGGCAGGCACAGGTTGCATGGTTTCAGGATCGAGTACCCGCATACTGTCTTGTAATGGATAAGGCACACCCTGACGAGAATGTAACTGCGCCTGTTCCTGAATCGATAAATCATTCCAGCCGGCCTGAGAGGCACAAAGCGCAGAAGGGCCATAAGTTTCAGTGAGTCCATAAACATGGGTCACATTGATACCAATATGGCGCATCCCTTCAATAATCGCAGCAGGTGGAGCTGCTCCAGCAACCATGACTTCAACGCGATGATCAAAATGAACCTGTTTGTCTTTAGGGGTATTGATCAACATCGATAATACGATGGGTGCGCCACAGAAATAATCCACTTTATGTTTGGCAATCAGCTCAAATACAAGCTCTGGATCTACTTTACGCAAACAGACATTGGTGCCGCCATTGGCTGCAATCGTCCATGCGAAACACCAACCATTACAGTGAAATAATGGCAGTGTCCATAAATAACTGGCGCGAGGTGTCATACCACAAGCAATAATATTACTTGCTGCATTGAGATAAGCCCCGCGATGATGATAAACCACACCTTTTGGATTACCTGTGGTGCCAGAGGTGTAATTCAGACTAATCGCATCCCATTCATCAATGGGAAGTGACCATTCAAAATTGGCATCGCCCTGACTCAGCCATGTTTCATATTCAATTTGACCAATCGGGTTGGAAAGTTCAGATTCATATTCGAGATCAGCAACATCAATGACATAAATTTGTTGTGAGATCAGTGCCAGTGCTTCCCGAGCAACATGAGCAAATTCTGGATCGACTAAAAGTACTTTGCTTTCTGCATGTTCCAACATAAACGCAATGGTTTTGGCATCAAGTCGGGTATTCAAGGTATTTAGTACAGCGCCTGCCATAGGAACAGCAAAATGTGCTTCGATCATGGCAGGGATATTCGGAAGTAAGACCGAAACTGTATCGTTTTTTTGAATCCCCAATTGTTTTAACTGATGTGCAAATTGACAACAACGTTGATAGGTTTGTTTCCATGAGAGCTGACGTGCACCATGAATAATAGCTGCCTGATCTGGATAAATATAAGCGGCGCGCTCTAGATACCGTAAGGGTGAAAGTGCTACAAAATTGGCAGCCGTTTTAGGTAGCTCATCATAAGCATTCATGGCAATAGACTCCGTGTCATTGTTTTAATGATTGTTAACTAAAAGATAGGGGTTTAATTTCATCAAATCATTTAGGCTTTAGTCTTAGAGTATGGGTTGCAGCCTATGAGCTTTAAATGCTGGATGAAAAAACCTTGTGGTTATTTTTATCATAAACGCTTCATAAACCAATCCGAGCAATAATTTTGCGTCTATTTGTTTTTATATGATTGAGCTTGTAAATGCTCCAATTGTCCTCATTAACTAAGACATGAATGCAAAAAATTGAGAAACTTATCTTTTTTTAAGTGTAGCTGTTTTCTCAAACTCTTAACCCGTGTAAAATTCTGCCATAATTTTATATTATCCACCGTTTTTATCTTTTGAGGTCCTCCTCGATCATAATCTCGCGGTGATATGCTCCATTGTGCGGGGCATCACTCCTTAAGGATTTTCTTATGCCAATTATCACATTGCCAAATGGCGATCAAAAATCATTTGATCAAGCTGTCTCTGTTATGCAAGTCGCTCAGAGTATTGGGCCAGGTCTTGCTAAAAATACCGTTGCGGGTCGTGTCAACGATCGCCTTGTAGATGCATGTGATTTAATCACCGAAGATGCAACAGTACAAATTATTACGCCGAAAGACCCAGAAGGTGTCGAGATTATTCGTCACTCTTGTGCGCATTTGGTTGGACATGCGGTTAAGCAATTGTTCCCTGACGTGCAAATGGTGATTGGGCCTGTGATTGAAGAGGGCTTTTATTACGATATCTTTAGTCCAAAGCCATTTACTTTAGAGGATATGGCGGCGATTGAAGCACGTATGAAACAATTGATCGATCAGGACTATGACGTCATTAAAAAAATGACACCGCGTGCTGAGGTGATCAAAGAATTTCAATCTCGTGGTGAAACTTATAAATTACGTTTGATTGATGACATGCCTGAAGAAACCCAAATGGGTTTGTATTATCATCAGGAATATGTGGATATGTGCCGTGGTCCTCACGTGCCAAATACCAAGTTTCTAAAGAACTTCAAGCTGACTAAAATTTCAGGTGCTTATTGGCGCGGTGATGCTAAAAATGAGCAATTACAACGTATTTACGGCACAGCTTGGTCAGATAAAAAAGAGCTAGCGGCTTATATCAAACGTATTGAAGAAGCTGAAAAACGCGACCATCGTAAAATTGGTAAAGCGCTTGATTTGTTCCATATGCAAGAAGAAGCGCCGGGTATGGTGTTTTGGCATGCCAATGGCTGGACGATTTATCAAGTTCTTGAACAATACATGCGTAAAGTTCAGCAAGAGAATGGTTATCAGGAAATCAAGACACCGCAAATTGTTGATTTTAGTTTATGGGAAAAATCAGGACATGCAGCAAACTATGCTGAAAACATGTTTACCACACATTCTGAAAATCGCAATTATGCTGTTAAACCGATGAACTGTCCTTGCCATGTGCAAGTCTTTAATCAGGGTTTAAAATCTTACCGTGATTTGCCGATTCGTTTGGCCGAGTTTGGCTCATGTCATCGTAATGAACCATCTGGTTCTTTACATGGCATTATGCGTGTCCGAGGTTTTACTCAGGATGACGCGCATATTTTCTGTACCAAAGAACAGATTGGAAAAGAAGTTGCAGACTTTATCCAATTAACTTTAGATGTCTATAAAGACTTTGGTTTTGAAGATGTACAAATGAAACTTTCAACTCGCCCTGAAAAACGAGTGGGTGAAGATGCACTTTGGGATCTGGCAGAAAAATCATTGGCAGATGCTTTAGATGCTGCTGGACTGGATTGGGAATTACAACCTGGTGAAGGTGCATTCTATGGTCCAAAAATTGAGTTTTCATTAAAAGACTGTTTGGGTCGTGTTTGGCAATGCGGTACCATTCAATGTGATTTTAACTTGCCAGAACGTCTGGATGCCTCGTTTGTAACAGAAGACAATGAGCGTGATCAGCCTGTCATGTTACATCGTGCAATACTTGGCAGTTTTGAGCGTTTTATTGGTATACTTATTGAACACTATGCGGGTTTTATGCCACCTTGGTTGTCACCTGTACAAGCTTGCGTCATGAATATTACCGATTCGCAAGCTGAGGCATGCCAACAAGTAGTGGCAAAACTCAAAGAAAATGGTCTTCGAGCGATTTCTGACTTGAGAAATGAGAAAATCGGCTTTAAGATTCGTGAGCGTACACTTGAGCGTATTCCGTACCTTTTGGTTCTTGGTGACCGTGAAGTTGAAGAAGGTACTGTTAATGTTCGTACTCGCTCAGGAAAAAATTTAGGTACTATGTCAATTGATGCATTCATTGACTTAGTGAAATCTGCCGTTGCCGAACGTGGCCGGTACATTGTGGAGTAAGAAAGATTAAACAGCCTGATCGTAACCAACAACAAGGTGCAAAAAGTAACCGTCCTGCGATTAATGACGAGATCCGTGCAAAAGAAGTACGCCTCGTAGCCGCAGATGGAGAACAAAAAGGGATCGTTTCACTTGCTGAAGCGTTGCGTGCTGCCGAAGATTCAGATCTTGACCTAGTCGAGATTGTTGCTAATGCAGAACCACCTGTTTGTAAAATCATGGATTACAACAAGCACTTGTTTGATTTGAAGCAGAAGCAAAAAGATGCGAAGAAAAAACAGCATCAAGTACAGGTCAAAGAAATCAAACTACGTCCAGCAACGGATGTAGGTGATTATCAGGTCAAGCTTCGTGCGATTTTAAAGTTCCTTGAAGAAGGGAACAAAGTTAAAATCACGTTACGTTTCCGTGGTCGTGAGATGGCACACCAACAGTTAGGTTTGGCGCAATTGCAAAAAATTGAAGCAGACGTGACCGATTTTGGTGTGGTTGAACAGGCTCCGAAAATGGAAGGTCGTCAAATGGGTATGTTACTTGGACCGAAAAAGAAAAAGTAAGTTTTTATCCATTTCAAAAAACGCAGCCGAAACGCTGCGTTTTTTTATATTTGTTTTTATGGGGGATTGAAAATCATTTGGTCACTCTCACATTATAAAAAAGATCTGGAGAAAAAATATGACAATCATTGAAGGTTCAGCACAACTGGCAAGTATTAATCAAAAAGTGATTGAAGATGGCCAAACACTTCCTGCGGTCAAACTGAAAGACGGTACTCAAGTACAAACAGGAACCGTGGCCACCATGCTCTATAATATTCAGCGCTACAATGCAGGTGAACGCGGTGAAGTTGAACAAGAGTTAATCTTGGCTATTCCTACTTTGTTTAAAGTGGGGTTATTTGATCTGTTTTCTGCAAAGGAATGGATCAATGGAGAAAATCAGGGACGTAAATTTGTCGGTGAACAGGCAAAAGAATATCAGAATAAACAGTCATCGACTGACTAGATAAAGATTTAGATTCTCATTTTATGATTTTCTTTAAGGTTGTTAAGCAAAGTCACTGCTAAACTAAATCACTTTTTATACTTTTATTCGATGTTAAAAAACATGTTATAAACGTATACAAAGACTTAAAGATAGAAAAATAGGATAAGAAGGTATTTCATGATAGACCTATATTATTGGGGAACCCCCAATGGACATAAGATCAGCATCGCGCTCGAAGAAATGGAGCTGGAATATCAAATTTTTCCAATTAATATTTTAGAAAATGATCAGTTTCAGCCAGACTTTCTGAAAATATCACCGAACAATAAAATCCCTGCCATTATTGATCAAGATGGTCCAAATCATGAGCCAATTTCGATTTTTGAATCGGGTGCAATTTTACAATATTTGGGTCGTAAGACTGGACTTTTTTACCCGACAGATGAGCAAGAACGTGTTGAAGTTGAGCAATGGTTAATGTGGCAAATGGGCGGTTTTGGTCCAATGCTGGGTCAAAATCATCATTTTGGTCGCTTTGCTAAAGAAAAAATTCCTTATGCCATCGAGCGTTATGTCACTGAAACTAAACGCTTGTATAGCGTACTTAATACGCAGCTCATTGGGCAAAAATTTGTGGCAGGTGAGTACTCGATCGCGGATATGGCGATTTTACCGTGGGTATTACGTCATGAGTGGCAATCCATTGATTTAAATGACTATCCTTATGTGAAGGATTATGTGGAACGTTTGACTGCGCGCCCAGCCGTACAGAAAGCTTTATCCATTCAAATCATCTGATTTTTTACTGAAAGATCATTCAATCTTTGATAAAAAGTAATGGCTTTTTGTCAAAGATTCTCTGATGGCGTATTTTCTTTTATTTTTGTCTGCGTTTGGTGCAGCAACATTGCTGCCATTGCAGTCCGAAGCCGTATTATTTTCGATGTTCGTACTTCAACAGCATCCAGTCGTGCTTTTATTGTGGGTGGCGACGTTGGGTAATGTATTGGGTTCGTGTGTCAACTGGTGGTTAGGTCTACAAATTGAACATTTGAAACATAAAAAATGGTTTCCTGTTTCAGCAAAGCAATTGGAAAAAGCACAAAAGATTTATCATCGTTATGGTTTTTATTCCTTACTGCTAAGTTGGGTACCAATAATTGGGGATCCCATTACCTTAATTGCAGGTGTCCTGAAAGAAAATTTCTGGCGTTTTGTAATAATGGTCACTTTTGCGAAAGCAGGACGTTATTTGTTTATTTATTTACTTTATATCGGATTGATTCACTGACCAGAAAGCGATGTTTCTGGTCAATTTAAACTTTAGAGTGCAGAACATTTATCCAGTTTAAAATGGATTTCATCTTTAAGCCTGGATTTTTTAAAGAACCAAAGTTTTTTTGGAACATCCACTTGAGTATTTGAAAGGGCTTGCATCACCTGTGCATCTAAAGCGTAAATCCCTGAGCCTTTGTTAATTTTAACTTGGGTCGCTTCACCTTGTTTATTTACTTTAAAATTAAAACGAACCAAGCGATCTTTGCCTTTGAGTTCATCACGTGGCACATTTAATCTAGGTTGCTGAACATAGCGAAAAGGAACTGATTTGGCATTTTGCTGTTTTAACCAGTTCTTTGAATCAAAATGATAAATACATTCAGCAGTTGAGTCATCGCGGTCTTTATAATCCAGATTAAAAGTTTGGTAACCTATCGTCGAAATAAGATTTCCATCTTGTTGGAACGGTTTTACTTTGGCTTGTTCTACTGCTCTTACGAGCAAATCGTCCAGCTTTTTATTACCAGTACTTTCCTGAACTTTGACTTGAGTGACTGTTCCTGTTTCATCTGCCGCGACACGTAAAATCGCAGCCCGATCCTGTCCTTGTAAATCTGCATTGTCATAATTGAGCTTTGGAAATTCACGCCATTCAAGCCGAGTTGTCAAATGCGCGGGAAGGGCAGAGCTTTTTTGTGGTGCCAATTGTGAAGAGTTTTCTTTTGCATCAGCTTGGGTGATGGATACACTTGCAAAAAGTGCAAGGCAAAAAATAGATTGTTTCATCTTGGATGGTTTGTGATTGTAAAAGCATTGTTGCGAAGTATTCCCTGTTCAGGAAATACACGCAACAAAAAAATGCAGACTTGAGGGTATCTAATGAAAAATCATATTATTTGAGTGAAAACATACCTTAAACTTAAGGATCGGTGCCTTTATTAATATCCACATGAAATAAATCTTTGGTTTTCGTCCAGCTTAATATCACTACTGCAAGCGTCATACAGCCACCAAACAGGGTTGCTGCAAGAGTTCCCATATATTTAGCAGCCAAACCTGATTCAAACGCTCCTAACTCATTACTACTCGAAACAAACATGCCATTGACCGCGGCAACACGGCCGCGCATATTTTCGGGTGGAAAAATTTGTAAAATCGTTTGACGCACCACCACAGAAATACTGTCGCAAGCGCCTGTCATGGCTAAAGCAAAGAGTGACAGCCACATGTGACTTGAAAAAGCAAAAATAATGGTAAATATGCCGAAACCAGCTACAGCCAGTAGCATATTGCGCCATGCATGATGTGTCGGTGGAAATCTGGTTAAAGCAATCATGGTAAAGAGTGCGCCAATAGAAGGAGCTGCTCTTAAATAACCTAAACCTTCGGGACCCACTTTTAAAATATCTTCAGCAAAAATTGGCAGTAACGCCACTACGCCACCAAATAAGACGGAAACTAGATCCAGTGAGATTGCCCAAAGCACAATCTTGGTTTTCCAGATAAAACGAAAGCCTTCTCCCAAACTTGACCACATATTTTCATGTTCAATTGCGGGAAAGCTTCTTTTTTTCAGCAACATGATTAAACAAAAACAAATGAACAGAAGGATGGAAACACTTAATAGACTGGTTTCACGACCTAAAAAAGCCAGCATAAAGCCACCGAGCATTGGCCCTAAAATCACGCCACTTTGCCAACCTATGGTGGTCCAGGTTGCGCCATTGGTATAAAGCTCTCGTGGAATCAAAAACGGCTTAAGTGATGTCGCAGATGGGCTATAAAAGCCTCGAATCACACCAAAACAGAAAATAACCGCATAAATCCCTAATGCCAAGACATGGACACTGATTTGATTTAAACCATATAAGTGAAAGAGTCCCCACAGCACTAAGGGCAATGGAAATGAAAAGAACAGACAAATTTTCATAATCAGTTGTTTATTAAATTTATCTGCTATATAGCCGCCCCAGAGTGACAGACTAATAAATGGAATCGCTTCTGCAAGACCAATCAGACCCAAAGTGAGTGGATCTTTGGTAATTTTATAAAGTGAATAGGCCACAATAATTTCCTGAATCAAAATGGCAAGTGTCAGGCAAAATTGATTGACCGTAATAATGGAAAAATCGCGGTATCGGAGTGCGGCAAAAGCATCCTGCTTGGGTTTCATAACTATCGTATTTTGAGAATCTTGCTTTAATTATAAGCACGAATTCTTAAAACAAGGCTATAAAACTAAGTTTTTTGATGGATAAAATAGTCAAACTGAGAGCTGTGTATACGATATAATTTCAACTGAATTTGCTTTTGTTTTAAGCAAAGATGCTATATCATACTGCCTTCCTTACCTGCAGGTCGATTTGCAATGGTGCAAACGTGCCGAACAGGTGCTCAAAAGAGGTTACTATGGCTAAGTTAAAAACTCGCCGTGGTGCAGCTAAACGCTTCAAAGCGACTGCAAACGGTTTTAAGCGTAAACAAGCGTTCAAGCGCCACATCTTGACCAAAAAATCTGCTAAACGTATTCGTCAATTACGCGGCTGTGTAATGGTTCATGTTTCTGACATGAATTCAGTTCGTCGTATGTGCCCATACATCTAAGGAGATTATAAATGGCTCGTGTAAAACGTGGTGTAGTGGCTCATCGTCGTCACAAAAAAATTCTTGCTCGCGCTAAAGGTTACTATGGTGCTCGTTCACGCGTTTACCGCGTAGCGTTCCAAGCGGTAATCAAAGCTGGTCAATACGCTTACCGTGACCGTCGTCAGAAGAAACGTCAATTCCGTGCTCTATGGATTGCGCGTATCAATGCCGGTGCTCGTCAAAACGGTTTGTCTTACAGCCGTATGATCGATGGCTTGAAAAAAGCTCAAGTGATCATCGACCGTCGCGTATTAGCTGACATCGCTATGCATGATGCAGTTGCATTTGCTGCTTTAGCTGAAAAAGCGAAAGGTGCATTAGCTGCATAAGCTTAGAGATTCAAAAGAAGGCCGCTTTTTAGCGGTCTTTTTTATTGGTTGATTTATGGTTGAGATAGATTTTTCAAAAAATTATAAAAGAAAGAGAGATAAAATGCGTAAACAATACCATTTTCGTCAAGTTGGTCATGATACTTATATTTGGGATATACACCGACTGATCGATTTGTCAAAAGATTTTAAAGTTAAAGAAATCTCATTAGATCAAATTTTGGAGTTAAATGAAGCGTATTGGTTCCCTGACGAATATCCAACTACAGTTCAAATTCTTGAACATATTCAACTTATCGAACAGGCGGATTTAACCTATCCAATCATTCTAAGCGCTGATGGTCGGATCATGGATGGTATGCATCGAGTGGCTAAGGCAAAACTACAGGGAGATTTGAAGATTCTCGCTGTACAATTTGAGAAAACGCCTGTACCTGATTTTATCAACGTTGATGAGGATGACTTAAACTATGATGAATAAGATGATGCATTGATTGTATTGAAAATTACACAACCCCAACATCTTTGATTAGACATTTAGCCTCGAATCTTTCTACAGTAAAGAAGCTTTTACAGTCAAGAGAAGTCTAGGAGAATAAAAACATGTTAGTCAGCGTAGAAGGTTTAGAGCAAGGTACAATTGAAACGGAATTGAGTATTTTGCCAAGAAAAGGTGAAACAATTCGAGTTTTTTATGGGCCAGATGCCGAAGTTGAAGGTGAAATTGAAAATGTTCATCACATTGTTAATCAACATGATGGTGGACACAAAGTTATTATAAAAATAAAACCCAGTTATTGAGAGATAAATCTAAAAACCTAAAGTAAACGTACTTTAGGTTTTTATTCAAAATCCTTATAGACCAAAATAATACGCGCAAGCGCAAATAATAATGGTCAGAATAATAAGCTTGATCACTCCCGATGAACCTACTTTATGATGTTGATGATCTTTAGAGGTAGATGGCTTTTTGTTTTGCGATAGCGTCTGTGCTTGAGGATCGAGAGGGGATACGATTTCGATAGGAGTGCGCTGTGCGGACTTATAATGATTGGCGATCTTTACAATCAGCTTGGCACTCAGGTCGTCCAGTTTCTGAGAAAAATTACGCAGATTAATCTGATCTTCAGGTGTAAGCATTTCACCAGATTCGCGATAAGGATGTTGACGTAACTGCTCAATAAAGTCTGACAAAGCTTCGGTACGATGCAACAGTTCATGTGCAACATCGGCGGAATAATCTGTTGGAATAAGCGCTAGATATTGCATGTCCTGCAAAAGTGATCCATCTGGTTTTTGTACCAGTTTGGCATCGATTCCATAATAGGGTAAATCATGATTTTGCGGTTCAATAAAGCCTTGCGCATATTTACTTTGAAATAATTCATTTTCAATAAAGATCTGAATCTCATCCCAATCTGATTCTTTTAAATCAGCTTCGACTTTTTTGCAGAGCTTATCGGACAGATCAAAACGCCAAAATGTTTCCTGATGCAAAGTTGACTGTTGTGAAGCTGGAATTTCAAAGTCATTGTCGTTTAAGTACCATTCGGCAAGTTCTTTACCCAAGATCCATGCGGTTTTTTTATTCTTTTCATGACTCACAATAAAATGGGCAAAAGGCAGTAGCTCAACATTGGCATTTGGATTTTGTTCATCAGTGAGTAATGTGGAAAGATGTAGACTAATGCGGTAAACCCCCTGCTTTTTTAATCCTTCAAGCCAGACTTGAAAATGCTGTGCCAGCAGGTGCTGTGAACCCAGATCACGAAACTGAAAATAGTGCTGATAAAAAATAGAATGCTGTAACCAACGACTAAAACTGAGTTCATGACTGAGATATTCATTGCCATAGGTGACTAGAGTAAGTTGTTGTTTCCAGATTTGATCAAGTGCCATAGTTCAGTTTTCTCATCTGTGCTGAATGCAATCTTATACGTTTTATAATTCGTATGACTAGAGGTCGCTCGCATTGAACAGCAATTTTCCTGCGTTTGATCTTCATCATTGTGTCTAAAAACTGTTAGAATGCAGAGTTTTATTTTATTTATAACTTTGTTGCTTTGAGAGTTACTATGTCACTGGAAGCCCTGACCACCGAAGCGCTTGCTGCCATTGCAGCAGCTCAAGACCTTGCTGCACTCGATCAAGTCCGAGTTCAATTTACAGGGAAAAAAAGCCAGCTTGCAGAACAATCGAAAGCATTGGGCAAAATGGATCCTGAGGAACGTAAGGTTCAAGGTGCTGCGATTCATGCTGTTCGTGAAGCGATGAATAACGCACTGACTGAGCGTCAAAATGCGTTACAACAAGCTGCATTACAACAAAAACTGGCGAGCGAAACGATTGATATTACCTTGCCAGGACGTGGTCAACACACAGGGAGTATTCATCCTGTGATTCAGGTGCAAGAACGTATTTGTCAGTTCTTTACCAAAGCAGGTTTTATGGTCGCGACTGGGCCTGAAGTGGAAGATGATTATCATAACTTTGAAGCCTTGAATATTCCAGGACATCATCCTGCACGTGCGATGCACGATACCTTTTATTTTGATGCCAATCATTTATTGCGTACGCATACCTCTGGTGTGCAGATTCGTACCATGGAAACCACACAACCACCGATTCGTATCGTGTGTCCGGGTCGTGTGTATCGTTGTGATTCGGATCAAACCCATTCTCCGATGTTTCATCAAATCGAAGGTTTGTACGTTGCAGAACATACCAGTTTTGCTGAGTTGAAAGGTTTATTGATCAACTTGCTGAATGAGTTTTTTGAAAAAGATTTAAAAGTCCGTTTCCGTCCATCTTATTTCCCGTTCACAGAGCCGAGTGCTGAAGTGGATATCATGGATGAGCGCGGACGTTGGTTAGAAGTATTAGGCTGTGGCATGGTACATCCAAATGTACTACAGGCAGCAGGAATTGATCCTGAAAAATACAAAGGCTTTGCCTTTGGTTTAGGGGTAGAACGTTTTGCGATGTTGCGTTATGGCATTAATGATTTGCGGATGTTCTATCAAAACGATGTGCGTTTCTTACGCCAATTTGCTTAAACATTTTTCAGGATTAAATAAGGTTTTATACAAATGAAAATTAGCGAAAACTGGTTACGCACTTGGGTGAATCCAGCGATTGATAGTGAAACTCTGGCTGATCAACTGACCATGCTGGGTCTGGAAGTCGATGAACTTGCACCTGTTGCCAAGCCATTTACTGGTGTGGTTGTCGGTGAAGTACTTACGGTTGAGCAGCATCCAGATGCAGATCGCTTACGTGTCACTACGGTCAATATTGGTTCAGGCGAAGCTTTGCAAATTGTGTGTGGCGCGCCCAATGTACGTGTAGGCATGAAAGCACCTGTTGCCACCATTGGTGCAGTATTGCCAGGCGATTTTAAAATTAAAAAAGGCAAACTGCGCGGGGTTGAATCCCAAGGCATGCTCTGTGGTGCTTCAGAAATTGATCTGGAAGACAAAATCGACGGTTTACTTGAATTGCCTGATGATGCACCAGTGGGTGTCAATGTTCGTGATTACTTAAAACTTGATGACAACGTCATTGATATTAGCATCACGCCGAACCGTGGTGACTGTTTTAGTATTCGTGGAATTGCGCGTGAAATTGGTGTGATCAATCAGTTGCCTGTTACTCAGCCTGAGATTCAAGCGATTGCAGCAAACATTACTGACCAAAAACAAGTTCAATTGACCACTGATGGCGCACCGCGTTATTTAGGTCGTATCATCAAGAATGTCAATGTCAAAGCAGCGACACCTGCTTGGATGGAACAAGCTTTAGCACGTTCAGGGATTCGTACCCATAGCATTTTGGTCGATATTACCAATTATGTGTTGATGGAATTGGGTCAGCCGATGCATGCCTTTGATTTGGCAAAATTGCAAGGCGATATTCAGGTCCGTCAAGCTCAGCCTCAAGAAAAATTGATGCTATTGAACGAACAGGAAGTTGAACTCAATCCTGAGATTATGGTCATAGCGGATGATGTCAAAGTATTGGCGATTGCAGGGATCATGGGCGGTCTTGAAACTAGTGTAACTGATGACACACAAGATATTTTCCTTGAAAGCGCATTCTTTGCCCCACTTGCAATCGCAGGTCGTGCACGTCGTTTTGGTTTGCATACAGATTCTTCACAACGTTATGAACGTGGTGTCGATTTTGAATTACCAATGATCGCAATGGATCGTGCTTCACAGTTGATTCAACAATATGCAGGCGGAGAGTTTGGTCCGATTACAGTAGCTGAAAAAACTGAGCGATTGCCACAACGTAACTCGATCGAACTCAATCAAGCACAGGTTGATGCCTTACTAGGTTACCAAGTATCGGCTGAGTTTATTGCAGATGCTCTAACGCGTCTAGGTTGTATAGTTACGGTTAAAGCGCAAGGGCAGTGGTCAGTTGTACCGCCATCACATCGTTACGATATGGCGATTTATCAGGACTTGATTGAAGAAGTTGCCCGTATTCATGGCTATGATAATATTCAGATTCGTTTGCCACAGATTGATGTGAAATTTAGTGCTTATCAAGATGGTTTTGAGCAAGATCAGTTACGTCAAACGATGGTCACACTGGGTTATCAAGAAGCGATTAGTTTTAGCTTTGCTGACTTAAAACTGGAAAAACAATTGAATCCAGCTGTTCATCCGCTGGCATTGGCGAATCCAATTTCAAGTGATTTGGCGGTGATGCGTAGTACTTTACTGTCGAGTTTGATTCCGTGTGTACAATACAATTTAAATCGTCAACAAAATCGGGTACGTCTGTTCGAACTTGGTCTGCGTTTTGATTATCAAAATGCTCAGTCGATTCATGATTTAAAACAAATTCCGACTTTGGCGTTAATTGCAGTGGGTTCACGTATTCCTGAACAATGGCATGCCAAAGCACAGCCTATGGATTTCTTTGATCTTAAAGGTGAAGTTGAGCAGATATTGGCAGCTGGGCGAGTGCAAGTTGATTATGTCCGTTCAGAACGTGCTTGGTTGCATCCGGGGCAATCTGCTGAGATTGTAGTAAATGGTCAATCGTTCGGATATTTGGGACGTTTACATCCATCACTTGAAAATGATCTGGATTTAGGTGTAACTTGGGTAGCAGAATTAGATCAAAGTGCAGTTTTGCAATCTTATGTATCTAATTTTACAGAATTATCACGTTTTCCATCGGTTCGACGTGATATTGCGCTGTTAATCAGTGATAATATAAATGTGAATGATATTCAGCAGTTAATTAAACAAACAGGTGGAGACCTTTTGGATTCTAGTTGGTTGTTTGATGTGTACACGGGTCAAGGTGTTGAACAAGGCAAGCGCTCTCTAGCATTTGCACTGTTATGGCAACATCCTTCACGTACGCTTGAAGATGCTGAAATTAAATCTGGTATGGACCAAATTATAGAAGTGTTAGAAAACACTTATCAAGCGACATTGAGGGCCTCATGACAGCACTAACTAAAGCAGACATGGCGGATCATTTAAGTGAGCTCACGAGCTTAAATCGTCGTGAAGCAAAACAAATGGTTGAGTTGTTTTTCGACGAGATTAGCCAAGCGCTCATCGCAGGTGAGCATGTGAAACTTTCGGGTTTTGGCAACTTTGAATTACGTGATAAACGTGAGCGCCCTGGGCGTAATCCTAAAACAGGAGAAGAAATTCCGATTTCTGCACGTCGTGTTGTGACTTTTAGAGCGGGTCAAAAATTTAGACAGCGCGTAGGAAATGAGCAGGATTAAACTGTTCTATTTCAGAGCTGTGTTTATTTGATTTTTCTTTTTTATAAAATGGCAGGTTTAATCCTGCCATTTTTTATGTCTAATTGGGTGATTTAGAAAATCCAGAAATTTACATATGACCTTTGATCACTTTATTTGCCGTTCTTATATATTTGAAGGTGTAGGCTGTTTGTTTGAAATTCGAGATAAAATTTACTCTGAACCTAATACTTTTCATTAGATGACTCTAATATTGCAAAATCGATTTGAATGCACTATGCCTTGATTTTATTATAAAAAATAAAATAATA
>OGQD01000012.1_pt1 | contig 167736 bp, 155 predicted proteins | sample 1553091 | NCBI WGS metagenome assembly OGQD01 (sample SAMEA2580290, study PRJEB22360) | human gut metagenome | biome: human gut; feature: human-associated habitat; material: faeces | place: Denmark | collected 2008/2010
GCTCATCAATTACTGACAAATTCTCTCAAATAAACTTCGAGTAATTTAAACCAATTAATCAATGATAATATTTCGATCAATCAATTGGTAAAAATCCACACAAGTTGTTCTTCTATATTCTTAATGATCTTCTTCATGCTTCGTCAGCATCAAGCTAGGTCGGCTATATTACTCTCAATCTCTTAAAAGTCAACAGGCAATTTAGATATTTTTAAAACTCATTCTACTCCACCAAAATATCAATCAAATCCACCAAGACCCAACCAACATCCTGTTTTTCAACAAGTTTTTATCCGCATCACCGCCGATGAGTGCGCATTCTACAGCATTCCCCAACCAACGCAACCCCTTTTTTAAAAGATCTCACTCCATCGTCTATGTTTTGATCATATTTGACGGGTTTGATTGTTATTTGCACCAATCAGCTTAATTTAAAAAACAATTCAGCAATTTTTATTATTTTCGTTAAAAATATTTAGAACTTTTTTTAAACAGCTAATTTAAGTAGAATTAGACGACGGTTGCATATTTATAAGTTTTATTGACATGTTTTACAGTATAAGAAGAAGTTTAGCTGTTGCTATGGTCATTCTAATGGCCTGTGAAACTGTGACCGCTGTTTCTGTCCATAATGCTTATAGCCTGACTTTAGCAATTTTAAGTTATAGTAAATGGCCAAATAATATTACGCCAACCTTATGTGTCATTGATAATCCTGTTGCAACGGCAGCGTTTCAAAGCCAAGTCAAACAATCTGCTTATGAATATCATATTCAAGGATTAAGCGCGGTCAATTTTTCGAAATCTCAATGTCAGGCGGTTTATTTTTCTAATCTCACGCCTCAACAACAGCAAAATTTAGTGAATGCTTATCCTCAAAGAAACTTATTATCTTTTAGCAATAATAATCCTGATTGTGAAACCGGAAGCATTTTTTGTTTATACACGCAGCGCGGATTAACCACCTTCAAAGTTAATCTCGATGCTTTGAGTTATTCTCAGGTTCATATTGATCCTCGAGTACTACTTTTAGCTCGCAATGCGGAGTAAGGAGAAATGATTTCAAATCTGTATAAATCTAAGTCTTTACATTCTTTATTCCGTAAATCTCAGGCAACGATTTTTGCCATTACTTTTTTTATCTGTACATTCACGTTTGTCCTCATTTCAATATTTACCATTGAAACTTATGCCAAACAAAATTTGAATATTTTAGGGTTGACTGTAAGTGAACGAATTCAGCCTGCACTGGTTTTTAAAGATCAATTCACATTGCAACAAATTTTAAATGAATATACGGAGCAGCATTCGATTCGTACGATCCATATTTATGACAAAAATCATTTAGAATTGGCATCGAGTTCAAAACCCCCTGTTTATTATAGTCAGCTCCAAAGCTTTTTAGATTATATTTTTCTAAAAGATCCTATTAAATTAACAGTTTATCATCACAACAACAAAATTGGTGAGCTGGTTCTTTTTGGAAGTTCAGAAAAAATTATTCAGTTTATTATTACCATTCTAATTGGCCTTGCGATTGCCATGATTTTTATTGTCATTGCGCTATGGTGGTCAACCAATATGACCTATCGTTATATTATGCAATCCATGCGCCCATTGACTCAGATTGCCCAGGTCGTCAGCGATCAAAAAGCATACAACCTACGTTTTCCAAATAATAACATTAAAGAATTTCAAGATTTAAATGATGTATTTAATCAATTATTGGAAGAAATTCAAACATGGCATACACATCTACAAAATGAAAATCATCAATTATCATTTAAAGCACATCATGACCATTTAACCCAGCTCCCAAATCGAAGCTACTTTTATCAAGAACTGGTTGATTTATTTGAAGATCACCAGAAACGACAAAATTCCGCTTTGATGTTTATTGATAATAATAATTTCAAACAAATCAACGATCAATTTGGACATTTAGCAGGTGATGCAGTGCTAGAAGAAATGGCGAAGCGTTTAAAATCAAAGCTGAGACATCAAGATTTTATTGCGCGTTTGGGTGGAGATGAATTTGCCGTCATTCTGCAATCCATTCACCAAGTTGAACACCTGATTACGATTGCTGAAAATTTAATTGCCAGTAGCAAAGCACCGATCATATTTGAAGGGCAATCTATTGAATTCAGCTTTAGTTTAGGCATCGCATTTTCAAGATTCGCCACTACGCCAGAAGATTTGATCATGCAAGCCGATCAATCGATGTATAAAGCAAAACATTTAACTCACCACTGGTTTATTTATAAACCTTAATTTTGGAATTCCATATGCTTAACCACTCCCTGAAAATTTCATTTTTAACAATGATTTGTATTGCACTTTCTGGTTGCTTAAGTTTTGGCCCATTAAAATATAAACAAGTCCGTATGTTAAAAAAGGAAGGATTTGTACTGACCGATGAAGGCTGGACACTTGGTTTACCAGAACGATTGTTATTTGATTTCGATAAAACAGAGATTCAACCTGCACATGAGCAGGAAATTTCACGTTTAAGTCGTCAATTGCAAAAATATGATTTGCAAAAAGTGAAAATCGTTGGACATACCGACAATATTGGAGCACCTCAATATAATTTGAAGTTATCACAAGAACGTGCACAGAGCGTTGCCAATATTTTCATAGCGCATGGTTTTAAAGTACAAAATATACAGATTATTGGTCGTGGTGCTGAACAACCTTTAGTACCCAATACGACTGAAGAAAATCGTGCTGCAAATCGTCGTGTTGCTGTAATTATTATTCCTTAAACTTAAAATTTTCAAATCTCCACGACAATCATGTGGTGGAGATATTTTGAAAGGAAGAAATTTCTGACATAAAAAAACCGCATTTAAGCGGATATTTTATCTATTTTAAAACTTAAGTTTTAAATGGTCGGAGCAGTAGGATTCGAACCTACGACCCCCTGGTCCCAAACCAGGTGCACTACCAGGCTGTGCTATGCTCCGATACTCTCTTTAAAAGAGTGGGGTGAATGACGGGATTCGAACCCGCGACAACTGGAATCACAATCCAGGGCTCTACCAACTGAGCTACATCCACCATAACATTTGATTCTTAGTACCAAGCTACCGAATGGCGCGCCTGACAGGATTCGAACCTGTGACCATCCGCTTAGAAGGCGGATGCTCTATCCAACTGAGCTACAGGCGCGTAACCGATGATATGTCTATCATGCGATATTTCGCCGAATTTAAAATATCAAATACATCACAATATTTTAAATGGTCGGAGCAGTAGGATTCGAACCTACGACCCCCTGGTCCCAAACCAGGTGCACTACCAGGCTGTGCTATGCTCCGATTTATCTCAGCTTTTGCTATATCGCACATCGTGCGGTACGGTGTGCATTCTAGGCGCGGCGTGTGATTACGTCAACACCTAGAATTAAAAAAAATTAAAAATCCTTATCGAATGTATATTTAAGCAGCATTTTAGCGTTTTAGTGATGCACTAAACGCCAACATCCGATCTAGAGGAAGTTTAGCCCGTTGTGCCAAAGCGGCGTCGACGTGTATTTCCTGATCCGCATGTTGTAATACATGCAGAATTCCATCCAGCTCATTCATCGCCATCCAAGGACAATGTGCACAAGAACGGCAAGTCGCGCCCTCACCCGCAGTTGGTGCTTCAACTAGGATTTTATCTGGAACCGCTTGTTGCATCTTATAAAAAATACCACGATCCGTAGCGACAATTAAACGCTGATGTGGCAACGTTTGTGCGGCTTTGATCAACTGTGAAGTACTACCCACAGCATCTGCAATATCCACTACCGATTCTGGAGATTCTGGATGAACCAACACAGCTGCATCTGGATACAGTGCTTTCATATTGGCGATACCACGAGCGCGGAATTCTTCATGTACAATACAAGCCCCATCCCAAAGCAACATATCAGCACCTGTTTTCTTTTGGATGTAACGCCCTAAATGTTGATCTGGCGCCCAGATAATCTTTTCACCCAAACTGTCTAAATGCTCAATAATTTCTACGGCACAACTCGATGTTACCACCCAATCAGCACGTGCTTTCACTGCGGCAGAAGTATTGGCATATACCACAACAGTATGATCAGGATGCTGATCACAAAATGCAGTAAATTCATCCACAGGACAGCCTAGATCCAGTGAGCAAGTGGCTTCCAAAGTGGGCATTAAAATGGTTTTTTCTGGAGACAAGATTTTAGCCGTCTCACCCATAAATTTGACACCTGCCACCACCAGAGTGCTCGCCGCATGATCACGTCCAAAACGAGCCATTTCCAGTGAGTCAGAAACACATCCACCAGTCAGCTCTGCTAGTTCCTGTACATCGGGGTCACAATAATAATGTGCGACAAGTACCGCATTACGTTTTTTGAGTTCTGCTGCAATTTCCGCAAATTTTGCCTGTTTAACATCTGGACTTAAGTGTTGATCTTTCGGCTCACCTAAACGATCTAAATGCGCCTGCACAATGTTTTTTGCGTCGTTCGCAATTAAATTCGCACTACTCATAAACGTCTTCTCATCCTTTTGCATACGGGCTGGCATGCTTGTAACGTTACATCACAAGTTACTGGCTATGATTTGATAACTTGAGAACCAAAAGCGGGCAGTTAAAAAAGCCTCCCAGAGGAGGCCTGATTATAGCTTAAATTATAGCGAAATATTTAAGATCGGTAATCTGCATTGATTTTCACATAATCATAAGAAAGGTCACAGGTATAAACAGTGTCTTTCGCCTGACCACGTCCCAAATCAACACGTATGGTAATTTCTTTTTCAGCCATCACCGCAGCCCCCATTTCTTCGGTGTAATCTGGATTTGCACCACCATCGAGACAGATTTGCACATCACCCAACCAGACCTGAACTTTGCTGCTATCCAAGTTTTGAATGCCCGCTTTACCAATCGCCATGACAATCCGTCCCCAGTTTGGATCGGAAGCAAATAAAGCTGTTTTGATCAGCGGTGAATCTGAAATGCTATAGGCGACGTCACAACATTCTTGGGTATTAGCTCCACCCTCGACAGTCACAGTGATGAATTTAGTAGCACCCTCGCCATCGCGCACAATCAATTGTGCCAAACGATTCATGATACGAGTCAGCACTTCAAGTACAGATATATAACGAGCATCATCGCTAGACTCTATTACATTTCCACCCGCCTGTGCTGTTGCCACAAAAATACAGGAGTCATTGGTTGAGGTATCACCATCAATGGTAATGCGGTTAAATGAATGCTCGACTGTGGTCTGCAATAGCTGTTGAACCATTGCTTGGCTGATCGGTGCATCGGTTGCAACAAAACTCAGCATGGTTGCCATATTGGGACGAATCATCCCAGCACCTTTACTAATACCAGTCATGGTATAAGTCACACCATCGAGTTCAAACTGTTCAGATGCTCCTTTAGGCACGGTATCCGTAGTCATAATCCCAAATGCAGCATCTGTCCAACTTGCTTCATCTAATGTGTCCAACGCAGGTTGAATGCCATTTAATAAACGCTGAATCGGAAGCTGTTCACCAATCACGCCTGTTGAAAAAGGTAAAACCTGATGAGGTTGTACATGAGCCAGTTCAGCCAGTTTGGCACAGGTTTTAGTCGCATTTTCTAAACCGAGTTTTCCTGTTGCAGCATTGGCATTACCAGTATTAATAATAAGATAACGCGGCTGTTGTACTGGTGAGCTTTCATTTAAATGTTTTTTGCTGAGTAAAACGGGCGCAGCGGCAAAAGCACTTTGGGTAAAAACACCCGCAACCTGCGAACCTTCAGCAAACTCGAATACCACTAAATCTCGTCGATTGGGGTAACGCACATACGCTTGGGTTGAACCAATTTTTACACCCTTTACCACATGCATATGCGGCATTGTTACGTCACCAACAGCCATTTTGAATATCCGATGAATTCGTTATAGAAAAAGAAAAGCTTAGTTCAAAATAACATAAAAATCGAGCGTTCAAACTTACTTTACAGCAATAAAAAAACCAGCAATCTTGCTGGTTTTTAAATTTTGACTTTTTAATTGGCCGCAAGTTGAGCAGATGTCCCCAATAAAGCCTGCTTGGCTTTTTCCTGACTCGCCGCAGAAAGCGCAGGATTAGTCGCGACAATGCGACTTACATTTGCAGAGTTGGCAGCACTAATCGCCGCTGTTTTAAAAATAATAGGGCGAGTTCCTGTATTACCCAGCGTATAGCGAATTCCTGTTCTTGGACTGACTAAAGTCGTCGTTTGATTCTGAACAGTTGCTTGAGCTGTAGTATTACCTTGCGCAGCCATTACCTTGTCAACAGTCGTGGTTTGGGTTGGCTGTGCATTTTCTGTTGCAGCAAATGTAAATGCTGGAATCGTTAAAGCCGTCATTGCTAATGTTTTTAATACTTTTTTCATTGTCTTTACCAGTTTTCACTTCAAGATGTGCAAGTAAATACCATTTAATCGAACAAACTGCAAATACTATTCACAGCTTGCAACATCTCGTAAAAAAAGCAGAACATAAATGCTCTGCTTTTTTGAAATCAGGATCTTTTATGGCAAGATCTTTATCTCACGATTAAATACGACCATGACATTGTTTATATTTGAGTCCAGATCCACATGGGCATGGCGCATTACGGCTCGCAGGTGGCGTAATTTGCTGCTGTGGCGCTTGTTCTTCAATCTCGTGATGAGTCACTGTTCCAGTTAAGCCGTCAACTTCATCATGTTCAAAAGATAAGCGCATCGCTTCTGCTTGTTGCTGCTGTTGAGCTTCAAGTTCTGCCAGTTCTTCTGGTGTCGGAATATGAACGCGTGACAAATCAGTTACGACGTCAGATTTAATAATGCCTAACATATTAATGAACAAGTTAAAGGCTTCTTTTTTATATTCCTGTTCAGGATTTTTCTGAGCATAACCACGTAAATGAATCCCCTGACGCAGATAATCCATCGCCGCCAAATGATCTTTCCAATGGCGATCCAGAGAATTCAACATAAAGTGACGTTCAAGGGTAACGGCGGTATCAGTTCCCATTTGGGTGCGACGCGCTCGATAGCGATTAATTACTTCATCAGTAATTCGTTCTACCAACCCTTCTTCATCTAGACGGCGATCATCATTGAGCCATTGTTGAATTGGCAACTCAATACTCAAGTCAACGCGCAAGGCATTTTCCAGACCTTCAACATCCCATTGGTCATGGATCGATTCAGGTGGAATAAAATTCGCAATCATGCCTTTCATGACATCACGATGCATTTCTTCGATATAATCTTGCAGCGTGCTTTCAGCTAAAACTTCATCGCGTTGTGAATAGATGATCTTACGTTGTTCGTTATTGACATCATCATACTTCAATAAGTTCTTACGAATATCAAAGTTACGGGCTTCGACTTTGCGCTGTGCATTTTCAATCGAACGGCTCACCATTTTATGTTCAATGGCTTCATCTTCTTTGAGACCCATGGCACGCATCATACCAACCACACGGTCACCTGCGAAGATACGCATCAAATCATCTTCAAGTGATAAATAAAAGCGTGATACCCCAGGGTCACCCTGACGGCCCGCACGACCACGTAACTGGTTATCAATACGGCGTGATTCATGACGCTCAGAACCGACGATATGTAACCCGCCTGCATTCAGCACGGTTTCATGATCATGTTCCCATTCTGCTTTTAAGCGCGCTTCATCTTCAGGCGTTGGATTTTCAATTTTAGCTAGCTTGGCTTTCCAGTTACCACCCAAAATAATATCCGTACCACGACCAGCCATATTCGTTGCAATGGTGACCGAATCAGGACTACCTGCCTGCGCAATAATATCCGCTTCACGCTCATGTTGTTTGGCGTTAAGGACTTCATGCTTAATGCCTGTCTGAGTCAACTTATGCGATAACACTTCACTGGCTTCAATAGTTGCCGTACCCACCAAAATTGGTGCACGGGTTTCCTGAATACGTTTAATTTCCTGCACAATCGCATCGTATTTACCGTTACGATTCAGGTAAATTAAATCATTTTGATCTAAACGAACCATTGGACGATGGGTTGGGATAATCACCACATCTAGTCCATAAATTTCTTTCATTTCCGCTGCTTCAGTATCAGCAGTACCTGTCATACCTGAAAGCTTTTTGTATAGGCGGAAATAGTTCTGGAAAGTGGTTGTTGCAAGGGTCTGGTTTTCTGGCTGAATTTCCAAACCTTCTTTGGCTTCGACTGCTTGATGCAAACCTTCTGACCAACGACGACCTGGCATGGTACGCCCAGTATGCTCATCAACGATGATCACTTCACCATCATGAATAATATAATGAACATCACGATGATATAAAAAGTGTGCACGAATCGCAGCGGTGACATGATGCACCAGACTTAAGTTACTAGCAGAATAAAGGCTCTCGCCTTCTGCCAATAAACCCATGGCAATCAGTTCTTGCTCAACAGTTTCAAAACCCACTTCAGTCATTTCAACTGAACGCTGTTTTTCATCAATCCAGAAATGCCCACCATCGGCCACTTTTTCTTCTTTTTGCGCACGAAGTTTAGGTGGGATGTTATTGATCGCGGCATACAACTGCGAAGAATCTTCACTTTGCCCCGAAATAATCAACGGTGTACGTGCTTCATCAATCAGGATCGAATCGACCTCATCGATAATCGCATAATTCAAACCACGCTGTTTTTTCTCTGGCAGTGAAAACACCATGTTGTCACGCAGATAGTCAAAGCCGAATTCATTGTTAGTACCATATGTGATATCCGCTTGATAAGCTTCAGCTTTCTCAACAGGAGATTGCATAGAGTAAATCGTACCAATGCTCAATCCCAAAAACTCAAATAATGGGCGGTTGAGTTCAGCATCACGCTGCGCCAAATAGTCATTGACCGTAATAACATGAACGCCCTGTCCACTTAAGGCATTTAAATAACAGGCCAACGTACCCATCAGGGTTTTACCTTCACCTGTACGCATTTCTGCGATTTTACCTTCGTGTAAGGTAATACCACCGATTAATTGCACATCATAATGGCGCATACCCATGACACGTTTTGCCGCTTCGCGACATACGGCAAAAGCTTCTGGCAATAATTTATCCAGACTTTCACCATTGTTATAACGTTCTTTAAATTCTGGAGTTTTTGCAGATAAGTCTGCATCGCTTAGTGCTGATATCGTCGGCTCGAGCGCATTGATTTGATCAACAATTTTACGCATGCGTTTAAGTTCGCGCTCATTTTTTGTACCGAAGATACCTCCGATCAGACTTGCCAACATGAATAAACTCTCTAATCCTGTTTGTTATAAGGTCTGTTAATAGCAACAAACCCTAGGTCGGTTAATTTTTTCTTAGCTGTTATTATGGAGCCACAAATAAGAACTACAAGGGTTTTACGCCCAAACAGCGAAAAAATCTGCTAGATGACTCTAACATTGCTTAACCAAAGAGCGTTAATGTAGCAAATTTGCATTTAACTTACACCGATTTGCATGCGATTTTCTGATCTATTTTTGAATCAAGCCCCCACTCTATATCTTAAAAATTCATAACAACATGCGAAAACAATAATTTTAAATGCAATAAAAAAACTGCATATTTAAGGTCATACAACACATCACAATATTATGAGGTTTTAGCAATGAGCTTACGTTTAGGTGATACCGCCCCTAATTTTGAACAACAATCCAGTGAAGGAGAGATTAATTTTTATGAGTTTTTAGGTGATGATTGGGCAATATTATTTTCACATCCTGCGGACTACACGCCTGTATGTACCACTGAACTTGGCTATACCGCAAAACTTAAAGATGAATTTGAAAAACGTGGAGTCAAAGCGATTGCGCTTTCAGTGGATGATGTTGAATCCCATCAGGGCTGGATTAAAGATATTAATGAAACTCAAAACACCACAGTCAACTTCCCGATCATCGCCGATAAAGATCGTAAGGTTTCAGAGTTGTATGGATTTATTCATCCCAATGCTAGTGAAACCACTACAGTACGCTCGCTTGTGATTATCGACCCTAATAAAAAAGTTCGCTTGATTATTACTTATCCTGCGTCAACAGGTCGTAATTTTAATGAAATATTACGGGTCGTAGATTCGCTACAACTGACAGACCATCATAAAGTCGCAACTCCAGCAAACTGGCAACAAGGTGAAGATGTGGTGATTGTGCCTTCACTCAAAGATGAAGAAGAAATCAAACAACGCTTTCCGAAAGGCTATAAGGCCGTGAAACCTTATCTAAGATTAACACCACAGCCTGAGAAGAATTGAAACATCGTTTCAATTCTTCGCAAGACAAGCAAAGCGCGTAGTCTAAGAACAAAACTCTTAAAGTCTTCAAAAGGAGATGAACAGCTATGCTGTGAGTGAAGAGGTTAAAGCAACGCTTTAATTTTGCGCAAGACCAGCGAAGCGCGTAGTGTTTGAATGTGATACTTCAATTTTTATCAAAACAAGCGCAGCGCATCATTTAAGATAGTAAGTCTTCCATGTTTTACAAGCATGAAGATTGCATTAAATAATAAAAATAAATCTCAAAACAATAACTCATATCACCGTTTCTCCACCCAGTACCCATCGTCATGATGGGTACTTTTTATAATGAGTAGATTTGGTAAAACTCACGGACTAGGTTATAAAGAAGATAATGTCCTAAAAACAATAAATTTATGATTCATAACATTCATCATTTGCATTGCGGTACGATGTGCCCTACATGCGCACCTCTAGTCAGTCAAACAGGCTTACAGGCACATATTATTTGTCATTCTTTATTGCTTGAAACTGATCGTGGGTTGGTGTTGATTGATACGGGTTTAGGTTTACAAGATTATTTACATACTCAGCAACGACTGGGCAGACTGATCCATCAATTTGGAAAAATTGAAATCAATGTGCAACTCAGCGCTGTTCAGCAAATTCAACAACTCGGACTTAATCCTAAAGATGTGCAGCATATTTTTGTGAGTCATCTGGATTTTGATCATGCCGGAGGCATTTCTGACTTTCCTCAAGCCACGGTACATGTGTTGGCATCCGAATTTAATGCCACACAATCATTGTCCTTCAAAAATCGTATTCGTTATAAGAATAACCAATTCAAGCAGCATCGTCTTTGGAATTTCATTGAACATACTCAAGGAGAAAGTTGGTTCAATCTGGAAAAAGTGATGGGTCTGCCATTATTTCAGGATGAAATTTTAATGATCCCTTTATTGGGGCATTCGGCTGGACACTGTGGCATTGCGATTAAACAAGCAGAGGGCTGGATGTTATTTTGTGGGGATGCCTATTTTTCACATCAGGAATTAGACTCCAAACAGAAACTGAAAGGACTACATGTATTTGAGAGTATGCTCGCGTATGACAATAAAATGCGTTTAGCCAATCTCAAACAACTCCAATATTTAGCTCAACATGAACCACACATTGAATTGATTTGTGCGCATGATATTCAAGAATTTTTACGCTATCGACCATTATCATGAAAAAAACCTTATTTTCTCCCGTATTGATCATATTCACTTTAAATCTATCAGGCTGCATTACCCATCCCTCGCTTTCCCCTGAGCAACGACCACCACATTGGGGGAATTTGCTTCATGCAGAGCATAATTTTTATAAAATTAGCCATGATCTGTATCGCAGCGAGCAACCTTCACAAGCACTAATACCTGAATTACGACAACAGCAGATTCAGACCATCATAAATTTACGCAGTCGTAATGATGATCTCAAAGTGCTTGATCCACACGAATTTAATTTAGTTCATATCCCCATTCATACATGGGCCATTAATCGAAAAGATTTACTAGAAGTGATGCAACAGATTCAAATCGCAAAACAAAACCACCAAAAGGTTTTATTGCATTGCTATCATGGGTCAGATCGAACAGGTGCTAGTGTGGCAATGTATCGAATTATTTTTGAAAATTGGTCGATAGAAAATGCTGTACAAGAAATGAAATACGGAAGTTACGGCTACCACCCCATCTGGGTGAATATTGAAAAAATATTTACGCCTGAAAATATAAAATGGATTCGGGAGCAACTCGCGAATCCATCTTAAATCATCAGCAAGAATAACACTGCCAAAAACACTTAACGCTGATCGAGTGGAACCCAGTCGATCACCCAAGCAGATTTCATATTCAAACTGCTATCTGACACAATTTTCTTCCGTGCAGCATCGGCAGTTTCGCGGCTTTTAGATGGCCCCACCATAATTCGAATGCCTTTAGAAGTAGGGCTGGTGGTGACTTTATAGCCTTTAGCACGAAGTTTGGAAATCACTGCATCTGCATTGGCTTGGTTGGCAGCTAATGCTACTTGTACCATCCAGTTTTTATCACCATTTTCCAACAAATCACGTGCTTTATCAGCTTCTGCTTTTTTCTTGGCGTCTTCTTCGGCTTTATGCTTTTTCTCATCCGCTGCTTTTTTCTCAGCTTCAGCTTTACGTTTATCTTCAGCCGCTTTCTTCGCTGCTTTTTCCGCGTCTAACTGTCGCTGTTTTTCTTCAGTTGCCTTTTTCTCTGCGGCAACGCGATCTTGCTCAGCTTTACGTTTGGCTTCGGCTTCTTTCTGCTTTTTCAATTGATCAGCTTTCTGCTGTTCAGCCAGCTTTTGAGCATCAGCTTGTTTTTTCTGCTCAGCCAATTTTTTCTCTGCATCAAGTTTTTGCTGTTCAGACTTTTTTTGGTCTGTGGCTTTTTGTGCAGTATTTTGCGCTGTATTTTTTGTTTGATCCGTGATTTCTGGCGGAATATTGTCTGAACTTTCCTGAGCCGCATTACGACGCGCATTAATCGCTGCATATTCTTCTGCGGCTTTACGCGCGGCTGCGGCCTCGGCCTGTTGTTGTTGCGCTAGAAAGTCTGCGGCACGAGCTTCTTGTTCTGCCACGGCTTTTTCACGCGCACGGCGCTGTTCTTCAAGTAAACGCTTTTCCGTTTCAACATCAACCGCAAGCGGTTGTAACTGAACCATTTCGCCCGCCTGATTTGAACGATTATTGTCCTTTGCAGGTTGTTCGACTTTTGGTTGAGTTTGAACTTGCGTTTGGTGTATTTCTTCTTTTCCTTTCAGGAGTAATGCTGCCAATAAAACACCACCACCTAATAAAACAACACCGCCCATCCAGCGCTGTTTGTTATTCATTGACATTATTCCAAATACTCCCACACCGCTTCTAATGTATGAAACGAACCACAGACTAAAATTAGCTGATTATTGTTGGTTTGCTCAAGTGCTAATTTAAACGCCTCTTGGATACTTTCAAAGCTGTCTACTGTCTCACCTTGTAATGCATCCATCAATTGAGATAAGGGTGCAGCACGAGGAACATTTAACGGCGCAATTTTCCAATTCAAAACAGTGGGTTTTAATCGCTCTACCACTGATTTTATATCTTTATCGGCCAACATTGAAAATACAGCAACAACTTCTGTGTACTGTTTATTGTATTCCAAGAAATTTCGCAATTGCTTTAACAAAAATTCTACACCATGTGCATTATGACCAGCATCAAAAATAACGGTTTTATTTGCGATGACTCGCTGTTCAAAACGACCCGCCAATTGGGCTTTTTTGATTCCGCTGCTCAATGCTGCCTGAGAAATATCTAATCCGCTCAAAAGTACCGCAGCCACCGCAGTCGAAATATTTTCCAGTGCTAGGGAACTCAGTGGAAGTTTTAATGTGGTTCCTGATGATGCAAAATTCCAACTCTGACCATCACCCGCAGCTTGATAAAAATAATCTTGTTGTGCCACGTATAATTTAGCGTTGACTTGATCGGCCTGAGTTTGAATCGCTTGTGGTAAATCTTGTAAACCAGCAAAAATGACAGGAATATCTGGACGCATAATCCCTGCTTTCTCAAAAGCAATTTTTTCAATGGTATCGCCCAGCCAATCGGTATGATCCAGACCAATATTAGTAATCACAGCAATATCGGGATCAATCACATTGACCACATCCAGACGACCGCCCAAACCAACTTCAAGTACCCAGACATCACATTGTTTTTGTTTAAAAATAACAAAAGCCGCTAAAGTCGTGGCTTCAAAAAAGGAGAGGCTTAATTCACAGTGACGACGTGCCTGATCAACCAGAACGAATGCCTCAATTAAAGTCTGGTCATCAACTTCCTGACCCTTTAATTTAACCCGCTCATTAAAACGATAAATATGGGGCGATTGATAAAGACCAACCTGATAACCCTGTTCATTTAAAATGGAGGCCAACGTGGTCGTCGTTGATCCTTTACCATTGGTTCCAGCCACGGTAAATACTTTGGCTTGTGGTTGCATGACACCCAGAGCCTCAGCCACTGGAATCACACGTTCCAGACCTAAATCAATCCCTGTAACATGAACATGGCCCCAATAATCGAGCCATGTATCTAAATCATCTGTTATTTTTGGAGCATCAGGTTTCAAGGTAAGTTCATCAATTTCGCCACGATACGGGATACAGTATCACGTAATGCGTGTCGATGAACAATTTGATCGATTACCCCATGATCAAGCAAATATTCGGCGCGCTGAAACGGTTCATCCAGTTTTTCACGAACGGTTTGTTCGATGACGCGCTTACCCGCAAAACCGATCATAGCTTTAGGTTCAGCAATGTGTACATCACCTAGCATTGCCAAAGATGCTGTGACACCGCCATAAACAGGATGAGTCAAAACTACAATGTAGGGTAAATGAGCATCTTTCATTTTCTGAATTGCAGCAGATGTCCGCGCCATTTGCATCAGAGACAACATGCCTTCCTGCATACGTGCACCGCCAGAAGCAGCAAAGCAGATTAAAGGTTGTTTAAGTTCAATTGCACGTTCAGCCGCTTGAACAAAGCGATCACCTACAACTGTCCCCATTGAACCGCCCATAAAGTCAAATTCAAAGGCACAAGCGACCATTGGGATATGATTTAAACTGCCCTGCATCACCACTAAAGCTTCTGTTTCACCCGTTTTGCTTTGTGCTTCACGCATACGCTCAGGATAAGGCTTACTATCGACAAATTTAAGTGGATCTTTGGCCGCAAATTCCTGACCCAGTTCGGTTTGGATCTGATCAAAAAACCATGTTAGACGATCACGTGCTTTCATACGCAAATGTTCATCACATTGTGGACAAACATAGGCATTGAATGCGATTGCAGTACGCGTCACCAATGCATGACATTCAGGGCATTCAATCGTTGGCTCAGTAAATGTTGCCTTAAGCACTTGTTGCTCATCAGGCGTGTGGATACCAGGAACATGACGTTCGGTCCACGGTGTCGATGGGCTAAGAATTTTCCCTGATTTCACTTCTTGATTCATACTAACTCGTCGAGCGCAGCTCGAAGCTCCTTGATTTTATTGACCGTTTGATCAACCGCTTGGTCGATTGCCAATGTAGCAAAAGGTTTAACTAAAGCACTTCCCACAATTACCGCATCGGCAACCTGTCCCATAGCCTTGGCAGATGCTGCATCACTAATCCCAAAACCCACACCTACTGGTACGTGAGTATGTGTTTTGATCTTGGCAATACGTGCCGCAGCTTCAGCCGTGTCTAGGGTTGCTGCACCGGTTACGCCTTTAAGTGATACATAGTAAATAAAGCCGCTGGCTTGTTTTACGACATGTTGAATACGCTCATCGGTTGAGGTTGGCGCGAGTAAAAAGATTTGATCCATATCATGTTGCTTTAATACAGCATCCAAATCTTTGGCTTCTTCAGGCGGCATATCCACCAAAAGAATGCCATCTACACCAGATTCTTTCGCAGTTGATACAAATTTTTCATAACCAATGACTTCAACGGGATTTAAATATCCCATCAAAACTACAGGTGTTTCGGTATCATTTTGACGAAATTCCTTGACCATATTCAGTGCATCAAGCGTATTGGTTCCACCCGCTAACGCGCGTTCAGCCGCAAGTGCAATCACTGGACCATCTGCCATCGGGTCGGAAAAGGGTAAGCCCAGTTCAATCACATCCACACCTGCATCGACCATTTTATGTAACAGTGATACTGTGACCTGTGGCTCAGGATCGCCCGCCATCACATAAGAAACCAACGCTTTACGTTGTTGGGATTTAAGCTGTTCGAAACGAGTGGCGAGACGTGACATAGGGTTGTGCTTTCCTTGATTTTATAAACTGAGGAGTTGTTTGTAGAAATACAGAACACCGCATTGTAACGCTATTTTTTGTCCATTGAACAGTCTTCACGTTGCTATGTACGCTGTTGTTGTGATTCCCTACAACCCAGAGCGTACATTTATCAATATTTTGCTGTTTTTCTCAATGATCAAAGCTTCCTATTTTTTAGTGTTATTTCAAGCAATAAAATATGAAATTAAATTAAAATTTATTCTAAAAATGATCTAAAAAACAAAAATATAAACAACGTCAGCAGACCATTGAGGCGATTTCTGGCTTTATAAAAAATATGGCAGTTTGATATATCTGTTATAAAAACAGATAATGAAATCAAGTTCTTTTGCAGTTGTCTACGTAAAAAATAGTTCATTCTCAGGGTGTTTATTTGATTCAGCGCGACTTATTCATCACCCTACAGTTGTTTTAAAAATTGTTTTGGGGTTTGTCCTGTCCAGCGTTTAAAGGCGCGGCCAAATGCGCTTTAATCGGCATAACCCAACAATGCCGCAATTTCGACCAGTGAACGTCCTTGTTTTAAATAAGTTTGACTTAAATTTAGACGATATTCGTCCAGAATATCCTGAAAATTAAGCTGATAAGATTTGAGCTGCCGTTGTAAAGTACGTTCAGAATAATGCATTTGTCTGGCGACATAATCCTGAATGACTTCATTTTGTTGTTTTAATGCCTGTTCAATAAAACCCCAGACCTTTTGTTTTAATAACTGCTGTCGGTGCTCAAACGTATCCGCCTGTTGTAAGGACTGTTTAGCTTGAGTGGATAACACCTGATTGAGTTGTTGATCGGCAGCAAAACTTCGTGCTTGTAGTACCTGTTGATCAAAACAGATTTTATATTGCCCCACATACAGCTGAATTTTACAGCCAAAAAACTGCTCATAATGGCTTAATGATAAATGCGGGGGCAATCCTAACTGAATCAAACGAGGCGGGATCAATTGTTCCTGCGCAATCAGTTTGGAAATTCTAAAGATTAATGACAAATTCAATTCATAAATTTCACGGTAATCCTGATAATTTGCGCTCCACATGATCTGAATCTGTTGATTCTGCTCCACAATTTTGAGCTGCTCTAGATTGGTTTGTTGAAACAGTAAGGGATAATATTGCTCAAGCAAATACATCGCCTGTTGTAAGTTTAAACTGGTGGATGCCAGATAGCCCATCATCCCCGCGTCTTGCAAACTGGCTTGTTCAGCCATAACCAAACTAATCGGACGTTTAAAATACCGCTGGAGTTGCTTCATCAACTGTAGATAAACCGTTAAATCGAAACCCTGTTCAGCATCGTTATTCAATGCATCAGTCAATTGTTGCCATTGCGACTGTTGTTCTGAACCACTCAGCAGAGATTCCAGTTGATAATGTTGCAAGACGCGATGTAGAAGGCGTACATATCCCACTATGATTTTTACTGACATTGCGACATCCTTTTTGTCTCATGTCGCTATTTGTATAAAATATGGCAACAACTGTCAAAACAAAACGGATGATTGTCGCCATACTAAAATCATTGTTTCAACCGAGAATTAAAACAAATGAATGCCCATGTACAATATCAGGTCGATCCTGTGGTGCGCAGCAAACTAGACTTTAAACTTGAAGATGTTCCTCGTTTTTGGTTTGCAGGTGATCCATTTCGAACCCGTGTGTTTGATGCGCTGAGCCTGACTTTTCCAGATGGCGAACGTTATTTTATCGAGTGCGTCCGATTATTTCGTGACAAGATTCAGGATCCTGACTTACAGGCACGAGTAGCTGACTTTATTAAACAGGAAGCTCAGCATGGCATTGCCCATGACAAAATGAATCAACTCATGAAAGAGCAAGGTATGCCCGTTGAGCAATTTACGACCACGCTCAAAAAGATTTTCCGCTTTGAGCTCACCAAACGTTCACCGCAATACAATATCGCCATGACTGCGGCGGCAGAACATTTGACTGCATTGATGGCAGAAACCTTTTATAGCAAAAAAGCAACGCTGCAAGAGGTTCACCCTTATGTTCGGGCTTTGTTGGCATGGCATTCGATTGAAGAAATGGAACATCGTGATGTGGCTTTTGACGTGATGCAACAAGTCGGAGAAGTGCCTGAGGCCACACGTAAATTTGCGCTGGCGATCACCACCGCTTTGATGCTCGGCTTCACCTTATATCGTGCCAATGTCATGTTACGTTGTGATGGTTTTAATGGTCGGCAGCGTTTGCAATTGTTTCGTAAAGGCTTACCGTGGTTTTTAGGTCGTAAGGGAATATTAACGGCGATGAAAAAGGAATATCTGGACTGGTATAAATCTGACTTTCACCCCAGCCAACATCCAGTGATTCATCAATACGATGTCTGGGTCAAAACCTACGAAGAAACTGGTGATCCTATTTTAGCAGGTCAAGCGTTTTGGGAAGCAGGCTATTAACGCCTGCTGTTAACTCGAAATATTACCATTTGGCATAATGCTGTTCGAGCAAGGCATATTCAGTATTGAGCTGAATCACATTTCCTTGTTCGAGTTGAATCTGCCCGGTGACGTTAGCTTGCCATTGGCTAAACTGACTGCCCACCATTCTCAGATTAATATTTTCATAACGTCGCCAACCCGTTTCAACTTCAAGTTGCAACTTTTCATCCAGAGAACGTATACGCCAGCGATTTTCTTGTACGCGCTCAAACAAGACATCGCTCAGCGGATAAAGACGACCATTGACCCACAGACAGTTTTCATTCCCAAAACTTTCATTCACCCCAGAGGCCAGATTAATACCAATACGCTGTCCCTGCATATCCCAAAAATTACAGGAGAGCCAGAACCACGCGGTCTCTGGTCGTAAAAATCCGCAGGTATCATCCAAAGCCGCAAAGGTTTTATCATTAAACTCAATCAGTTGATTTTGTTTATTGATAAAATAGCCTTCAACCGCCAGTGTGGTTTTCTTTTGAGTATAGGTCCAGCCATTAATACCATTGGGGGAACATAAACTTAAAGGTTCAGTTCCCGCACAGAAAATTCGCGCGCTGAGTTTGATTTCACCATATTTGGTCACACGTACATAGCGCACACCATTGGCATGTTGCATTTCAATTTCAAACGGTGCTTTGTAAAAATAACTTTGGTTAAATTGTGGTTGCTCATCGACATGGGTTTTCCGCGCCAAAGGCTGAATGGCATTCCACTCCAGCACTTGTTGGGTTAAATGATCATAAATATAAAAAAAACCATGCCCTGCCCACGCAATATCGGCAATGGCAAGCCCAATTGAATAATGTTCGTGCTGAATACTACAAAATTTAAATTTCTTATATTTCAGTTTACGTCGCCACCCCTTTTCTATTTTGCCAAAAGGCGATTGATAGACATAACGACTGAGGCTAATCGCACTCGGAATTTCCTTAAAACGACCATAACGTGGTTGGCCACTTTCTTGTATTAAATCCATTTTCAGTTATCCGTTTAAATGATCCATTTAAAAATCAGGACACACGTGCAAATTTTACACAATTTTCACTTATAGATGAAAAACATATTGTTTTTCTACACGATTATTTTGAGATCCGAACATTTAAGCCAAAGTGAGATAGGTATTTTCCCAATGATTTGGAGCAAATGAGCCTTGAACTAAATGAATATAACGTCCATGAATACAATCAATCGCTAAACAATCATCCACCTCAAGCACCCGATCGGTATGGGCTTTTTGCCATTTTTGATTGATATAAGCTTTACCGCGTTGTTTAGCCATGGTGGCATCGGTTGCAACTACCAAAACATAACGGTGTAATTCACCAAATTCACGCGAGTCGTAACCACCTAGATTAATCAAATATAGCTTTTGATCCTGTGCAGATGGTGCAGCATGAGAGAAATGGACTTGATAAGATACACCTTCAGATTCCACACCATTTACCTTCATCCATGCATCGATGTGTAGGCCTTTTAATTCACCAAACCATGCTTGTTTCAGTTGTAGCGTAATGTCTTGCAGTGATGATCCGATGGCAAAGACCACATCATGCACTTCGGTATTGGCGCGAGCATGGCGACCACCAAGCATGACCACAAATAAATTTGACATTTTTATTCTCTTTTGTTGAAGAAAAAGGCCACCTGATCGGCAGCCTAAATCCTGAAAATAAATAAGTTGAAGATTACATTTCAACCATTTCCACGCCATCGACACGGGCAACCGTCATCAAGTCTTTATCACCACGACCTGAAACGGTCGCAATAATAATTTGATCTTTCGACATGGTTGGTGCCAATTTAGTGACATAAGCCATTGCGTGAGAGCTTTCGAGTGCAGGAATAATTCCTTCAATCTGGGTCAAATCACGGAAGCCCTGTAAGGCTTCGTCATCGTTGATTGGCACATATTGCACACGTTGCATATCTTTTAAGAAACTATGTTCTGGGCCTACACCCGGATAATCCAGACCTGCCGAAATACTATGCGTTTCTATAATTTGACCTTGTGCATCACTCATCAAATAAGTCCGATTACCATGCAGTACACCGATATGTCCTGCATTGAGTGGTGCCGAGTGTTTACCTGTTTCGACCCCATAACCTGCCGCTTCGACACCATACATTTTGACATCATAGTCATTCAAAAATGGATAGAATAAGCCCATCGCATTCGAACCACCACCGACACAGGCGACTAAAGCATCAGGTAAACGACCTGCCTGATCCTGAATTTGCTGACGTGCTTCACGACCAATAATCGATTGGAAATCACGTACCAATTGCGGATACGGATGCGGACCAGCCACGGTTCCAATCACATAATAGGTGCTGTCAACATTAGTGACCCAGTCACGCATGGCTTCATTCATGGCATCTTTAAGGGTTTTTGAACCACTTTGCACAGGCACAACAGTTGCACCGAGTAAACGCATACGATAGACATTCATGGCCTGACGTTTGACATCTTCAGCACCCATGTAAACCACACATTCCATGCCTAAACGCGCGGCAATCGTTGCAGTAGCAACACCATGCTGACCTGCACCTGTTTCAGCAATAATCCGCCTTTTACCTGAAAGTTTTGCCAGTAACGCTTGACCAATGGTGTTGTTCACTTTGTGTGAACCTGTATGGTTCAAGTCTTCACGTTTTAAATAGATCTGCGCACCGCCCAAGTGTTTCGACCATCGCTCTGCATGATATAGCGGACTAGGACGTCCGACATAAAAAGCCAGATCACGGTCGAATTCTGCCAGAAATTGCTCGTCATTTTTCATACGGTTATAAAGACTTTCTAAATCTTCCAAAGCCGCCATGAGCGTTTCTGACACAAAACGTCCGCCATGAATACCAAAATGCCCACGAGCATCTGGGTATTGCGTATAGTCAACCATCTGACCGTTTTGACTAGCGTTTTGCTGATCCACGTTGGACTCCTTGCATAAATCTTTCTATAAGTTGTTGGTCTTTGATACCTTTGGCAGATTCTACACCGCCACTCACATCTACCGCGTAAGCATGTGTTATTTCAATCGCATCTTCGACATTCTCAGGCGTTAGGCCTCCTGCCAAAATCAGAGGAATATCTATTTTAGGAAACTTCGACCAGTCAAATTGATGACCCGTTCCACCTTTGAGTTCAGGATGCCATGCATCGAGTAAAATTGCACTGGCCCCCGCAGCCTGATAACGCTGAATTTCACCCACGACATCCAGATCAGGTTTGACTTGAAGCGCTTTATACCAACGGCGTTTACAGACGCTCGCTATCTGCTGGCATTGCTCAGGCGTTTCATCACCATGAAACTGTATGATATCCAATGCGACATGCTCAAGTGTTGTCTGAATCTGTTCTGCACTGGCATTCACAAATAAACCCACTGTTTGTACATACGGCGGAATATTTTTGATGAGTTGCTGTGCTTGCGCTGGGCTAACATAACGCGGACTTGGTGGAAAAAATACAAAGCCTATGGCGTCAGCGCCTGCCTGAACGACCGATAAAATATCTTGAGAACGGGTAATACCGCAAATTTTTGCGCGCGTTCGCATAAGGACATGGCTCTTGGTTGCCTGATCTATAGCCATCTATAAATCATAAAAAGAAAGCTATTGTAATGCAATTTCGTTCTGTTGCGGAAAAACTTAGTGTGAATAGATCGTATTCAGATTGTTTAATTCACAGCCAGACTTTATACTTCGCCCAAATGGCAACAAGTCAAAGCAATCGCCATAGGGAAGCTGGTGAAACTCCAGCACTGCCCCCGCAACGGTAACAATGTAAAGCATATTTTTTAGGCTAATTTTAGTCTAACACCACTGCATGATCAAATGTGGGAAGGTGAATATGTGAATACCCTCATAGGTATAATATTGAAGTCCGGAGACCTGCTTGTTGCATCCGTCAACTCAATCATTCACGTGGGGTGAATGTATGGAGCACATCATGTCTATTTCTTTACAACCTACTCGTTTAGTGGGTGCTATCGCTATTGCGATGGGGTTTTCATCTGTTGCATTTGCAGATGAATCAACGAATGCCACCAAACTTGATCCTATTGTCGTTACAGCTTCTAAAAGTGCAGAGAAAGTGAGTGAAGTCCCTGCGCGGATTTCTATCATTGAACCTCAAATACTCGAACAATCTCCAATTGCATCTTTACCAGATCTATTAATGAGCGAAGCTGCCATTAATATGGTGCAAAGTGGTGGTTATGGGCAAACTGCATCGATTTTTTTACGTGGCGGTAATTCAAACCAAACTCTGATTTTACGAGATGGTGTTCGCTTAAACTCTGCTACTTCGGGAACGGCATCTTTGCCTTTTATTGATACAACAGATATTAAACAAATTGAAGTCTTGAAAGGGCCTGCTTCTGTACTCTATGGTTCTGATGCGATTTCGGGTGTGGTTCAACTGATTTCAAAAACACCAGAAAAGAACTCAGCCTTTGTGACAGGCGAAGTCGGCGAAAATAAAACCTATAAATCTGTCGTTGGTGCAGATTTAGCAGAAAATGGTTTTTATGCGCAAGTACGCGGTCAGCGTCTTGAAACTGATGGAACACCTGTTAAAGACAGTGCCAATGCAGCGGATGCTTCTTATGATCAAAAAGGTTTTAGTACCAAAATTGGTGTAGACAAAGAGAACTACGCTGCTTCCGTTGATTATAGCCAAAATGAAGGGAATAGTGCTTATGACAACTATGGCAGCTTGGTCAATCAAGATTTTAAAAATGAAGTCATTAATTTAAAAGGTAAAGTAAAATTGCTCGAGGATATCGAGTTAAATGCTCGTTTATCTCAGTTTAAGGATGATATTAACCAAAAAGATCCTAATTATCTCAACAGTTATGATTTTGTTCATAGTAAAACTCAAGAAGCGGAACTCTATGGGAAATGGAATTTTACTGCACATCAAAATATTCTGTTAGGTGTAACGCATCGGAATATTGATGGTGATGTAATCTCTTACGGCACACCATACAGCGAAGATATTGATTCAACAGGTTATTATATCCAACATCAATATAATCAGGCAGGCTTAAATACCCAAGTGGGTCTACGGGTTGAAGATAATGAAAAATTTGGAACCCACACCGTGGCTCAAGGTGCAATTCGCTACCAACTACTTCCACTTACTAGCGTGTATGCAAATATTGGTTCAGCCTTTAAAGCACCGACTTTAAATGACATGTATGCCTACGGCGGTAATCCTGAGTTAAAACCAGAGGAAAGTATTTCTTATGAAATTGGGGTTGACCAAAAACTAGCCTACAACATTTCTACAGGCTTATCACTCTATACTACTCAAGTCGATGACTTAATTAACTATAGTGGCAGTCGAATGGAGAACGTAGACAAAGCTAAAATGGAAGGTGGCGAAGCCTATATCAAATGGCAAGGCGAATATCTTTATGCAAATCTAGGTTATAACTATGTTCGCGCCAAAGATGATAACACTCATGAAGACTTGAGTCGTCGTCCACGTCAGAATGTAAGCCTTACCACAGGTTGGCAGGATGAACACTATGGTTTCTCAACCACGCTGATGGCAAATGGTTCTTATGACAACAGCGCCTATGATGATGTTAAAGTTCCAGGTCATCTGCGTATTGATATGCATGGACATTACAATATCAATAAAAACCTCCAAGTATTCGCCAATATTCAAAATATCGGAGATACTAACTATCGCACAGCCTATGGTAGCGGTAGTTACTACATCAACGGCGGTCGTCTTGCTTCAGCAGGAGTAACGCTTTCGTATTAAACAAAAATAGATAAAAATATTTTAAACAGCGCAGTTTAAGGATAATGTAATGACCGACATTATCCTTTTTTTGAAGGAAAATTTATGGGACACCGTTTAAGTAAAATATATACACGCACTGGCGATGCAGGCACCACAGGTTTGGGCGATGGCTCTCGCGTTTCTAAAGATGATCTACGTATTGCAGCACTCGGTGAAGTCGATGAGTTAAATGCGATCTTAGGAGTTTTAAGAGCGCAAATAGCCAACTCTGACAACAATGAAAAAGAAAAATGGGAAAAACATTTAAGTCTGATTCAACACTGGCTGTTTGATTTAGGCGGTGAAGTCTGTATCCCCAACTATACCTTATTGCAAGATGCCAGCATTGAGTACTTAGAACAAAGTATTGACCAGATGAATGAGCAGCTTCCAATGCTTAAAGAGTTTATTCTGCCTTCTGGTAGCTTGGCCTGTAGTTATGCACATCAAGCTCGTGCGGTATGTCGCCGTGCAGAACGCAGTTTGATTACGGTCCAGCAACGTGATCAAAATATCCAAACCACCTCATTACAATTATTGAATCGTTTGTCAGATTGGTTATTTGTGGCATCTCGGACCTTACAGCGTGAAAGTGGTGGCTCAGAAGTGTTATGGCAACGTAATATTAATGACACGATTTAAATTTTAAAATCACAAGGTCATATTCTAGGTAACTCAACTATGCAAATCATTGGTCATCGTGGCGCACGGGGCGAAGCACCTGAAAATACACTGGGTGGTTTTCAGTATTTGAGAGACTTAGGCATTCGCGCTGTAGAGTTTGATATTCGTCAACTCAGCAATGATCAACTTATGATTATTCACGATGATAATTTTTTGCGGACTACAGGTATTGCTGGCTCGGTATATGATCAGAATATCGATCTACAAAAATTTGACCATCGTAAAAACTGGCAGAATTGGCCTCAAGCTGAATACACGCCTTCACTTACACAGGTTTTAAATCTACTACATGATTTTGATCATATCGAAGTTGAAGTGAAAGCGGTAAATAATCAAGCTGATGCTGAACAACTTACCCAAAGCTTAACTCAATATTTACAAGGCCTTGAGCAACAAGTCACCATCACCAGTTTTGATGAGAAAATTCTGCATTCTCTACAACAACACAACAGCAACTTTAAGCGCGGCTTTTTAATTGAAGAAGATATAAAGGCTCAAGCCATTGAAATAGCTCAAAAGCTAGGATGCTGTCATATTGGCTGGATGGATCAACTGGCCACCCACGACATGCTACAACTTTCCCAGCAAGCACAGTTAAACATTAGTGTTTGGACAGTCAATGATATCGACCGTGCCAAACAACTCAAGGATGAAGGCATTCAGGGTCTGATCACGGATTATCCAAAGCAAATGTTGGCAGCACTTTAGGATCATTAAATCTTCACTGATCCAAACTGGTTTATTTCTTTTGGGCTTGAACTAAAATTTGTCCACTTTGATCCAACAATAATATCTGATTACCTTGCAACTTAAATCGTTTCACACGTTGCAAGACATCCATCAACTCAGCTTCTTGTGCCAATGCACCATCGCAACTTTGGTGGCCTGCCCGAACATCCAGATCAAGTTGCTGTAAGGCAAAGTTATAGGTATAACGACCATAAATCGTATTACAACCCGTATTGCCTTGAACGGTTTGCACAGCTGAGTTCAATGTCAGAAAAGGCATTTGATTAAAAAATTTAGCGCGTTTTTGCAAGACAGATGTAATCTGCCAAGTCACATCTTGTACACCATCGATACTTTTACGCGAAGGCTGAACAGATGACTGTTTGAGATGGTGGGCGTTTAACGCTGGTTTGCCGTTATTTTTTTGTATGGGTGCTGTTGTACTTTGACAGCCTACCAAAGCGAAAACCACACTTAAAAACAGTAAGTTGCGTAAAGAATGTCTCACAAAATGCCTACCCTATTTGATTGCATCGTTTATCTTTCATAAACATGATGGATCTTGCGATAAAATCAATAAGCACATTGTTGAATTCTGTTACTGTTTTGATCAATACACTTGTACAATATTGCTAGTGAACATGTGTTCGCTCATGTTAATATGATGAATTCGTAGCCCGTCATGTTCGTTATAATTTCAGGGCCAGATAGTACTATTTTAACCTTTCACAAAAAGGTTTCCAGGAGCGCTGATGGAGATGAATACTCCCGCAACTCAAGCCCCAATCAACTGGATTGCAATTTTTGCTTTAGTTTTTTTACCGATTGTCGCGGTTATTGCGATCCCACTTTACGCTTATCACCATGATTTTAGCTTGGCATCATGGGTGAGTATGTTTGTACTTTTAGGTATGAGCAGTCTAGGTATTACGGCTGGTTATCATCGCCTGTGGGCACATCGCGCCTATGAAGCGACTTTACCGTTAAAAATCATCCTGATGATTATGGGAACCTTTGCGGTTCAAAACAGTATCCTTTTCTGGGCTTCAGGACACCGTACCCATCATCGCCATGTAGACGATATTGAAAAAGATCCATATTCCATCAAAAAAGGCTTCTGGTACGCACATCTTGGCTGGATGTTACGTGACTACCCAGCAGCTGAACCAAATTTCAAAAATGCACCAGATCTACTCAATGACAAACTGGTGATGTTCCAACACAAATATTACATTCCACTGGTCATTGCGGTTCATGTCGTCATTCTGGGCGCTGTGGGTTGGGCTGTCGGTGATGTTTGGGGCGTCATGCTGTTAGGTGGTCTGGTTCGTTTAATTTTGAGCCATCATGTGACGTTCTTTATTAACTCACTGTGTCATATGTGGGGCAAACGTCCTTATACTGATGAAAACACGGCACGTGATAATTTCTGGCTCGCGATTGCAACTTGGGGTGAGGGTTATCATAACTACCATCATATCTTCCAATACGACTACCGTAATGGGGTGAAATGGTGGCAATATGACCCAACCAAATGGCTAATCTGGTCATGTTCAAAACTGGGCTTAGCGAAAAACTTGCGCCGTATTCCAAGTTTTAACATTCAAAAAGCTGAGTTAGCGATGCGTTTTAAATATGCAGAGCAAGATTTGGCTATCTATGGTCATGATGTCAACACTGACCTTGCTCAAATGAAGCAGCGTATTGCTCAAGAGTATGAGGCATTTACTCTGACACTTAATGACTGGGCGAAGTTGAAAGAACAAGAGTTGCATGCTAAAAAAGCCGCAATGGCAGAAAAGATTCATCAAATGGATCATAAACTTAAAGTCGATTTTCAATTACTCGAACATCGTTTAAGTCACCATCGCGAATGTCTGGAAACTTTGATGCGTAATGTCAAAAAACGCAATGCAGTTTCTGAATAATGATCATCATCAGATGCTGATCTAATTCTTCAGCATCTTCTCCTTATTCATAAAGAAGCCCATCTTAAATAGATGGGCTTCTTTGTTTTTGATGGTTTCAGATATGAATTTTAATTGCCCTGTACCAAGCGACGGGCGCTAATAATTCCAGGTTGTTGCTCTAAACGTGCTAATAAACGTGAGAGTTGCGCCAAGCCTTTGACTTCAATCAACAGCTTCATATTGGCAATCCCATCGGCTTCAGAGATGGTATTGACCTGACGAATATTGATTTGATCTGAAAAAATCACTTGTGTCAGATCTTTGAGCAATCCACGACGATCATAGGCATCAATCACAATCTGCACACTCTGACCACGAGTCGGCTGCATTTCCCAGTCTGCTTCAACTGCACGTTCTGGTTCATTTTTGATCATGCGCAAATAATCTGGGCAAGCTACTTTATGAATGCTCACGCCACGATTTAACGTAATATAACCACCGATGGATTCACCATGTACAGGCTGGCAGCACTGGGCAATATGAAGTTCGACATTATCCAGACCGTCAATCAAAATACCATGTGCAGACAGAGTATGACTAGCACGCGGATTCAGTGTCGGTTTAAGTACCAGTTCAGGTTCGTCATTGTCCAGATGCATTTGACGATTGACCTGATTGATCAGTGCATGCAGACTAATGTCACCACTGACCAGTGCAACCAATATGTCATCACCTGTTTTCAGGTTAAAGTGTGATGAATAATCGTTGAGATCAATACTTTTTGGATGAATCGCCAAACGTGCCAATTCTTTATTCAGAATTTCACGACCGACTTCTAGATTTTTACTACGATCCTGCTGTCTAAACCAATGGCGTAACTTATCACGCGCACGAGCAGTTTTAATATAACCCAAAGAGTTCACCAACCAGTCACGGTTCGGCTCACGATCTTTTTTGGTTAAAATCTCAACTTGCTCACCTGTTTTTAAGGCATATGTGAGCGGTACGTAACGCTGATTCACCCGCGCGGCATAACACTTGTTACCCACTTCGGTATGTACATGATAGGCAAAGTCTAACACGGTAGAACCGCGTGGTAATTCCTTAATATCCCCATCACGACTAAACACATAAATCTTTTCAAAGTCTTCAAAATTTTGAAGATCTTCTAAATTTTCTGATTCATCATCATGCTTATGGACATTACTTTCATTACGTTCCTGATAATGCTCCAACACCGCTCTAAGAGAATGTAATCGATGATTAAAAGAATGATCTGTGGTTTTAGAGCCTTCTTTGTAATTAAAGTGCGAACATACCCCTAGCTCAGCTTCTTCATGCATTTCATAGGTACGAATTTGCACTTCCAGTGATTTATTTTCAGCAATCACCGCGGTATGCAAAGAACGATAACCATTGGCTTTCGGGTTGGTAATATAATCATCAAATTGATGCGGAATATGCCGCCAAATTTGATGAACAATCCCTAATGAGTGATAGCATTCTGGAATGCTTTTGACTAAAACACGTAACGCGCGAATATCATACAATTGATCGAAACTTAAGTTTTTACTCTTCATTTTCCGATAAATTGAATAAATATGTTTAACCCGCCCTGTAATCTCAGACTCAATCCCATGTTCCGCAAGCTCGGTTTTGAGCTTATCAATCACAAACTGAATGTATTGCTCACGCTCAAGACGTTTCTCATTGAGTAAAGATGCAATTTCTTTATAACGATCTGGCGCTAAATAGCGAAATGCTAAATCTTCCAGTTCCCATTTCAGTTGGGCAATTCCCAGACGATGTGCCAAAGGAGAATAAATGGTTAAAATTTCACGTGCTACACGTTCCTGACGTTCACGCGATGACGTTGCCAGTTCACGCAGAGCTAAGGTTCGTTCAGCTAATTTGATCAATACAACACGGACATCTTCAGTCACTGAAATCAGCATCTTATAAATGCCACTTAAATGTTCGCGCTGATTATTATTAAAGTGATCTTCAAGACGTTTGTTTTTTTCAATTAATTCAGACAGTTTACCCATCGCCAAAGTGCCTTTGACGAGGTTATAAACCTGCTCTCCAAATTTTTTCTGAATTTCTTCCAGTGTAATGACATTTTCACGGACACAACGATACAGCATCGCTGCACACAGGGTATCTTCGTCGACATGTAAATGTGCCAAAATATCAGCCATTCCAATGCCTGTTGAAAAGGTATTGGATGAATGGTGGGTATTTAGGGTCAACTCTTTTTGTAAAATAAGATAAGCAATTTCTTCAAGCTTGGTTAGCTCTGCCCCGTCTAAAATATCACGAACGCGATCCAGCCATGCTGCCAGTTCACGTTGTGCTTCTTCGGCATGTTCTACAGTCGTTTCATCTGACAACTCAATTAGTCGTTCAGGTAGCTGTTCACGTACTGTGACCATACCATTCTCCTATGGTGATACTCATTTTTAATCGTTTAGCTCTTTCATTTTTTCAAATAAAGCAATAGATTCAACATGACCCGTATGAGTAAACATGTCCATCACCCCTGCTTTTTTTAATTGGTAACCATGCTCAGCCAGTACACTTGCATCCCTTGCCAGTGTTGATGGATTACACGATACATAAACGATTCTTTTTGCTCCAAAGTTCGGAATGTACTGCATAACTTCATATGCACCCGCACGTGGAGGGTCTATCAATAATGCATCAAATCCCTGTTTTGCCCAAGAATGATGCGAAAAATCTTTTGTTAAATCTTGTGAATAGAACTCGACTTGTGAAATTTCATTACGTTTCGCATTTTCTGTTCCACGTTGTACCATGTCCTCACTACCTTCTACTCCCACCACTCGCCCAGTTGTTCCAACACAACGTGCCAGCGGCAAAGTAAAGTTACCCAAACCACAGAATAAATCGAGCACGCGCTCACCCTGTCGTAGCTGTAGCAATTCACATGCCAATTGTACCATCTGTTGGTTTACACTTGGGTTAACTTGCGTAAAATCAAGCGGCGAAAACGCAAAATTTAAGTCAAATTCAGGCAAGCTGTAATGTAGACGCATCTCTGCTTGTTCATCCACGCGTTTTAAACTGCTCGCAAAGCTTTTAGGTTGCAGATAAAGCTGCCAGCCTTTTTGTTTTACAAAATCCAGTAGTTGATCTATATCGTTATGAGCGAGCGGCTCGACATTGCGAACCAAGAGTGCGATCTCTGAATCTCCCATCGCCAACTCTATATGACCAATACTGCCTTTGCCTTTTAGACTTTGCAGTAATTGTTTTAATTCAGGTAAAGCCTCTGACAACCGTACTTGCAGAATCGGACAAGTACCAATCGAGATTAAACGATTACTTTGATGCTCACGAAAACCCATTATTAACTGCTTTTTGGCGGGCAAATAACGCACACCGATACGCGCCCGATGTCGGTAATCCTGCTGCGCTGAACGCAAAGGAGTCAACCACTGCGTCGCTTGCAATCCACCAAAATGTTGCAAATGTGACTTCAATACATTCTGTTTTAACTGAATCTGTTCATTCGGATCTATATGCTGCATGCTACAACCGCCACAAATGCCATAATGAGGACAAATCGGGGCTACGCGCAATGAAGAAGGTTCACTCAACAATTCGAGCATTTCCCCTTCTTCCAGACGTTTGGTTTCATGCGTGATTTTGGCGCGAACGATTTCATTTGGCAGCGCATAGCGGATAAAAACTTTTTTACCTGTTTTGGCTTCAGGATGTTCTACATCAGTTCCAAAATGCGCAATACCACGCCCCTCATGCGATAAGGACTCGACCTGAAAAGTGTACACAGGAGATTGAGCAGAAGGTTTAGTGGCGTGTTTCAAGAGAAGACCTAATGATTTGATGAGTTGGGTGATGAGTCGTGAGAATTTGAAGAAAAATAATGTTGCGTGAATGGAGTATGATGACTGGTCTGTTGCCAGACCTGTAAAAACTCATGGTGTTGCGATTGTTGCTGTAAGTAATGAATGGTCGCCTGAATCCACTGTTCATGATCCTGTGGCAACAATTGACCCTTGAGTAACAACCAACGTAGATAAATCAGCCAGGTATTGAGTACATCCCCTTCACAGTAACTGGTCAGTTTCAGCCATTGTTCATGTTGAACATAACTTGGTATATGATAACCTGATTCTCCACGTTTTCCGGGAAAGCCAAGCAAACATGCAATATCGTCCAATTTCTGAAAATTGCGACCATTAAACATTGCCATGACATCCATCACATCGATATGCCGATGATGATAACGATTCTGGTAGTTATTATAACGCTTCTGGGTATCTAACTCACCCTGATCAAATAAACTGGGTGCAGACAAACCATGATACATGGCACGAAACAGAATCACAGGCAAGTCAAATTGTGAACCATTCCAACTGACTAAGTTCGGATGGCGTTTATCAAAAATAGAAAGAAATTTGGCTAAAATCTCAGCTTCAGAATAATGTTCCTGACTAAAGGAAAAGAGCTTCAACCCTTGCTCATCCACCCATAAACCAGAAATACAGACGATTTCATGTAAGGGCAAACGCTGAAAATCCATGCCAGATTCCTGACGGCGAATTTTGCTCAGCGCCTGTTCCAGATCATCATCAGGCAGATCCAAATGATATAAATGCGCCCCCGCCTTTAAATCAGTCAAGGTTTCAATATCAAAAACCAGTGTCGGAAAGCGCATAATAATCTCTAAATAGTACTCGTTAAAATGTTTATTCAGGATCTTGCACAGAGAACAGACCTGTTGATAAATAACGATCGCCACGGTCACAAATAATGCAGACAATCACAGCATCAGGCTGTTCTTCTGCAATTTTGAGCGATGCCCAAACCGCACCACCCGATGATGTTCCTGCACTAATGCCTTCTTCACGCGCTAGACGACGCATGGTTTTTTCAGCTTCAATCTGTGGAATATCGATAATACGATCTACGCGAGATGCATCAAAAATTGTCGGCAAATATTCTTTTGGCCAGCGACGAATGCCCGCAATACTAGACCCTTCAGAAGGTTGAAGACCGACAATCTGAATCTCTGGATTTTGCTCTTTTAAGTACTTGGATACGCCCATGATGGTACCCGTGGTTCCCATCGAGCTGACAAAATGGGTAATTTTACCGCCTGTTTGTTCCCAGATTTCAGGACCAGTGGTTAAGTAATGTGCTTCGACATTATCAGGATTACCAAATTGATTTAAGACTAAACCCTGACCTTCGGTCTGCATCTGCAAAGCTAAATCACGTGCGCCTTCCATGCCTTGTTGCTGAGTCACTTCAATTAACTCTGCACCATAAGCCAGCATCGCATCTTTACGTTCCTGACTCATGTTATTGGGCATGATCAATTTCATTTTATAGCCGCGCATCGCGGCAACCATCGCCAGTGCAATTCCGGTATTGCCACTGGTGGCTTCAATCAAAGTGTCGCCAGGTTTAATCTGACCGCGTTTTTCAGCCTGCATAATCATATTATAAGCAGGTCGGTCTTTCACAGAACCAGCGGGATTATTGCCCTCGAGTTTTGCCAATACTGTCGTTCGGCTATTTTTGGCTAAACGCTGTAAACGAACCAGAGGCGTTTTACCTACATAGTGATCCAGTAAAAATTCATCGGCAAAAAAATTAGGTTCTGTATTACTCATGATCTACACCTAAATCGAGGTGCGGCTATTGTATGAAAAAATGACCTTTACTGCACCCATTTCGCAGGCTTTTTCTTGAAAATGCTGAAAGCCTCGCCAGTTTATGACAAAGCCGTGTTAATATGCCGATCAAAGAGATAGATCTGATCGGGCTATGTCAAATTTCAATAAAAAGTTATCCAAACGCTTACATCTGAATCATGCTTATGGTCAACTCATTGCCTTGATTTTTGTCCCGATCATGGTATTGACGGGCGTTGGCACTGTACTGGTGTTAAATGAAACCAGTAATTCAGCCAAATTACAGCAGCGTCATGCCGCAGCCGCATTATTAACACGTTATCAGCGTACATCCGAAGATTTATTGAAACTGGTCACATTGCGTCCAGATCAATACGATCATGCCCAGTCCATTATGCAAAGTATGTTTGCTGAACGGAATTTACAGCGCGCAGCCATTATTGATGCTCAAGGACAAGTGCAACTCAGCATCGGTTATCGTGATACCCGTTTTTGGCCAAGTATTCCAGACTTGGTTTTTTTTGGCCCCATCAAACATAATCATAATAGTATTTATGGGCTTAAACTTCAGAGTGCACAACAACCCACTTGGCTTGTGGTTGAAATGGACAATCAACCTTTGCAACTGGCACGTTATCGCGTGTTTACCGTACTGGTGATTACAGGCCTCATTACTCTGTTATTGCTGTTGTTGTGTCTCAATTTTTACTCGCGACGCTGGATCGCGCCGATGTATGAAATTCGGATGCAGTTACAACGCCTCAATGCCGACACGCTTGATCAGCACATGGTGATTAATAGTACCGGCGAATTACGACTGTTACAGCGTGATATTGCCAATATGGTGAAACGCCTGCATTTCAGCTTTTTAGAACTTAAAGAACATACCGAACAAACTGAAGATGATTTAAGACGCACACTGGATACACTTGAAGTTCAAAATATTACCTATCGACAAGCACGTGATCAGGCGATTTCAGCCAATCAAGCCAAATCGGTTTTTCTTGCCAATATCAGCCATGAACTACGCACGCCATTAAACAGTATTGATGGTTTTATTCATTTAATGTTGCGTCAACAAAATCTAAATAATGAGCAAAGCCTGTATTTACAAACCATTCGTAAATCGTCTGCACATTTACTGGCTTTGATTAATGATGTATTGGATTTTTCTAAAATCGATGCCGGCAAGCTTGAGCTTGAAACCGCGTCGTTTGATCTGGAAGAAGCGATTTTTGATGTCATGGATATGTTGTCGCCTTTGGCGGCGCAAAAGCATATCGATATGGCATTTTATTTTGATGACCAGATTCCACCCCATGTGATTGGGGATATATTACGTTTTAAACAGATTCTGACCAATCTGATTTCTAACGCGATTAAATTCACACCAGATGGTGAGATCATTGTTCGTGTTCGTATGGAACATGATGATATTGGACAATGTCTGATTCACTTTAGCGTACAAGACAGCGGGATTGGTCTGAGCGGAACCGATCGTAAAAAGTTATTTGAGTCTTTCTCTCAAGGCGATGCTTCCGTCACACGCCAGTTTGGTGGCACTGGACTTGGGCTGGCAATTTCTAAACAACTTGTCCATCTCATGCACGGCCAAATTGGGTTTGAAGATAATCAGGAACGCGCGCCCACTGAAAAAGGTTCAACATTCTGGTTTACCGCTTTATTCCAAGTGGAGGAAGATTATCAGATCGTGCATCCACAATTTTCACACTTACATGTGGTGTCTTTTCTGGCACATCCTGCAACTGCAAATATCCTACGCCATTATCTTGAAAACTATCAGGTACAACATACCGAAGCACAATCTATTCTCGATCTATTTAGTCGCTTGAACAGCTTAAAAACCGCAGATAATACGTGGTTGATTGTTGATCATAGTGGCGATACAGAAGCCTTGCTCAAAGAAATTCGCAGTCGCTATACAGGTAATCTCGCAGTCTATGGTTATCAAATGGCGCTTGAGCCAAATATGCTGCATGAATATCGAGCTAGACCACTGTATCAGCCGCTGAGTCGTGCTGCCTTGATTCAACTGTTGAGCAATCAGCCTATTTTTGAACCTGAGCATGAGCAATTTAATGGTCAGGGCTTACATGTACTGGCGGTGGATGATCATTTACCCAATTTGATTGTACTCGAAGCATTACTGGGTGAACTCAACGTGAAAACCACCAAAGCGCTTAGTGGTCAGGAAGCCTTGAGTATTATTGAAAACCGTCTTGAGCGTGATGAAAAACCATTTGATATTGTGTTTATGGATATTCAAATGCCTGTCATGTCAGGGATTGATACTACTCGCGCGATTCGCTCATTGGAATCGACATTAGATGGCAAAATGCGCTTACCGATTATTGCTTTAACTGCACATGCTCTATCCGATGAAAAACAAAAATTGCTGAAAGTCGGGATGGATGATTACGTCACTAAACCGATTCAGATTGAACAAATTATTCAAATCCTGAATGAATGGACTAAAAATAATTTTGCCAGCAATACCAGACCTGAAAACACTATTTTGATGGATGCGCTTGATCCCACAATTTTAGATTGGCAGCAAAGCTTACAACTTGCAGCCAATAAAGAAGATCTGGCGCAAGACTTACTTAGAATGCTCGTGGATAGCTTTGATACTGAACTCAATGAAATGCAACAGTTGATCGAACTGGAAGACTTCCCGCAACTGGAACATGTGTTGCATCGTCTTTATGGTGCAACCCGCTATGTTGGCACACCAAAATTACAACATGTCACTGGCGACTTTGAACAATTCGTTTCAACCTTGAGAAAAGAACGCCGTCGTGCCGATGATGCTTTTATTCAGGAAGTCTTAAATCGTTTTGAGGAACTTCAACTCAGTATTCGTGAAGTTGAGAGTGCAGCACAACAAATTTTAAATATCACGTCTTAGCACAGCGGTTTTCAATGTGACTGAGCTGTCATTTTTCCATGATTGGCTCATGTTATGCTGCGTACATAAATAAAAATCAAAGGAATACACATGGCGCTTCTCAATGTCAGCAATCAAAATGGTATCGTCACAGTTCGTCTGAATCGACCAGAAAAACGCAATGCCATGAGCTTTGCTTTACTGCGTGAACTGGTCAGCACTGCAAAAAAAATTGAAAAAGACCGTCGCGTACGCTGTGTCATTTTAACTGGTGAATCACAAGTCTTTAGCGCAGGCATTGATCTAGCTGACTTAAACGCACCTAAAAACAGCCTGTATGCTGCATGGGAGCTAATAAAACCCGGACAAAGCCTCTTTCAAAAAGCCTTTCTGGTATGGCAGAACCTGCCTGTCCCTGTGATTGCGGCAATTGAAGGTTATTGCTTTGGGGCAGGCATGCAACTGGCGCTTGCCGCAGATATTCGTATTGCACAGCCAGAAACCAAAATGTCGATTATGGAAAGTCGTTGGGGACTTGTTCCAGATATGGGACTGACTCGCACGATTAAGGGTTTGGTCGGTGTAGATTTGGCGAAAGAATTAACGCTAACTGCGCGTATTTTTGATGCAGATTATGCCAAAGAAATTGGTCTGGTCACCCATCTTTCTGAAAATCCACTGGAACGTGCAAATCAGTTAGCACTTGAACTCATACAGCGTTCTCCTGATGCATTAACGGCAGCAAAACGGGTTTTAGATGCGATGGAACACGAACCCAAAAAAGCACTACGCTTGGAAAAACTTTGGCAGCTTAAATTGATTCTCGGTAAAAATAGCCGTTTGGCACGTCAAAAGGACAAACATCCTGAAACTGAATTTTTGCCGCGCCAATACAAATAGATGGATATACATGTCAATAAGGAAGCCAATATGAGAGTTGATGTAAATACGCCAATTGCTTTTTTAGGTATGGGTTTAATGGGCAGTCGGATGGCAAGCCGTTTAATAAAAGCAGGGTTTAAAGTTTCAGTCTGGAATAGAACTGAAGCCGCCTGTGAACCATTAATTACAATGGGCGCTACATCTTTACAGCTTAAAAATATTGGCGATTATCCTGTCATTTTGACTTGTCTGGCGGATGATCATGCGGTGAGCCATGTATTTGAACAAATTAAACCACACTTAAGACCCGAACAAGTTATTGTCGATTTTTCCAGTTTGTCTGTAGAAACGACCTTAGACCTTGCCAAGCAAAGCGCACAACAGCAAGTCGACTGGATTGACTCCCCTGTTTCTGGCGGCACAGCGGGTGCAGAACAAGGTACGCTGGTGATCTTTGCAGGCGGCGATGCAAAAATCATTGATGAACTAGCTCCTATTTATCAAGTTCTATCCCAACGTGTGACACGTATGGGAGAAAATGGCACAGGGCAAGCGACCAAAATTTGTAATCAATTAATTGTAGCAGCCAATAGCGCCTTAATTGCAGAAGCTATCGCATTGGCGAATTTAGCTGGTGTAGATACCACTTTGCTCGCACCCGCACTAGCAGGCGGCTTTGCAGACTCCAAACCATTTCAGATCTTAGCACCACGCATGGCAACGCATAACTTTGAACCTGTGCAATGGAAAGTACAAACCTTATCGAAAGATTTAAACAACGCAGTACAATTGGCGAAAATTTTTAACCTCAATATTCCTGTGGCTAACCAAGCTTTAACTCAGTTACAAGCGCACCAACAAAAAGGCTTTGCCGAGCAAGATTTAGCGACTATGATCAAACAAATAGAAAATAAATCTTAAAGGATGAAGATCATGAGTCAGTTAGCAGTGAATCTTTCCCTTATTTTTACTGAAGTTCCCCTCATTGAACGCTTTGCACTGGCACGTCAATATGGCTTTCAACATGTAGAGATTCAATTCCCTTACGAACTCAGCATTCACCAGATTCGAGAACAACTCGAACAACATCACTTAAGTCTGTGTCTGATTAATGTCCCTGCGGGTGATCTGATGCAAGGTGGCAATGGTCTGGCAGGCATTCCTGGCAAAGAAATTGAATTTCATCAGGCGCTGGAACAAGCGATTCAATACGCGAGTGCGCTAGATGTGCCTCGAATCAATATTTTAGCTGGTAAACAACCGCTGGATGCAGATTTACTGCCCTGCCTAAATACACTGGCCAGCAACCTTAAACTAGCGTGTCACCTGATGACTGAACATGGGATTGAGCCTGTATTTGAAATGATCAATGGCACTGATATGCCACGCTTTTTAGTTCAAAATATTGCTCAGGCTCAGGAAATGCTTGAAGCGGTACAACATCCTGCTTTAAAAATGCAATATGATTGTTATCACATGGCAATGATGGGTGAAGATGTACTCGAAGGTTTAAAAGAAAATATCGACCAGATTGGACACATCCAGTTTGCAGACTGCCCAGGTCGTCATGAACCTGATACAGCCGAACTGAACTTTGCACAGATTTTTCAGTGGTTACAGCACAGTCAGTACCAAGGATACATTGCAGCAGAATACAAACCTCAATACACATCTGCGCAGTCTTTCGAATGGAAAAACAAATATTTTTCTAATGACGTAAATACATAATGTGTTACAGCGAGGGTTTGAAATTTAGTCAAAACTTCGCTATATTAGATCCTGAGTAATTGTCAGGAAATTATACCCTTTATGAATTTAGAACCATCGCCCAGCGCTTCTAATTCTCACGATCTCGCAATGAATTCAACGCCGCATAATGTAGAAGCTTGTCTAAAAGTTGTACATGATGCACTTACCGATGTAAAAGCAAAAGATATTTTAGAACTTGATGTAAGCAGCATTAGCAATGTCGCCGACGCGATTGTTATTGCGAGCGGTACATCTACCCGCCATGTTAAAGCCCTTGCTGATAATGTTGCCGATGAAGCACGTAAAGCAGGTTTTCGCCCGATTGGGGTTGAAGGTGAACGTGATGCCGAATGGATCTTGATCGATCTCGGCTTTGTTGTTGTCCATGTGATGTTACCAACTGCTCGTAAGTTTTACGATCTTGAAAGCTTATGGCGCAATGCTCCAGAGGCAACTGCCTAAAATTATAAGAGCAAGAAGAGCGACCTAAATGGTCGCTTTTTCATTTAAAAGCCAATCTTTCATCAAACATTTCAGAATTTACTTCATCAGGGTTTAAAAAGAACTACAAAATAATATTAAAAAAACCAACATATAGATTAAACTAGATCCACTTTTATACTTTACTTTCAAATTAATTTTATAATTTAGACCAAAGGCATCCTCATGGCTGTTCAACAACTTATTAAGCGCCTTTCTATCAGTTTGTGCCTGACCTGCATTAGCACAGGTTTATTGGCTTCACCTGCGAAACTCAGTACAGTGAAAGAACTCATGCAAGTGAGTCAAATTGACTATTTATTACGTCAGTCACTCACAGAGTTAGAGCCTTATTACAATAAACAGGCAGAGCAAATTATTTTAAATACAACTGGTTCGCAAACACTGAATAGTAAAGAGAAACAAGCAGCCACCCAGTTGAGCCAACTTTTAAAAGAATCAAGCAATCAAATCATTGCTAATCCTAAAACTCAGCAGGTGATTCAAGATATTTACTTGAAAACTTACAGCGAAGAAGAGTTACAAGCCAGTATTAAATTTCTCAATACGCCTGAAGGTCAATCCATTACTCGAAAAAATGCCAAAATGATGGGTGAATTGTCTACTTATATGATGCAGCTAGGTCAAGAAATGTTTAATGATGATAAAACACGCGAAAATTTTCAGGAAAAAATGATGGCGATTATTGCTCCTCTTATTGTCGAAAAAAATAAAAATCAAGAAAAACCGTAATTTATCATCATTTTTAATTTTTTTTAAGCGGTATAAATGTAAATTCGGCTGTAGCGGGATACCCCTTCAGCCGAATCAAGCTTACCACGTCATTGGATTCCAGATTTTAAATGGCTTAACCAATAACACATCTGATTTGTCATCATATTTTGCAGGTTTTAATTCTTGCGGTTTATGTCGAATTTTGCCTGAAGTATCTTGTGCTACAAAGTTATAGCTCGATGATTTCAAACGAGTAAATGCAATTTCATTACGCCCTATTTTTTCCTGCATAATCAAAAATGGCCCTGTGCGTTCTTTACGTGCAGGATTTTCTTCATCATATTTCAGATAATAGCTTTGTCCTGCATCTACCGTCATATCAATATATTTAGGTTCTTGAAAATGAAAAACTGTTAAAGGACGACTGGTCGAAATCCGATAGGTTCCCGCAGGCAATTCCACCCAATAATAATGATTATTTAATAAACTCGGAATCCGCTTTCCATTAATAAAAATATTGGCAGCGGCGATCTCCTGCTGATTCCAGCGCGAGTCAGGACGATACAAATATACCACTGCTGCTTGCGAGTTTTGTGGTTGAATCGGCTGGAAATATTGTCCTAGTTTTTGATTGACCCAACCACCGACAGAAAATCCACCCACATGATATTGATCTAATATTCCAGGCTCTTGATTGACATCGACTTTTGGCAAAGTTGAGGTTAAGGTTTCAGGCTCAGATTTTAACTGGGAAGTACTATGACAGGCTGTCAACGCCCCAACGCAACACAGTGATAATAATAAATAACGCATGATATCCCTCAAGGCGTTTTATTTCATTTATTTTACGGCGCAAAACTATGCGTATTTCGCCTCAAGATTAACACCTCATTTTTTATTTGCAAATAAAAAAGCATGAAATGCCTGAGCAGATCATGCTTTTCAGATAAGTATCAGATGACTGAACCTATGTAAAACTTATGCAGATTTAGAATCAACCACTTTCAAATCAACTTGTTCAACCGTATCATGATTTTTGTGCGGTAAGCGCTCCTTTTGGAAAACGGGTTGCGCTCCTTCTGTAATCACCGCTTCATTGATGATGACAGTGCCGACATCATCACGACTTGGCAGCTCATACATAGTTTCAAGCAACACATTTTCCAGTATCGAACGCAAACCACGCGCCCCTGTATTGCGCTCTAAAGCTTTTTTAGCAACTGCACGCAATGCTGCATCTTCAAATACCAGATCAACATCTTCCATATTAAATAGATATTGATACTGACGAGTCAACGCATTTTTCGGCTCAGTCAAAATCTGCATGAGCGCCGCTTCATCCAGTTCTTCAAGCGTTGCAATCACAGGCAAACGACCAATAAACTCTGGAATTAAACCAAATTTTACCAAATCAGTCGGCTCAACCTGACGGAACAATTCAGCCAGTTTTTTGCTTTCATCTTTATTTTTGACTTCCGCAGTAAAACCAATGCCGCCTTTTTCCTGACGTTGCTGCACAATTTTTTCAAGTCCAGAAAACGCACCACCACAGATAAACAGGATATTCGCAGTATCAATCTGAATAAATTCCTGTTGTGGATGCTTACGTCCACCTTGTGGCGGAATCGAAGCCACTGTGCCTTCAATCATTTTCAGTAAGGCTTGTTGTACCCCTTCACCCGATACATCACGGGTAATCGATGGATTTTCAGACTTACGGGTAATTTTATCGATCTCATCGATATAGATAATGCCCTTTTGTGCTTTCTCTACATCGTAATCGGCTTTTTGTAACAGCTTTTGCACGATGTTTTCGACATCTTCACCCACATATCCAGCTTCGGTTAAGGTCGTCGCATCTGCCATAGCAAATGGAACATCCAATAACCGCGCTAAAGTCTGTGCAAGCAAGGTTTTACCTGAACCTGTTGGCCCAATCAGCAAGATATTACTTTTGGCAATTTCAATATCCTGATTGGCTTTATGCCCAGATTGACCGACTTTCAAACGTTTATAATGGTTATAAACCGCTACAGATAAGGTTTTTTTCGCAATATCCTGACCAATCACATATTGGTCCAAAGCTTTACGAATCTCTTGCGGTTTAGGTAGCTCACGACTTGCCCAATCTCCAGCTTCAACTTGTTGACTGGTTTGCACAAGATCAAGACACACGTCCACACATTCATTACAGATATATGCGTCCTCACCTGCAATCAGTTTCCCGACTTCAGACTGCGTTTTACCGCAAAATGAACAATGTTTTTGTCCTTGAGGATGTTCGGACATAATTACTCCAACTTAAATCTTAACTTTTAGGGACGTTTAGATAAAACCTGATCCACTAAACCATATTCTTTGGCTGCTTGCGCAGTCATGAAATTATCACGATCCGTATCACGGGCAACGGTTTCGTAGTCTTGACCACTATGTTCTGCCATTAAACGATTCAAGCGCTCTTTGATAAATAAAATTTCACGTGCATGAATCTCAATATCAGAAGCCTGACCACGGAAACCACCGAGTGGCTGGTGGATCATGACACGGGCATTTTCAAGACAGTAACGTTTGCCTTTAGCGCCCGCGTTCAACAAGAACGCTCCCATAGAAGCCGCCTGACCCATACAGTAAGTCACCACATCAGGTTTAATAAACTGCATGGTATCGTAAATTGCCATACCTGCGGTCACTGAACCACCTGGTGAATTAATATAGAGGTGTATATCTTTATCTGGGTTCTCTGCTTCTAAAAACAACATCTGAGCGACAATTAAATTCGCCATGTTGTCTTCAACTTCACCCGTTAGAAAAATTACACGTTCGCGTAACAGACGTGAAAAAATATCAAAAGAACGTTCACCACGTGAAGACTGTTCAACGACAACAGGAACTAAAGCATTTTCAATTGTTGGAACATACATACGATTATTTATTCCTAAATTTTTGTAACTTAACTCATTCCCACAATATGAGGGATAATCATTAAAATTGCAAAAGCATTCCTTTCAAAATATCGTTTTATTTCTGTATAAAACGCGCATTTCTGTCGGAATATCAGAAAAGAACAGATTCATAAAAAAAGGCGCTTTCGCGCCTTTTCTCAATCTATATGAAAGATTAACGAGCTTGGCGCGCTTGTTGTTCTTTCAATAAGTCTTCATAACTCACATCAGTATTGGTTACTTTTGCAGCAGCCAAAATGTGGTCAACCACTTGATCTTCTAACACAACCGCTTCGATTTGAGCACGTTGCTGTTTGTCATTTTTGAAGTATTCGATCACTTCAGTTGGATCTTCATAAGAAGATGCCATATCTTCGATATAAGCATCTACACGGCTTTGATCCACTTCAAGTTTCGCATCAGCAAGTACTTTACTTACCAATACACCCAATTTTACTGATTTTTCAGCTTGTTCTTTGAACAATTCATCTGGAAGCATGCTCTTGTCAAATGCTTGAGCACCAGCACCACCAAACTGTTGAGTGAACTGTTGAATCATTTGTTCGCGTTGACGATCGATTTCCTGAGCAACCATCGCAGCAGGAACTTCGATTTCGTTTGCAGCAACAAGTGCATCAAACGCCGCTTGTTTTACTTGGTTACGTAAACCGTTACGAACTTCACGCTCCATGTTCTTACGAACATCAGCTTTAAGTTTTTCAACGCCTTCTTCTTCAGTCAAACCAAAGATTTTAAGGAATTCTGCATCAATCTCTGGAAGTTTTGATTTTTCAACTTGCTTCACAGTGATTTTGAATTGCGCTTGTTTACCTGCAAGGTTTTCAGCTTGGTAATCTTCAGGGAAAGTGACATCGATGACTTTCTCTTCGCCTGCTTTCATGCCCACGATTCCATCTTCAAAACCAGGAATCATACGGCCAGAACCCAATACTAGTTTAAAGTCTTCAGCAGAACCGCCTTCAAACTTTTCACCATCAATCGAACCTTCAAAGTCGAAAGTCACTTGCATGTCTTTTTTCGCCATACCTTTGGTAACAGCCCAAGTTTGACGTTGTTTTTGCAAGTTTTCGATCATTTGGTCAACGTCTTTGTCGTTGATTTCAGTTGATTTGCGTTCAACTTCCAAATCATTGAATGCTTTAACTTCAACTTCTGGATACACTTCAACTGTCGCTTCATACACTAAAGCGTCATCTTTATGTTCCACTTTTTCAATGTTCGGCATGCCTACAGCATTGATTTTTTCTTGTTGAATTGCTTCAAAAACGCTATCACGAATAATATCGTTCACTACTTCCTGATAAATTCCAGGACCGAAGTCTGAACGTACACGTGACATAGGCACTTTGCCTGGACGGAAGCCGTTGATCTTCACAGTTTTGGCAGTGCGTTTTAAACGAGCTTCAAATTGCTCATTAATACGGCTCGTCGGTACAGAAACATTTAAACGACGGGCAACGCCCGAAACCGCTTCAGTCGTTACTTGCATGGCTTCCTCGATAATTAGTTAGAGTAACAATTTTTAAAAGTGCCACATTATATGACAACTTTCCCGATATACAAAACGGATGATGAAAAAGGAAGTTTTTAATGGAAAAAACCATTTCCCCAAAAAAAACAAAAAACTTAAAAAAAACTTAAAAAATAATTTTTTTAAAAGAACATATTTTCATCCATATCAATAATTTATTTAATTTTCATAAAGTTAAATATACATATGTAAAATAATGTTTCTTAAAATCCATAATATCTCCTTTTTTGAACAAGAATTTCAATGGAAAAAAACTACTTATAAAAATAATAATCATTATTATTCACATACTTTTTATTATTGATATCTGTGACTATGTCTTTTATTAAAACGCGTAAGAAGATTGTTTCATCCGCAATCGCCTCTTCTTTATCTGTTGTTGCTGTTCCAGCAATCGCTCAAGATGACGTTTCCCATTTACCTACTATTCACGCTGAAGCGAGTACTGACAGTCTGAAAGTAGATAACTCGGCTAATAAAAAATATGTTGCACCCCTTTTAGACACGCCAAAATCTGTTGCTGTCGTTTCTCAAAAATTGCTACAAGACACCGGTGCAAATTCATTAACTCAAGCATTACAAAATGTGCCTGGAATTACATTTGCAGCAGGCGAAGGTGGTACACCATTTGGTGATACACCTTATATTCGTGGTTATAGCTCCCAGTCTTCAATCTATGTAGATGGTGTCCGCAATGCCACCCTGCAAAACCGCGATATGTTTGCAATTGAACAGGTAGAAGTCACCAAAGGTTCAAGTTCTACTTTATCTGGCGGCGGCGGTGTTGGCGGTAGTATCAACCTCGTTACCAAACAAGCACATCAAGGTGATGTTTATCAAGGCACTGTCGCAGCAGGTACAGACGACTATCGTCAGATACAACTTGATGCCAATAAAGATTTTGGAAATGGTGTTGCTGGCCGTGTCGTGGTCATGGGACATCAAAACGAAAAGCCTGGTCAAAGTAATGGTGCAGAATACAATCGCGTTGGTATTGCACCAAGCATCGCATGGGGCTTGGGTACAGCCACTCGCGGATCATTAAGCTATTACTATTTACAAAGTTATGACGAACCTGATGCAGGTATTCCATTTTTATCGACTGGCGGAAAACCCTATCAAGCCAAACAAGGTATTTACTATGGATGGAAAAATCGCGACTTTGATAAACGCGAGAACCATATTGGCACCTTTAAGTTAGAACATGATTTTAACGACAACTTAACCTTATCTAATGTGGTGAACTATACAAAATCAAAAACAGATTATGTGTACACCAACTCAAATGACTCTAAAACGGGTACAAATGGGCTAAATAATGTTTTAAATGGTTATGTTTATCGTGGTCATGCGCTGAGTCGAATTTCTGACACCGATGCTTATTCAGACCAACTTGCTCTAACTGGAAAATTCAATACAGGCGCCATTAAACACTCGTTTAATACAGGCGTTGAATGGAGTTTACAAGACACTGATATGGGGTCATACACGTTTAGTCAATCTGCAACAGCCGCAGATGCTCAGTGTAATGCTGTGACTTATTGGTGTACCAGTATCACCAGTCCAGATAATCCAGCCATGATTGGTACACGTGATGCAAATCCTGCGGTCACAACCACCCGTAGCCGTACCGTGGGTTTATATGCGCTTGATAGCATCGAATTTACACCACAATGGTTAATGAATCTGGGTTTACGTTGGGATAAGTTCGATACAGAAGCTAAATATAATAAGGCATCTGGAACCACTCCTGCGGGAACAAGTATTGAAAGCGATAGCGATTTCTTTAGTTATCAAGCGGGTCTGATCTTCAAACCAACTGAAAATGGCAGTATCTATGCGAGCTATGCGACTTCTGCCAATCCAGTGGGTGTTGGACAAGGTGATAGTAGTGAATCGGCAGTTGCCATTACCATTAATGACCTGAAACCTGAAAAAGCCCGCACTTATGAAGTCGGTACTAAATGGGATATCTTCAATAAACGTGCCAATGTCACTGCTGCAATCTTCCGTACTGAAAAGCAAAATACTCGTATTCAGGATGCAGCAGGTTTTTACTCAAATGTGGGTGAAAGTAAGGTTGATGGTTTTGAGCTTGGCTTAAACGGTCATATCACCAATAAATGGGAAGTTTCAGCAGGTTATAGTTATTTAGACAGTGAACTCACCGATGGTGGCTTTTCACGTGGAACAGCAGTTCCAGCAGGTGGCCCAATCCCATATGTTGCAAAAAACAGTGCAACATTATGGTCGACTTATAAAGTCTTACCACAGTTGACTGTAGGTGCGGGTGCTCAATATAAAGACAATGTCTATGTTAACTCGAGTACCACTGCCGAAAAATATATGCCTGCTTACACCATTTATAATGCCATGGCGAAATATGAAATTAATCCAAATGTGAATTTACAGTTAAATGTAAATAACATTTCGGATAAACGTTATTTCACCAGTGCGCATGCTGCACACTATGCTTTTGAAGGTGATGGTCGTAATGCAGTATTAGCCATTAATTTTAAATATTAATCCTTAAAACCATAATCTATTTATGGCTTTAATTAAAATTTAGAAAAATAGCCTCCTCATGAGGCTATTTTTCTAATTGCCACTTTCTGATCAAAGGTATTTCATATGATCCATCATATTCCTCAAGTACTGAGCAAACAACAGGTCGCGGAATTTAGAACATTGATGGAATCAGCCACTTGGGTTGGAGGTAAAGTGACTGCGGGAACTTTGTCTGCCTCAGTTAAGCACAATCAGCAATTATCTGAACAAGATCCCTTGACCCAGCATTTAAGCGATCTGGTGATTAAGGCTATCTGGAATCATCCCACATTCCAAACCGCAGCCCTTCCCCATCAAATTATTCCACCTTTGTTTAATCGTTACAATGAACATGAAAGTTTTGGATTTCATGTCGATAATTCGATTCGTCTAATCCGTGGTACAACTGAACAAATCCGCACCGATTTATCCTGCACCTTATTTTTAAGTGAACCAGATGAATATGACGGTGGTGAACTTGTCATTGAAGATACTTATGGCTACCACGAAGTTAAACTTCCCGCAGGCGATGTCGTACTTTATCCTGCAACCAGTTTACATGAGGTCAGTAGTATTACTCGTGGTACACGTTTCGCTTCTTTTTTCTGGGTACAAAGTTTAATTCGCGATGATAACAAACGGCATTTATTATTTACTTTGGATGAGTCCGTTCGCAATTTACGTATGCAACATGGCGACCATTATCCAGAAGTAATGAAGCTCACTAACATTTATCATAATCTGATGCGAATGTGGTCTGAGTTATAAAACCTGCTCCGCAAATCCATAAATAAAAAATATCACCAACATAGAATCATTATTAGGAAAATATTTCCTCATAAATTGCAAATTATGCAAAAAACAGGGAAATATTTTCCATTTATTCAAATTAAAATTTAAGATATGATTTTGCATATGCGGCGTTTTTCACCTACACTCAAATGAGTCGTAAAATCTTTTTACGCAGGTGAAACCACTAAGCTTATTTAATGGTATACGGAAATGAAATACATTTTTGCTTTTTCCAAGTCTACATCTGATTTGAATACACTCCTGATGCTGCGCCAAGCGCGCATACTCTCTTTTTGCCTGTAAAATTGGCCTCAAAATTTTTCGTTATTTTCTTTTAATCGTTTTATTTAAACACCATATATAAAGTAGTGAGTTGCCTGAAAATATAGAGCAAGCGCACTACAACAAGGAGTTATCTCATGATGTTGGCAGATCCAAGCAAAAAATATCGCCGTATGTACCAGCGCGTCGATTTACCTGACCGCCAATGGCCGAATAACGAAATTACCAAAGCGCCGATCTGGATGAGTACCGACTTGCGTGACGGTAATCAAGCCATTTTTGAACCGATGGACATCGATCAAAAATTTAAAATGTTCCAAATGTTGGTCAAAATTGGTTTCAAACACATTGAAATTGGTTTTCCATCGGCGTCTCAAGTAGATTTTGACTTTACCCGCAAATTGATTGAAGAAAATCACATTCCAGATGATGTCTATATTGAAGTGTTGGTACAAGCACGTGATCACTTGATCGAACGGACTTTTGAATCTTTAGTCGGTGCAAAACGCGCGATTGTGCATATCTATAATGCTAATTCACCGACCTTCCGTCAAAAAGTATTGAATGTTGATGCCAATGGCTCTAAAGCTTTAGCGGTTAATGCTGCTAAAAAAATTAAAGAAATTGCAGCGCAATATCCTGAAACTGAATGGGTATTTCAGTACAGCCCAGAATGTTTTTCTGCTACAGAATTAGAAGTCGCTAAAGACGTCTGCGATGCGGTGACTGAAATCTGGGAAGCATCAGCAGACAATAAAGTGATTTTAAACTTGCCTGCAACAGTCGAAGTTTCAACACCAAATGTTTATGCAGACCAAATCGAATGGATGCACCGTAATCTTGCCCGTCGTGATGGAGTGATCATTTCTGTTCACTGTCATAATGACCGTGGCTGTGGGATTGCAGCGTCTGAACTTGCGATTATGGCTGGAGCAGACCGTGTTGAAGGTTGCGTATTTGGTAATGGTGAACGCACAGGTAATGTTGATGTCGCGGCGATTGCTTTAAATATGTACACGCAGGGTGTTGCACCCGAGTTAGATTTCTCCAACATCAATGAAGTGATTGCCATCATTGAAGAATGTACGGGCTTACCGGTGCATCCACGCCATCCTTATGCGGGTGATTTGGTCTTCACGGCATTCTCAGGGTCACATCAGGATGCCATCAAAAAAGGCTTTGAATTCCAGAAAAACGAAGAAATCTGGGATATGCCTTACTTGCCAATCGATCCAAAAGACTTGGGTCGTGACTACGATGCAGTGATTCGTGTCAATAGCCAGTCGGGTAAAGGCGGCATTGCTTACTTGTTAGAATCTCACTACAACGTGGTATTGCCGCGTCGTTTACAGATTGAATTTTCACAAATTGTGCAACAACATACCGACAGCAACGGTACGGAAATTAGTGCAACTGAAATCTGGAATTTGTTCCAAGATACTTACGTAAATGCTAAACAGCAGCACTATACCGCAAAAAACTATCGCCTTTCTGATGTAAATGGCACGCAGGCAATTGAACTCGAAGTGGATATTGATGGTGAAATCCAACAATTACGTGGCGAAGGCAATGGTCCAATTTCGGCTTTCTTAAATGCGCTTCAATTGCCGATTGATGTATTGAACTATGAAGAACGTAGCATTAGCTCTGGTGCCAACGCCAAAGCCTTGACCTTGATTGAAATTCAAGTCAAAGGAACAGGTAAGAGTGCGTTTGGAGCAGGAATCCATGACAACACCGTGACCTCATCCATTGAAGCGATTTTGGCCTCAACCAATCGTTTAATTGAACAAGGTGTCTTGAGCACAGAACAAGTGGCCGCTGCCGCTGTATAAACTACGTAAAACACTCTTTTTGAAAGGATACCTATGGTATCCTTTCTTTATTATTGGTTTAAAGATAGAAGGCGAATCGCTCCCGTGTCTTTTGCATCTGACTCCGTGGGTTTGGTCACTCCACAAAAGTTTCAATTTGAACACCCTCTACATTTAGAATGTGGCCGCAGCTTACCGCGTTTCGAACTGATGGTTGAAACCTATGGTACTTTAAATGCAGATCAATCTAACGCGATTTTGATTTGTCATGCGCTTTCTGGGCATCATCATGCGGCGGGTTATCATCACGAAGATGACAAAAAATCAGGATGGTGGGATGCCTGTATTGGCCCAGGCAAAGCGATTGATACCAATCATTTTTTTGTGGTTGCACTGAATAATATTGGCGGATGTAATGGCTCGACTGGCCCAACTTCGCCCAATCCTGAAAATGAAAACCGTCCTTACGGCCCAGATTTTCCTTTGGTCACCGTGCGTGACTGGGTCAAAACCCAAACTATGCTTTCAGATCGATTGGGCATTGATGTTTGGTATGCGGTGATTGGTGGGTCATTGGGCGGCATGCAGGCCTTACAATGGTCAGTGGACTATCCTGATCGTTTAAAAAATTGTGTGATTATTGCCAGTGCACCTAAACTTTCAGCACAGAATATCGCGTTTAACGAAGTCGCGCGCCAATCCATCCTGTCCGACCCTGATTTTTATCATGGTCGTTATCTGGAAAATGATAGCTATCCAAAACGCGGATTGATTTTGGCGCGGATGGTGGGTCACATCACCTATTTATCTGAAGAAGCGATGAAACAAAAATTTGGTCGTGATTTAAAATCAGGCAAATTTATGTATGGCTTTGATGTCGAATTTCAGGTGGAAAGCTATCTGCGCTATCAGGGTGAACAATTTAGCCGAAATTTTGATGCCAATACCTATTTGATTATGACCAAGGCACTGGACTATTTTGACCCATCACGTGAGTATGAGCAGTCATTGACTAAAGCAATGGCGCAAACCCAATGTCGTTTCCTCGTGATTTCCTTCACTACAGACTGGCGTTTTGCCCCAGAACGTTCTCAGGAAATTGTCGATGCACTTATTAGCAATCATAAACCTGTGACTTATCTGGATATCGATGCTGAACAAGGGCATGATTCATTTTTATTTCCTATTCCACTCTATGTAAAAACGCTACGGGCTTTTTTAGGCGGTGAAGCGCTTTTAAAATCTACCCCACATGTGGAGGCGATCTGATGCGTATCGACCAACAACTTGCGGAAAAGTGGATTAAACCGGGTTCCAGTGTGCTGGATTTAGGCTGTGGCGATGGCGAATTATTGGCTCATATGAGCAAAAAACACCAAATTCATGCTTATGGGCTAGAAATTGATCAAGAAAAGATTGCAATTGCGGTCAGTCGCGGGTTAAATATTATTCAGCAAGACTTGAATCTTGGCTTGAGCCGTTTTGCCGACCAGTCTTTTGACAATGTCGTCATGGCGCAGGCTTTGCAGGCTGTAGATGCACCAGACGTTTTATTACGTGACATGGTGCGAGTGGGCAAACAAGCCATCATTACTTTTCCAAACTTTGCGCACTGGAAGACGCGCTCGTTTTTGGCTTTGAAAGGAATGATGCCTGTTTCAGATGCATTACCTTATATGTGGTATAACACGCCCAATATTCATTTATGTACTTTCCGAGATTTTGAAGCACTGTGTGCAGAAAATCAGATTCGGATTATTAATCGACTTGCCGTCAATGGGAATCAGCAAGGGAGCTTTTTAAGTAAGCATGTCCCTAATTTGTTTGGTGAAGTCGCAATATATCGAGTGAGCGCTCTATGAAAAAAACATTATTCAGCACACTAGTAGTTGGACTTTTAAGTATTCACGCACATGCTGATTACGTTGCCCAACCACAATCTATTGCAGCACAAGCTGCACATTATTCTACAATGGGGATTACCGATCTGATGAAAGCTGCTAAAGCGGGTCAGGCGGGTGCACAATTTTATTTAGGTTCGCATTACCAATACGGTAAAGATGTGGCCAAAGATGATAAACAAGCTTTTACATGGTTTAAAGCCGCAGCAGATCAGGGATTATCCCCTGCTCAGCTCAATGTCGGCCGTATGTATGCAGATGGCGTTGGCGTTGCTAAAAATGAAGCGATGGCGCGTAAATACTTTGAAAAAGCAGCCAGTAATGGTGACAACCGTGCTAGTTATAATCTCGCGATGATGGAAGAGCAAAAGAAAAACTATCAGGGCGCGTATCAATGGTATGAGTTATCAACTCGTGATGGCATGTTGGATAATAAAGTGATTAACATGTCACAAAGCAAAAAAACGGCGTTGGCTGCCAATTTAACCCAAGATCAGATTCGTCAAGCGGTTGATCGTGCGGATAAGTGGATTCAGGCGCAGTAAGTTCTTCAAATTTTAAAGCACCTTCGGGTGCTTTTTGTTTTTTAATTTTCTCTTTTTATTCGGGTTTTGATTATGTCTGCACCACATTGGCTCTCTCAAGGTACTTTAGTTTTAGCCAGTAACAACAAAGGTAAAATTACCGAGTTTGAAAAACTCTTTGCAGAGTTAAAACTTCCCGTGGATGTTATTCCTCAAGGGCAACTGGACATTCCAGATGCGATTGAAGATGGACTGAGCTTCATTGAAAATGCCATTATTAAAGCACGACATGCGTCTAAAATTTCAGGAAAACCTGCCATTGCAGATGATTCTGGCATCTGTGTTCCTGTATTAGACGGCGCACCGGGTATCTATTCAGCACGTTATGCGGGTAATCATGGCAATGATAGCGCCAATAATGAAAAACTTTTAAATGACTTAAAACCATTTCGTCAAAATGGGCAAGTGATTGAAGGAATGTTTGTCTGTGTATTGGCTTTGGTTGAACATGCAGAAGATCCACTTCCACAAATCTTTCAGGGTTTCTGGCATGGCGAAATTTTAGAAGCAGCGCGTGGTGAACATGGCTTCGGTTACGACCCATTATTTTGGTTGCCAGAACTTGGCATCAGCAGTGCGGAAATGAGTAAGGAAGAAAAAAATAAAATCAGCCATCGTGGGCAGGCAATGCAACGTTTTCGTGAGAGTTTGGCTCACGTATAAAGAACCCTCTCAACAAGAAACATACACATAGATTTGAATATAAAATAGAGATGCACGACCGTGACGGCGGCATGGATGCCGCCCGTTTGGCTGTGGTATCAAGGACGTACCATCAGCCAAACAAAGGATTTTTGTTACTTTTCATCCTTGAAAAGTAAAGAATGAGAAAACTACACATCACTTATTTCCTATTAAAATACATTGAAAAACATATACTTACAATAATTTATATTGTAAATATATTTTGATTTAAAACATTGCGAACGACGTTTACACGTAGAATATTTATTCTGGATATTTATAGATTTAAAAATAAAAATGCAGCAACATTCCATAAACTGCAATCACCACACAACTCACAATCGTACCCGACGCAATATACTTCGCTGAAACTCCAGTCCCCTGATAATGCGTTTCAAGCGCCACAATATTTGCCGCAGGCGGTAAACAGAACAATAAAAACATGACACCGATATATTGCTGAACATGTGGAATCGGTAGATAAAAATAAGCAATACTACACAATGCTATACCACAAATGATTTTAAGCGCTAAAATCATGCTACTTCGTTTTAAATCATCTACATTGACTTTGGTTCGTCGTAACCACATGCCCAATACACACATTCCTGCAAAGGTCATTCCGATCTTACTGGCACTATAAACGTGATCAACCCAATAGGTTTCTTGGATATTTTGCAGCTCCATCAACCTAAATAATCCAGCTAAAACCAAAGCCACAAAAGGTGGAGATTGCATCACTTTTTTTACAATGACCGATTTTTCTTGCGGCTCCGAAGACACCGCAGTGACAGCCCAAATATTGCCAAAAATAGACCCGCCAATATATAAAGCCACCATCGCAGAACTGATTTGAGTACCAAATAAAGCAATCGCGAATGGAAAACCCAGCCACGCCATATTGACATAGCTAAAGCATAATGCGCCTAAACGATCTTTAAAGCATTGCATAAACAACGCATATAACAAAACTGCGGAGACGAAACTAAAGAGCATCAGACTTAAACTACCCGTCTGATAAAACACCATATTGTAAATAATCACAATCGGAATAAAGACACGGGCCAATAAAGTCGCAAATGCAGGTTTGAGACCAACAGCGAATCGCGTTTGAGCCAGTATCCATCCAACAACAAAGGCGATCAGTGGGAGAATAAGATTCACAACATGCTCTAAAATAAGGTTTCAATCATCACGTGGAATACTAGCATTTTTCTAAAGCTAAAATTGAATTGTCTTAAAAATGAAATATTTCTGTCACTGCACTGTCACTACAGACTGTTGAAATATCCACAAACTTTTGGAGGATACAAAAATGGCAGGCTTATCGATTTGGCATGTAGTGATTTTCTTGATTGTCGTGGTGCTTTTATTTGGTACCTCAAAACTTAAAAATTTGGGTAAAGATGTGGGTGGTGCAGTCAAAGACTTTAAAAAGTCAATTCGTGAAGACGAAGAAAAGTCTGCGCTTAATCAACCTAAAACGATCGATGCAGATGTGAAAATTTCTGAACCTGTATCATCTGTAAAAGGCTAAGGAACGTCCCTCATGTTGAATATTGGAATGACCGAAATTCTGTGTTTTGCAGTCATCGCCATACTGGTTTTGGGCCCTGACAAGCTGCCTGAAGCGGCACGTTTTGCAGGACGCTGGTATGCCAGAATTAAACGTCATATCAGCAATATTCAAAATGAAATTGACCGTGAACTCAAAATTTCTGAATTCCGTAAAGAAATGCAGGATGAGTTAAATCGAATTGAAGCACTCGAACGCAAAGTACAATCTCAACTGGAAGAAATAGAAAAGAGAAAACTTTCCGAATTAGAACAAACGCCTCAAAATCATCAGGAACAACAAAAAATTGTTCGAGTGTATTCATTTATTTCAACCGCAAGCTATATTCCCTTTAAAAACTGGCAGCAAAAAGAAAAGACTGTTGATGGTCTACCCACCACATTGCAACCGACCGCCACTATTGAACTGAAGATTGCCGTATGAACCAGCTACCCTCAAATACGCTCAATACAGCAGCCGAAACACTTGAACAAATGCCATTGACCAATCATTTGGTGGTATTACGCAAACATTTATTTAGAATCGTGGGAGTAACGCTGTTTTTATTTTTTTGCTTACTTCCGTTTCGTAATTATACCTATCAATGGCTATCTGAACCTTTGCGCATGCAGTTGCCTGCATCATCCTCTATGATTGCAACGGATGTTACTGCCACATTTATGGCTCCATTTAAGTTGAATTTATTTGTGGCGATAGTTCTCGCCATGCCGTTTATTTTGTATCAACTCTGGTTATTCATTAAACCTGCACTGTACGCCAGAGAGCGATATTTGGCATTGCCTTTACTTGTAGGCAGCATCGTTTTGTTTTTTGCAGGCATTGCCTTTGCTTATTTCATCACCCTGCCTGCTATTTTACATTTTTTCATTAGCGTTTCACCTGAAACAGTCGCACCAATGACCGATATCAATAGTTATCTTGAGTTCTGTCTTAAATTATTTCTGGTATTTGGTTTTACTTTTGAAATTCCTATTGTGACTTTACTCCTCATTTTGATTGGCGTGGTGAGTACTCAAAGCCTCGCTGAAAAACGACGTTTTATAATTGTCGGCTGTTTCTTCATTTCCATGTTTATTACTCCACCAGATGCTATTTCGATGGTGATGCTCGCTGTCCCGATGTGGCTATTATTTGAGATGGGATTGTTTTTTGGAAAACTACTAGAAAAACCAGCACATTAAAACTTTAAAATTAAAAACAATAACATCTTTAAAAGCTTGAATATTCAATATATTCAGGCTTTATTTTTATAAAATTAATTATTTGATTTTACAAAATATATTGTCTTTAAATTGACTTAAAACCGTAAAAAAAATGTCATCTAAGTTGCCTAGAATCAATGCCACAAATATACCCACAAACGTTATGGATTTATTATGACATCGGCAAGCAATCATCCTACCCGTCGTGATTTACTAAAATGGTTCAGCGGAATTCCTTTTTTACCATTGGGGGCAATGGCAACTGCGGCAACATTAGCTGGCTGCAATGACAGTGATAATGACAGCTCTACAACACCAGTTAAACCTGCTAATTTTAAAAATGCAACGTTTACCCCAATGACAGCACCAACATTGGCTGATCCAGCAGCAATGGCAACCACGTCTGTCGGTTCAAAATTGAGTATCTCTTGGGATGATGGCTCAAAAACAGACTATCAACTTGGATACAGTTCATTCTTTAAAACAGGTGAAAGCGTTCCTGCGTTAAATGGCGGTACGATCGTTGCTGGTGGTTATTTTGATGTCAATGGTAACCCAATCAAAGATACGTCTGTTGCAGGTTCAGAGCGCCAATTTTTCTCTGACTGTCCAGATGGTTCATCTTTGATCCAAATTGAAGGGGCTTCTGTTGCAGGTGTAACCAATCCTGTGTTCCATGTGGTTCAATTTGAATACACGACTAAAAATTTGGCAGGAACCAGCATGTATGGTCAACTGCCATCGCCTATCGCTATTTTGACGCTTGATCAAGATCAAAAAACAGGCCATTTAACGCTTAAAAAATATTTTAACGTGGATATGTCCAAAGTTCATGGCTTGTGGATTACCTGTGGTGCGAGTCTTTCTCCGTGGAATACCCACCTTTCTAGCGAAGAATATGAACCAGATGCATTTAAACAAGGGATTGGTGGCCCAAGTGCGGATGGTATTGGGACATACTATTTTGGCGATGCCTCAAAAGCAAATCCTTATAACTATGGGCATTTACCAGAAATTGTGGTGAATAAAGACGGTTCAGGTACAGCAAAAAAACATTTCTGTTTAGGCCGTATTTCACATGAATTGATTCAGGTGATGCCAGATAATCGTACTGCGATTATGGGCGATGACTATACCAATGGCGGTTTCTTTATGTTCGTGGCAGATAAAGAAAAAGATTTATCTGCGGGAACACTCTATGTTGCCAAATATCTGGATGTATTAACCGAATCGACAACAGCGCGTATTCAATGGATTAAACTAGGATCAACCAACAGTAAAACCATTGAAGATTTGGTCAACGTTCGTGGTATTAAACCTGAAAACATTATGGAAAGTTTAACCACTGATCCAAATGATGCAAGTTATACCCCGATTGTTCTTGCCAAGAAAAAACTTTGGGTCAAACTCAAAGCTGCCAACAACGGCTTTACGGATGCAGAAATTCAACTTGCTGCCGCTTTCCTTGAAACACATCGTTATGCTGCACTCAAAGGCGCAAGTATGGCCTTTACTAAAATGGAAGGCACCACAGTCAACATCAAAGACAAAGTTGGCTATTCCGCACTGGCCAACATTCAAGACTCTATGGTGAAAGGAGCTTCTGGATGGGTTGAAAGCAATAACGTATCCTTTAGCAAAACCATCAAAGCGGGCGGTGTATTGGCGCATGATCTCGCATCTGGTCAAGTGGATAGTACTGGCGCAGTCATCAATAGTAGCTGGGCAGCAAAACAAAGCCATATGCTAATTATGGGTGTTGATACCAGCATGGATAATCTAGGCAATACAGCCGATCCAAACAAAATCGCAAGCCCAGATAACCTCAAATATTCAGAAACATTGCGTACGTTATTTATTGGTGAAGACAGTGGTAATCACCTCAATAACTTCTTATGGGCATATAATGTCGATACTACTCAGTTGATTCGATTACTTTCAGCACCTGCTGGCGCAGAATCAACAGGTTTACATGCAGTTGATAACGTCAATGGCTGGACATATATCATGAGTAACTTCCAGCATGCGGGCGATGAATGGGATCGTTTCTATAAAGTAGATAGCAAAACGGGTGTACGTACTGGTTTAAGTGAAAATGACCAAAAAGTGCTGACTGATGCCATCAATAAAAACTATAACAATGGCTTTGCTGCATCAGTGGGTTACATTACCGCAGATCCAATCGCACCTTCTGTTGTTAAAAAATAATTTCAGTGATTTCAAACAAAGCTGACTTCGGTCAGCTTTGTTTGTTTAAGGGAATATTCAAATCTATGATTTGATCTTTGAAATCACCCCATTGTGTTTTTTCTAGCCAATTCCATTGTTGATTTCTCATGTTTAAAAAATTAGAACAACGTGTGCCGTATACAGGGCTTTGAATAAATGTAGATGATAAAAGTTGTTCCATTTCAGCGCTTATCCCAGTTGCGGGTAAAAGCTCTGAAATCACCTTTCGTTCATCCTCTAAAATATCCCACGCTGCATTTTCAATATCATCTTGATTCGCATTGTCTTGCAACATCGGTAAAAACTCTTGCGTAAACCGTTTACGCAGATGCGCTGTTTTTTCCCAATGCTCTGACATTAAACCATTAGAAACTACATACACACCTTTGGCTAATACTTGTGGGGCTTCCCCACGATTACTCATATAAACCGCCTGAGTTTGATCTCCCATAAATAAATTAAAACCTGCATATTGTTGCTGTTTTTGCTCAAGCTGTTGGGCAAAACGAATCGGCGTTAAATCTGACAATAAGAAATCTTCAACCAATGCACCTCTCGATGTGTCATACGTTTTTTTATCCTGACCATCACGAAAATTTGTGACAATCGCCCAACGCCCTGAAGCAGTCACGCCCATCCACGTGCCACCTGACTGTAAGTCCTGACCCGCTACAATCGGAAGATTTGACCATTGGTAAAGCTGTGTGGTGGGGCGTGCATAAAACTCATCCCGATTTGATAATAAGCAGATCGGTGTCTGTTCTAAAACTTGCCAAGCCAATGCGACAATACACATGATTTTTTTCTCGTCATCTTTTACACATTGAATGTACAACATTTTTCTTTTATTCCGTTAGAATCTCACGAAGATAAAAAATCAAGGAATAGGAATGCTGACCTACCCGAATATTGACCCTGTTGCACTGTCGCTCGGGCCATTAAAAGTCCATTGGTATGGGCTGATGTATCTCTTGGCTTTTTTATGCGCTTGGGGACTTGCTTCTTATCGTGCTAAACAACGTGATGGTTGGACAGCCGACATGGTTTCCGACCTTGTGTTCTACGGAGCGCTTGGTGTGGTACTGGGTGGGCGTATTGGCTATGTCCTGTTTTATGAGTTTGACAAGTTCCTGGCGAACCCAATCTGGCTATTTCAGGTCTGGACGGGCGGCATGAGTTTTCACGGGGGGTTTATCGGAGTCATGCTGGCCATGATTCTCTGGTGCCGCAAATACCAAAAAACATGGTTTGAAACACTGGACTTTATTGCGCCCTGTGTTCCGACAGGCTTGATGTTCGGTCGTATTGGTAATTTTATCGGTGGAGAATTATATGGTCGTGCCGTTCAGGATCCGAATTATCCATTTGGCATGATTTTCCCAACAGATCCCTTGCATCTGGTTCGTCATCCATCGCAAATTTATCAAGCCATCTGTGAAGGTCTGATTCTATTTTTAGTGCTGTGGTGGTTTAGCAGTAAACCGCGTCCACGCATGGCTGTTTCTGCGTTATTCCTGATTGGCTATGGCATCGCTCGTTTTAGCATGGAGTTCTTCCGTGAGCCCGATGCTGATCAAGGCTTCATTTTATTGGGGTGGATGACCAAAGGTCAGATTTTAACTGTCCCGATGATTTTGATTGGCCTCTGGATGCTTTGGTACGCTTATCAACGTAAAATTTATGATTGGGGCCCTTTAAAAAATCGTTCAAGCTGATTTTTAAAGACATCTTTATTTTCGGTTTGGTTGCTCATCAAACCGAAAATTCAAAAAATTTTCATCAAGACAGCGAAACGATACAAAATTATTTAAACAATTTTAAATCTAAGCCGATCACTCTTACTTATAAAATAATTTTAATTTTCAAATATATAGAATAAAAATATCATCAATCCCACCAATCAAAACCCTCTCTTTTTATTGATTCGACCTTCCAGCGATAGATTTGTATGTTACATTTTCAGGGTTTCCATTCTGATCCAATCAATATGCTTGAATTCTGGTTTAGTTCTGATATTTCGCGTTCGAAAAAATTTTTGATTTTGATCATTACGCTACTGATTGCACTTGGCTTATATCGTTATCATCCATTGCCTTTAGACGTGATTTTAATGTTTGCTGGCACAGGCATCATTTTTTTAATCTGTCGCTATTTAAAACAACATTTTGCTCAAAACAATCCAACTGGCTTGCTTTATCGTTTATTGACATGGATTCCAATCGCCCTGTTATTGACTCTGCTTTTTATGAAAACCATGAATAATTTGACGTGGTGGGGTATTCAGGGCATTGCTTTTATGGCACTTGCAGTCTTTGTCTTTTCTCCTCAGTTTTTACTTAAAGCGCCACCGATCCATTCATCGAAAGATCATTAACATGCTAGATTTTTGGTATTCTGATCGTTGTACCCGTGGTATCAAACTGGGGATTTGCATTGCCACATGTGTCATCATTTACCTCAGTTCAAACATTTAGAAATTACCAACTCTTTTTGTTGTCATGAGTCTGTTACTTGGAATGATCCATCATTTTTTACAGCAAAAAATAAGATGTCTTCCATCCGATAACCCCTATGCAGAAGGGTTTTCAATCATTGGTTTTGTACTTCCCATTATTGTGCTTATTACCCTCTTTTCTTTTTTGCCTCAGTCACATCAATGGATCTTAGCCATACAGGTCATCGGCTTAAGTGCTTTAAGTTTATTTATTGTTTCGATTTATCAAAATCGCGCACCACGTTAAAACGTGATGAGATCTGCTGTGCTGTTCATTCTGCGTAAAAGCAGTTAAGATTTAGCATCGATTTTTTAATATTTGATCGGTCAATGAACCGACCAATATCCATCCAGATTAGAGAGCATCATGCGCGCGTATTTAGATCTTTTACAACATATCCTCGACAATGGCGGTGACAAAGGTGACCGTACAGGAACAGGAACACGTTCAGTATTTGGTCATCAAATGCGTTTTGATTTATCTAAAGGTTTCCCTTTACTCACCACCAAGAAAGTCCATTTCCGTTCCATTGTGATTGAACTCTTATGGTTTTTAAAAGGCGATACCAACGTCCAATATCTCAAAGACAATAAAGTCAGCATTTGGGATGAGTGGTCGACCGCTGAACAAACGGCTCGTTTCGGTCGCCCTGAAGGTGAGCTTGGTCCAGTGTATGGTCATCAATGGCGTAACTTTGGCGCAACTAAAAAAGCAGATGGTAGTTACAACTCTGATGGCTTTGATCAAATCAAATGGCTCATCAATGAAATTAAAACCAATCCAAATTCTCGTCGTCTGATTGTATCTGGTTGGAACCCCAATGAAGCGGGACAGGTTGCATTACCACCCTGCCATACTTTGTTCCAGTTTTTTGTTCAAGATGGCAAACTTTCCTGTCAGCTTTACCAGCGCAGCGCCGATGTATTTTTAGGTGTGCCATTTAACATTGCCAGTTATGCTTTGCTCACCCATATGATTGCGCAAGTCTGTGGATTAGGCGTTGGTGATTTTGTCTGGACAGGCGGTGATACTCATCTCTATGCCAATCATTTTGAACAAGCACAGTTGCAACTTACTCGTGAACCACTGGCGTTATGTCAATTAAAATTAAATCCAGACATTCATGATCTTTTTAATTTTAAATTTGAAGATATTGAGATTGTAGATTATCAATCGCATCCTGCAATTAAAGCCCCTGTCGCAGTATAAGGTTAAGGAATTTCACAATGGCTTTTCAAGACCTTGAAGTGGTCCATGTGGTCGCTATGGATCAGCAACAATGCATTGGTAAAGGCAATGCTCTGCCGTGGCATATTTCCGCTGACTTGAAGCATTTTAAGGAAATTACACAAGGCGGTATCGTGATCATGGGTCGTAAAACCCTTGAATCGATGGGCCGTACCTTGCCCAATCGTGTCAATTGGGTAATTACCCGTGATCCTAGTTGGCACTTTGATGGAACCAAAGTAGCTCATAGCATCGAAGCGGCTTTAATCGGTGCAGCACAAGATGCAAAACAATCCAATCAAACCGCGCTATTTATTATAGGTGGCGGTGAGATTTTTAGTCAGACTCTTGAGATTGCTGATCGTCTGGAACTTACTCATGTTGAACTCGATGTACAGGGAGATGCGCATTACCCTGCCATTCCAGTCAGTTTTAACAAGATAGCCAGTGAACAACACACTGATGACAAAACTGGTATTGCTTTTGAATTCGCAACTTATCATAAATAGTACATAACAATAGAATTAGCGCAAACTTATGCAGCACATTGGAAAAAAAGAATTTTTAACCGCTCTAGGCAAAGGACTGATTCTGGCAGCCTTTGGATTATTTATTATTTTTTCCAGTATATGGGTATGCATGGCCATCTGGATTCAGCAACCCTTGGGCTGGCTTTTCAGTCGTGTGCTGATTGGCGTCTGGATCGTTTTTGCCTTAAGTATTTTAGGGATTTATGTCACTCAACATTTGATTAGCCGACGGGTCGATTTGGCAATTTATTTGGTGGCTTTTATTGCGGTACTGATCTGGTACTTTTCAATCCCAGCCTTACAAAATCGTGACTGGAATCCTGAAGTCGCTAAAATTTTATCCTATGAACGTACAGGGAATTTGGTCACCTTGCACAATATTCGTAACTTTGACTGGAAACCTGATGGAAGTTATACCGAACGCTGGGAAACCCGACATCTAAATCTGGATAAAATTAATGGGGTTAATATTGTAACTTCTTACTGGATGGGTCCACAAATTGCCCATACCTTAGTCAGTTTTAATTTTAGTGATCAAGCCCCTCTGGTCTTTTCTATTGAAATTCGTAAGGAAAAGAACGAGAACTTTTCAGCAGTCGGCGGTTTTTTTAGACAGTTTGAACTGAGTCTGGTTGCAGCGGATGAAAAAGATATTATTTATACACGTAGTAATGTGCGTAAAGAGCAAGTCTATTTATTTCCAATCAAGATGACCAACAAACAGGCTAAAGCGCTGTTTAATGAATATTTAAAAACAGTCGATGAACTTCAAAAAGAAGCACGCTGGTATAATACGCTGACCAGTAATTGCACTACACTGGTGTTTGATATGGTGCAAGCCATCAATCCAAATGAATTGCCGAAAGATTATCGTCTGATCGTGTCTGGTTATTTACCCAATTATCTTTATGATTTGAACGTGCTCAGTCATCACTATACGGTACCTGAGTGGTATCAAATGGCATATATCAATGCACGTGCAGCCGAGTACGAAACATTTAAATATAAAAGCAGTGCCAACTTTTCCGCAGCCATCCGTGAAGGCTTGCCTCAGCCCAACCAACAGCCTCACTAAATTGTGAAGATAATGTGAGAGCACACTAAAAATTCACTACACACTTTCACGTTTTTTCACTGCGTTTTGAGTGTTTTTTTGCTCTTATATCTAGCAATTGCGTCCGTATATTAAGGGTTATTTTCATGCTCAAGCATTGGATAATTTCAACAGGTCTTATTTCTTGCCTGACCATCACAGGTTGTGCCGCTACCACTTCAGCGCCCACTGCATCTGTAGCCAAAGCAACACCCAGCGCCTCATCTCAATCTCAACAACCTACGCTGTTATATCAGCAACACTGGGCCGCTACCGAAATTAATGGTTTTCAGGTGGAATCTTCTGAAAAAACACCCCAAATCCAGTTTGATTCAAGCTCTAAACGTTTTAGTGGTTCAGATGGCTGCAACCAGATTATGGGCAGTTTTAACACAGCAGATGACCATTTAAGCTTTGGTGAAATCGCAAGTACCAAAATGATGTGTCCAGATGCAAATAGTCTTACCGCCACTCAATATCAACAAGCATTGGCAAAAGTTACGAGTTATCGTGCCAGTTCACAACTACTGGTCTTATTTGATCAAAATGGACAAACTCTTATTGCCTTTAAAAAGGCAGATACATAAACGCATGATTCAGACCAATACATTTAATTTTATGAATAAATTGTGCTAACACTATAGTATTAAGTGATGAGCAATAAAGAAAGGGATCAGGATATGCAGCAAGCTTTATTTGGTGGAGGATGCTTTTGGTGTACCGAAGCGGTATTTTTGCAAATTCAGGGTGTCATTAAAGTCGTTAGCGGTTATGCAGGTGGAGACATTCCCAACCCTAGCTACGAAGCTGTGTGTACGGGGCAAACCCAGCATGCAGAAGTGATTTTAATTGACTTCGATGAACAACAGATTAGCTATACACAATTGCTTCATGTGTTTTTTGCCACACATGATCCAACTACACTGAATCGTCAAGGGAATGATGTCGGCACTCAATATCGCTCTGTTATTTATTATTTTGATGAAACCCAGAAACAGCAAGCTGAGCAACTTATTGTAGAGTTAAAGCAGGAAGGTATCGATATCGTCACCGAACTCAGTCCTGTGCCAACTTTCTATCCAGCAGAAGATTATCATCAAAACTTTTATGCCAAAAATCCGTCACAGGGCTATTGTAACTTTGCAATCCCGCCTAAGCTGTCAAAGCTTAGAGGAAAGTTTCAAGATTTACTAAAAACTGAGTGAATGAAATTTTGAGATAAAAAAAGCAACTCATCTGAGTTGCTTTTTTATAGCAAGACTGAAAATCAGTTTTCGCTCACAAAGGCAATATCACTGAGTCCGGCTTCACTCGCACGTGACATGACTTGCGCCACCGTATCATAACGTGATTCTTTATCTGCACGTAATTGAACAGTTGGCTTTTGAGCGGATTGACCTGCTTCATTAAAACGTTTTTGTAGTTCATCCAGCGTAATGCTTTCTTGTCCCCACGCGATATCACCATTAGCATTAATGCTAATGGTAATCGGTTTATCGGGAGGTGGCTGAATTTCAGCCGTTGTTTTTGGTAGTGTTAATGGCACTGATGGGTTGGCGACCGTCGCGGTGACAAGGAAAATGATCATCAATACCAACATAATGTCAATTAACGGAATGAGGTTCATCTCATTCATGCCACTGTCGTGGTCTTCACCCAATTGAAAAGCCATTAAGCCTGACCTCCAACATAGCTTTGTGAAGTTGCTTTCACGTCTGCTTTTGCTTCTGTAGAGTCTTGTAATAACATGGTGTCGATCAACAAGCTATGTGCCTGATCCTGTAAATCATGCGCTAAACCGCGATTAAAACGTACACAAATGTTGTAAGCCAGTACCGCTGGAATCGCAACAGCCAAACCTAAACCAGTCATAATCAATGCTTCACCGACTGGGGTTGCAACCTGAGCCAAACCTGCCTGACCACTTTTACCGACGGCAACCAAAGCATGGAAAATACCCCATACTGTACCAAACAAGCCAACGAAAGGTGCAATCGAAGCAATAGTACCCAAAACTGCCACACCTTTTTCTGCATTAGATTTTTCAGCAGAAATTTGACGTAGTAACGCTTGTTCCGCTACCGCCTTACGCTGATCAAATGGCAAATGTATAAATTTTGCTTTTAAGCTAGATAATGCTTTAGACAGTTGAGCATAAGCTTGTTGTTTTAATTGGCGGGTTCCCATCAAACGCAAGATGAAAATCGTCCAGGTTGCAATCGACATTGCCAAAAGCACAAAATACAGTGTTTTGCTGACTGCATCTGCATGTTGCCAATAAACTGAAAAGTTCATACTCGAACTCCTGAAAATGTTAGCCGTTAGGATTCAATGTTAATTCAAATGGTTGTTCAGCCCGAATTGGGTAAGCCACACCATTTTCTTTATACGGTTTGAATTTTGCACTGCGCACTGCGCGTAAAATCTTGTCATCGAGTGACGCAACACCACTACTACGCGTCACACGCGCATTGGTGATTTTGCCACTTTCATCTGCTTCAATCATGACCACTACAGTGCGGGTTTCACCTTGTAGATCACGATTAGTATATGAAGGACGTGGAGAACGACTCCACTGTACACCTGAACCCCCAATCGATACGCTTTTTGGCGATGGATCGCGCTGCGGTTCTGCCGCAGGCTGAGGAGCAGGTTTTGCCTTTTCAACCACTTTTTCAGTCACTGTCGTGGTGGTCGTTAATGGTTTCATGTCAACCTTAGGTTCAGCTTTAACGACTTCTTTAGGGGTTTCCGCTTTTTTTACCTGCTGCACTTTTTCCACTTTTTTTGGTGGTGGTGCAACTTTTTCTACCACCTTGACCTCTTTCACCTCTTTTTTCGGTTTTGGCTGTTCTTTCTTCGGTTCAGCCTTTGGCTTAGGAGGTAATGGAGGTGGCGCCTGAATTTTAACAAACCGAACGTTTAACGGTTGTTTCTCAATCGGTTTGAGCTCAGGAGTTTTAAGATGACTCACCGCCCATAACACTCCCGCATGTCCAATCACGACCGCAACCAGTGCAGCGATGACCTTTTTTTTCATCGGATGAGGAGAATTCGGAGGAGTAGAATTCAAAGTTATTGCAGGAGATTGACTCATGTGAATCTAATTACCTTGTTGAAAACCAAATGTCCGTAACAATATGTTGGAACGATTTAGCTCATCGGTTCAAACAATTAAAGTAACGCAATAATAAATGAGAAGTGTTTTCATTTGCAACCGTTATTTTATAGAACTGTAACTTCCACAATAAAATTATTTATATTTCATATAGATAAATTATAAATTTAAGTATAGAAAATTTCTTCATAAATTTAAATCGTGATCGGAAATAATTATTATGATATATCATAACACTTACTGTAAATAAAAAAGCATGCGCTTTGGCATGCTTAAATCTACAACTTAATTATTGAAACACTACCGTCTTATTTCCATCGACAATAATACGGTCTTCCAGATGCCATTTAACTGCTCTTGCCAAGACATTACGTTCCACATCCTGTCCAAGTTCGCGCAACTGTTCTACAGTAAAATCATGGCTCACGCGTTCTACGTCTTGTTCAATGATCGGGCCTTGATCCAAATCAGCCGTCACATAATGCGCCGTTGCACCGATCAATTTAACGCCTTTTTCATAGGCTTGTTTATATGGATTTGCACCCACAAATGCTGGCAGGAATGAATGATGGATATTAATCACTTTCATTTCCCAATGTCTTACAAACTCTTCATCCAGAATTTGCATATAACGCGCTAACACTAATAAATCATTACCTTGCATGAGTTCATCAATTTGCGCATACGCTTCGCGTTTATTTTCTTTATTCACGGGCACAACTTCAAATGGAATACCAAAGTTTTCCACCGCTTCACGTAAATCTTCGTGATTTGACACCACTTTAGTAATTTCACAAGCCAGACCACCGCGGGCATGTCGCCATAAGAGCTCAAGTAGGGCATGATCCACTTTAGAAACTAAAATCCCGACTTTTTTCAGTTCATTGACAAAGGCCAAACGCCATTGCATGTTGTAGCGCTCAGCAACGTTTGCCGCAAAAGTCTGAATCAATGTATCTTTACGGCTTTGTAAATGCTCTAGCTCAAATTCCACACGCATAAAATAACGTCCGCCCTGAGCTTCTGTGGCGTATTGATCAAGTGCGGTAATATTTGCTCCCTGATGATACAAAAAGCTCGATACAGCTTGCACGATGCCCGGTTTGTCTTCACAGGTGATAAGTAAACGTGCTGTATTGGCGGTGGTCGTGTTCATTTGATTAATATCACTTATAAGTCAATTTTAAAAAATAAGCCGAGTATTCTAGCGCTTTTTTGCAAGAGACTGAAACAGTTTCAATTGACATGATTGAACCTGCCGCTTGCAACGCCCTAAATTACTGGGTTTTTGCAGATAAACTTGCAAACAGCTCTGAACTACCAAAACTTTCAAGTAAGCTTTCATAGGTTTGACGGCTTTCCCCCATCAAATATGGTCCTTCTAAAAACACCATCTGACGCAAGGCTTGCCAAATCCATTTTTCTTCTAGGTGACTACTGTCACTGATATGCCCTGACATATAAAGGAAATTGGTCCAGTTGGTTAACACGATCCACAGATTAATGACCAATGCTTCAATTTCTGAATGGGTCATTTTCATCAGACCCGCATCCACAAATGCCTGATAGATTTTTTGTCCCTGCTGCATCACCTTGCCTGCAAATCGCGGATAAATCTTTTTGAAGTCATCATTACTTTCAACTAAATGATAAACATCGCGATGCAAAAAACGATAAGCCCAAAGCTGATTACTCAAGACCTGAAAATAACGGATTTTATCATTGGCATTGACCAGACGGTCATCTGGCAATGCCAGCATCTTTAATGTTTCATGCTGGTACTGTTCTGCCAGTTCTTTAATGATTTCCTGTTTATTGCGGAAGTGATAATACAGATTGCCAGGACTGATCCCAAGCTCGGCAGCAATATGATTGGTGGTCACTGAGCGTTCACCGCGCTCATTGAATAATTGCAAACTGATTTGCAAAATACGATCTTTGGTTTTGACTGTTTTACTGAGAGACATTATTTAATAACCGTACCTAAATTCAAAAAGTTAAAACGCGGACACATAAACCAGCTTGACTATTTAGAGTATTTACTCTAAAAATTACTATATATATCGCAAATTTTAGTTATGGAAGCGTGTCATGAACAGTCAAACAAAAACAATGTCGATGACTCCTCATTCATTTAATGTCCAACATCTCAAAGAGATTCTGGAACATCAAAAGCTAGCATACCAGCGTTATCCTGTTCCAACAGCAAAAGATCGTATTGATAGATTAGCCCGACTCAAACAGGTTTTAGTCAAATATCAGGATCAGATGGTTGAAGCCATCAATGCCGATTATGGTAATCGTTCTGTAGGTGAAACCAAAATTGGCGAGTTACTCACTTGTATTGAACAGGTAGGCTATTATAGCAAGCATTTGACCGAATGGATGAAGCCATCCAAACGTCATGTCAGTCTGATTCACCAACCCGCCAAAGCTTGGGTTCAATATCAACCGCTCGGTGTTGTCGGTATTATTGCACCTTGGAACTACCCTTTACTCCTTTCTATCGGGCCACTCATCTGTGCACTGGCAGCGGGTAATCATGCCATGATCAAAATTTCAAGTGCCTCGGCGCACTTTGGACATGTCTTGGAAAACGCGCTTTCTGAAGCCTTTCCGCAAGAGCTTGTAACAGTGATTAATGGGGGGGGTGCAATTTCTGATGCTTTTAGCCATTTGCCTTTCGACAAAATTATTTTCACTGGCTCAACCAGTGTGGGTAAAACTGTGATGGCGGCGGCGGCTGAAAATCTAGTTCCAGTGATCTTAGAGCTCGGTGGAAAATCTCCTGCCATTATCCATCCATCCATGGACATGAAAGATGCAGCACAACGTTTAGCGGTTGGAAAACTCTGGAATGCAGGTCAAACCTGTGTTGCACCAGACTATTTATTTTTACCCAAAGGCCGTGCAGCCGAGTTTATTGAAAACTTTAAAACCATTGTGAAAGGGATGTACCCTTATTATCATGATAATCAAGACTATACGTCGATTATCAATGATAAACAGTATAATCGTTTACAAAACTATCTGGAAGATGCCCGCACTCAAGGTGCACGAATCATTGAAATTAATCCAGAACAAGAACAGCTAGAAGATGTTCGTAAAATTGCACCTACCTTATTAACAGGTGTAACCACAGAAATGGAGATCATGAAAAATGAGATCTTTGGTCCAATTTTACCGATCTTTGAATATGATCATATCGAGGATGTGATTGAGTTTATTAATCTCCGTCCTCGCCCACTTGCGCTATACTATTTCGACTTTGATCAATCACGTGCCGATTATGTCGCCGAACGTACACATTCGGGACATTTTGGTCAAAATACCGTGTTAACTCACGTTGCACAGGACGACCTTCCTTTTGGTGGTGTCGGTGCATCTGGAATGGGTAAATATCACGGTCCAGAAGGTTTTTTCAATCTGTCTCATGGACGGTCAATGATGTCGAATCCTAAGCTCTATAGCTTAAAATATATTCTGCCACCATTTAATAAGCCGATTCACAGATTACTTTACAAAACGCTTCTACGTTAGGATGATCAAGGCATGATCTATCACACCAGATCATGCTGCGTTTTTACCAAATTCGCTTGTCTTTTAATCGTATTTTTGGTATAAAACGCCCCTTGAATAAATTCAATCTGTTTATTTGTATGACTGGCCACAGATTTGCTGTTGGCTAAATCAATGGAGTTCCACCATGTCTAAGGTTTGCCAAGTTACCGGCAAGCGTCCAGTCGTTGGTAACAACGTCTCACACGCCAACAACAAAACCAAGCGCCGGTTCGAGCCGAACCTGCACCACCACCGTTTCTGGTTAGAAAGCGAAAAACGTTTTGTACGTCTTCGTTTAACCACTAAAGGTATGCGTATTATCGACAAATTGGGCATTGAAAAGGTTGTTGCTGATCTTCGTGCTCAAGGCCAAAAGATCTAAGGAGTCCTTGCAATGCGTGACAAGATTCGCCTAGTTTCTTCAGCTGGTACAGGTTATTTCTACACTACCACTAAGAACAAACGTACTATGCCGGAAAAAATGGAAATCAAAAAATTTGATCCGAAAATCCGTCAACACGTCATCTTCAAAGAAGCTAAAATCAAATAATTTTAGATTCTTTAAAAAACGACTTCAAATGAAGTCGTTTTTTTTTGCATTCTTTTTATGCAGCTTGTTAAACTTTTCATCATTTTAAGATTGGCATTAATTATGCTTATTTACTTTACTTCAAGATTAAGGAGTACCGAGTGCCACATGACGTAGATCTAATTATATTACTCGCTGTCGGATTTGGTATTGCCCTGATTTTTGGTTATATCGCCGCACGTCTACGCCTTCCTCCATTGATTGGTTATCTCATCGCGGGCATTATCATCAGTCCCAATACACCTGGTATCGTGGCAGATATGGCGCTCGCCAATCAGCTTGCTGAACTTGGTGTAATGTTCCTCATGTTTGGTGTGGGAATGCATTTCTCCCTGAGTGACTTACTTCAGGTACGTCGTATTGCCCTACCAGGTGCGATTTTGCAGATCGCTGTAGCGACTTTGCTTGGTGTGGGGGTTTCCATGTGGTGGGACTGGAGTTTTGGCTCAGCCCTCGTGTTTGGTTTGAGTCTTTCTTGTGCAAGTACCGTGGTATTACTCAAGGCTTTAGGCGATCGCGGTTTATTAGACTCAGTCAATGGCAAAATTGCCGTCGGCTGGCTGCTGGTCGAAGACTTGGTGATGGTGCTCGTGTTGGTGTTATTACCTGCCACAGCCGTCTTACTGGGTGGCAAGCCATTGGCACATGCCGCAACGGATCAGAGTATATGGATCACATTAGGCATTACCTTACTTAAAGTGGCTGGCTTTATTGCCTTTATGCTGATTATTGGTAAACGTCTCGTACCGATGATTATGCAATTCGTGGCGCGCTTAGGTTCACGTGAGTTATTCACGCTTACCGTTGTTGCCGCAGCAGTATCCATCGCCTATGGCTCTTATGCCATTTTTGGAGTTTCCATGGCATTGGGAGCCTTCTTTGCAGGCATGGTGGTTAAAGAGTCTGATTTTAGTCATCGAGCCGAAGAAGAAACGCTACCTTTACGTGAAATTTTTTCAATTCTGTTTTTCGTCTCTGTCGGCATGCTCTTTGATCCACAGATTTTGGTCGAACAACCCTTACATATTTTGGCGGTGATCGCGATTATTATGGTCGGGAAAACATTGGCGGCTATGGCACTGGTGTTATTCTTCCGTTATCCGATTAATACAGCTCTGACTGTTGGCGCGAGTTTGGCTCAAATTGGTGAGTTTTCTTTTATTTTGGCTACCCTCGGCGTCTCATTAGGGTTACTGACGCTAGATGCACAAAACCTGATTTTAGCAGGCGCTCTATTTTCCATTACACTGAATTCATTTGTTTTCTCAGCCATTGAACCCATTCAGCGCTGGATCCGTGAACGTTCACATTTAGCACGGTTACTGGAACGTAGCGGCGATCCATTGGCCATGTTGCCAGATGAAGTCGATCAAGACTATTTACGTGATCAGGTGGTCATGGTGGGTTATGGTGAAGTTGGGCGACGAATCACCAAAACTTTGATGGAACAGGATATTCGTGTGGTGATCGCAGAAGAAAATCGTGAAATAGTCGAAAATCTGCGTAAGAAAGGCATTCCAGCGGTAAGTGGTGAAGCCACGGAGCCAAGTGTGCTGATTCAGGCTCATATCATGCATGCGCGGTTATTGGTATTATCACCCATGGATATTATCGATATTCATCGTATTGTCGATATTGCCAAACAGCTGAATCCTCGAATTGAAGTGCTTTGCTGTGCAGAAAGCCATGAAGAAGCTGAGGTCATTCGGCAGGATAATGTCGGGTTAGTGTTCTATGCTAAAGAGGAAATGGCGAAGAATATGAGTCAGCATATTTTGCATCAGATTGAGTTGGCACATCATACAACTACCAGCAATCATTAAAGCTGATCAAAACAACCATAAAAAAAGCGTACTCTGGGTACGCTTTTTTAGCTTAAATGTTGGGGTTGTTCATCCACCACCTCAGCCTGCCATTGATTCATTTGTTTTTCCAACAAACCAAATAACGCAGCCTGAATCATATGCTGGGCAACCATAGGAGTTTGGTCTCCAAGAAGTGCTTTGACTTCATCATTAAACTGAATCTTAACCAAAGGTTCCTGTTCTGAATCAGCATTTCGCAGTGCCAATTCACCACCTTCAAGTTGAACCAGTTCCAGAATGGCTTCCTGGCTACCAAATAATTCTTTCAACTGTTGAATAGACATAAATCCTCCATGTTCAACATGGTGGCAAAGGGCAACTGCACTTTGCACTGTATGAGATTTATATATAGGAACTCTTGTAGCAGATTTCAAGTTCTCTATAGGAATTGAGTTTAAAACTCGACCATTTCATTGCGAAAGCCATCAATCAGATGACTTAACTCACGATGCCATTCACGTAGAATTTTGACATCAGGCAACCATGATTGCGGGCCTTGCGTGACTTTGATGATCAAGTGTGAAGACGTTTCTTCTTCAGGCGTTGGTTCAGTGGGTTCAGGTGCGTATTGGCACATCCGATAAGCGCGTTTAAGTTCAGCAATAAAGCCATCTTTCGCGAGTTGCTGAAGCACCAGCACTTCAGGCGAAACCTGTCCTTTCTCAGCCATTTTATCTTCAATTGACTTTAGGGTCGGTTGCATATCTGTTAAGCGATAGTAACGTACTAGCTCCTGTAAAAAAGCCAGCACTGCACCGTGTAAATGAAACACTGCGGTTTCTCGATACGCTTGTGCCTGTTGTACGTGTTCAATTTGCTCGGCTTGTTGACACGCCAGACGTGCAAAATACAACTTTTGATTGGTACGATCGGCATGATAACGAGCAACACGAGACATGATTTTTCCTTAACTGAACTCAACGAATGCTATACATTAGCTTAACTGGATATGGGGCAATTCGACAACTTTTTCAAATCGAAAAGACATACGCCAAACAACAAAAATTTTGAAAAAAATTATCAGGTCTCTGCTGCTTTGACTCGAATCCCAGCACCCTTAACTTTAAAGGTATTCAAACCTTTAATTGCTTTTATGGCTTCACGCGCATGCGGCATTTCCACGAAACCAAAGCCTTTGGATTTGCCTGAGGCTGGATCTAGGACTAATACACAGGACTCTACTTGCCCAAAAGGTTGAAACAACTCGAGCAGTTCCTGTTCAGTAATGGAACGTTCGAGATTACGGACGAGGATTTTCATGATTTAACCTTTTAGACAGCGTGATACGCATTGAAACTTTGAATATATGAAACAGTTTAATCGAGATCGATCCCAAAACTAAATCGTTTTTGCCGAACTTGCGTTTTTTGTGGAAATCTAGGGACGATTTGATGAATTTCTGCCTCTACCAGTGTTTGCGGTAAGTCATTCAGAAAATAACTCTCAATTTTACGACCTTGTTCATCGTATTGATCTTGTGCCCACGTATTATAGTTTTGCTTGGTGATAATCAACTCATTTTCAGCACGGGTTAGAGCAACATAAAGGACACGGCGTTCTTCTTCTACTTCGTCAAAGTCGCCCTGTGCCCGCGCATGCGGATAAGAGTTGGGAGAAACATGCGGTACATAACAAACTTTCTGTTCAGCGCCTTTGGCTGAATGAATGGTAATGATTGTCACCAAGTCCTGATCACCTGCGCGTTCAATTTCAGACACAGAAATTGGTTCTAACACATATTCTTCCAAAAATTCGGACAATGCACCGTGCTTACGCCCAAGTTGCTTAACCAGATCAAAATCTTTAACGCGACGCGACCAATCCTGTGTTTTATAGTTTTGCTCTAACTGCTCAGATAAAGCCTCCAATGCTAACGCAATTGAGGCTTCAACATGTTGTTGCAGTACATCCAGTTGTTTTAAAATTAAAATTGCCGATGTTGCTACTTTGCCGTGACGCTCCAAGCGTTGACAGCGGGCTTCAATATCTGGCAAGGCAATAAGTTCATGCGCCAGTTTGCTGGCTCCTACATCACCGACACCGTTCCAAAGCGTTAGAAATCGCATCCAAGCAATATCATCTTGTGGATTAATCACCACACGCAACATACTCAAAACGTCTTTGACATGCGCCGATTCAAGCAGTTTTACGCCACCAATAAAACGATAGGGAATATTGCTTGAAATGAATGCACCTTCGAGATAACGCGCTGAAAAGCCAGAGCGAACTAGCAGCATGTGCTCATTCCAGTTTGCGCCCTGCTGTTGACGTGCCATCAAGTCCTGAGCAATCCAGTTGGCTTCTTCAAATTCATTATTGAAAATATGCAACTGTGGCTTTAAACCATGACCACGATGCGCTTTGAGTTGTTTATCATAATGAATCGGACTATCTGCCAAAAGCCAGTTAGAAAGATCCAGAATTTCCTGAGTTGAACGATAGTTTTCTTCTAAGGTTAAAATTTCTGCCTCTGGAATTCGCTCTTTAAAGTGATGAATATTTTCAAAATCTGCACCGCGAAATCCATAAATTGACTGCGCATCATCGCCTACACAGAATAAGCTGACATGCTCAATCAAAGGTTGCAAAATGGCCCATTGTAGCGGATTGGTATCCTGCATCTCATCAACCAGAAGCACTTTGCAAAATTTAGCAACCCACTGCACCAGTTCAGATGAGTTTTGCAAATTCACCGCCACAATCGCCAAAATATCGTCATAATCCAGAAAATGACGTTCTTGTTTACGCGCTTCATAGGCCTGCATCAACTCTGCAATCTGAGCTTTGTGCTCCATTGCTTCGGGCAATTGTTTGATTAAGACATCAGATAGTTTTGATTGGGTATTACGCGCATAAGAATACACATCACAAAGCTGCGCCGCTTTTGGTAAGACATTGTCTTTATCTTTACCACGCAGTAACCGAAACATCAGCATTTGATCATCGCGATCAATAATCGTGAAATGTCCAAGTCCAAAAGCTTGCGGATTACGGCGCAATAAGTACATGCAAAAAGTATGAAAGGTCGAAGCACGCAGCCCTTTTGCAGGTGTCCCCAAATGCTGCTCGACACGAGTCACAATTTCACTGGCAGCACGTCGGGTAAAGGTCAAAATCTGCATTTGATCGGCCGTTGTACCTGTATGAATTAAATGAGCAGCCCGCGCTACAATGGTTTTGGTTTTACCACAGCCAGCACCTGCCAATATCAGACAATGCTGTGCATCCGTCGTAGCTGCACGATACTGTTGAGGATTTAACTCACCAATTAACTGCTCAAAACTCATAAGACCAAATATAAAAAAGAATAGACCCTAGTGTATCAGAGTCTATTCTTTTGCGGTGAAACCTGTTTTTTAGGCTTTGATCAAACTTAAGAGATCGTGGTTGAGCTATGCGGTAAATGTTTTATCGCAGAAGCTAAACTCAAATAATTAATCCCTTGAAATAGAATATCCACTGCCAAAAACAGACCAAGCACCCAAAATGGCGCATCAGGCGAAGTCAAAATAATAACCCCAGTAATAAATGTTAAAATGCCTGAAATCAGCGTCCATCCCCACCCTGCTACAGGTTTGATGACAAAGGCATTAATAAAACGAAAAATACCAGCGACAATTAAAGCGAAAGCCAATAAATTAGTCAGGATGACAGCTGTTGTGATGGGCGCTTTAAAAATATAATAGCCAGCAACAAAATAAAGTATCCCAAATAATGCCCATAGCCAACTGCCAATCCCTTTAAATAATTTAAATCCTGCAACGATATGAATCACACCACCGATCATGATGAGTACGCCAAATAAATAAACCACTGAAAGCGTTGCTAATGCCAATGATCCAAATAGAATAATACCAAATATAATCAGCATGATACCGCATGCTATATACCATTTTCTTTGTTGCTGTAATTCTTCTGTAATTATATCGTTACCAACAGTTTTCATATTTTTACTCTCTTATTTATCATGAATGTATCGTATTATATTGTATGATTATTAGTCAGAATTCTGTATAAAATATGCATCTACTTTGATATTTTATATTATTCTTACACATGAAAATTTTCTCTGCAAATCGGTTCACATATTACTGAATATATTGCACCTGATTACGTCCTTGAGATTTCGCCAAATACAACAGTTCGTCTGCCGACTTTAAAAAAGTCGTCGCATCTAAATAATTTTTTTCTGTATCCAGTGTATTTACACCAATACTCACCGTAACTTTGGAAAAAATATTTTCTGCTTTACTCGGAATATTCAGTTCAAAAATCTGACAACGACATTTTTCAGCCATTTGAATCGCATCTTGTAGGCAGGTTTCAGGTAGAAGAATCACAAATTCTTCCCCACCAAAGCGCGCTACAAAATCAGAAGCACGACTAAACATATTCCTCAACTGACCTGCAATCGTGATGAGGCACACATCGCCCTGAAGATGGCCATAACGATCATTATAATCTTTAAAAAAATCGACATCGATAAATAAGACTGACAAAGGACGCTGGTAACGGAGTGAGCGGCTAAATTCATATTCAATTTGTTCACTTAAGGCTTTGCGATTAGCAACACCTGTCAATGCATCTAGTAATAGCAACTGCTGATTTTTTTGATTCAGTGATTCTAGTTCCAGCTCCAATTTTTTACGTTCAGAAATATCGAACATAAAACCAATAATCGCGACAGTTTCCCCTTCCTCTATCTCGGCATAAACCACATCCCGAATCCAGATGTAGTCACCACTTGGCGTTAACGCGCGATAATCTGCTTCATGATCTGTCCCCTGATTGGAGAGATTGACACAATAAGATACCGTTTTTTCACGGTCTTCTTCATGAATGCGATCTATCCAGTCCTGTGCAGTTTTCCAACTATCTTGAGGCCATCCCAAAACGCTTTCAATTTGTGGCCCAATATAGCTGAACTCTTTGGTTCGCCAATCAATTTTCCACGGGATAGCACGGGTGGATTCCAATAAGGTTTTATAAAATTGATAGTCTTGACAATCGATCATATCTGCCCCCGATGTCTGTTTTGAAAATGGATGATTCTTGGTTAAATATATGGATATTAATTTTGTTTTAAATGTGACTTAGATCACAAGTTATTTATTTATTCAAATTATCAGCCTTTCAGCATAAATGTCAATATCTATTTAAAAACATCAATTTATGTAAAAATAAAATGAAAAATAATATTTTTAATCTTTTAATTAGACAAAAAGTTTCATCTATTTTAACCAACCCACTTCTTGAGCAGTTAAATGATTCAATATGGTTTGGTTTAAGTGTTCAGGCATTTTATTTTCATGATCTGAAACAGGAATTTTCCCCGCCATCAGTTCAGCCTGTTTTTGCGGATAGTGAGGTTGCTGTTCAGGCTTAGCATAACCGATTGGATAAATCGGTTGCCCTGTTTGTAAATCGTACTTATCTGTTGCTCCAAATGCATGTAGTAATTCATGTGTCAGGACAATATTATTTTGTGAATCTTGTTTTTTTGATGCAAATAAATTAACTGATCCAATTCGTCCTTTTTCCAAAGCAGTCGAATGCTTAAGCTGATTGATGTATTGAGGATCATAATAGTTCAGATATAAGGTCACAGATGCATGCTGATCTTCAGATTTTCGTTGTTGCCACGCATAAAACCTAAATTTAAGACTCCACCACATGACGTTTAAAATGGATGATTCTTCGGGAACTCGTGGTGGTTTGGCAGTTAAGGTTCGCCCTATTTTCATGATCACGAAAATAGGCTGTCGATAATTGGCAGACTGTTGTTCTAAATAGCTTTTTACTTCGACAAACTGGCTCAACTGGAGTTGTTGGATATATTGTGATGTAGAGGCGTGACCATCTGCATTCACTGGGTGCAATAACACCACAATTGGCCGATTCCAGTTTTGATTCTGGTCACGCCAGTTATTGATTAGCACCACCAATAAAATCAAGAGTAAGATGGCGATACGAATATTTTTCCAAAATGAAGCTTTTTTGGGTGATGCCATACATATCCTTGAAACTATGGCATTAGCCTAGCGACTTTTACTTTATCATTTTTTTCAGAGAATACGATCCATCCACTATGAATGGACTTTATAGCTTCTTCATAATTTCTAATATTAAAGTCAGAAGTTTCAAGAATTTTTACAAGACTAGAAATCTTAGCCCACCCATGAATATCTGCATGTTGAGCAATGGCTTTCTGTACGAATTTCACAAAAGTGCTAAAACTACGTTTTCTTAAATACATTTGGCTGCCTTGCATCTTAGTTTCAAATAAATCCAAAGCTTGTATTAAACCGGATAGTTTTGCATATCCATAATTCCGAGTATCAAAATCTGGCTTAACAGTTGAAATATAAGTTCCTACTGTTCCTAAATATGCCCAACCACTATCATCAGAATTATCTTTTACTGCTTTATAAATAAGATTTAATGTCGCTACGTCAATTTGATGTTTAATTACTACTTTTTCATCAGTTCCTTGTTTAATATCTTTAATATCCTCTTTTTTTACTAAATTGTCCTCTTGCTTAGCGTCATTCAAAATAAGATTTTCGACATAGATAAACTTATCACAGGCTTTACGAAATGCTTCGGGTGTTTTGTTACGACCAAAACCATAAACGGTTAGGCCGCTTTCTCTGATTCTGGAAGCCAGTGGAGTAAAGTCACTGTCACTTGATACGATACAGAATCCATCTAAAGCCCCCCCATAGAGCAAATCCATTGCATCAATAATTAAAATCATGTCTGTAGCATCTTTGCCAGATGTATAGGCAAACTGCTGGACAGGTGTAATGGCATGCGGAAGCAAAACATCGCGCCATTTTTTTAAAGACTCACTACTCCAATCTCCATATACCCGCTTTACGCTCGCAATACCATATTTGGCAACTTCCTCAAGAATCGACTCTATAGAATTCACTGAAGAATTATCAGCATCAATTAGAACCGCTAATTTTTTTATTTTAATGTCCATTTCTATCTCAGAATATTTTACTTTAGATATGATAAAGGCGAATTTTATTCGCCTTTATCACTCATTTATTGACTATTTAAGCCTCAGCCCATTTCCCATCTTGATACAGCAGACTCCATTTAGTCTGTTTACCTTCTGGCGTCTCAGAACCAATGTATTGTGCCTGATTTTTACGGCTAAACTTGATCAACGTCGGATTACCTTCTGGATCAACATCAGGAGCTTGAAGCAAATATTGATACTTTGGATCAAGTTGATCTGCAACAGTACGTAGTTCTGCAACTTTCGGCGCACGAGTTTCACGAATTTTCGGGAACTTGCTGGCTGCTAGAAACAAACCTGCTGCTCCATCACGCAACACAAAATAATCATCATGTTTAGTCGAACGCAAGTGTTCCATTTTAATCGGATCAACACGCGGTGGTGCAGGTTGTCCATTTTTCAAAACTTTACGTGTATTGTCACAACTGGTACAGGCAAAGTATGGGCCAAAGCGGCCTGTCTTTAATTGCATTTCACCATCACATTTGTCACATGGAATGGTTGGACCATCATAGCCCTTGATTTTGAATTCGCCTTCTTCGACTTCATAGCCATCACAGTCTGGATTATTACCACAAACATGTAATTTGCGACCGCCATCAATCACATAACTATCCATCGCGGTACCACATTTTGCACAGCGATGCTTAGACATCAGATCAGCAGTTTCCGCCGAATCATCATCGGAAAAGGCAGCTAATGATTCGACTGGTGTCAGATTCAGGGTGCCTTTACAACGTTCTTTTGGTGGAAGATTATAGCCAGAACAACCTAAAAATACGCCTGTAGTACCTGTACGAATCTGCATGGGTCGTCCACATAACTGACAGGCAACACTAGGAACTTCAACAGGTTGATTACGGCGCATACCTTCTGCACTAGCCGCGGTATTTAAACGATTTTTAAAGTCACCGTAAAAACTATCGAGCAACTCTTTCCAATTACGATCTCCTGTTGCCACACGGTCAAGTTGACCTTCCAGATCTGCGGTAAAAGCATAATTCATCAGATTATTAAAGCTTTCATCCAGACGATCGGTGACAATTTCACCCATTTTTTCAGCAAATAGGCGACGATTTTCCAGTTTCACATAACCACGATCTTGAATGGTTGAAATAATCGCAGCATAAGTCGATGGACGACCAATTCCGCGTTTTTCAAGTTCTTTGACCAGTGAGGCTTCGGTAAATCGTGCAGGGGGTTTGGTAAAATGCTGACTTGGATCAAGCTTTTCAAGCTTAAGAATTTCACCCACTTTTACTGCTGGGAGTAATACATCATCATCCGATTTATTGGCACCACGAACTCTGGTGAAACCATCAAATACCAAAGTACGTCCTTTGGCACGTAACTCGACATTGTTGGCTTCTACCGTCAGGGTTGAAGATAAATATTCAGCAGGTGTCATTTGACAAGCAACAAATTGTCGCCAAATCAAATCATATAACCGCTGTGCATCTCGCTCCATTCCTGCAAGTTGATCTCCTGTTAGCGCGACACTTGAAGGTCGAATCGCCTCATGCGCCTCTTGCGCACCCGCTTTATTCCCATAACGGTTTGGCTTGGCAGGAACATATTTATCGCCAAAATTTTGCTGAATATGATCGCGTACCATATTCACCGCATCATCACTTAAAAAAGTGGAGTCGGTACGCATATACGTGATAAAGCCGCCTTCATACAGACGTTGTGCCAACATCATGGTCTTTTTCACTGAAAAGCCAAGACGAGTACTCGCTGCTTGTTGCAAGGTCGACGTAATATACGGCGCACTTGGATTAACCTTGGTTGGCTTATCTTCACGCTGCGCGACTTTATATTCTGCATCTTTCAGAAGATGAAGAACTGCATCTGTTTCAGCTTTATTGCGTAGCTTTAAGGTTTTTCCCGCTTGCTTAAAGGCTTCCAGACGAATGTCATCTTTTTTCGAAGTGGTGTCCGCAAAAATCTGCCAGTATTCTTCAGGTATAAAAGCACGAATTTCACGTTCACGCTCAACCACCAATTTAACGGCTACCGATTGAACACGTCCTGCTGATAAACCACGGGCGATTTTTTCCCAAAGGAGTGGAGAAATCATAAAGCCTACGACACGATCTAGAAAACGACGTGCCTGTTGTGCATTGACTTTATTGGTATCGAGACGTGAAGGATGCTTAAAAGCTTCCTGAATGGCATTTTTAGTGATTTCATTAAACACCACACGTTGATAACGACTGTCATCACCGCCAATCACCTCTTTTAAATGCCAAGCAATGGCTTCTCCTTCACGGTCCAAGTCCGTTGCGAGATAAACTTCATCGACCTGAGAAGCCAGTTTTTTAAGCTCTGCAACTACGTGTTCCTTGCCTGGTAGCACTTCATAATGTGCTTTCCAGTCATGTTCAGGATCTACGCCCATACGATTAATCAGTGCCGTTTGTGCTTTTTGCTCTTTTTCTTCGGCAGTCAGTTTGGCACGTGTTGCTGGTTTTTTTTCACTGGATTTGGCTGAACCACCTGTCGGTAAATCACGCACGTGACCCACCGAAGACTTCACAATGTATTGTGAACCTAAATATTTGTTGATGGTTTTCGCTTTTGCAGGCGACTCCACAATCACTAAGGCACGTTTGTTTGCAGCAGACTCAGAAGATGCTGCCGTGCTTTTTTTGCTTGTGGATCGAGGGGCATTCGCCATAATAAACTGTTATTCCTGTTGGTAAATAAAGAGTTAGACCGTAGCGAGTTGTAATAAATACGCTTTCATGTCTTCAAGTTGTGTGGCTTTAAGATCCGTTTCTTCATCCCAATACAAGCCCACACAGTTTGCCTGCATATCAATAGCATAAATCCCTTTTAATGCAATGGGAGAATCATTAAATTTCTGATCTCCTTCAATCACATTGAGATGACCATCCACGACACGAGCGCGCATTAATGGTAATCGAGCCTCTGGAATAAGAACACTATAATAAGCGACCATACTGGCACGGTTCTCAGTGGCTTTCGGGATTTTTGTCCATTCAGGTGCCGCAACCAAGCGCGGGTGTAACCCCATCTTACGTGCTTTGTCTCGCATCAATCCTAAAGCTTTTTCACGTGGACTGACACGCAAGCCAAAAATTGAGCCTAAAACAAAAACGACGATAATGATCGTCACCCATAAACCTAAATGTTCCATACCTAACCCTATCGTGTTCTATTATTAGATTTGCATAAGCTCAATATAAAACGCAAGTTTTTCATGCTTCATGCTACTTTTATCATGCAAAATCAATGGATCACCATTTGCGCAGTATAATGTAACTGGTCATCATCAAGTTGAATATAGCCTTTATCCAGCAAAGATTTCATTAGCATTTGAATATCGGCTTTGGGAAACCAGCCCTGTAATCGATCTCTTAAACTAAAAATATCTTTGGGACGATCATGCTGAAGCTCATCCAGTTTTTGTAATACTTGCCATTGCAACTCATCCAGCTCTGGGGGAAATGGGCCTTCTACGACAGGTTGCTGTTGTTGTAAAGATTGCATAATAGTGTCTACATCACCTACCACCACTTGTGGCATTGCTAGCACTGAATTTTTTTCTTTTGTGACGGATTCAGTCATTTGAGTTGGAAGTTTCGCTTTACGGTTTTCATGCTGATTTAAATCAAGACTAATCCATTGTTTTAAAATTTTCTTACGGAAACTCAATTGAGAAGTGTCACGTCGAATAATTTTTAAGTTAATTAACATGGCAACCATCTGTGAAACTTGCTCGTCTGAAACCTGCAAAATATTGCCAATTGAATTGTGTAATCCTTCAAGAGTTGCTGGTAAACCTTTCGTATTGGTCAGCGCATCGCAATATTTTTTGACTTGCAGCAACATCGGCTGTGCCTGAAAACTAGCCGCTGTCGGTAACTGATATTCGGTTTTATCATTGTTTTTATACGCTGTTTGTAATACCACCTTTCGCCCTGAATTTTGCAAAATTTCAATCAATAAATGAATCTCTCTCATAGTCGAAATCAGTTCAATTTCAATATGTTCTTCGGTTAAAGCCAGTAATTGTCCAGCGAGCATGGCATAAGCCAATTCTTTTTTGGAAATAGGAGGCACATCCAACATCATGACCATGCCAGAAGTCACCCAACCTGCAAGCTCGGTCATATCTTCCAAAGTATAGTCAAATTGACCCGTTAAATTAAATAGATAAACCAATTGATCATGTTCAATGTAAGCACGTAGCGTTTTGGCTTGGAGTGGATTTTTTTCAAGATCAATGAGAACAACATTTTTCATGGTACAAATCACTTTGCTTCAATATTTAATAAAAACGATATACACATTAGTAATGCGGTGGTTTATTACTTAAAGGGTCAAATGGTGCAATGCCTTCTGATAAATCTGCCGATTCAACACGTTGATACAAAAGCTGCATTTGTTTTTTTAAATCAGCAATTTCTTTAGACTGAACTGCCAATTGCGTATTGAGCTGATCAACTAAATCGTCTAAAAATGCAATTCGGACTTGCAAATCTTCAATGGGTGCGGAAAATGACGCATGATCATCATAATCTGTTGGTTTAGTCATTTAACTCTCCTCATTTGGGATTTTGGAAAACATTATGGCCTATATTACTTTAAGGGATGTCCAACTGGCATTTGGTGGACCCGCCCTCCTCGACGGCGCGAACTTTGTATTGGAGCGCGGCGAACGAGTGTGTTTGATCGGTCGTAATGGCGAAGGCAAGTCTACTTTACTTAAGCTGATTGAGGGAAGTTTATTACCTGATCGCGGCGAAGTTTCTATTCAAAATGGCCTCACCGTTTCGATGTTGGCACAAGACGTACCCATGGATTCAGGCAAAGTTGCCGATATTGTCGCAGATGGCGCGGGTGAAGCGGCCATTGTACTCAAAGCATATCATGAAGCCAGTGATGCCTGTGTATTGGGCGATATGGACGCTTGTGACCGAATGGGGCATTTACAGCATAAACTGGATCAAGTAGATGGTTGGGCACTCGAAAACAAGGTTAATACTATTTTAGGGAAAATGGGGCTTGATCCAGATGCAGATCTTGCCGACCTATCAGGTGGTCGTAAACGTCGCGTATTACTTGCACGCGCACTCCTGACCCAACCTGATATTTTATTGCTTGATGAACCGACTAACCACTTGGATGTTGAAAGTATCGAATGGCTAGAAAAATTCTTACTCGAACAAAATAATTTAACCTTATTGTTTATCTCGCATGACCGTTCGTTTGTAGATCGTTTGGCGACCCGTATTGTGGAACTGGATCGAGGGATCTTGCGTAGCTACGAAGGTAACTATTCACGTTATTTAGATTTAAAAGCACAGCAACTCGAAGCTGAAGAAAAACAAAATGCCCTGTTTGAGAAGAAACTGGCAGAAGAAGAAGCATGGATCCGTCAAGGCATTAAAGCACGTCGTACCCGTAATGAAGGCCGCGTTCGTGCCCTAAAAGCTTTGCGTGAAGAATCCAAAGCCCGCCGCTTCCAGCAAGGCAAAGTCAATATGGGCGTTCAGGATGCTCAGCGTTCAGGTAAGCTGGTGTTTGATATTGAACATTTAAGTGTCAGCTACGATAGCAACCTCTTGATTCGCGACTTCTCTGCGGTGGTGTTACGCGGTGACCGTATCGGTCTGGTCGGTGATAATGGTGTCGGCAAAACCACGCTGATCAAAGCGATTTTGGGTGAAATTGAACACACAGGTACAGTGAAAACAGGCACCCAGCTTGAAGTCGCTTATTTTGATCAATTGCGCAATCAGCTTGAGCTCGAAAAATCTGTGATGGCGAATGTCTCGGAAGGTTCGGACTTTGTCGATGTAAACGGTCAACGCCGTCATATTTATAGCTATTTACAAGACTTTCTGTTTTCACCTGAGCGTGCACGTACCCCTGTCAAAGCACTGTCGGGCGGTGAGCGGAATCGCGTCTTATTGGCGAAATTATTGCTTAAACCATCAAATCTGATCGTGATGGACGAACCAACTAATGATCTGGATATGGTGACTTTAGAGCTTCTTGAGGAAATGTTGGCAGATTATAAAGGGACATTGCTATTGATTAGCCATGACCGTGCCTTTATGGATAATGTGGTGACCTCAACTTGGGTATTTGATGGTAAAGGCGGTATCGAAGAATATGTTGGCGGTTATCAGGACTATCTGTTGCAACGCCCGAATCAAACCGTAGTTGATCAAAAATCTGATGTTAAAAAAGCTCAGGCCAAAGCAGAAGCCAACAAAGCTGTTGCTCCTAGCAAAAAAGTAAAACTCAGTTTTAAAGACCAACGTGAATTGGAACAATTGCCTGTCGAGATTGAGAAACTGGAAGCCGAGCAAAGCACCTTATCTGATCAACTTGCCGACGGTTCATGGTTTGTTCAAGATGCCACAGCAGCCACTCAGGCGAGTCAGCGTTTAGCTGAAATTGAAGAGCAATTGCTTGAAAAACTGGAACGTTGGGATGAACTGGAAAATTTAAGTAAAGGGAATACATAATACTGAGACTCCCCTTTTCATTTTGAAATGGGGAGAAACTTTGGCCAATCTAAAATTCAACGATTGGAACTCATCTACTTAACTGACTTTGTACCAAGTTTGATTACGACCCAGTGCTGAAATTCCCATATAGCCACGTAAATCTAGGCGGGTTCCATTATTGGTTAATTTGCCTTTCAGCGAATAACTTTTTCCTGTTTGAGGGTCAATAATGGTTCCGCCCTCATACTCATTTCCACCCGTGTTTTTTAGGTTACGAATCACTGTCACTCCGACAAGAGGCTTATTTTTAAACGTTCCGGTACATTTTGTACACTTTTCAGCCTGATCTACAACCAAAACCTTCTGTACCGTTGCTGTTAAATACCCCGATTTATCTTCCCTAAATTTGACAATACTTCTGGCTTCATGTGTCTGGTCATCAATGGTTTTCCATGAAGTACCATTGAGTGGATCTTGTGCATATACAGCAGATGAAAGTAAAACTATCGAACTTATAAATAATATATTTTTCACAACTTAGGCTCTCACACATCAAATAATAACCAGTATAGTATTTTTGAATTCTACGATGTGTATTCAAATTTTATAATGATTGGTGATGAAATGTTCCGTAAGGCTCATTTAGAAAATTTAAATTTTTTGCTTTTGAATAACTGTGCTGACTAACGCTTACAGATCTATTGATCTTTGGAACTAAGCTACAAGTTAAAAATCAGTTCATGTTACACTGCCTCAAACTTTTTAATATTTGACTTTATCCAGAACAAGATGAGCCAACAACATCCCTACACACCGGGCGAGTTTCAATGGTCTTTTTTGCTACCAAAATATTGGGGCATTTGGATTGCGATTGTTTTTTTAATGCTGCTTGCGATTTTGCCGTGGGCCATTCAATGGCGTTTGGCGCAAGCTATGGGTCATTTAGCTTGGAAATATTTAAAGTCACGACGCAAAACCACGATTCGTAATCTCGAAGTCTGTTTTCCTGAATGGTCTCAACAAGACGTTGAATGCCAAGGTCGACAGGTTTTTGTCGATATGATGCTCGGCGTGTTTGAAACGCTCAACGCATGGTATTCACCGCAATGGTTTAAAGGCCGCTCGAGTATTGAAGGTCTTGAACACATCACCCATGCACAAGCTCAAGGTCAGGGTGTGTTATTACTTGGAACGCATAGCACTTTGCTGGATGCTGGCGGCTATATTTGCTCGCAATATTTTGAGCCTGATGTGGTCTATCGACCACAAAACAACCCCCTACTGGATATGTTGATTTATCGTTGTCGCGCGACGATTTATAAACATCAGATTGATCATGATGATATGCGTGGTCTGATTCGCAAACTCAAAGATACCGATGCCATCTGGTATAGTCCCGATCAGGATTTTGGCCTTAAACAAGGCGTCATGGCACCTTTTTTTGGCGTACCCGCTGCAACCGTCACTGCGCATCGTCGCTTATTAAAAATTTCCAAAGCTGCCGCCGTGCCTTTGTATTTTTATCGTCATGGCGACATTCGTGATCCCAAATATCATGTTTTAATTGAAGCAGCCGTTGAAAATATGCCAAGTGATAATGAAATTGATGATGCCACTCGTGTCAATAAAATCATTGAAAATCAGCTTCGTATTGCACCAACGCAATATATGTGGTTTCATCGCCGCTTTAAAACTCGTCCAGATGGATACGAGAAAATTTACTAATATTTAAAAATGAAAAAAGTTGAGACCTGAGCATGAAAGTGATGCAGTTGCTTCCCGAACTGAACAGTGGTGGCGTTGAACGTGGCACGCTGGAAATCGCACGTGCTTTGGTGAGCCAAGGTCATCAATCCCTTGTTGTGTCCAATGGTGGGCGTTTGGTTCCTCAACTTGAAGCTGATGGTTCTACACATCTGCAACTGCCGATTCATAAGAAATCTTTGTCTAGTCTTTGGCAGATTCGTCCATTACGTCAACTAATCAGGACATATCAACCTGATATTGTGCATGTCCGTTCACGTGTACCTGCATGGTTAACACATTTTGCCTTACGTGGTATTCCTGCTCAGCAACGTCCACATCTGATCAGTACCGTACACGGTTTTTATTCAGTGAATCGTTATAGCGCGATTATGACGCAAGCTGAAAAAGTCATTGCAGTTTCAGATAGTGTGGTCAAATACATTAGCGATCATTATAAAAACTGTCCTCCTGAGGATATTGTTCGGATTTATCGTGGTATTGATCCCAAAGCATTTCCGCATGGCTATCAACCATCTGGGCAATGGATTAATCATCAATACACCCTATTTCCACAACTGGAAAATAAGTTTTTGCTGTGTTTGCCAGGTCGCATCACTCGTCTTAAAGGACATGAAACATTGATAGAATTGATGGAGCGGCTACAGACAGAGCATCCCAATATTCATGCGATTGTCGTGGGCGGTGCAGATCCCAAAAAAGCAGCCTATCTGGATGAACTCGAAGCGACCATTCAAAATCGTGGATTGCGTGATCAGATCACCTTTGTCGGACATACTTCAGAAATTCGGGAATGGCTGGCATTAAGTGATATTGTGCTCTCTTTATCCAATCAGGCTGAAACTTTTGGACGAACTGCACTGGAAGCACTATCCGTTGGAACACCTGTCATTGGCTGGAATCGCGGCGGTGTGGCTGAAATCTTATCTCGGCTTTATCCGCAAGGTCTGATTAAGGTCGATGATCGCGAAGCACTACTTGATTGCGTGAAGCATCATATTGATCATCGCCAACAGGTTGAACCCGTCACTCAATTTAGTCTGGATGAGATGTGTAATCAAACCATCCAACTGTATCAATACATGTTGAATCAAACTACAGGCAAATAAAAAGGAAGCATTCGCGCTTCCTTCTTTGGTGTATCAGCCGACAGATGCTTAACTGGCTTCTGGCTGATTTAAACTGGCTTCATACGCTTTGGCTTTATCTACATCGTAGACTTTTTCCCACTTACTAATCACCAGTACCGCCAGCGCATTACCTACGACATTCAGAGCAGTACGTGCCATATCTAAAATACGGTCAACGCCCGCAATAAATGCCAAACCTTCAAGTGGAATGCCGACACTGCCTAGCGTTGCCAATAACACGACAAAAGAAACACCGGGTACCCCTGCAATCCCTTTAGAGGTAATCATTAGGGTAATCACTAAAATCACCTGTTGATACAAAGACAGATCAATCCCATAGAGCTGTGCAATAAAGATGGCAGCAATACTCTGATACAGCGTTGAACCATCCAGATTAAATGAATAACCAGTCGGAATCACGAAACTGGTAATCGCTTTCGGAGCACCATAAGCTTCCATCTTTTGCATAATACGCGGCAAAACGGTTTCTGAACTGGCAGTGGAATACGCCAAAATCAATTCATCTTTGAGAATTCTCATCAACGTTAAGATATTAATACCGCATAATTTTGCAGTAATACCTAACACGACAAAAGCAAAAAAGAAAATAGTGGCATATACCAAAACAACCAACTTAGCCAAAGGAATCAGAGATGTAAAACCGAAATTCGCTACCGTGACAGCAATGAGACCAAACACCCCGATTGGTGCATATTTCATAATCATATGCGTCACACGGAACATGGTTTCAGAGACCGCATGGAATACATGCAACAAAGGCTCTTTGGTGGTGGTTGGTAATGATGACAAACCAATACCGAACAATACTGCAAAGAAAATTACAGGCAGCATTTCACCATGTGCCATAGAACTAATAATATTCGTTGGAATTAACGATAAAATCGTCTGGATAATGCCATGAGAATGCGATTCAACTTCTTGCGTAGTATGTTGATATTGAGAAATATCTGTTTTCACCAACGCTGACATATCCACACCAGCACCTGGCTGGAAGATATTGGCGGCAACTAAACCGACAATAATTGCAATCGTGGTAATGATTTCAAAATACAAAATTGTTTTAAAGCCAAGTCTTCCCAGACTTTTTGTGGAACCAACACCTGCAATACCCAAAATGAGCGTAGAAAAAACGATTGGAATCACAATCATTTTAATCAAGCTAATAAAAATCTGACCCAAAGGTTTCAACACATTATTAACCGCGGCGTCTTTTATTTCAGGTTGGTTGTGCAAAATAGCCCCGACAACCACACCAAGGATCAAAGCAATTAAAATTTGCCATGCAAGGCTAATTTTAAAGTTCTTCATAAGACAATCCTTTATGCTCAAAAAGCACGATATAAGAACAGGAGAGTAGATGCGCTCTATAACAAACAATACGTTCGTAAAATTCCTTTTCGATCCGAGATGAGGTCTAGCCCTTGACCCATCAGCTCAAGATTTGGGTTTCTACGGACAACGAGCGATAAATAAGCGGCACATTCTAGAGAGATTTTATTATTTAACAATACTAAACCAGCAGAAAATCAGCCAACTCTATTTTAATAAAAAATATATTTATAACTTTTATATAGTTAACAAGAATTAACCGTTAAAAAATAGATCAAAACTCAAATAAAAAATCAAAAATTAGGCTTATTTTGTAGTTTTATTAATCAGAACTTGTTTATTTAGAAACCAATACTGCGATAAAAAATAAATGAATGAACAAAGAACAGGCAAATATCCTCGTAAATGATCTAAATTTTTTCTATTTCAAAATTTTAAATTTTGCGATAAGCCATAATACCAAAGGCCAAAATATCGTATTAAGAATATCGTGCAAACTTGCATCAAACCGCCAATATCCATCATTGATAAAATCATCTCTGGCATCAAGCAATTCTGCGCCAATCGCAATCAAAATCACTGCAAATAAAGCCCAAATGGATTTTAATTGGCGTTTATCTAAAAAAGCTACGCAGAAAAAAATCAACAAACCTGCATAAATATGCAAAGCATCGCGTGTCAAATCAGTCAAATTGACAATATAGATTTTAAGTTCTTGAAATTTTGAGTGATACATACGTCTAGAAAAGATTTGAGCAATTGAAATGATACATCAAAAAAATCATAACCCGAGTTCTGCATCCTGCAAAACTCGGGCAAATGAGGTTGTGCTTTCAGTCTTTTTTGTTATTGTAAGAGTTGCTTCCCTAGCGTCATCAAATCCTTGATGCTCATCCTTCAGCTTAGTCTTCCATAGTTGGGATATTCCATTCCCTATTCCTGTGCTGATGGATATAGAATACCTTCTGGGAACTTGACTGCCTATTCGCTCAAGACCGCATTTAGTGTAAGTAATTGCTTACAACAATATTGTGGTGACAGCTTAACTTTTATAAGCCTGTGCAATGTCAGCCGTCACGATTTTTTCCTCTTTCTCCGCTTTACTAATCCCTTCCTGAATCGCGTCCTGAGCGGCCTCATGATCATCTTGCGTTTCTGGCAATTCTTCTTGAATTTGCTCAAAAATCCGTCCCGTTTGTAACACGACATACACAGGAAAGTGATCTGAGCCAATATTCGGTAATCGATTCATTTTAACTAAAGCAAAATCGGTACTATGGAAAATATGATCCAGAGACCAGCGCAACAAAGGATAGTTGGCATGAAAAGTATTAATAAAGTGACGCCCGACTCGCGGATCAAGTAAACCACTAATGCGCTGAAATAAACGGGTAGTCCGCGACCAAGCCACATCATTAAGATCGCCCATCACAATACAACTTTCATCCAGATCCTTGATTTGATCGCCCACCATTAGCAACTCAGCATCGCGCAAAGTTGAATCTTTCGCTTCTGTTGGACTTGGTGGTTTGGGATGCAGACAATAAAGTTGCACGGCCAAACCACTGGGTAAAATCACCGTGGTATGAATCGATGGAATTTCATCACTCAAGATAAACTTGACTTCAGTGTCTTTGAGCTGCAATCGGCTGTACAAATGCATACCGTATAAATTATCTAGTGGCACAGGAACCCGATACGGATAATCTGCTTCAATCACACTCAATTCATTTTGCCATGTTTGATCAGTCTCTAAAGTCAGAACCAGATCTGGTTTTAACTTTTGAATCTGCTCAATCAATAAATGATATTGATCATTCGGTGTTAAGACATTGGACACTAACAACGAGATTTGCTGATCTGGATTGAACTGTTCGGCTTTCACTTGTTTGACCTGTGTCTTCCAGATAAAGGTATAAGGCAATACCATTTTTAGCTGATACGCGATTGCTGCGATTAAACCAATAACGATCAATTCTCGAGGCAGATTCCACGGCGCATCGCAAAACAATACAAACAATAAAGTCACTACACCGACAGCTAAGATTTGCAGTCTGGGGAAATCGGCTCCTCGAATCCACCATTCGTCGCGTGGAATAAGTGACCAGAATGTCAGCCAAATCACCACTACAGCACACACTTCAATAAATAGTAACAATGCCTGATCCACCCTAGATTTTATTGATTTTTCATTCTTCAAGATTCCTGTGTAGCATATTCATAAATTTACTCACAATAAAGAGCATGTTTTCATTGGATAATACTTGCAGTTGTGGTCGCTTTTGATACACTCAAGCCCCTTTTACATTTTTTAACGCACCGAGGCAAAGTGACATGAAAGTAGGTCTGGTCGGTTGGCGCGGGATGGTTGGTTCTGTCCTTATGCAACGTATGGTTGAAGAAAATGATTTTGCTCATTTTGAGCCATTTTACTTTTCTACCAGTAATGCAGGTGGTGAAGCCCCTTCATTTGGTGGTAAAACTGCCCCAGCACTTATGGATGCTTCAGAGATTAAGAGTCTGAAGCAAATGGATGTCATTATTACCTGTCAGGGTGGTGACTATACTTCTGAAGTTTTTCCAAAACTCAAAGCTGAAGGCTGGAATGGCTATTGGATTGATGCCGCATCAACATTACGTATGGCAGATGATGCCATCATCGTACTTGACCCAGTGAATGCGCAAGTTATCAAAGATGGTTTGGTCAAAGGCACTAAAACATTTGTCGGTGGGAACTGTACGGTTTCTCTTATGCTGATGGGCTTAGGTTCACTCTTCCAAAACAATTTGGTGGAATGGATGAGCGCGATGACTTATCAGGCAGCATCGGGTGCAGGCGCACAAAACATGCGCGAATTGCTCACAGGTATGGGCTATTTATATAACAATACTAAAGAGTTACTGGACGACCCTAAATCAGCCATTTTGGATATCGATAGCCGTGTAGCAGAATTGCAACGTGGCGAAGGCTTCCCTAAAGCCAACTTTCGCGTGCCATTGGCAGGTTCATTGATTCCTTATATCGACAAACAGCTTGAAAATGGTCAATCCAAAGAAGAATGGAAAGGTCAGGCGGAAACCAACAAAATTTTAGGTAATTCGCAAATTATTCCAATTGATGGCCATTGTGTGCGTATTGGTGCAATGCGTTGTCATTCACAGGCTCTCACGATTAAGCTTCGAAAAGACGTTCCTCTAGACGAAATCGAAGATATGATTCGTCAGTCCAATGAGTGGGCAAAAGTCGTGCCGAATACACGTGAAGCTTCCATGACTGATTTGACCCCAGTTGCTGTAACAGGAACACTTTCAGTTCCAGTGGGTCGTTTACGCAAACTAAATATGGGCAAAGAATATTTAGGCGCATTTACTGTCGGTGACCAACTTCTTTGGGGTGCCGCTGAACCTTTACGCCGTATGTTACGTATCCTGATTGAATACAAAAATGCTTAAATACGCGATTTAAGCCCATGAGCCGATCGATTGATCGGCTTTTTTTATGTACTTCTTCTGTAAAAGTTTTACATTCGGTTAACATCTCGGTATTGTATAACGTGACCGCTTTACTCCTGCTTCATGGAACAAGATGACTGTCTATAACAAATTAAAAATTGCGATTCTAACTATTTTGGCGACACAGACCATACATGCGATCACGCTTGAACCTTTACAAGTTATGTCTGCTCCTGGGGATTTGCTTTATGCTGAAATGAATTTCAGTCAGGCCAATGTATCCTCCAATTTGCAGGTGGGTTTAGCAACGTCTGAAGATTTGATGGGTTTAGGAATTTCTAATCAACCGTCTGCACAACTAAATTTTTTTGCAAGACGTAATGGGCAAGGCACGGGTGTGATTGTGATTACATCTTCACGCCCATTTACCCAACCCGAACTGGATATTGTACTTAAAATTCAGGAAGGTCATGGTACGCGATTACAGCACATCAAACAGTCGATTAATCGAAAAGCTGTACCAGCACTTCAAACAGCCAATGAAAAACCACTTACACCCAAATTTATTGTAAGTGAAAAAGATATTGCGTTGAATTTACCTGAAAGTACACGTTATTCAGGTATAAATACCAACTCAACCGTTGCAACATCTACTCGAAATACAGATTTGGTGGCAGATCGTTCTCAAGCACTTACTATCAACACGACTCCACCACCCGCATTACAAACATCCATAGCTTCGGTACAAATACCCGCTCCTGCGAAAGAAAGAAAAGTACAAAGGATAGATCAATCACCGCCCGCTCATTTGAATATTAAAGAAACCGTACAACCAAACGAGGGGCTATCTAAAATTACCACTCAAAGTCAGGTGCCAACGCCTACTCCACCTGTTCAACCCTCGAAACCAGTCACGGAAACTGCTAAAGAACAAAAAAAATCTTCTTCTCTCAATAAAACATCTCAATCAAATGTAGAAAAAACGCCAGAGAAAAATAACACTGCAAAAGTAAAAGAGAAAACGACATCAGAAAGCAAAGTGTCTAGTGAAAATCAACATGTTGTACAACGTAATGAATCGCTATGGAGTATTGCAAATCGAATTGCGACTCAAACCAATCAACCTATTGCACAAGTCATGCAACAAATCAAAGCACAAAATAGTCACGCGTTTATTCAGGGTGATGTCAACCGTTTAAGACAGGGGGTTGCACTTAACTTATCTGCGGCAGTCGATCAGGGCCCACAAAAAACCGCTACCGTCAAAACTGCGCCGAATTCGACTCAAGCATCAGGACGAGCAAAATATCGCCTCAATCAGGCTGAAATGAACTTAGTTGCAGACAATGAACAAGATTCTACACAAGGAAGCGCGAAACACAGCACAAAACAGGATAAAAGCACCGCCGAGTTGTCATTAAAAGTTATGACAGCACGAGAAAAAACCGTTAAATTACAGCAAAGCGTCACTGAAATGGAACTGGCTCTGAGACAAAAGGATCAAAGAATCCAGCTTTTAAATGCGCGTCTGGCACAATTACAGCAACAGCTAAAAGAGCGAGAAAATGCAAAAAAGTCAGTTCGTTAAAGTCAAACGCATAGATATTTAAATGAGTCAAAGAAAATGGCTCATGCTTGAAGGGGTATAAGCATGTTGTATGTGATTCCGTTTATTATTTTATTGGTCATTGCGGTTGTTTTAAAAAAACGGGAAGCCAGCAAAGAAGAACAAAAACCTAAAAACAAGATCAATGCAAATAAAAAGGGGAAAAAAGTAGCAGGAAAATCGGTAACTCGTCCTCGTAATGAGTCTCGCGAAGTTACACCTACGATTATTACTGAACAAAAAAAGACCACACCCGTTTCTCAGGAATTACATCAAAAGATTATTTCACTGATCCAATCTGGAAATTATTCTACTGCAGAAGCACAAATTAATCAGGCTTTAAACCGCGATAATTCACAGCATGGATTATATCTACACCTGTTAGATATTCATATTCTACAAAAAGATGAATTTGCTGTTGATCAATTAATTACTCACCTGCGCGCACTTGATTTACAAGATATTGTGATGCAGGCAGAAGCTAAAAAACGTGAGTATGATCAACAAAAGCAACCTGATTCAATCGAGTTTTCTGCAACCGGTTTAGATTTTCCTTCAACTACACCACCACAAGCAGAAGCAACAGCGCCCCCTGTCATCAGTGATGCCGATTTTGATGCTTTGGTTCAGCCAGTGCAGCAAAACAATGCAATTACCACTGATCATATTGAAAGCAAAAAGCAAGATTCTGCTGAAATAGAAGCACTGGAATTTAATTTTTCTTTTGATCAAACAGTAAAACCTAGCGAACAAATACCGACACCTCCTGAAGCACCATCTGAGAATTTAACTGAGTTTTCATTAACCTTAGAACCTAGAGAAGTTTCAAATCATCATATTGAAACAGCGCAAAATATTAATGTCAATTTTGCACAAGAATCTGGTACAGATGCAAAATTAGCAGAGCCAAGCAGTCTCGATTTTTCCAATTTAGATTTTGCTCCACAACCTACATTAAGTCCTGAAAACACCACTCAGGAAGACCCTCCAGAGCATCTAGCAGATACATTACCTGAATTTAAGTTTGATCAGTTAGAACTTGAACCAGCAGCAACACCGTTAGAACCAATTGCAGAACCTGTATTATCCTTTGATCAAGTAGCGGAGCCCGTTCCCCAGCCTCCTTCTCAGGTTTCTACTGCATCTTCTGCCTTTGATTTAAATGATCCATTGGTTCAATCTTTTCCAGAACTTGCTCAGGTTAATGAAACTCAATTAGATCTTGATCTTGCAACGCAATATGTTGAATTAGGTGCCTATGATTCAGCACGAATTTTATTAACTAAAAATGAGACAGTTTTTAGTGCTGAGCAGCGAGAACTTTCAAAAAACTTACTCAATCGCATAGCATCTTAAAAAAGATCGTTCTACCATAAGCAGTCTGTTCAGACTGCTTTTTTTATTATGAAGAAAATTGCATTAATCTATATGGGTGGAACCTTTGGCTGTGTTGGAGAACCTCTGGCACCCATGCCTTATATCCAGTTTATGCCCCAACTACAACGCATCATTCCTATAGAGCTGCATGTCGATTGTTTTTCTGCACCTGTCATCAAAGATAGTAGCGCCTGTACTGCGCCAGACTGGCTTATGTTGGTTCAACAAATACAACAGTTACAATTACAGGGCTATGCTCATTTTGTAGTCATTCATGGCACAGATACCTTAAGTTATGCCGCTGCAACATTGGTACGTTTCTTAGGGCAATCCTGTCATTTGGTCATTACAGGGAGTCAGTATCCCCTGCTCAACAAAGCTGGAACAGATACCCGCGAATTTACTGATGCACTAGACAATTTATATTATGCGCTTGATCAAGTCGTTAAGTTACCTGCAGGAAGTTATTTGGCATTTCATCATCAGGTTTTCCATGCACAAACCGCGTTAAAAATACAAACCACTGAGCTGGATGCTTTTACTGGGACATTGGCCGAAAAAGACTGCGAAACTGTGCAACAATCCTATCTGGTCAATGATGAAACGATATTACATAGCCAGAATTTATCGCTTTTAAATATAATGGCACAGCCGATTGGCCTACACGCTTTTAAGCAACAATTACAAAACCTAGTTTCATATCCACCGCATTTTTTAATTCTGCAAGGTTTTGGAACAGGCAATTTGGCTGTTGATGAAGAACTCATTTCACTTTTGCAACAGCTTCGACAACAAGGCTGCCTGAGTATTTTAACCACTCAAGTCTGCTTTGGTCAGATGGATCAGCGTTATGCAGTCAGTGAATGGATCCATAGCGCCAAAATATTGATCAATAATACCCTTAGCCATGCCGATTTATATGCCAAAGCATTGCAACTTTATTTACAATTTGACTCACCAGAACTGCGTGAGCAACACTGGACACTATCTTAATCTTTGAGGTCTAAATATGCAGCGCTTTGCAATCGGTATTGAATTTTGCGGTATTCGTTATCGGGGCTGGCAAACGCAACAAGCGGGCGTTCCAAGTGTGCAGGAAGCTTTGGAGCGTGTATTAAGTACCATCGCAGATGAACCGATTATTTTGCATGGTGCAGGTCGTACCGATGCGGGTGTGCATGCCACCAATATGGTGGCGCATTTTGATACCCATGCCATACGCCCTGAACGTGGCTGGATGATGGGTACCAATAGCCAATTGCCTAAAGATATTTCGATCCAATGGATCAAGGAAATGTCCCCTGATTTTCATGCGCGCTTTAAAGCCATTGCACGTCGTTATCGTTATGTGGTGTATAACACAAACTATCGTCCCGCCTTACTTTATAAACAAGTCACACATATTTATCAGCCGCTAGATGTGGAAAAAATGAAGCTAGCCGCAGCCAAATTTGAAGGTACACATAATTTTGAGAGTTTCCGAGCAGCGGCATGTCAATCCAACCAACCCGTGCGTCATGTCAGTCATTGTCAACTCATTGAACATGGTCGTTATTTGGTACTCGATATTCAAGCTGATGGCTTTTTACATCATATGGTTCGTAATATCATGGGGTGCCTACTTGAAATTGGACAAGGTCTGTATGGCATAGATCATATTGATACTATGTTTGCAGCTCAAGATCGCAAAGCCGCAGGCATTACCGCCCCTGCCCATGGTTTATACTTTGTTCAGGCTTATTATCCAGAACAATTTGAGCTTCCTCAACCACCACTTGGACCACATTGGCTGAACCTGCCTGATGCATTTGCCTAATTTTTTGTATTAACGCAAGAATCGGGTCGTTACTTGTCCCGAAAATTTTCAAAATGAGTCTTTCAATATCATTGAGACTCATGATGAAACGTCTAGAAAATAAAATTGTTATTATTACAGGTGCAAGTTCAGGTATCGGTTGGGAAAGTGCTTTACTGTTTGCGCAGCAAGGTGCAATCGTAATCAATGTGGCTCGACGTGCCGAGCGTCTTCAAGAGCTTGAGCAACGCATTAAAGCTGAAGGCAATATGTGTTTCTCTGTGGTTGGTGATCTTTTTGATCCATCGACCATGCAACGTGCTTTAGACTTAGCTTTACAACGTTTTGGTCGCATTGATATTGCCTTTAACAATGCAGGTATATTAGGCGCATTAAAACCTGCGCATCAAATCAGTCAAACTGAATGGGAAAATACCTTAAACACCAATCTTTCTGCAAATTTCTATGCTGCACAAATGCAATTAAACACCATGCTTCAACAAAAAAAAGGCTGTATTTTATTTACCTCGACGTTTGTTGGGCATCGCATAGGTTTTCCAAATATGGCGGCTTATGCTGCCAGTAAAGCAGGTTTAATTGGCTTAACTCAGGTGATTGCCGCAGAGTATGGCGCCTTCGGTATTCGTTGTAACTGTATCATTCCGGGAGGTACAGACACAGAAATGGGACGTGCTGCTGTAGATAACGAACAAGCACGTCAACATATTCAGAATTTACATGCTTTAAAACGAATGGCACAACCTCAAGAAATTGCACACGCTGCTTTATTTGCAGTGAGTGACGAGTCGAGTTTTATGACAGGCTCAACCCTGTACGTTGATGGCGGAATTTCTGTAGTTCGAGGCTGATCTCCCCCGCAAATAAAAATGCATCACCTAGATGCATTTTTATTTAAGCTTAAGCGCGTTGCTTACGTTTTCTATATTCCACTGGCGTTTCATTGGTCCAGCGTTTGAATGCACGATAAAAGGTACTCGGTTCAGAGAACCCAGTCAGATAAACAATGCGTTCAACACTTTCATTGGTATTGGCCAATAATTTTTTGGCTAAACGACAGCGATAGTCCGACAAGATTTGTTGAAAACTAGTATTGGCTTCACTCAACTGCGTTCTTAAACGGCGCGGGGTAATGTGTAATTGTGCTGCCACAGTTTCGAGTGTTGTTTCGCCACTTTCCAGTGTCGAGCCAATCGCGCGGCGTACTTCACCAACCAAGTCATAACGCGCTAGTTCCTGAAGCTTTTCAATCGCAAGTTGCTCATGTAACTGCAATAGCTCTGGTTCCGCTTGCCACAATGGATAATCCAAAATATCGGCATCAAAATATAAACGTGTTTCTTTTTGACCTAGACTGACTGGGCAGCCATACACACGTATATATTCGTCTTCTGCTGCGCCTTGATTAAAGTCAAAATCAATAAAAATAGGCTTAAACGCACCTTCGGTAATAAATTTAAAAAATCGTAAGATGCCTGATAAAGCACATTCTGAAAAATGTCGATTGACGATATTGTCAGAGAAAGACTGTTCGCCATTGGTCAAGTAACATCCATTTTCATCGACCACTAAGCGCGCTTGTAAAGCATCACTAATTAAACGTTGATAGGCTAATGCTCGTTTGAGTCCTTCACCAAATGTTGCACTACTAATAAATAAATGCTCAATCACCTGACCACGATATAAAGGTAAATGCTCACCCAAATGCAAACCAATATCGGGGTCTTTACTCACTTCTTCTGCCGCAATCCAAAAGGCATATTGCGCATTTAAAGGAGTACGGGTATTGGTATCCACCTGATTTAAGGCAACACCCGCTTTTGTTAAAATTTCTTCGGTTGGCAATCCCGCACGACGAATCGCCTGATAGCCAAATCGTAATACAACCGACGCATCTGTTAGCTGACCCACGTGACATCCTTCCTTGTATGTTCTTCATTTATACTTAAAAACGTAATTTAGATTACCGCTGATTGACCAAACTGACAACTCAATTCAGGTCATTTTTACACATTTTTTTTAATGAATTTGACCCATTTGCCACTTTGACAAGCACCATAAATTGGGGCATTGGTCTTGTTTTTTGATAAAAAATTGACTACAATTTGCGCCTTTCCAATTTGATCATCAGGTAGGCTATGGCCAATAAAGAGGAACTCATCGAGTTCGAAGGCGTTGTCACCGAAACGCTTCCTAATACGATGTTCCGTGTACGTTTAGAAAACGGTCACGAAGTAATTGCACACATTTCTGGTAAAATGCGTAAACACTATATTCGTATTTTAACGGGCGACAATGTTAAAGTTGAAATGACCCCTTACGATTTGACCAAAGGTCGTATTACTTATCGTGCGCGCTAATTCCGTTTAGTGAATGCAAAGAAGCCACTGTTTATCTGTGGCTTTTTTTATATACATGAACTCACATAACTCAAATTAATATTGAGTTTTTAAAAAAATTAGATGAATTTTCAACTTATAACCTTTTTTTTTATATAATTACGAACCCATACACTAAGGCTTTTAAAGCCTATCCTTAAAAGAAAATGGAATATTTAAAATGAAAAAATCTTGGATGGCGCTTTCAACACTTTGCATTTGTTTTAGCTTATTTTCTGCCTGCACCACAACAGGGTGGAAATCTAAAGATCTTAATGCATATTTGCAACAATTTGTTGGGCAATCAACTCAACAAGTGCAACAAACCATTAACTTAAAATCCATGGGATATCAAACAACACAAAAGCCTATTCTCACATCAGATCAGCTCACATATACCGTGATACGTTCTTTAAACATCCCCACTCCAGCGGCTAGAAGTTTTGACGGGATGACCATTCAAACAGGTGCAAGCGGAGCAAATAGTTATAATTTAAATATAAAATGCGATATTGTATTTTTACTCAAAAATAACGTTGTTCAATCTTATCAATATCAGGGTCGAGCTTGTTAAAAATATATGATTATGTGGATTTAATAAAAATGCAGCCGAAGCTGCATTTTTATTGTTACCAATCTTGATGATTCAAAATTAAGCCAGTGCTTGAACGACTGCATCGCCCATTTCTGAAGTACCAACCTTCGTCATGCCTTCAGACATAATATCGCCAGTACGTAACCCTTGATCCAATACGTTGCCTACAGCATCTTCAATCGCTTTTGCTGCTGCTTCTTCACGGAAGGTATAACGCAACATCATGGCAACCGATAAAATCGTGGCCAGTGGATTCGCAATATTTTGTCCAGCGATATCTGGTGCCGAACCATGACAAGGTTCGTACATGCCTTTGCCATTTTCATCTAGCGATGCGGATGGCAACATACCAATGGAACCTGTCAACATCGCTGCTTCATCAGACAGAATATCACCAAACAAGTTACCTGTGACGATCACATCAAATTGCTTTGGCGCACGCACCAATTGCATAGCTGCGTTATCCACATACATATGTGAAAGCTGAATGTCTGAATAATGAGCCTGTTGCAAATCAGTCACGGTTTGCTTCCACAGCTCAGTCACTTCTAACACATTGGCTTTATCGACTGAACAAACCTTACCACCACGTAACCCTGCCATCTCAAAAGCAACTTTGGCGATACGTTTAATTTCAGATTCGCTATAAACATCGGTGTTGTAGCCTTGTTTTTCGCCATTCTCCAGTTCACGAATACCACGTGGCTGACCAAAGTAAATACCACCTGTCAGTTCACGAACAATCAGAATATCCAGACCAGCAACAATCTCTGGTTTTAAGCTTGAAGCATCTGCCAATTGCGGATAAAGAATAGCGGGTCTTAAATTTGCAAATAAGTTTAATTCACTACGAATTTTTAATAAGCCACGTTCTGGACGAATCGAACGCTCAATCGTATCCCACTTAGGCCCACCGACTGCACCAAGTAAAATTGCATCGGCTTTTTTGGCTTGTTGCGAAGTGACCGCAGGATATGGTTCACCATGTGCATCAATCGCAGAACCACCTAACAGTCCATGTTCCCAACTCAAACCTAAATTAAATTTTTGATTGACTGAAGTTAATACTTTTTCAGCGGCAGCCATAATTTCTGGGCCAATACCGTCACCCGCTAAAATTAAAATTTGTTTCGACATTTCTTCTTTCCATTTTTTCACTGTATCAGCCAATTTGCTGATGGGTCATTAAACCTTTTGCTCTACAAACTCACCCAAACCTGTCACAGCGTTAAAAGGACGACAAAAACGGCGAATGGTACGCTGACCCTCTTCCATTGCGACACATAACGGCTCTGGTGCAGACACATTGAGTAAGCTTCCGCCTGTATGTTTGGAGCGATCACGGTACATTTTAAAGGTGTAGTGCTGATTCGATTTAAACTGATGAATCACATGAAAAGTTTCAGCACGATCAGATGAAATAGGATAGAAACGAATCACTAATTCATATTGATCTGCGGGTACAGACAAATACATGACATTATGTGAGCTAAAAACAGAACCCTGTAAGCGGACAATGCCCTGCTCTAGACTTTCCGAACTTACCCGATGACTATTTGCATCCATAATGGGCGTTGTATTTAGACGCTCAAACTCACAATGTTTGACACCAGCACAATAGATAGAAGCATTGGCCCGAGTATTTCCTATCCCCGCTTGTTTAATACGTAATGTATCAACAACTGTGTTTGTGCTTTGACATGCACTCAGTGCAACTGAGCATATTCCAAGCATCATACTATGGAGAAATGTCCTCTTCATTGTCAGAGCCCAACCTTATTCAGAGTAAAGTTTTTCAACATCTTTTAGCCTGCATGGTAACAAGAGTTGAGCTTCTATGCTATTGCTATCTTTAAAAAGTACCGCTCTCCTATTTACTACTGCAACTCCTGAAATACCCAAGGGCGTGACTGTTTGGCCTGCGCTTCAAATGCACGAATTGCGTCGGCATTTTGCAGGGTCAAGCCAATATCATCCAAACCATTCAACAAACAATGCTTGCGGAACGAATCAATTTCAAATGTAAATGCCTGACCCGATGGTGTACGTACTTCCTGCGCCGCTAAATCAACAGTCAGTTGATAACCTTCGTTTGCAGCGCATTCTTTAAATAACTGGTCTACAATGTCTTCTGGCAAGATTACAGGCAACATCCCATTCTTAAACGAGTTATTAAAGAAAATATCCGCATAACTTGGCGCAATCACGGTACGAAAACCATATTCATTTAATGCCCACGGTGCATGTTCGCGGCTTGAACCACAGCCAAAGTTGGTTCGTGCCAATAAAATGGTTGAACCTTGATAGCGTGGCTTATTTAAAACAAAATCAGGATTTTTAGGGCGCTTGCTAATATCCTGTCCCAAATAACCTTCGTCTAAATAGCGTAGCTCATCAAATAAGTTATCGCCAAAACCTGTACGTTTGATCGATTTTAAAAACTGTTTTGGAATAATTAAATCGGTATCGACATTGGCACGATCCAAAGGTGCAACAATACCCTGTTCAATTGTATATTTTTTCATGGTTTGCTCCCTTAGAATGAACGAACATCAACAAAATGACCCGCAATTGCGGCTGCTGCGGCCATCGCTGGACTGACTAAATGCGTTCGTCCACCATTGCCCTGACGTCCTTCAAAGTTACGGTTTGACGTTGAAGCACAATGCTCGCCCGGTTGTAACTTATCTGCATTCATAGCCAAACACATTGAACAACCCGGTTCACGCCATTCAAAACCTGCTTCCAAGAAAATTTGATCTAAACCTTCTTGTTCCGCCTGTTGTTTGACCAAACCAGAACCCGGCACAATCATCGCCTGTTTAATGCTTGAAGCCACCTTACGGCCTTTCACCACTTCTGCGGCAGCACGAATATCTTCAATCCGTGAGTTGGTACATGAACCAATAAATACGCGATCTAACTGAATATCTTCCAATGCCTGACCCGCTGTTAAACCCATATATTGATAAGCACGTGTCCAGTCATTGCGTTGTACCTCATCTTTGGCTTGTTCCAATGTCGGAACAGCTTTCGATACTGGAATGACCATCTCAGGTGAAGTACCCCAAGATACTTGTGGCTCAATCTCTTCACCCTGCAAAACAACCACTGTATCAAAGTGTGCATCGTTATCAGAATGTAAAGTATTCCAATAGGCGACTGCTTGATCCCATTGTTCATCTTTTGGTGCATACGGACGATTTTTCACATATTCAATGGTTTTATCATCGACTGCCACCATGCCCACGCGCGCACCCGCTTCGATTGCCATATTACAGACCGTCATACGACCTTCAATCGACATATCTCGGAAGACTTGTCCACCAAATTCAATCGCGTGACCCGTACCGCCCGCAGTCCCGATTTTTCCAATAATCGCCAAGACCACATCTTTCGAGGTGACGCCTTTGCCTAAAGTGCCATCGACACGAACCAACATGTTTTTCATTTTCTTTTGAACAAGGCACTGGGTTGCCAAGACATGTTCAACTTCTGATGTTCCAATCCCGTGTGCCAAGCAACCAAATGCACCATGTGTTGCAGTATGTGAATCACCACATACCACGGTCATTCCTGGCAAAGTCAAACCTTGCTCAGGTCCCACCACATGCGCAATCCCTTGACGAATATCATTGATACCAAATTCAACGATATCGAAAGTTTTGCAGTTATCATCAAGGGTTTGTACTTGTATACGTGAGGTATCATCTTCAATTCCCGCAATTCCCTGCTCACGTTCCTTTTTGGAGGTTGGAACGTTGTGGTCAGGTGTTGCGATATTGGCACTTAAACGCCAAGGCTTACGATCTGCAAGTTGTAAACCTTCAAAAGCTTGCGGACTGGTCACTTCATGTAATAAATGACGATCGATATAAATGAGGCTTGAACCATCGTCTCGTTGTGAGACCAAATGATCATCCCATAATTTGTCATATAAAGTTTTTGCGCCTTGGGTATTGCCTGCCATGTCGTCGCTCTCCACCGTGCTTGCCATTGGACTGGGTAATGCTAATCTTATCTTGATTATAGCGAATGTTTTCCATAAAACTAATTTATCATTTTTATAAATTAATAAACTTTTTGGAATGAAATTTTTACTTTTTATTTCTACAAAAAAAAATTGCTAAGTGCATATAACGCTCTGGTTATTTGTACTTAGCAATATGTTTTTGATGATCTGGGGACTTTTAGCTTTTATCTGCGATTTTTTTCAAATTATCATGAATTTTGAAAATAACAATGAGTAATTCACTATATACCCGAACTATCACCAAGCCAAAAATAATGACAAAAATAGCCATAAGAAAACGCATGCCGAAATTAGTATAGGCATAACGACCTATTCCAAATAGCATACTCATAGAAGTCAACGAAACACCCACTAGACCTAACCAATATATGATCGTAATAATTTTCGGGGTGATCATCGTATCGAGTTTAAGAAAATCTTTCATAAATATACCCTGTGCAGATTAAGATAATTTCTGTTGTATTCGTTTTTGTTGTTCAAGCAATTGCTTTTGAAGTGTGGCCATTTCCTCTTGAGTTTGTTTAACTTCAACAGGATTAGGTGGAGTAGTTGTTGTTTGTTCGACCATTTTTAAAGATAAATTGTTCATTTGAATCAACTTGTCTCTCAAGCTACTGACTTCAACACTTTTTAATTGAGCTTGTGCCAATTCATTATTAAAGCTATCAATAAAAGGCAACATGGATGTTAAAGTTTGTTTAACTTTATCGGCTTGACCACTTTGCATAGCTTTCATCATTTCATTTTGAAATTCAGATGCTTTTGCTACATTTTTTGTTGAAATTTGATCGATCAATTGTGTATCAGTCTTGATATCTGCCAGATTATTCGTACTAAATTTGTTTGCAGCAACCTGCTGACTCTGCGGTTGTTGTTCGCCTTCTGATTGATTGGCTTGTTTACTACATGCACTCAATGACACAGCAGTACAGCACATAAGTACAGTGATCAGTTTATTCATTAGGTTCCCCTCAAAATAATAATTTTAAGAGATCGCTTTTTTTATTAATTATCTAAAAACTGTTTTATTACTATCTTTTAAAGCAATAGAGAAAATAATCACTGAAGAAAAACTTGCCTTAAAACTCACCAAATAGATCGCTTTGTGTCGGAAAGGTGGGGGTGAAAATCATTTGCTGTTGTTAGCTGACTAAAGTTAAGATGATGTCAATCAAAGAACTTAATACTGCCCCATGAATCTCGCCGCCTTTGAAGCCTTTGTAAAAGTGATGGAAACAGGTTCAATTTCACTGGCTGCCGAACAGTTGTTTATTACCCAACCTGCTGTCACCAAACGAATCCATAGTCTAGAAGAGTATTTTGGAGTCAAATTATTTGAGTCCGCAGGTCGTGGCGTACAACCGACGCATGCAGCGCACTCCTTGTTACCACGAGTAAAGAACTGGCTGAATGAACTTGGAGACATTCATTACACACTCAGCCACGAACATGATCAGGTGCAAGGTCGCTTAAAAATAGGGACGAGCCATCATATTGGCTTGCATCATCTGCCCTATTATTTAAAACAATATGTACAAGAGTTTCCAAATGTAAAACTGGATGTGCATTTTGTAGATTCTGAACAGGCACATGAACAAGTCTTGGCAGGTGATCTGGAACTCGCTTTTTTAACACTTCCACCCCAAGGCGATGAACGTTTAAGCTATATGAATGTCTGGACAGATCCACTCGTCTTTGTAGCAGCACCATTTCATGCATTGGCACAGCAAAAAAATCTAACCCTTGAAGATTTACTAAATTATCCAAGTCTGTTGCCCTCTGCACAAACCTATACCAGTCAAATCACTTTAGCTGAGTTTGAAAAACATGGCCTCAAACCCAAAATCACCATGAGTAATAATCCACTTGAATCCATTCGAATGCTGGTTTCGATTGGTTTAGGTTGGTCTGTTTTACCTAAAACGCTGGTGAATCAGGACTTGCAGCAACTCGATCTAAATATGGAACTACACCGACAATTAGGCATGGTCTGGCATCCATCACGTAGTCAATCCAAAGCAGCTCAAGCGCTTATTCATTTAGTACAATGTCATTTACACAATAAATCTTTGAGACCTATGTAACCCAGATTTACCGCTGTTTACTGAACTATAAAAAACCTAAAGCCAAATAGGAGTAAGTTGGTGCTTAAGCCATGCCTTATTCCTATTCAAGAATAACAAATCAATATGATTGAAATATCGAAGTACTGAAATATCAAAGCATGGTGAAGCTAAATAAAAATCGAATGATAGCCTGCCAAGATGGAGCCTCAGCATGTTGACCGAAACTTCAAAATTAGCCAGCGAACAAAATACTGATGATCCAACCCCAGCCACTTGTGCGATCAAAACATCTGAAGTTTTAAGTCAAAATACGTCTGCAAACAGTACTCGTCCGAAATTGCTACGGACACCCAATTTACGTGATCATGACAGTGCCAGCATGCGCGTGATTTTACGAGATTATTTCTTAAATACTTTTGATACTTATGAATGCCTATTTGAATGTCTGGCGAGTGATGAGGCATTTTATAAAAAACCAATTTCCTTACGCCATCCCCTGATTTTTTATTACGGGCATACTGCGACTTTTTTTGTGAATAAACTGTTATTGACCCGCATGATTGAACAGCGGGTTGATCAGAAAATGGAATCGATGTTTGCGGTCGGCGTCGATGAAATGAGTTGGGATGATCTGGATGATACCCATTATGAATGGCCAACGCCCCAACAAGTCAAAGCCTATCGCGATAAAGTCCGTCACCTCATATTAGATTTAATCGAACATGCACCACTGACTATGCCTATAGACTGGAATCATCCGTGGTGGGCGATCATCATGGGGATTGAACATGAGCGGATTCATCTGGAAACCTCTTCGGTTTTAATTCGCCAACATGATCTAAGTTTTGTAAAACCGCATCCAAGCTGGCAAGCCAATACACAAAGTCGTCATCCACCCGAAAATATGCTGCTTAAAGTATCTGCGGGAAAAGTCTTACTCAATAAAGAAAAACAGGATGCGTACTATGGCTGGGACAATGAATACGGTCAGCATGAAGCAGAGATTGAGGAATTTGAAGCCTCAAAATATCTGGTCAGTAATCAGGAATATTTAAATTTTGTTGAGGCACACGGCTATCAAACCCCTGAATACTGGCTAGAAGAAGGTCGATCTTGGCTAGAATTTAGCCAAGCGAGTCATCCTACTTTTTGGATCAAGAAAAAACAGGGTTGGTTTCTGCGTCTGATGACCGAAGAGGTGCCCATGCGCTGGGATTGGCCTGTCGAAGTCAACTACCATGAAGCTAAAGCATTTTGTCTCTGGAAAAAAACAACGAGTGGCTTAACTGTTCGTTTACCGACAGAGGATGAATGGTATCGTTTGTATGATATTGCAGGTTTAAAAGAACTCAATGACCATCCTGCCGACTCCAATTTACATCTGGACTATGCTGCCTCCTCCTGTCCGATTGATCAATTTCAACATGGCGATTTTTTTGATGTGCGAGGTAATGTCTGGCAATGGACAGAAACCCCGATTTATCCATTTGAAGGTTTTGATGTTCATCCGATTTATGACGATTTTACTACGCCCACTTTCGATGGGCGGCACAACTTAATTAAAGGCGGTTCGTGGATTTCTTGTGGGAATGAAAGTTTGTCTTCTTCCCGATACGCATTTCGCCGTCATTTTTTCCAACATGCAGGATTTCGCTACGTGGTTTCCGAACAAAATGCTATACATCCAGACTCTCACTATGAAACTGATCAATTGCTGTCGCAATATGCCGAATTTCATTATGGCGATGAATATTTTGGTGTCAAAAACTTTTCCAAAGCACTGGTTGATTTAGCCATTCAAACCTTGGGAGATCGACCCAAAATACAAGCACTCGATATCGGCTGCGCGCTTGGTCGCGCGAGTTTTGAATTAGCTCAACATTTTGAATATGTAACGGGCATTGATTTTTCAGCACGTTTTATCCAACATGGTGTACAACTCGCCAAAGGAGAAACTTTGCGTTACACCCTGACCACTGAAGGTGAATTAGTCGACTATAAGTCCTGTGCCTTACGTGATTTAGGTCTTGAATCTATTCAAGATCGGGTTGAGTTTTATCAAGGAGATGCCTGTAATCTTAAACCTCATTTTACCGCTTATGACTTTATCTTTGCGTCCAACCTCATAGATCGTTTATATAGTCCAAGTAAATTTTTAAAGCAAATTCATGAACGTTTAAACATTGGCGGTGTGCTGATGCTTGCCTCACCTTACACATGGCTAGAAGAGCATACCCCACGCGAAGAATGGATTGGCGGATTTAAAAAAGACGGCGAGAACTTTACCACGCTGGACGGCTTACATGCGCTATTAGATCAACATTTCCGTTTGATTGCACCATCGCAAAAAATTCCCTTTGTGATTCGAGAAACTGCACATAAGTTCCAACACACTTTATCGGACGTGACATTTTGGGAACGTATCAAGGAATAGGAAATAAAATGCTCAACCCATAAGGGTCATCGTGACAGGCGACATGGATGTCGCCACGCTGGATTGCGGTTGCAGGGATGCACCGTCAATCCAGCAAAAGATTTTTGTTACGTTTCATCTTTGAAAAGTAAGGTAAACATAAAAATAGACAACCTCGATCCAAATCTCAAAAATCTAGAAACTCTTTAGCTGATCAAAATATAAACTAAAGCTATATCTAGACTGAAAACTTAAATCGACCAATCCTGAACTTCCCAACCTTTCTCTTGCGACAATTTCTCTAAACGATCATCTGGATTTACCGCAATGGCGTGGGTTGCATATTCCAATAAGAAGCGATCATTAATCGAATCTGAATACGCCCAAGATTCATTCACTTGACGCCCATCTAACCATTGATCCAGACGAAGTAATTTGCCTTGCTGATAACATGGCAATCCTGCGACCTTGCCTGTATAAGCGCCTTCAACCACTTCGGCATTGGTGGCAATAATGTTTGTAATCCCAAACTCACGAAAAATAGGCGTAGTGATAAAATCACTGGTCGCGGTAATCCCCACAATCTCATGCCCCAAGGCTTTATGATGTTCAATCGCTGCAAAACCTTGTGGACGCATTTGTGGGCGAATCACCTTTTGCATAAATAACTGATGCAATTCGGTTAAATAGGCATTGTCATGCCGAGTCAAAAACTGAAAAACAAACTCATTATAAGCAATCGGGTCAAGTTGCCCTGCTTTATAGTCTTCATAAAATTGATCATTCATCTGACGATGATGTACGGGATCGACCAAACCTTCATTGACCAAAAACTCTCCCCAAGAATGGTCAGAATCTGTATTAAGTAAGGTGTGATCGAGATCAAACAAAGCCAATTTCATGAAAATACTCGTTAAAACTGAAATTTAAGAAAAAAAATGTAAATCTATCTCCGCTAGTCGATAGAAATTCGTTAAGATCATAGCAATTTTAATGCATTTTACTTTGATCTTTTCGAGCTGGGCTTCAAGAGTGACCGCCCCCGATTTCAAAGTCAACGATATTGATAAAATTTAGGTAGCCAAATGATCGACTCTGAAGGTTTCCGACCCAACGTCGGGATCATTTTGGCAAATGATAACGGACAGGTTTTATGGGCAAAACGCATTGGTCACAATGCTTGGCAATTTCCACAAGGAGGAATCCAGTTTGGAGAAACCCCTGAACAGGCACTTTACCGTGAGCTGAGAGAAGAAGTCGGCCTCTTGCCTGAACATGTCCAGATTATTGCGCAAACCAAAGGTTGGCTGCGTTATCGTTTGCCACACCGATACATTCGACCGGACTCAGATCCCGTATGTATTGGACAAAAACAAAAATGGTTTTTACTGAAACTCACCGCTCCTGCGGGCAATATTCAGTTAAACCTCTCTGACCCTGCCGAATTTGATGAATGGCAATGGGTCAGCTATTGGTATCCACTGGGTCAAGTAGTGAACTTCAAACGTGATGTTTACCGCAGAGCCATGATGGAATTATGTATGTTATTGCCGCAACAACAATCGGCCGAAAAATCACTTCTTTAGCAAGTGATTTTTTGACTGAGTGCTGTTATAACATCACTAAGCGCGATTCATTTTTTGGAGCATATATTCATGTCAAACATGCAACTCGACACCTTAAGACGGATTGTTCAGGAGATCAATGCGTCGGTGAGTTTGCATGAATCTCTGGACATTATGGTGAATCAGGTCGCCGAAGCCATGAAAGTTGATGTCTGTTCTATCTATTTACTGGATGAACGCAATCAGCGTTATTTACTCATGGCTTCCAAAGGTCTCAATCCAGATTCTGTCGGCAATGTCTCATTGCATGTCGGTGAAGGTTTGGTCGGCTTGGTCGGACAGCGCGAAGAAATTGTCAATCTGGAAAATGCCTCCAAACACGAACGCTTTGCCTATTTACCTGAAACAGGTGAAGAAATTTATCACTCCTTTCTTGGCGTACCCGTCATGTATCGCCGTAAGGTGATGGGTGTATTGGTGGTTCAAAATAAAGAACCTCAGGATTTTAGCGAAGCCGCTGAGTCATTCCTCGTGACGTTATGCGCTCAACTTTCAGGGGTGATTGCACATGCCCATGCGGTGGGTAATATCGATGTCTTTCGTAAACCAACTTCTGGCGCTGCCTATAAAACCTTTCAAGGTGTTTCTGGCGCAGGCGGTATTGCCTTAGGTCGGGCGATTGTGCTTTATCCCCCTGCGGACTTGGCAGCCGTTCCTGATCGTGAAGCCGAAGATATCAGTGATGAATTACAACTTCTAGATCAAGCCATTCTTTCAGTACGCACTGAAATTCAATCGCTTGATGAAAAGATGCAAGACTCACTGATGTCAGAAGAACGCGCACTCTTTAGCGTATTTTTACGCATGCTCGATGAAAATGCGCTGCCTGCCGAGATTAAGGAACTGATTCGTGCAGGCAACTGGGCGCAAGGTGCGGTACGCCGTGTCATTGATAAGCACATCAGTCTGTTTGCGCAAATGGAAGATGATTATCTGCGTGAACGCGTTTCAGATTTAAAAGATCTTGGGCGACGGATTTTGGCCTCATTACAGGAAGCCGATTCCAGTCACCGTGAAATCAGTCCTGATAGCATTATTATTGGTGAAGAAATCAGCACAGCCGCACTTGTAGAATTGCCTGTCGATAATATTGCTGCCATTGTCACCACAGAAGGCGCGGCAAATTCACATATGGTGATTGTGGCACGTGCATTGGGCATTCCAACCGTGGTTGGTGTCACCGAGCTGCCAATTAACACGCTTGATGATGCAGAGATGATTGTCGATGCCTATCAGGGACGTGTTTTTATCAATCCCCCACGACGGATGCGTCAGCGTTATAAAGAGATCCAGAAAGAAGAAGAACAAATCGCCAAAGATTTAAAACAGTACGAAACCCGCGATGCCATTACGCCTGATGGTGTTGCAGTCCGTTTATATGTCAATACTGGCTTAATGATCGATGTGGTTCGCGGTGTTCAGCGTGGTGCCAAAGGCGTAGGTTTGTACCGTAGTGAAATTCCATTTATGTTGCGTGATCGCTTCCCAGGCGAAGAAGAACAACGCGCCATGTATCGTCAACAACTCAGTCACTTTGCCAACAAACCTGTGACTATGCGCACACTGGACATTGGTGCAGATAAAGACTTACCTTATTTTAGTATTGAGGAAGAAAACTCGGCACTGGGCTGGCGTGGTTTACGCTTTACCCTTGATCATCCAGAGATTTTCTCGACGCAGGTTCGCGCCATGCTCAAAGCGAGCATTGGTTTAAATAATCTGCATATTTTATTGCCTATGGTGACGAGCGTCAGCGAAGTCGAAGAAGTCTTGTATTTATTGGAACGCGACTGGATTGCCGTACAGGAAGAAGAACAAGTTAAAATCACCAAACCCAAAATTGGGATTATGGTCGAAGTTCCAAGCGTACTGTTGCAGATCGATGAGTTTTCAGAATTGGTCGACTTTTTCTCTGTGGGTTCAAATGACCTGATTCAATATCTACTGGCGGTTGACCGTAATAACCCTCGCGTTTCTAGCGTGTATTCACATTTTCATCCATCGGTATTACGTGCTTTGCAACGTCTGGTGAAAGAATGCCATAAATATGAAAAGCCTGTGAGTATTTGTGGCGAAATGGCAGGAGATCCTTTTTCGGCAATTCTATTGATGGCCATGGGTTTCAATACACTCTCCATGAGTTCGAGTAATATTTTACGTGTCCGCAAAGCGATTTGCCATGTACCTATGAGTGATGCAGAAAAGTTACTGAGTGAAGTGGTTAAAATGAATAATCCATTGATGGTTAAAAGTTGGATGGAATATTATTTTAAAAAGCATGGTTTGGGCGATATGGTCAAATCCAATCGTTTATCCGTTTAAATTGACCCAACTAAGATTCTGATAAATAAGGGCACATCGATTGTGCCCTTATTTTTATCTTAGATTCTCAATTGAGCGTTTTTTAGATTGGTAAGCTACGCTCTAATATCTGTTGTACTATTCTTGCGTCTGGATCTGTTTCTGGCATTAAAATTAATCCTGTCACACGACCATGAAACATACTATAACGCGACTGGATAAAAGTATTTGCAACTTGATCTGGTGCATAACGTTTTAATAATACAGCCTGAGCGAGTATCACTAAACGACTCACAAAACTTCTTGCCATAAATTGCAGTTGTTCTGGCGATTGTTTTAATACATCCAATAATTGATTCACTTCATTGTGCAGTTGTGGCACCTGCGAGGTCACGTCATAAAAAGATTCAAATAAAGTCTGAATCGATGCTGGATGACGCTGAATCGCGCGTAATACATCCAGACACATGACATTACCCGAACCTTCCCAAATTGAATTGACAGGGGCTTCTTTAAATAGTCGTGCCATCATTCCAGTTTCGACATAACCATTACCACCAAACACTTCCATCGCCTCACCTGTCAGTTCAACGGCGCGCTTACAAATCCAGAATTTTGCAGCAGGGGTCATGATACGCGCCCATGCCTGTGACAGATCATCCTGATCTTGATAACTCGCAGCTAAATGCATGCTGAGTTGGACTGCTGCTTCACTTTCTAAGGCCAAATCTGTCAAAACAGCCTGCATTAAAGGCTGATCAGCGAGGACTTTGCCAAATGCCTTGCGCTGACGCGTATAAGCCATACATTGCACCAAAGCCTGACGCAATATGGCAGAACTCCCCACCACACACGTTAACCGAGTATATGCTGCCATTTCTATGATGGTCGGAATACCTCGCCCTTCCTCTCCAATCATCATGCCCAATGCATCATGAAACTCAACTTCACTGCTTGAATTACTACGATTGCCGACTTTGTCTTTAAGACGCTGAATATGCACACTGTTTTTTGTGCCATCTTCTAACCAACGCGGCACATAGAAACAACCCAATCCATTTTCAGGGGTTTGTGCAACCTCTAAATGTGCATCGGACATCGGGGCTGAAAAAAACCATTTGTGCCCTGTGAGTAAGTATTCCTGTCCCCGACCAGACCTTGCAATCGGTTTTGCCAAGGTTTGATTGGCACGAACGTCTGAGCCGCCTTGTTTCTCAGTCATGCCCATGCCAATCCAGATCGATGATTTTTCTGAAATGGGCACATCACGTTCATCATAATTTGTTGATAACAGTTTTTCGCCTAACTGCTGCCACAACTTCGGTTCACGCTGTAATAAAGGAATAGCCCCTAAAGTCATGGCATTTGGACATAGATTTCCACATTCAACTTGTCCACTAAGGTAAAACCGTGCAGCCCAATCGACCCAATTTGTTTTAGACTGCACCGCAATAAACGGATGCGCATGTACACCATATTGACGATTTAACTTCATCCACGCATGCCATGCAGGATGGAACTCCAGATAGTCGATTCGACGACCGCGCGCATCAAAGGTGTGTAATTCAGGCGTATGTCGATTGGCTTGATCAGCCCATAGATAGGCCTGAGTAGTGCCCACTTTCTCGCCCAATTCTACAAGCAACGCTTGATCCTGACTGCCATAACGCATCAGGATTTCTTGTAAAACAGGATCGGTTCGATATAAGTTATAGTTCTGTAGCTCATCAAACTGATTTTCGATCTGATGGATCATCCTTGTATTCATTGCTTATCCTTGATTATTTTTATAACAGTATAGGAACAAATCAGACCTGAAGTGTTCGGATTTAATTTATGAAAATCACCAGTATCAAAGTGCGTAGAAAGCCCAAGCAGTCGAGAGCCCGATTTACTCAGGATGCACTGATAGATAGTTTTGTTCAGCTTTTACTGGAGAAAGAAGCGAATGCAATCACGATTCGGGAAATTACCGATCTGGCAGGTGTTGGTCTGGGGACTTTTTATGAATATTTCAGCCAAAAAGAAGATTTACTCGCGCTGACCATTCATCATTATGTGCAGCGTAATGCGCTGTCTCTACAGCAAGCGTCTGAAAAAGCTCTCAAACCAAGTCCCAATTTCAATACCTATATTCAGGCATTGATCCACTTACAGCTTGAACGGATTGCTGAACACGGCTCTCTCTGGAAGAAATTATTTCTTCTGGAACGACAAATTTCAAATACCGAGATTTATCAGAAGCATTATTCACAACACGTAGAGGCGTGGTGTTTTGTGCTAAAGCAACATCCCGAACATGTGCTGATGGATGTTGAATGGCTTGCACTCAATATTCATCGTATTAGTTATGGTTTTATTTCCCAAACGCTGATGGTTTCGCAACACGATCAAATAACTGACTGGGAACGCCTTGAACAGGATATTCAAATCGCCATTTATGGATTTATCCAAACATCTTGATAATAATCGATTTTATCTCTTATAAAAATAAATTTAATCGTTTTTACATTGTACAAAATACAGCGTATGTTAAATGTATGAATCATTTACATGGAATGGATTGCCCTCTTGAAGTCGATTCATCATATTGCAATACAGCGCTTTTATGTTGCATAAGATATTGACCTCAGGCATCACAGATTCGATTATTTTTTACAAAATATCCAATGTCATTTAAGGTTGGGAATGTTAGTTATATAGTATTGCTATACCCATGACATTATTAGAATTTTAATCACAAGACACTGTTTTATGGAGAATTAAAATGAGTGACGATAAACTAAAGTGTCCAGTCACCCACCTTACTACTGATGCAGGTGCGCCTGTTGTAGACAATCAGAATAGTATGACGGCAGGTGCACGTGGCCCTCTTCTTACTCAAGATCTCTGGCTCAATGAAAAGTTAGCCAATTTTGCCCGTGAAGTCATTCCAGAACGCCGTATGCATGCCAAAGGTTCAGGTGCATTTGGAACATTTACTGTAACCCATGACATCACTCAATATACCCGCGCTAAAATTTTCAGTGAAATTGGTAAAAAAACTGAAATGTTTGCCCGTTTTTCTACCGTGGCAGGTGAACGTGGTGCAGCTGATGCAGAGCGTGATATTCGTGGATTTGCCTTAAAGTTTTATACCGAAGAAGGTAACTGGGACATGGTGGGAAATAATACGCCGGTGTTCTTTTTCCGTGATCCTCGCCAGTTTCCTGATCTCAACAAAGCAGTTAAACGTGATCCTAAAACCAACTTACGTAATCCTACTTACAACTGGGATTTTTGGACACTTTTACCTGAAGCATTTCACCAAGTTACCATCGTAATGTCTGACCGTGGTATTCCAGATGGTTATCGTCATATGCATGGTTTTGGTAGCCATACCTATAGTTTTATTAATGCCAATAACGAACGCTTCTGGGTTAAATTTCACTTCCGCACTCAACAAGGGATTAAGAACCTAACCGATGCTGAAGCCGAAGCTCTCATTGGTAAAGACCGCGAAAGTAGTCAATCTGATTTGTTTAATGCCATTGAACGTGGTGATTTTCCAAAATGGAAATTATGTGTTCAAATTATGCCCGAAACTGATGCGGAAAAAGTCCCATACCATCCATTTGATTTAACCAAAGTTTGGCCACATGGTGATTATCCACTGATTGAAGTCGGTGAATTTGAACTGAATCGCAACCCTGAAAACTATTTTCAAGATGTTGAACAAGCGACTTTTGCACCGAGTAATCTAGTTCCTGGCATCAGCTACTCTCCAGACCGTATGTTACAGGCACGTTTGGTGAACTATGCTGATGCACATCGTTACCGCGTAGGTGTCAATCACATTCAGGTTCCAGTCAATGCGCCTCGTTGTCCTGTTCACAGCAACCGCCGTGATGGGCAAGGCCGTATGGATGGTAACTATGGTGGGCTTCCACACTATGAACCAAATAGTTTCCATCAGTGGCAAGAACAGCCTCAATACCGCGAACCACCATTAAAAATTAATGGGGACGCAGATTTTTGGGATTATCGTAAAGACGACAGCGATTATTTCAGCCAACCACGCGCTTTGTTCAATTTGATGAATGCTGAACAAAAACAGGCTTTATTTGACAATACTGCACGTAATGTCGGTGGCGCATTAGACTTTATCCAATATCGTCATATTCGTAACTGCTACGCCTGCGATCCAGCTTATGGCGAAGGTGTCGCAAAAGCATTGGGTAAAACTGTTGCAGATGCACAAGCGGCACGTGCCACTGATCCAGCTCAAGGTAATCCTGGTTTATTGTAAGTTTCATTGCTAGAGATGAAGATTAACTTATTCGACTCATCTTTCATCTAAAATAAAACAGCCAGTAAAATTACTGGCTGTTTTGCATTTTAACCTATTAATTGATCATGACTGATTTAAGGCAAAAGCCATCACATAATCTCCCACTTCGCCAGAATGTGCTGCACCGCCAACAGAAACCACAATATATTGCTTCCCTGTTTTAGGTGACACATAAGTCATTGGAGTGGCACTAGAACCCACTGGCAAACGGTACTTCCAGATTTCTTGACCTGTTGCTGCATCATAAGCACGCAGATAATAATCCTGACTCCCCGCAAAGAATAGCACCCCGCCAGCAGTTACCGATGTACCTGCATAGGTTGGCATCCCCATCGCTAAAGGAATATGAGACTTGATGCCCCAAGGCCCTAAGTCTTTTGTGGTTCCTACTGGAACTTGCCACAGCACTTGTTTACTTTTCATATCAATCGCGCTAATGGTACCAAACGGTGGCTCAGTACATGGAGTTTCCATGGCAGATGTCCACATCATGGTGACCATCCCATACGGCGTACCCGTCTGTGGTGAAGGTCCATGTCCTGTACCATCGGATGGATATTTTTTATTAACCTCTGCAAACTCATCGCGTTTTACCAACCAGAATACAGATGGAATACGGATATCGTTCATATAGGCAATCTGATTTTTAGCATCATAGGCCACACTTCCCCAGTTCATTCCACCTAAATTTCCGGGCTGCTCCAATGTTTTATTGAACCCGACTGGCGTAAAGTCGCCTTCATAGCTCATTTTTTTAAACTGAATGCGACATACCAGTTGGTCAAATAAGGTAACACCCCAAATTTTCTTCTCATTTAAATGATCAGCACCAATGGTTGGCATACCCACTGAATATGGCTGAGTTGGAGAAAGTGGTTTTTCATCTGGAATCGGGCTTTTTGAAGGTACTGGTTTTTCAACCACATCAGCAATTGGCTGACCTGTTTCACGATTTAGCAGAAAGATTTGTCCACGTTTCGTGGTTTGCATTACTGCTGGAACGATCTGACCATTTTGATCCGGAACATCCATCAATGCAGGCTGCGATGGCAAATCATAGTCCCAAAGATCATAGTGTGTGGTTTGGAAATGCCATTTTTCTTTACCAGTACGCACATCCAATGCCACCAAAGATGAATTATATTGATTCGAAAATTCAGGGCGTTCTTTGCCATAGTAATCAGGCGTGTTATTACCCAATGGAACATAAACTAACCCGAGTTTGTCATCATAACTTAAAGTGGTCCATGAATTTGGTGTACCACGTGTATAGGTTTGCCCCTCAGGCGGTAATTTATCAATCGCAGGATTACCCAAATCCCATGCCCATTTCAGTTCGCCTGTTTTGGCATCAAAACCACGAATCACACCAGATGGTTCAGCAACTTCCTGATTATCGACCACCCATCCACCAATCACGATAGTATCGTTTGCAACCAGTGGTGCTGACGTTTGAAAATAAAAACCAGGTTTGACTTCACCCATCCCTGTCTTCAAATCAACATATCCTTGCTGACCAAATTCTTGACAAGGCTGACCCGTTTTCGAATCCAGCTCTAATAAACGTGCATCATTGGTGGTTTGTACAATCCGCTGCTGACATTGTGCCCGATGATTTTCACGGGTTAATGCGACTTGCCCAATTGAACGTTGAGGTGTTGCCACACGTGCATCAAAATATCCCAGACCTCGACAGCGTTGCCACATAGGTGATCGACCATTGGCATCAAACTTCCAGACTGATTTTCCTGTATCGACATCTAAAGCAGCAATAATGCCGTTACGTGAACAGCTATAGAGCAAGTTGTCGATTTGTAATGGCGTGTTTTGATCGACCCCAGGGCCTTTATCGCCAGTTTGATAGGTCCAAGCAACTTGCAGATTTTTGACATTATCACGGTTAATCAAGGTAAACGGTGAAAATCGGGTTCCTTCATTGGTACGCCCATAGGCTGTCCAGTTTTCAGGCATTCCAAAAGGCGTATGCGCTTGGTAAGACTTGCCATTTGCATATTGGGCATCATGCGGAAAGAAAGCGGCAATCGCCATACCAATGAAAATCACCAGTGAACCTAGACTAAAACCTAGCGTTTTGGCATTGTAATGCTCTTTTCGTAACGCATAGAGCGCAACAAAAGCCAAGCCCAACGGAACCATGATCCTTGCGAGCATTGGCCAAAACGCAAAGCCCCGTTCGTAAATTGCCCAAAGACCAGTCAAAACCAACGCAATAATCGTTAAATAAAAACCAAGTGCTTTATTTTTATATAATAAAAAGCTACTTGCTAGATAAATTAAACCGAGTAAAAGGTAATAAAACGATCCACCTGTACTAATTAAGCTTATTCCTCCAATGATGAGAAATAAGCTGGTAAATAGCGTGATGAGAATGATTAAAATCCTCATTATTTTCATACTGAAGTGACCTCTTTTTTTGATCTTTTTATTTTTTATAGCATACGTTTAACATAATATGCTTGTCACTTCGTGAAAATTTATTTTACTTTTCACATAAAATAAGAAAAAATGAATTAAACCGTTAACTTATGTCCTTCTCTAATACAATAAAATGGATTAACAAATTTCGATGAAGTTTTTAGTAGATGACTCAACTCCTGCTCAGGCTCATCACGGCTTTCATCCGTCAGCTGAAAGGTTCGATAATGAATTGCCATAGAGCGATGTGCTTGTAAGTCTAAATGTGCATGCAAAGCATCCTGCGGATTCATATGCACATAATGCATCAATTGACGCGGTTCATAAGCTCCGATCGGTAACAAAGCAATTCGTGCATCTCCAAAGCGTTCATGGATTTCCTTAAAATGTGGAGAATAAGCGGTATCTCCTGCAAAGAAACAGTGTCCCTTTTGAGTAATCAGTGAAAATCCGCCCCACAATGCCTTATTTTGATCTCGCAAGCCGCGCCCCGAACCATGTTGTGCAGGGGTGTAGGCAATGGTGACTTCATCATGAAACGGAATCATTTGCCACCAATCCATTTCAATCACATGAAAATCTTTAGAAAGATAATAACGATTGCCCAACCCTGTATAAATCGGCATGGCAAATTTCTGGTGTAGCCAGTGTAACGTTGCCAGATCCATGTGGTCATAATGATTATGACTGAGCAACACACCATGAATGGTCGGCAATTGCTCCAGTGCAATGCCTGCTGGACAAACTCGACGAGGACCACGCCCCTGCAACGGACTGGCATATTCACACCAGACTGGATCCGTCAAAAAATTAAAGGGGCCAATTTGAATCAAAACGGTGGCATGTCCCACAAACCAGACTTGCCAATCATCCATATCCGCATTAGGACGATTCTTAGGTAATCCAATTGGTGTATTGATTCTAGACTCATATTCCTGCTGAATATCGACCTGCCATGTAAATGATTCACGCGTGGCAAGCCAACGTAATAATTCTTTTGATCCTTTTGCACCAGAGCGTTTGATCTGATTGTGAAAGTGATTGCTACTCGCATGTTCTGAATCTGCATACCGAAATGGTGGTTTACTCCATGTATGTGTCCAGCAGGATTGAGTCGGCAATTGATACGTTAATGTCGGCTTCTCTTTCATAGGGTAATTCGGTTATACAGCAATAGTTTAGGGTCGGGTGTTATTCATCTTAACGATTAAATCAAATTATGCTACTGCTCAATTTATTTGTCTTGTAACCGTCCTTTCATTCGTTGCAACCAGACCTGCTTCGACTGAGGCTTGATAAACAGTGCAACAATTTCAGGGTGAATTTCTCTAGCTTTCATTTCGATACGATTCACACAGATTTCAATATCATCTGAAGTTAAACTATCTTTAAATTCAAGGCTTAATGATGCAATAACCTGATGCGCACCTATTTGCTCAGTTAACACACCATTTGCTGAAAAAACAGCAATATCCTGTTGTGCAATGAGTAAAAGATTTTCGCGAAGCTCTGGATTGGCCGTTTCCCCCATCAGCAAGCCTTTGGTCTCACGCGCCAATAAAAAAGCAGAAATCGCCAATACCACACCAATTAGGATAGATGCCACACCATCTAATACAGGCATATTGAAATAATGCGCTGCGGTAATCCCAATTAAAGCAATAAATAGACCAATCAATGCGGCAGAGTCTTCAAATAATACAGTAAAGGTCGTCGGATCTTTACTGCGTCGAAATGCTTCAAAATAACCCAATGAACCCTTTTCTTTACGAAATCCTTTCAGTGCGACTCGCCAGGATATCCCTTCACAAATAATCGCAATGCCAAGCACGATATAATTAATCATGGGCGAAACCATTTCTTCGGGTTGGCGAATATGTTGTATACCTTGATAAATTGAAACGATCGAACCCAATGCAAAAACCAGCAAAGATACAATAAAAGCCCAAAAATAAAGTTCACGGCCATAACCAAAAGGATGGCGAAAATTGGCTGGTTTTTGTGACTGTTTTAATCCATGCAACAATAGAATTTCATTGAGTGTATCCACCACAGAATGTACGGCTTCACTCAGCATCGCCGAACTATTGGTGATATAAGCTGCGACAAATTTAACCAAAGCAATGATGAGATTGCCCAATAACGCCGCATACACCACGATTTTATTTGATTCAGCCATCGCAAAACCCTGTTCTTATTTTTTCATTCATTGTTGTTATAGCGGTACTCGATTTATTTACAAAGACTTTTCCTGTTGTCATTTGTTGTTAAAGGGTCTCTATAACGATCCTTTACCCTGAATATTAGCGTTTAAAATATATCGGTTCTACTTGTTGTTTCTGCTTGCCTGATTTGTGCTTTATACTCAAATCCAATTGTATTGCTCATATTTTTGGATTCATTCGATGGAGTTAAGACATCTTCGATACTTTGTCACTGTTGCTGAAGAATTAAATTTTAGCAAAGCAGCGCTAAAACTGTATACCGCTCAACCCTCGTTAAGCCAACAGATTAAAGATTTAGAAGAATATGTCGGTGTTCAATTATTCAATCGAACCAAACGTAAAGTTGAGCTAACCGAGGAAGGCGTGGCTTTTTTAGAGCAAGCTCGTTTAACTTTGATGCAAGCCGATAAAGCAGTCGCCACAGCAAGACAAATTGCAAAAACAAAACAGCAACGCTTACGCATTGGTTTTGTAGCAACAGCCGAGGTACACATTTTTCCGCAAGTACTGCCACAATTACGTATTCAACACCCCAAACTGATCACTGAGTTCACTTATCTGGATGAACAACAGAATATTCAAGCCCTGATGCAAAATCAGCTCGACATTGCCTTTACGCATCAAAATCTCAATACCGAGACCATTTGCAGTCAAAAAATATTCGATGAAGTTCTAATTTTTGTCTTGCCAAAGAATCATCCATTCGCCAAAGAAAAAGTGATTCCTTTGCATGCCTTGGGCTATCTGGATTTTGTATTACCTAGTGCAGAACAATTTCCCAGCTTATATGCACTTATTTGCAAATTTATCCAGCAGCATGATTTTACTCTACATACTCAGGAAATGACTGATGTTTTGATCAAAATCAACCAGTTAAAACACCAGAATTGGTGCACGATTTTACCTGCATATGCAAAGAACATGTTAAGTTCTGATCTTGTGATTGCGACATTGGCGATTGATTTGCCAAAGTTACCCTTATTTATCAATTTTAATTCGCAGCAGACGTCAAACCATACAAAAATATTACTCGAACAGCTATCAAAAGTATTTTGTTCTGAGTAAATCCTGACTAAAGTAAATGATCAGGGCTGCATGATCGATGAATATCACAGGCACAGTCGCTGCATCAGTTCTGTGAAAATCAATAAACCTAGCACTCAAATAAATTAAAACGATTTTTCAGGAGAAACCTGAGCATGTTATCTGTATTACATGGGTTGAAAACTGGGTTACAGGGGCTGAAAAGCGGTATTTATAATCGTCCCCACTTTTTTATTTCGTTATGCATTGGCGTCGTGATTGCCGTAGTGTTAACGTTCAGCACAACTTGGCATTGGTCAACAATCATTTTGTTGAGCTGGAATATTTCTGTCGGCATATATCTCATTCATGCCAAAAAAATGATGTGGCAGGCAGATCATTCTGCCATGCAATCTCAAGCTCAAAAACAGGATGAAAGTAAATGGGTGATCATGCTTTTGGTCATTCTGGCGCTATTGATGTGTCTTATTGCGATTGTGATGCAACTCTCCTCGATCACTAAAAATACGCCTTTTCAATATTGGCATTTGGGTTTATCCATATTAACCATTATTTCGGCATGGCTATTTATGCATACTGCATTTGCTTTGCACTATGCCCATGATTTTTACATGGCGCGTTCTGATGGCAAAGATGACGGTTTAGATTTCCCCAAAACTCAAGATCCGATGTATCCAGATTTCGTTTATTTTAGTTATATCATCGGAACTTCAGCTCAAACCGCTGATGTGTCGATTACCTCCCGCTCCATGCGGCTACTCAATATTTTCCATGCCATGTTGGCCTTTGGCTTTAATACAACCATTTTAGCCATTTGTATTAACATCGCGGCCAGTTTTATCTCGGGTTAATAGACGAGCCTAGACCTGTCTAAAACCAGCACTGCAAAAAATGATTCGAATTTTATGCATCTATGTTTATTTGAATCAATTGATTCAAATAATGATGTAATCCCGCAATATCATCAACAATGGTTAAGGGCTGATATTGTTGAAGCACGGTTATATCATGCACACCATAACTCACTCCTATACGCGGCATGTCGATATTCATGGCCATTTCAAGATCATAACTGCTATCTCCGACCATAATCGCATGTTGAACATCTACGCCAGTAAACTCTAAAATTTCTTCAAGCATTAAGGGATGCGGTTTAGACATAGTTTCACTGGCTGCGCGGGTAATATCAAAGAGCTCATGACTTTGGGTCTGGCTGAGAACACGATCTAAGCCACGACGACTTTTACCCGTGGCAACCGCCAGCTTCATGCCCTGATCTCTTAAATCCTGCAAAAGTTCGGCTACACCGTCAAACCAAGCATCATGCTTAGAATTTTGCACATAATGCTCGCCATAACTGACCAAGATATCCTGTTGCAAATGTGGAACTTGCGGAAACAAGGTTTGCATCACCTCAGGCAAACCCAGACCAATAATGCTTTGAGCAGCCTCGTCTGTTAAAGGTTGTTCATATTTTGCGGCGGCAAATTTAAGGCTTTCCACAATTTGCCCCACTGAATTAAATAGTGTGCCATCCCAGTCAAAGATAATCAGTTCTGGTCGATTCATTTTTGCGCTCTCAACTGTGCCACAACACTTTGAATATCTTCAGGCAACGGTGCTTCAATCACAGGATAATCAGGAATTTCCAGACGCATGGCATGTAAACACAAACGTCGCGCTTCTGGGCCCGTGTAAACCGTTTGATGCCCATATTTATCATCACCCACCAATGGATGACCAATACTCAAACCATGTACCCGAATCTGATGGGTACGCCCAGACAAGGGCGAAGCATAAACCAAAGTGGCTTCCTTAAAGCGTTCTGCAATCACCCATTCGGTTTTACTCGGCTTACCCTCTTTAGATACACGGACACGACGCTCGCCATTGGCCAGTTCATAGCGTAACAATGGTGCATCGATCAGCTGCTTATCCAGGCTGACCTGACCTTTCACTAAGGCGGCGTAAGTCTTACGAATTTTATGCTCGCGTAATAGATCCTGTAGATGTTTTAAAGTACTGCGTTTTTTGCTGATCATGACCAAACCTGAGGTATCTCGGTCAATCCGATGAATCAGTTCCAAGTACTTTTTATCTGTTGCGGCGCGCATTGCCTCAATCAAACCGTATGCAACACCGCTCCCGCCATGTACCGCGATTCCCGCTGGTTTATTCACGACCAATAAGCCTTCATCTTCATAGACCACACGCTTTAATAAGCTTTGTGCCACTTGATCACTCACAGGCGCAGCAGTTTCATCTTTGGGTTCATAACGAATCGGAGCCACACGAATTTGATCGCCAATATTGAGCTTGCTTTCCGCTTTTATTCGTTTTTTATTGACCCGCACTTGTCCTTCACGAATCAGCCGATAAATTCGACTTTTCGGCACACCTTTTAATCGGCTAAATAAAAAATTATCAATGCGCTGCCCGGCTTGATGCTCGTCCACGTCAAACCAAGTGACACTTTGCCATTGCTGTGTAGAATTCATACAGTATTTGAAACCCGATTATTTATTAAATTTGAGTGAAAAATAACCACTTAGACAGTTGATTTCACAAGAAACATCTATTTAGCCCATAGGCAGATGCTGCAAGGTTTGATATAGTCAGCGCACGGATACCGCCGTAAGTGAACAAAAACGAAAAATATTTCAATGTTTATGAAATTGATTTTCGTTCAAGATTTCATCAAAATCTCGGAAAGGTCCCAAAAGAATATGCCGACGCCGAAGGCTTATTATATCGGCAAAATGACAAACTGTTGCGTTTAATTATGCTTTTGCATATGCAGTTTGTTGAAAAATATATGTCGCCAACCGTTAATGTTGGTTATTAAACGTAAACTGATGCACATCAGACACGTTGCGTCATCATGACCTTTCAGGCTCAAGCGTTGATGCATTGGAACTGCCGAGCACCGATACGATGATCATTCCGTATCAAGACTTTACAAGATAAGTCTTCAAGCTCCGTGACAGTGAAAGTCATCATCCAATGCACCGCTCACTCGCCAGTGAAAAGTCAGGACTCGCCGTTAATCGAAACGGGATGAATACGCGACTGCTGACATCATCACCAGCATCATTCACCGAAGCTACACGTGAGATCAGGGAATTTAGCAGCCAGAGCAAAAAACTTTTGTGATCTGGGTTAAATAAGATGCATGATGACTGCCGACAGTTGTCCGCTTTATCGATGTTCGCATTTTGTCTGAGTGAGTCACTATTAGGTGTCACACCCATGAAACGTATGTTGATTAATGCAACCCATGCTGAAGAAGTACGCGTTGCACTTATCACTGGTAATCGTCTTTACGATTTTGACTTAGAAAATCGTACCCGCGAACAAAAAAAATCCAACATCTACAAAGGTCATGTGACTCGCGTAGAGCCTTCTCTAGAAGCCGTATTTGTTGAATATGGTGCGCAGCGTCAGGGCTTTTTGTCCATGCGCGAAATCGCCAATACTTACTTTAAGGCTGACCCACGTCAAACTTCAAATATCCGCGAATTGATTACTGAAGGTACTGAGCTTTTAGTTCAAGTGGAAAAAGAAGAGCGTGGCAATAAAGGTGCTGCGCTTTCCACCTTTATTTCACTTGCAGGTCGTTATCTGGTACTCATGCCAAATAACCCGAAAGGTGGCGGTATTAGCCGTCAAATTTCGGGTTCAGTTCGTGAAGAATTGAAAGAAATGTTGGCATCACTCAATATTCCTCGTGGAATGAGCGTGATTGTACGTACTGCGGGGATTGGTCGTTCACAAGAAGAATTACAGCTTGACCTGCAACATTTGCTCGACTTATGGAATCAAATCCAAAACACAGCAAACTCGGGTCCATCTCCGATGTTGGTCCATCAAGAAGCTGGCGTAGTGACTCGTGCGATTCGTGATTACCTGCGTGATGATGTTTCTGAAATCCTGATTGATAGCGAACAGGCCTATAACGAAGCTTATAACTTTGTAAAAGCAGTGATGCCGCGTCAATTAGACAAGCTAAAAACCTATACATTAAATGAGCCTTTGTTTGCTCACTTTGGTATTGAAAGTCAAATTCAAACCGCTTATGAACGTGAAGTGAAGCTTCCATCTGGTGGTTCAATTGTCATTGACCAGACTGAAGCGTTGGTTTCGATTGATATTAACTCGGCTAAATCAACACGTGGTCATGATGTTGAAGAAACTGCACTGAATACCAACCTTGAAGCGGCTGAAGAAATTGCACGTCAATTGCGTTTGCGTGATATTGGTGGTTTGGTGGTGATCGACTTTATCGACATGACCAAAGACCGCAACCAGCGTATGGTCGAAGCCAAATTACGTGAAGCAACCCAAAGTGATCGTGCACGTATCCAGTTTGGTCAGCTTTCACGTTTTGGCTTGATGGAAATGAGCCGCCAGCGTTTACGCCCATCTTTAGAAGAAGCCACAGGTTATGTCTGCCCGCGTTGTCATGGTACAGGCATGGTGCGTGATCTACGTTCTTTATCACTTTCGATTATGCGTAAAGTGGAAGAAATTGCACTACGTGAACGTCATGGTGAAGTACAGGTTGAAGTTCCTGTTGAAATTGCAGCATTTTTGCTGAATGAAAAACGACATAGTCTGGTGTATTTAGAACAAACTTCAGGTGTTCGTGTCACCGTGTTGCCACACCCTCACTTGGAAACACCACATTACGAAATTCAGTACAATCCTGAAGGTTTTGCACCTTCTAGCTATGAGCGTACTGAAGCGACACGTTCAAGTGAAAAAGAACTTGGCTACGAGTCATCTGAATGGCATCTGGAAGAAGCAGATCATAGTCATACTGCTGCACCTGTTCAGTCTGAGCAAAATAAACGTAAAGCTACGGCTCAAACACCTGCGCCAACAGCACAAGCCACGGTTGCTCCTAAAGCTGCAAGCCCATGCGCATGGTTAGAAAATCTGTTTGTACAAAAACAGGCCCAAACCGTTGATCAGTCACGCTCTGCCCAAAATGCAGCATCAGCGATTGAGCAAATGGTGAATGGTGGTGCAGTTAGTCGTGGTCAATTTGGTCAGGTCAACGTTGCTAACGTAACCGAAACTGTCACTATTGCGGCATCTGGCAATAATGCGTATATGTCTCAGACGCCTGTAGCTAAACAGGAAGCACGTGACAATACCACTGAACGTGACGAGAAAAATAATCGTCCAAACAACAACAAAAAGCGTAAACACAAAGATCAGCGCGAACGTACCGAGCGTGAACAACCACAACAACGTGAGCCAAATCAAGAGCAACAACCTGCTCAAGTTCATGAAGAAGTGGTCCAACTGTCACGCCATGAGCAACGTGAACTCAAACGTCAGCAAAAGCGTCAGCAACCACAAGAACAAAACCACACGCAAAATCAGGCGCAAACTGAAGTACATGCTGAAGAAGCCGTACCACGTCGTGACCGTAACAATCAGCAACGTCCAAATCGCCCAAATCGCAACCGTGACCAAAGTGTATTAGACAATGCCCATCAAACGACCAATAAGCCTGTAGCCAATGATGCAAAACAGGTCACAGTCGATGTGGTTGATGCGCCACGTAATGAAATGATGACGACAGCACTGGTGATTAATGTCGATCAAGCGCAAAGCGAAATTGTGGCATTAAACCCACAAGTTGAACCACAGGAATCACCAAAACAGGCTGAAAATCCTGTTGCAAATCCTGTTGAAGAAGTCGTTGTAACTGAAGCTCAACCTTCTGAAGCAGCGACTAAATCCACTGAGGTTGCGACCGAGCAAACTCGCTCACAAGTGAAACGTGCTAGCAATGATCCGCGTATGCGTCGTCGTCAGCAACGTGAAGCACAGCAATCTAAAGTAGCAGCACCAAAAGTACAGCCATCACAAATTCCTGAGTTGGCTAACTATACTTTGGGTAGCCTCATTCGCCATGTCTATGGTGAAGACTGTACCGTACTGATCGAACAGTTTGGACTTGTGCCAACGTTTAATCGTGCTTTGGTCAAGTTTACTGAGCAATATGCCAGTTCACAGGTCGCAGAAGCAAAAACGGTTGAGGAAGACAAAAAACCTGTAACACGTGATGCACAACTTCCAAGCAAGAAAGCGCTTGAAGAAAGTGAGGCAGCGGAGGTGTTACCATTAACGCCACCAGAGGCGCCTGCAACACGTGTAGCCAATGACCCTCGTGAACGTCGTCGTTTAGCAAAACTTGCCGCAGAACAAGCACATGAGCAAGCCAAACAAGCTCAAGCTGAGCCAAAAGCTGAAACGATGAATGAACAAGGCACAGAAATCGAAGCCGTTGCCTCTGAAACCGTAGCGAGTGCAACTGAAGTTTCTGAAACTGTCGCATCGCTTGAAACAGCAACTCCAGTTTCTAAGCAAAAAGTGACAGCACCGACAGAAACCGCACAGCCTGAAGTAAAAGCTGAATCAGAAAACGTTTCGAGCGCAGCTCAAACTCAACCTGTGCAAGCTGAATTAAATGAAGTAACGGCTTCAGAGCAAGCATCAGAAGTGAAAGCCAATGATGAAACAACTGAAAAATCAGCCACTCAAGAGACTGCTGCCGATGCGGATAAACCAAGTCGTCCGCGTCGTCCACGTGGTCGTCCGCCGAAAAAGGCCAGCACAACTACGGAATAATTTGCACAATTGCATGTAAGTTATGAAAGCCTAGTCATTTCGGTGACTGGGTTTTTTTTGATACTTTATGTCAGATTAGGTTGATTGCACTAGTGCAAAACCTTTAAAACAACTTCTGCGTCATTTTAATGTCTACGTCGTCGTAGCCCGTAGTCATAAAACTGTATTGGATAGATCGAAAAATAATAGGATGTATATGAGCCAGACTGCACAACCCGATATCATTACGCTTGCTAATGTTGCTTCACGCCTCCCTGCTTTTTTGCCCAAAGTACCGCACATTCTTGCAGGTCTTAAGCAAGCCTATTTGCGTACTTCATCTACACCAGCAGGTTTGGGTATTGCCTTTGAAAAAGCAGTCAAACGTAATCCTCAAGGTGATGCTTTATTATTTGAAGATGAGCGCTACAGCTATCAAGATTTAAATGAATGGGCCAACCAGATTGCACATTATTATCTTTCGATAGGTGCGCGTAAGGGTGATGTTATTGCGGTAATGCTGGAAAATCGTTCCGAGCTGATCGCAACAGTTATTGGTCTAGCTAAAATTGGTGTCACCAGTGCATTGGTCAATACCTCTCAAACAGGTAAGGTACTCACGCATAGTATCAATCTGGTCAATCCAATTGCACTGATTTTGGGCGAGGAAGTTCAATCCTGTATTGATGATATTCGTGCCGATATCGAACTTGCTGAAGATCGCTTTCATTGGTTTGCAGATCAGGCCACACGTCAAAACGTGGGTTCTGCTCCATCTGGTTATGTCAATCTGGCAGAAAAAATTGATCATTTTGCCAAATTCAATCCAGCGACCACTCATACTGTTCAGGGTAAGGATGGATTGTTCTATATCTATACCTCAGGCACTACAGGATTACCTAAAGCGGTGATTTTCACCCATAGTCGCTGGACACTGGCGTATGGAACTTATGGGCATATCCTTGATTTAAAACCTGATGATGTCATGTATGTTACCCTACCGCTTTATCATGCAACGGGTATTGTGGTGTGTTGGTGTGGCGTGATTGCGGGTAGTGCTACGCTTGCTATTCGTCGTAAATATTCGACCAGTGCCTTCTGGAAAGATGTACAAAAATTTAATGCCTCTGCGATTGGCTATGTGGGCGAGCTGTGCCGCTATCTTATGGATGCACCACCCTCAGAAATTGACCGTGCCCATCGTGTGACGAAAATGATTGGTAATGGCATGCGTCCCAATATCTGGGACAAATTCAAACAACGTTTTGGGGTAAAAGAAGTCCTAGAGCTCTATGCATCGAGTGAAGGCAATGTTGGTTTTAGCAATATTTTCAACTTTGACAATACTGTTGGCTTCTCTCCGACTCCTTATGCAATTGTGCAATATGACAAAGAAAAAGGGGAAGCCATTCGCGATCAAAAAGGTCACTGTATCAAAGTTGAAACAGGCGATGTTGGACTGCTCATTGGTAAAATTACTCGTCGCTCCCCCTTCGATGGTTACACCGATCCTGAGAAAAACAAATCTGTGATCTTAAAAGATGTGTTTAAAAAAGGTGACTCTTACTTTAATACTGGGGACTTGGTCCGTGACATTGGCTTTCGCCATGCACAGTTTGTCGATCGTCTGGGTGATACTTTCCGCTGGAAAGGTGAAAACGTATCGACCACTGAAGTAGAAAATATGATTTGCGACTATGACAAAATCGCAGAAGCAGTGGTCTATGGCGTTGAAATTCCAAATACCAATGGTCGAGCAGGTATGGCGGCTATCACACTGAGCGATGGCGCAGAATTAAATGAGCAGGATTTGACCGAAATGGTCAATCAGTTCAAAAAGAATTTGCCAGCCTATGCTATCCCTGTATTTTTACGTGTTCAAGCAGTGGTAGAAACCACTGGAACCTTTAAATATCAGAAAAATAAACTCAAGGAACAGGCATTTGATCCGAGTCAAACCGATGAGCGTTTACTGGTACTCTTACCAAATGCAGAGGCCTATTGTGATGTAACTGCTGAGATTTTTGAGAACATTCAGGCGTATAAATACCGTTTCTAGCATATTTTTTGACTAAACAAGAGAAAATCGTGCTTTTTATAAACAGTTATTCGATTGTTTTTCAATTTTCTCTTGTGTTAGTTGAAGATCTTGCTAAAATACGCTCCATCAAAACGATACAGTGTTAGAAAGTTTACTTTCCTCTGAATCCAGTCGAGTTTGAACAATTTTTGAAATTAATTTTTCTTTTTGCGTTCGGGTAAATCCTTAAAGCAATATTTTAAGTTTACTTATCCTCACTCAGGGTCGTTAGCTCAGTTGGTAGAGCAGCGGACTTTTAATCCGTTGGTCCCGCGTTCGAGTCGCGGACGACCCACCATTGATTGTTTTGATACTCCTAGCATTGCTTAAATGCTTGCTCAGGGTCGTTAGCTCAGTTGGTAGAGCAGCGGACTTTTAATCCGTTGGTCCCGCGTTCGAGTCGCGGACGACCCACCAGATTCTAAAAAGCCTCAACACATCATGTTGAGGCTTTTTTTATGGATACTTTATTTTCTCAGCATGAATATTTCATGACATTCAATACGATCTAAAATCTAAATATTCGATTAATTTTATAAAAAATAACTGTTTTTACGATTTACATAAATGCGTTATCTTGGTTCTCACATCAAGAGCTTTCTCATACCATTAAGAGGATCAAGACAATGAGTTTAATCAATACTGAAATCAAACCCTTTCAAGCTACTGCTTACCAAAATGGTCAATTTATTGGTATTTCTGACGCTGATCTAAAAGGAAAATGGTCTGTAGTATTTTTCTACCCTGCTGACTTTACCTTTGTGTGCCCCACTGAACTTGAAGACCTTGCCGATCAATATGCAGAATTTCAGAAGCTAGGTGTCGAGATTTACTCTGTTTCTACAGATACTCACTTCACGCATAAAGCATGGCATGATACATCAGATGCGATTGGTAAAATCCAGTACGCCATGATTGGCGATCCGACTTGGACCATTTCTAAAAACTTTGAAGTTTTAATCGAAGCTGAAGGTCTGGCAGATCGAGGAACCTTTGTAATTGATCCAGAAGGTAAAATCCAAATTGTCGAAATCAATGCAGGTGGAATCGGCCGTGACGCTCAGGAATTACTACGCAAAGTCAAAGCAGCCGTTTATGTCTATAATCACCCGGGTGAAGTCTGCCCTGCCAAGTGGAAAGAAGGCGATGCAACGCTTGCGCCATCCATTGATCTGGTGGGTAAAATTTAAACCTGAGCCATCATATCGCTGAATAGAGCTTAATCATTTTGTAGACCACGTCCTAACATGGAGGTGGTCTTGTTTTAAGACTCTAAGCAACACTGCTGTTTCAACACAGGAATCAGCCAACTCATAAACACATCCAGACGGCGCGGTATATACTGCCGATTAGGATACAACACATTTAAAGGTAAGGCAGGACAAGTGTAATCACTTAAAATTTCTATCAATCTGCCCTGTTCCAGATCCTGACGCACATCATAATAAGGAATTTGAATAATTCCGAGTCCAGAACGTGCTGCCTGAATATAAGCCTCAGTATTATTTACACTCAGCCTAGCATTGAGTCTGATCTGTTCTTTGCCGTAACAGAAGACACCCTGTTGCTCACCTACGCCACTCGGGTAATTAATCATAATATGATTTTGTAAATCCTCTAATGTTTGCGGAACACCACAGCGCTGTAAATAAATTGGACTGGCACAATTCACCATTGCTAATAACCCGACAGATTTGGCAATCAGGCTACTATTTTCAAGTGCTCCGACACGCACCACACAATCAACTTCTTGTTCGACTAGATTGGTTAAATGATCTGAACTATGCAGTTGAATTTTGATATCAGGATATTGTTGAAAAAAATCAGGCAATGCAGGCACCACAATTTGATGTGAAATACGGCTCGGCATATCCACTTTTAAAATCCCCTGATAATCCTGATGATGGGTCTGAATCATCTGTCCTAACAGTTGATAATCCATGAGAAGATTTTGACAATCGGGCAAAATTCGTTTTCCATCCTGAGTCAGACTCACCCGTCGTGTGGTTCGTTGAAATAATCGGACTTTGTAAAATGACTCCAAACTTTGAATGGCTGAAGTCACCGTAGATCGGGGTAAGTCCAACCGTAATGCCGCTTCACTAAAACTTTCTCTTTTGGCAACTTCTACAAAGATTTCAAATTGCTGTAAACGATCCATCTGATTGTTCGTGATTTCTGAATAGTGAAACTAAATTAGCATAATTGATGGTTACATGATTCAGAACTAGACTAATAAACATCCAAAAATAGTTCCATTAAAAGGAAAGAACATCATGGCGGCACAAACGTTACAAGATAAAGTGGTTTTAATTACAGGCGGTGCGAAAAATTTAGGCGGATTAATCTCGCGTAAATTTGCGGAACAAGGGGCCAAACTGGCCATTCATTACAACAGTGAATCGAGCAAAGCTGATGCAGAAAAAACCTTGGCTGAGGTGAAAGCTTTAGGTATCGATGCAATTCTGCTACAAGCAGATCTCAGTTCAATTGATCGGATTGAGGAACTTTTTGTCAAAACTAAACAACATTTTGGTGGAATAGATATTGCCATTAATACTGTAGGCCGAGTTCTTAAAAAACCGATTGTGGATACCACCGAAGCTGAATTCGATTCGATGAGCGACATCAACTCCAAAATTGCCTATTTCTTTATTCAATCGGCAGGTCGTCATCTCAATGATGATGGCAAAATCTGCACCATTGTGACCTCATTACTCGCAGCATATACAGGGCTTTATTCGACGTATGAGGGCTTAAAAGCACCAGTTGAACATTATACTCGCGCTGCATCCAAAGAGTTTGGTGAACGCGGTATTTCAGTGACTGCGGTGGCACCAGGTCCCATGGATACGCCATTTTTTTATGGTCAGGAAGCACCAGAAGCGGTGGCTTATCATAAATCAGCTTCTGCGCTTGGCGGGCTTACCAAAATTGAAGATATCGAACCTTTAGTGCGTTTTCTGGTGACAGACGGCTGGTGGATTACGGGTCAAACGATTTTTGCCAACGGTGGTTATACCACACGTTAATCAAACTATCTTTTATAGGCTGAGGGCCCTCTTCCTCAGCTTTTTTTTATGGTTGTAGAGCGATGCGATTCTGTTGATTATGCACAACGTTAAAATGATAAGTAGTTTGCAACATATTCAATGTTCTAGATAAGTCCTGAGTAGAATACGCACCAGAAACCAGAATTTTTTCCAGACTAGGGTCAATATCAATTTGTTGTTGATGATAGCGGGATAACTCAGTGATAAATTGTTTTAACGACATACTATGTACCACCAAAAGCTGCTGTCGCCAGAGTAGTGGCATATCACTATAATTTTCATGATAGATCTGTTGTGCATCAAATCTCACGGTATGCTGTGCAGCAATATCCTGATAATCGGTAGCATAACGTGGTTGGGTACGCACAATACCCTGTTTGACGATCAGTTCAGTTTGGGTTGTTAAATGGCGCACATTAAACACCGTTCCCAGTGCCAGTAAATCTCCATCTGCGGTATGTACCGTAAATGGGCGCTGCTGAATATCCTGATGTGTTTCAATATAAATTTCACCACGAGCAAGCTCAATACGGCGTTGCTTGGTATTGTATTTGACCCGAATCTTGCTATTACTATTTAACCAAAGTTGGCTGCCATCTGCCAAAGTCAGTTGTTGTTGCTCCCCGATGTGTGTTTTATAAATATCAACGGGGTCAAAACTCAACATCTCAGGTAAATAATCTTGCTGACGAATTCCCTGCACCGCATAAAGCGCAATGCATAGCGCAAAAAGAATGAGGCTAAATTTAGTCGCTAATTGCGGTTTTGGCTTGAGTTGCTGCATGGTTTGAGCCATGACCGTCTTGGGAACTCGACCTAATTTTTCATCAAACATGATGACATTTGCCCAGACCTCTTGATGCAATACATCAGCAGCTAGCCATTGATCAAAGCATGTTTTTTGCTTTGCATCCAAAGCCTGTTCCTGCATCTGCATATACCATTCAGCAGCTTCACGATAGGCACGCTGTCTAGCACGATCTATTTTAGTCTTTAAAGGGATATTCATATAGCAGCCAAAATATTAAAGCTGGCATTATTCCATCGCCATAAAGCAAGCTGCCATGGCATGGGTTAAATCACGCTTAATCGTTGAAATTGAGATATTAAGTTGTTGTGCAATTTGGGCATAATTTAAACCCTGTAACTGTGACAGCATAAACACCTGCTTTTGCCGTTCTGGTAGTGCGTCGATAATGTCACATAACTCACATAAGGTTTCGATCCATAACATCTGCTCTTCTAGAGAAATGCTATGTTCAGGATAAGCGTCGGCTAAAGCACTCAAATAGGCTTGTTCAATTTTTTTGCGTCGATACAAATTAAACATCAAGCTTTTGGCGATAGTCGTCAGTAACGCCCGAGGCTCATAATAATAATAGTCAGCGTAACGGCTCATAATTTTGACAAAAGTATCCTGAGTCAAATCGGCTGCATCACAGTGATTACTCATTTTTTTACACAACCAAGCGTATAACCATGATTGATGTTCGCGATATAAACCATCAATGTGTTGATTGACTTGTTGTTTTGTCAAAATCTGATCGGAAAGCATCTTGCTAAACCAAAGAGAAAATAATAATAATTATCGATACTATGTGATGTTTTGTAAATAACTTAAATCTTTATAATTTTTAAAACTATAAATTTCATAAAGTTAATCAACATAAAAAAATAAATACCGAATCTATGAGCTGTTTTTGATTCTCAGGTGATAAGGCTATAAGCAGAACATCTTTTGATCACAGATAATTTTTATGGGGAATCTTCATGCCAGCAGCATCTACTACACTTTTTCGATTTAAAAGTCCTTTAACCATCGCCATCCATTCAATCATGTTAGGCACCTTATTCAGTAGTTTTTCAACAATCTCTTTAGCCGCAGAAAAAGCCCCTGTTTTATCTAAAACTCAGTCTGTTCAAATTCGTGCAGGAAATCTAGATCAAGCTCTGGCGCTATTTGCAGGCCAAACCAATTCAGAACTTTCTTATGATCCAATATTGGTCTCAGGTAAAAAGACACAAGGCTTAAATGGTCAATATACATTTGAACAAGGGATTACCCAGTTATTGAAAGGAACTGGCTTAACATTAGTGAAGCGTCAGGATGGTACGTGGGGCATCATTAATTCAAAAACTCAACCGCGTGAAGTAGGTCAGTTACAGTCAATTCATTCAACTGCAACACAACAAGGTCAGAGATCTAATTCTGCACAGCTTCCACTGATAACAGTGACAGCAGACAATCCAACTTATACGTCACGTAAATCCACCAGTGCGACCAAGCTCAATCTATCCCAGAAAGAAACGCCTCAATCTATTTCAGTCATTACCAGTCAGCAGATAGAAGACCAACATCTGACTTCGCTTGAAGATGTCATGGACCAAACGCCAGGTATTTCAGCCTTCAAACAAGGACAACGCGCCGCAGGCTATCGTACCTTTAGTGCTCGTGGTTTTTCCATTTCAAACTATTTACGCGATGGTATTCCCACGTCTTATGGGGCAACTTATGGCAAGGATATTGCCGCATTAGAAAATTCGGCAATCTATGAAAAAATTGAAGTCATTCGTGGTTCAACAGGATTAACCACAGGCTCAGGAAATCCAGCCGCCAGTATTAACTTAGTCCGAAAAAGACCAACTGATGATCTAAAAGGCTCTGTTCAAGTTTCAGCAGGTTTGTGGAACAATTATAGCAGCACAGTAGACGTATCAGGCCCATTGGATCAAACAGGTGATCTTAAAGGAAGAATGGTTCTGTCCGCTCAGGAGGGAGACAACTGGCAAGATCGCTATGATTTTTCCGACAGACTCATATACGGTGCATTGGATTATGATGTCAGCGATAAAACGGTACTGACCAGTGCGTTGACTTATGAAAAAACACGTGCCAATGACGCAACAGCACAAGGATTCCCTTTTTATACCAGAACCCAAACGGGTGTAATTAATTCAGTACAGACCATCTTTGACCGAAAGGATAATCCTGCAACAGATTTCGCCTATTCAGATACGGAACGTCTAAATATACTGGCAGGTGTCGAACACCAGTTTAATGACAACTGGAAAGGTGTTGCAAATTATAGCTACTCTGACTCGGAAATGGATCGTGTGGTGGGTGTTGCAGGTTCGACTTTCTTTGATCCAGACAAGGATCGAATGTCTATTGTCTACGGTCGTATTTATACTGCCCCTAAAGTCCATTCTTTAGACTTGTATACAACAGGGAAATTTACAGCATTCGACCATGAACATACGCTTTCATTTGGTATAAATGGCTACACCCTCACAGATAAAAACTTATTTAAACTGGCTCGTAATGGCGTTGCATCCATTTCAAACTGGAATGGACAACCGATTAGTTACGGAGATATTCCATCCAAAGACTTGGCAACTGATGTTGACTCGAAACAACTGGGTATTTTTGGCGCGGCAAATCTGCAACTGCTTGACCCACTAAAATTAGTTTTAGGTAGCCGTTTGAGTTATTGGGAGCGTGACAATGGTCCAGAGAACAAACAAAAAGAAAATGGTGTGTTCACACCTTATGCAGGTTTAATCTACGACATTAATCATTATTTATCTGCGTATGCCAGTTACACTTCAATTTTCAACCCATCATCACGTAAAGATATTGACAATAATTACCTCGATCCAGAAGAAGGAAATACCTCTGAATTTGGTTTAAAATCTGAATTTTACGATGGTCTACTGAATACCAGTCTTGCTTATTTTATGTCAAAAATGGATACCTCGGTGGTTGGTGGTACTCAAGCAGATGGCTCGACTTATTATGTCCAAGCCAATGACACTAAAACCAAAGGCTGGGAATTAACCGTTGCAGGTGAAATCTTACCAAACTGGAATATTCAGGCAGGCTATACTTATACGGATGCCAAAGACAATAATGGTATTCGCTTAAATGCAGCAGAAATTCCTAAACAATTATTCAAATTATTTACCAGTTATAAAATTAATCAATTTACTGTCGGTGCTGGTGTGAATTGGCAAAGTGAAATATACAGTCAAGTTGCAAATCTAAAACCTTTGCAGCTACAGGAAGATCGACAAAAATCGTATGCACTGGTTAATGCGATGGCAAAATATCAAATTAATAAAGATATGGACGTTCGTATCAATTTGACCAATCTATTTGATAAAGAATATAAACAAAGCGTTTATAACGTCTATGGTGATCCAAGAAACTTTACCGCAACATTCACTTATAAATTCTAAGTGATCAAAATGAGAGCGCCCCAAATCAGAATGAATTACACTGATTTTGGGGCGCTCTTTATTTTCAGGATCTGTGTTTTTTATTGCAAGATTACAAAAAAGCATCAAGTACCAAATTTAAAAACAAATGTCCCTGTTCCGTACAGGCAATACGTTCAGAATCAGCGACAAGTAATTTTTTCTGACGCAAACCATTTAGGGCAGGTTCTATTTCAGACAGAGATAAACCTGTACGCTGTTCATAAAAATAGACTGGCACACCCTCATTTAGACGTAACGCATTCATCATAAATTCAAATGGCAATTCATCTGCCTCAATCCGTTTCCATTGGCCATGTTCAGCAGGTACTTTAGCGAGATAATCTTTAGGTAAACGGGTTTTTTGAAAACGATAAATCCCATCTGCTTGGGTAACTTTGCCATGCGCTCCCGCCCCAATCGCCAGATAATCGCCAAACTGCCAATAATTTAAATTATGGGCAGAGGGTCGCTCTTTACGCCATGCCGAAACTTCATAATTTATGAAACCCTGTGCTTTTAAATATTGCTCACCTTGTAATTGGATCTGTTCAAGGGTTTCATCCTGTGGCAAGACAGGTTGTGTTCTGAAAAATACGGTATTCGGTTCAATCGTGAGTTGATACCAACTGATATGCGTTGCGCCATGTTCAGTTGCAAGCTTTAAATCAAATAATGCCTGCTCTAAAGTTTGTTCAGGTAATCCATGCATTAAATCGACATTAATACGTTCAAAACCTGCCTGTTTTGCGAGTTTAATCGCCTCAATTGCATTGGCTGAACTATGAATACGCCCTAATCGCTGTAAATGCTCCTGATTGAAACTTTGTACCCCAATTGACAAGCGATTAATCCCAGATTTTAAATAATCGGCAAAAGGATCATGTTCCACTGTTCCCGGATTAGCTTCCAAGGTAATTTCACAGCCTTGTTCAAACTCAAGCAAAGATCGTAATTGTGTAAATAACCATTGATAACCTTGTGCCGAAATCAGCGAAGGCGTTCCCCCGCCGATGAACACACTGTGAATTTTACGTCCCTGAGCAAAATCAAGCTGTGTCTGAAAATCGGCCACCAATGCATTTAAATATTGTTGCTCAAGTTCCAGCGACAATGCACCGTTGGGTACAGCATGCGAATTGAAGTCACAGTAAGGACATTTACGCACACACCACGGCATATGAATATATAAAGAAAGTGGAATTTGGGTAGGATCAAGTAAACCAGTCAAGAACAACGCTCAGGCAATACAGCTGCATTAGTGTAACATGACTACCGCAATTCGTTGTGCCGAAGCGCGTTGAATTGCTTTAGACTGGAGCGAAATAAAGAATAATGACATGGAAAAACAATGCTCAAAATCAGTTCACAGTTGCTATTCTTTTTACCTCTAGCGCTTGGGATTGGCGTTGCGATGGCGATTCAAACGGCATTAAACACGCAGTTGCGTAGTTATCTACATTCACCTTTGCAGGCCGCTTTTTTATCTTTTTTAGTCGGTACAATTTTATTGGCGCTGATGGTTTTATTACAAAATCAGCCTAAACCTTCATTGCAACAATTCAGCCAAATCCCGTGGTTTTTGTGGCTTGGTGGTTTTTTAGGGGTTTATGCGATTAGCCTGAGCATTTATACTGCTCCCAAATTGGGTTTTCTCACATTATCTGGATTGATTATTTTTGGCCAACTGGCAATGTCATTATTGTTAGATCATTTTGGCTGGCTCGGGACAGAGAAAATGCCTGTCAATTGGCAACGCCTACTTGGGGCGATCATCATTTTCGTTGGGGTCATGTTGACCTTACAGCGATAATTTTCTTTTATAGATGAGTATTTTTTGTGTCAAATGTCGCGGGATTCCGCTTTGAACTAAAACAACTGTTTCACTTAATGTGGCCGATTCTGATCACACAATTTGCACAAGCAGGATTAGGTCTGATCGATACCATTATGGCAGGACATTTATCTGCCAATGATTTGGCTGCGATTGCGGTCGGTGTCGGTTTGTGGATGCCTGTCATGTTGCTGTTTAGTGCGATCATGATTGCCACTACCCCACTGGTTGCTGAAGCCAAAGGGGCAAGAACGCCAGAAAATATTCCTGTGATTGTCAGGCAGTCTTTGTGGGTCGCGTTTATTCTGGGCATCATTGCGATGCTAATTTTACAGATCATGCCATTTTTGTTGCCATTGCTCGGTGTGCCAGAAAGCTTGCAAGCGAAAGCAGGATTATTTTTACACGCGATTGGTTTTGGTATGCCTGCGGTGACGATGTATGCCGCATTACGTGGCTATTCCGAAGCCTTAGGTTATCCTCGCCCTGTGACAGTGATTAGTCTATTGGCGCTCGTGGTGTTGGTTCCGCTCAATTATCTGTTTATGTATGGCATTGGCCCTATTCCACACTTGGGTAGTGCGGGCTGTGGTTTTGCAACAGCAACCCTACAGTGGCTCATGTTGATCACCTTAGCCAATTATATTTATCGCGCCAAAGCTTATCGATCAACCCAAATATTTTCACATTGGGAAAAAATCAATCCTGTTTTAGTGAAACGAATTTTAAAACTGGGGCTTCCTATTGGATTGGCTGTATTTTTTGAAGTCAGTATTTTTAGTACAGGGGCGATTGTTTTAAGTCCACTCGGCGATACACTGGTTGCTGCACATCAAATTGCGATGTCAGTCACCTCACAACTCTTTATGATCCCAATGTCACTCGCAATTGCACTGACCATTCGAGTCGGTATGTATTATGGAGAAAAGAACTGGGTGGCCATGCGTCATGTACAAAAACTGGGTTTAGCAACTGCGACTTTTTTTGCGATTTGTACCATGAGTTTAATTTGGTTTGCCCGTCCACAAATTGTGGCGATTTATACTCAGGATCCTGCGGTATTTAACGTGGCTTTATATTTGTTATTGTTTGCAATGGCATATCAATTGATGGATGCATGGCAAGTGGGTGCGGCAGGTTGTCTGCGTGGCATGCAAGATACCAAAGGCCCAATGTGGATTACGCTGATTGCTTATTGGGTGATTGCATTTCCGGTCGGAATTTATCTGGCACGGGTTGCAAAGATGGGGCCTGCTGGAGTTTGGCTCGGACTTATTATTGGTCTCAGCATTGCTTGCGTTCTACTTTTGGCGCGGTTGTATAGCAATAATCGTAAACTTGCGGCACAACCATAGACTTGTTTCATGTTCCTTTTCTTTTCCCTATATGAGAAAAATAAATAATGATTTGAACAAACATAAAAGAAATCTGATCATTCAATATGTTTGATTTAAAAGAAAATGCCAATCGGATTTAATTGGCATTTTTATTACCTATTTTTTTATCAGGCTGACTTGGCTTTTGGACTGGCACCAATTTGCCAGACAAAAGGCAGTTCGGTTTGATTCACGATCCAGTCACCAATGACTTTTTCTTTATAAATAAGTGGATTATGCGAAGACACTGTTCGTGCATTTCGCCAGAAACGATCCAGTTGCTTAGTGGTGCTGCTCGCAGATGCACTGAGCGCGTTAAACAGTCTACTGGTCAGATCCAGCACCAAATCTGCAATGACCACTTGCCCTTGTGCAGACTCCAATTCAGCATCAATGTTGGCCAGACGTTCTTTCTCATCAGATTCGGCAAAATGACTGAGATAAGCCCGTTGTAATGCTTCGGCTGTAGCTTGCGTAATTGCCTCACTAGCATAAGCCTGTGCAGATGCTTTTCCAATCACTTGTAGTACTTGTGGATCGTGTCGTGCCAGATCAGTATTGGCATGACTAAAAATACGTTTACGCTCACGAACTTCCTGACTAAAGGTGTCCACCGCAGCCTGAGCAATCCCCGACAATGTTGCCAGATGCACCACCTGATAAAAAGCGGTTTGATATTTAAAACGCTGATCAAAGGGAATAATATGTGCAGCAGGCAGTTCTACTTGTTCCAAACGGAGTGTTCCACTTCCTGTGGTTTTTTGACCGAAGCCATCCCAATCATCATCAACCTGAACCCCTGAAGCATGCCGATCAATCGCGGCAATCACATGCTGCTGACTGACTTCATCATAGGCAAATAAATCAATCCAGTCTGCAAAAATACTGCCTGTTGAATAGTATTTTTCTCCATTGACCAGCAGCTTACCTGTTGCTTCATCTTGCGTAATTCTCGTATTTACATCGCCAATCTGGACAGAACCCACTTCTGTCCATGCATTGCCAAAAATATCACCCGATACAAACCGTTCAAACCAGTCATTTTGTGGCTGCGTGCTATGCGCAACTAAACGATCTTCTACAAAAGCAAAGTGTCCACGTAATGCCTGTACGATATTAGAATCGGCTTGAGCCAACTCAGTCAATAATTGAAAAAGCTGTGGCAATGACACACCTGCCCCACCATAGGCAACAGGAACACGTAACGCACCGAAACCCGCCTGTTTTAACCATTGAATTTGCTCATAAGGCAATTGCCGGCGTTGTTCACGTTCTAAGGCACCTGCTTCAATTTTGTTAAAAATAGGGCGGTACTTCGCAGCGACCGCCTCATAATCTGCGCCCAAAGAAAGCTGATCTTTAATTTGCTCAAACTGACTCATCTTTTTATCCTCATTTTGTTTTTTGTTATAGACTTCTTTCATAAGTCCTTTTCATTTCTGCCTTTAGGAGAAAAATAAAGAAGAGGTAAATAATGATGAAAGAAGTCCTATGTTCATGTCCTTAACTCCACGCATGGCGCGGGGGCTGAACACCGTTTAGGTAATAATTTCCAACAATGTGATATTTCCAACGCACAGGATCATGTAGCGTATGGGTACGTGCATTGCGCCAATGTCGATCTAGATTGAGCTCAGACAAAGTCGAGCGAGTGCCTGACAATTCAAATAGCTTATTCGCTGCGAGTATTGCCACTTCAGTGGTCAACACTTTTGCTTCTGCAACCAGTAAAGTCGCCTGAGAAACATGCTGTTCTGTTGGCTCATCAATCGCCAGATCAATCTGGTCGGCAGCCAAATCCAATACCGCTTCTGCTGCACGAAGTTTAATTTTTAAGTCACCAATACTGGCAATGGTGTAGGGATCATCGGTCGCACGTTCAAGACCTGAATCAATCCACGGACGACTGTATTTTTTTACGTATTGAATGGTTTCTTCGATTGCACCACGGGCAATCCCCGCGTCTACCGCCGCCTGTATGAACTGGGAAATTGCGCCAGCTGCGGTCGGTCGTTCAAAGGCTTGATAAATCGGAACGACATATTCCTCACGTACAGGAACTTTTTTCAATTCAACACTACCACTGGCAGTGGTGCGTTGCCCAAATCCAGACCAGTCATTAATAACATTCACCCCTTCGGTTTCACGTGGGACTAAAGCAGCAAAGGGCTGACCTGATTCATTAATCGCTACAATTGGAATCCAGTGCGCTAACAATGCGCCTGTGGCAAAAAACTTCTGTCCATTGATTTCATATCCTGTTGCGGTTTTATGAATGGTAGTGGTCAAATCTGCGACCGTTTTACTGCCTTTTTCTGAAAAAGCATTACCAAAACGAATACCTTTGAGCACCAGATCAAAGAAAAAACGTTGCTGCTCCAAACTGGCATCCAGACGTAAATGCTCTAAAAATGCCCAGTGGTTTTGTGGTAATTGTCCCAGTGAAGAATCGACACTAGAAATGGTTTTGACCACTTCTGCCAAAGTACGATATTTAACTTGTGCACCACCAAAGGCTTTAGGAATGGTAATTCCCCATAAACCACTTTGCGAATATTGCTGGATTTCATTGATAGGCAAACGGCGTTCTTGATCACGCAAGGAAGCTTCTTTGGCAAATTCGTGAGCCAACTGCTTGGCAACCTGAATTGCTTCGGCATCGTTTTGAATAATATGTGCATTTTGTGGTTGTTCAAACACCTGTAATGGCACAGAATTTGCTCGATGAGCATAAGAAGTATGGGAAGAAACCGCTGTATTTAGTTGGCTCATAGTGGAAAATCTCTTCAGTGTTTTTTAGGCTATGCAAATCAACATAGCATCAAAAAAATGAAGCTGTTATAGTGATTAACGCATTGTTTATGAAATGTTTTTTGCAATACTTTGCATAAAAAATGCAATATATTTAAACCCTTGTTTTTAGAATTGATTCTAGTTTATTAACAATTTGAAGTAGGCAATTTAGACTTTGTCACCTATGATCAAGACTGAATCCAGCGCGGATAAAAGGTAAAATAGAGATGGCTAAAAATACGAGTTCTCCAGGTCGACGTTTTATGAAACTTGCGGGAATGACTGCCAGTATCGCGACTAAAACAGTCTCAAGCTCGATTCGAAATTTAACCGCGGATGATGAACAAAAACTTGCGGCGAAAACCAAACTTTTTCAGGATATTGGCGTTCAAATTGCAGATACTTTGGGCGAAATGAAAGGCGCGGTCATGAAAGTTGGACAAATCGCCTCGCAATATAAAGACATTTTTCCACCAGAAGTCGCCAAAGCCATTGCCAAACTGCAACGCCAAGCACCTGCTGTTCCATTTAGTGCGATTCAGCAACAAGTTGAAAAAGAATTAGGGCAACCTTTACTGACCATTTTTCAATCTTTTGAACAACAACCCTTTGCCGCTGCATCTATTGGACAGGTTCATCGTGCTGTTCTGCCCAATGGACAAGAGGTGGTAGTCAAAGTGCAATATCCGGGCGTAGATGAAGCTTGTGAAAGTGACCTCAAACAGGTTCGTTTGGCTTTACGCTTGATGGGTGTGATCAAGATTGATAAGAAACTTCAGGATAAACTTTTTGCAGAAATTCAGGACAGTCTGTCTGATGAGTTAAATTATGAAATTGAAGCGCAGAACCTTGAGGTTTTTAAAACGTTCCATGAACAATTAGATGATAAAATCATTATTCCAACGGTATATAAAAACTATTCTTCACGGCGTATTTTAACTTTAAGTCTAGAGCGTGGAGAGTCGATTGAAACCGCCAGTACATGGCCTATTGAGATTCGTAATGAAATTGGTCGCCGTCTAATACGCGCGTTAGGTCAGGAAATCTTTTATTTAAAACGCTTCCATTGTGATCCACATCCGGGAAATTTTGCATTTCGTGAAGATGGCAGTGTGATTATTTATGACTTTGGCGGTGTAAAAACCTTAAATATTGAAATTATTGAACATTTTAAACATTTGGTACAAGCAGCACGGCAACAAGATGTTGCAGCAATCGAAAATCATCTGGATGCTTTACATTCGCTTTCAGAGAAAGGATTATTCCCTCAAGCGCTTTATTTAGAATGGCTAGAAGTCCTATTACGCCCTCTCACCACCCAATATGATTTCGCTCAAAATTCTGCACATCATGATGGCGTTATTTTAGTGAAAAAATCCTTGAAATACTGGGATGTGTTTAAGCCATCACCAGATACGCTGATGGTTAATCGAACCATTTCAGGACATTATTGGAATCTTATCCATTTAAAAGTCGATGATAATCTGAATGATTTATTTGAAGAACTTGTTCCTCACTAACTGAGAAAACAGTCAGGATATTGACGATCCAGTTCCTTATTTGACTTATTAAATGAAATATTATAACATAACTAAAAATAACTCAATTGGAGGGTTTCCCATGCGTAACGGTATACATCCTGAATATCAACAAGTGCTCTTTCATGACACCAATGCAGATGCCTATTTTGTGATTGGTAGCACTATCCAAACCAAACAAACTCGTGAATATGAAGGCAAGACTTATCCCTATGTGACTTTGGATATTTCCAGTGCATCTCATCCGTTTTATACAGGTGAAGTCCGTCATGCCAGTAACGAAGGTCGTGTCGCAAGCTTTAACAAACGTTTTTCACGTTTTAAGCGTTAATCTTGCCTTAAGTTTTTAGTTTTATACTGAATCCTATTCGAAGCCTAAGCAACTATCTCCTCCACTTAGGCTTCTTTTTTTGGCCAAAATTCGGCCTTGTGTATAAACATGAAGTTATCCACAGTTGTCCCTTCTCTTGTTGGTAAAAGTAATTGCAACTAAGTTTTCTTCAGCTTATTTGCTCAAATGAATGCTGAAACCCATAAATTCAATGCTATGCTTCATCATACTTTTGACTTGTCATTGAATCACGGAAAATCATGGTACACGAACTCTTGCAACAGCTTCAAAATGGTGAAGCCAAATTTACTGATGTTTTGGCGCATATCGAAGCACGTTTTGAACATCACCCAACAGCATTTAAAAACGGTCAACAACACAATGCTGCCACTGAAAATCAAGGCAGCGCTAAGGTATTGTCATTTGCCAAAATTGAAGGTCTGGATCAAGCGCAAACTTTAAGTCTGTTTGCAGAACATTATGCTTCTGTGCTTGCAACACCAGAAGGTGCAGATCATCAAAACATTCGTCAGTTTATGCAACATGGCTGGGATGGTGTGACTTTTGAAGGTCAGGCACTCACTGCAAAATAAAATAATAAAGTCATAAAAAAACCCAGACATCCTGTCTGGGTTTTTTCGCATTTCCGTTTTAGGGTTAACTCCTGTCATCCCTCACGATCCTGATGATTGACTAATTGTTGTTGTTTTACGTCTTCGAACATCCTGTTCTGTATGAGTTCATCATAGGAAAATTGGATTGTGATGACTATGGGCAATTTTCCTGAATTGATGTAAGCCAGAACTTACATACTATCTCGTTTAAGGTCATTTTTTGAGATCAATAGATGCGGGTATTGAAGAACTAAATAGCTCTAGAATCTCATTATAAACTTTAATGTTTAGAATAAATTCAAGATTTTCATCGCATTCTATAATTTTGGCTATATATCTTGCTTCTATTCAGATTTCCTAAAATTTCAAAACTCACCCACATTAATCAGTTTATTTCTAACCATGATTAAAGATGAATCCATCATTGAGCTAGATCATTCCAAGCAAAAATCATGTTAAACAGTTTCGATCTGTTTTGCATGACGCACAATAGAATGTTCTTCATGCTGCTCAATCTGATGCCCAACCTGATGATAACCACGATTAAAATACACCAAACTTTGAGTCTGCTGACTTTGTTGAATCGCAACAATACGACACATCAAAATCGTATGGGTTCCAACGTCCTGAACCTGATCAATTTCACAATCAAAATTCACTAAAGCATTGTCTAAAACTGGCGCACCTGTTTCGAGTTCCGTCCAAACACCATGCTCAAATCTTTGTTCAGGACTCAATTTTGACGAAAATGCTTGAGAAATATGCTGATGATCTGCGCCTAATACATTCACCGTTAAAATTTTATTTTCTAAAAAGTGTGCATGGGAACTTGATGCTTGATTCATACAAACTAACAATGTCGGTGGCGTATCGGTCACACTGCATACCGCAGAGGCAGTAAAGCCATAACGACCAGACGCGCCTGCTGTGGTTACCACACTGACCGCACTGCTTAATAAAGACATTGCATTTCGAAAGTCTGACGCTTCAATCATCATTTTATTCCTCAATTAGCTCAATCGTTTGATCACCCATAGCATCAAACGATTGAGCTTAGATCTGACTATACCGAGTATTACCCGTTTGCGAGTTCTTTTCGGATAATTTCTGCACCTGCGCTGAGTGCTTGTAACTTGCCTCGTGCCACATCACGAGAAAGTGGCGTCATACCACAGTTGGTCGATGGATAGAGTTTATCTGCATCAACAAATTGCAGTGCCTTGCGCAAGGTATCAGCGACTTCTTCAGGGGTTTCAATGGTATTGGTTGCAACATCAATCGCGCCAACCATAACTTTTTTGCCACGAATTAACTCGATCAAATCCATCGGTACACGGGAGTTGTGACATTCCAGTGAGATAATATCAATCTTGGACTGTTGTAACTTAGGAAAAGCTTCTTCGTACTGTCGCCATTCTGAACCCAGTGTTTTTTTCCAATCGGTATTGGCTTTAATACCATAGCCATAACAAATATGCACAGCTGTTTCACACTTCAGACCTTCAAGTGCGCGCTCAAGCGTTGCCACACCCCAATCATTGACTTCATCAAAGAATACGTTAAATGCAGGCTCATCAAACTGGATGATATCGACACCTGCCGCCTCTAATTCCAAAGCTTCCTGATTTAAAATCTTGGCGAATTCCCAAGCCAATTTTTCACGGCTTTTGTAATGCGCATCATACAAGGTATCAATCATGGTCATTGGACCAGGTAATGCCCATTTAATCGGTTGAGTCGTTTGCTGACGTAAAAACTTGGCATCTTCTACAAATACGGGTTTCTGACGCGATACCGCACCGACAACAGTCGGTACGCTGGCATCATAACGATTACGAATTCGAACCGTTTCACGTTTTTCAAAATCAACGCCATCCAGATGTTCAATGAATGTGGTGACAAAATGTTGACGAGTTTGTTCACCATCACTCACGATATCAATGCCCGCCAATAGCTGCTCGTGTAGCGATAAACTTAAAGCATCACGCTTGCCTTGTACCAGCTCATCACCTTGTAATTTCCACGGTGACCAAAGTTTTTCAGGTTCTGCAATCCATGATGGTTTTGGTAGGCTACCCGCAGTTGAGGTTGGTAATAATCGTTTCATCTTCAATAATCTTCTATATTCAGTTACACAGCAGCGATTTTATTCGAGTGACTTCTATCCAAACTTTTATCCGAATTATTTTTATCGGAGTAATTGGCAGCCCAGCGTTCAAGAATATTCTGGTAAGGCTTAATGAAATTTTCCTCAGTCCATTTACCTTGTTTTACTGCTAATTGACCACGTTCCACACGATCATAGACGATGCGTGTTAATGAATAATCTGGATATTCCAGACTTGCTTGATAGACTTGTGCCGCTGATGAGTTTGCATTGTAAATTTCAGGGCGATAAATCTTTTGGAAAGTTTCCATGGTACTAATTGCACTAATCAACTCAAAATCAGTGTAATCACGCAGTAAATCACCTGCAAAATAGAAGGCTAAAGGTGCAACGCTCCCTTTTGGCATAAAGAAGCGAACCTGTAAGCCCATTTTATGGAAATACTCATCAGTCCGTGAGTATTGGTCTTGTTTGTATTCAACGCCCAAAATAGGATGTTCATTGCTCGTGCGATGATACGTTCTCGCGGTCGAAACACTCAGGCAAATCACAGGTTGTTGGTTAAACTCTGCTTTAAAGGTGTCAGAATTTACAAGATATTGATATAGCTTGCCATGTAAATCACCAAAGTTTTCAGGTGCATAAGATGTTGAGTTTTCTTTATTATGTTCTTTAAGCACTACGCTGAAATCGTAGTCACGAACATATGATGAAAAGCTATTTCCAATCATTCCTTCAATACGTTGATTGGTTTTATGATCAATAATTGTACTTTTCAGCATTTCAATGATTGGGAAGGTTGTACCATTCCCTTCAATATCCAAATCGGCAGAAATAATATCGATTTCAAGTGAATAACGATCACCATTGGGATTGTCTGATTGTGCTAAAGCATTGAAACGATTATTAATCATGCGGAGGGTATTGCGCAGATTCTGCTCACGACTTTCACCACGTGCCAAATTGGCGAAATTAGTTGTAAGACGTGTACTATCTGCGGGTTGATAGTTTTCATCAAAACGAATACGTTTAATTGAACATGCGAACTGTTTACTCATGGCAAAATCTACTACCCTAAATTCTATAGGGTCATTTATACCTAAAGACAAACATGAATAAAAACGATTTTGTTTCAACAAAAGATGAGCCAAATTCATGTTTAGAAATTTAGCTCAATTGAAGATGGATAATGCGAGTCATGTCTTAGCAGAAGTTGGGATAATAAGGCAATCTAATAAAAACTGCCCTCCCGCCTTTTCAGTAAAATTAATTTTTTATTTTTATCAAAATCTTAGATACTATTTCAATGATTCACTTAAACTCTATCAAAGTCCGCTATTTGAGATAAAAACAGTAAACTCTTAGCTTTTTGACCCTATGGACGTTCAGCATACTGCGGTAAGTCATCACAAATCGTGTCCCACTCTGCTTTATGCGCGGCAAAAATATGCAAACTCGGTTTTTGCTCAATTTTGGTATCTAAAGTTCCAATCCGCAAACGATAAAATTCAGGGGTATCTATTTTTATGCTCATGATGGGCGAACCACATTCGCTACAAAAACAACGCTGCGTGGTTGGAGTGGATTGATACTTCTTAAGCAGATGTTCGCCTTGCACAATTTTAAAATCATCCACATGCACAGGCGTATTGGTTGCATAAGCTGTGCCATTGGCTTTACGGCAACGTTGGCAATGGCATTGAATAATATCACCCAAGCCATGACCTGAAATCTCATAACGAATGCCCTGACATAAACAGCTTCCCGTCAATAATGCAGCTTGTGACATGAAGATACTCCGTGTAATTATTGATTTTTTAACCAAATTAACAGGTTTTGAGGATAACAAAAATAGTGAATTTCAATTTAGTCAGAATTTAGTTGTGCATGAACACCTTGTGCTGCTGTTCGTCCTGTCGCCAGACAAGCTGTAAGTAAATACCCCCCTGTGGATGCATCCCAATCCAGCATCTCACCACAAGCAAAAATATAAGGGGAATTCTTTAGCATCAGATGCTCATTGAATGCATCGAGTCGAATCCCACCTGCGCAGCTAATCGCTTCTTCAATTGGACGAAAACCCTGTATGTGAATGGCAATTTGTTTAATATGCTGCGCCATTTTGATCGCATCATTCCAGTCATTTTTACTGACGACATCACGAATCAAAGCAATTTTGGTTTTATCCAAGCCAATCTTTTGCCATAAGGTATTTAAAGACTGCTTTTTGCCTTGCTGTAACTTTTGTAAAATTTGTTCTTGGTTCAGATCTGGCAGTAAATCCAGATATAAAATTGAGGGGCTTTGCGTCTGCATCGCTTCACGCAAATCACGATTACAGCGATAGACCAATCCACCTTCTAGTCCATAATGGCTGATCACCATTTCGCCAAACTGAGGTACTTGGCCAGCTACCCACGCCTGAATCCGCTTAAGCGGTTGTCCGAAAATGGGTTGCAAATATTCAGACCAATTGACCAACACACCGACATTACTGGCAATAAAAGGTTGAATAATCGATGCATCTAACCAGTTTTGCCATTTGCCATCACTTCCCAGTTGTGGCCATGATACTGCCCCACACGCCAGTACAATCGCATCAGCCGTAATGTGATTCTGCTGTTGTTGCACTAAATCCAGAACCGTCAAAGACTGATTCTGTATTGCCAAGACTTGATGGCGGTAACGAAATTTTACCCCGCGATCTTGCAAACGCTTGAGCCATGCGCGTAATAATGGCGCGGCTTTCATCTCGTTTGGGAAAATCCGTCCTGAACTACCAATATACGATTCAATCCCTAAACCTTTCATCCATACCTGAATGTCTTGAGCATGAAAACCTTCAATCATCGGGCGCAACCAGTCGGCATGATCGTATCGCGAAATAAAGCGGTTTAAATCTTCAGCGTGGCTGATATTGAGTCCTGTTTTTCCCGCCATTAAAAACTTACGTGCTGCCGATGGCTTTTGCTCGTAGATGGTAATGTCATAATCACCCAGTTCAGACAAAACTTCGGCACAGGCTAGTCCCGCAGGACCCGCCCCAACGATCACGACCTGCTTACTCGGCATGACCTTGCCCTTGCAATGGCAAAAATTCATCAAACCGAGTCTGATAGCTTTCAGGTTTAGTGATGATGAGCTGTTGGCAAAGTTCAGCACGCTCTAGATATTTGACCTCAAAATGGGTGCGTGCCGAATCAGAAGGAATGCGTTGTTTAACGTAAGGCAAATGCCAGAGGTGCAAAAGTTGCTGTTCCGCTTCATCAATATAATCTGGAATATTACTAGCAAGCGTGATCGTACCTTGAGGTTTTAAACGTGACAGCAAAAACTCAAAAAACGGCATATTCAGCCAACGCTGTGCAGGATTATGCGGTTCAGGATTAGGATACAAAATAAAAAAATGTTGTACTTGTTGCGGATAAAGCGCATGGACGATCCACGGTAAAGCATCCGCATGGACGGGGTATAAATTATCCCGCGGTTCCAATCCTTTTTGTTTCTGCATCGCCAAAAATTTTTCTTTAGTGCGCTCGATTGCAAATAATGTTTGTTCTGGATGTTCACCACTAAATAACAAGGCATGCTTGCCCTTACCCGCACCAATTTCAACACAAATGGGGATATTTTCAATGGAACTAAAATCACGCGGCGCTTGCATGCGCTGGGCTTGAAATTGACGAATCGAGATAATCACAGCAAACTATTCAAACTAGGTATTGAAATCAGGCTAAGTCTAACAAGTGATTTGAGCTTTGCCTAATATCTTGATGATGAATTTGAGGATTTTACTATGCCACGCACATTTCCCTGTCCCCGTTGTGGAGAACCCTCTGTCTGGGAAGGCAATGAGTTTCGTCCCTTTTGTTCAGAGCGTTGTAAACTGATTGATCTAGGCGCATGGGCCAATGAGGACTATAAATTACAGACTCAAGATGCTCCAACATCGGAAAATGGCAACCCTTATGATTACGATAGTTAATCTACTATAACCGCCTCGATGGTCATCTTTCGTTGCAAAATTTACTCAAAATCGTGCAATTAGCAAACAAAATTAAACACACAGGGCTTAAAGTACTCGTCAATAATATGGCTCTTCTCACAATAGGAGAATTTTGATGCTTTTGTTGAGATTACTTTTCGCTGTTTTTGCTATTTGCTGTTTAATCTTCCTCGTTTTAGGTTTTATGGCTTCAGATGCCGTTTTATTTGTTATTGCCGTATTATTTGCAGTTGCAAGCGTTTTAATTGCACTGGAGGCCAAACAGCGTTTCCATAGCTTATTTCACTCTTGACGTCTGGGACAATGATTGCAAGTTCAATCATTGTCCTTTTATTATGTCTCTTTTAACCTGCTTTACCTGCAACAAAAGGATTAAATTGTTTTTCATAGCCAATGCTGCTCATCGGCCCATGTCCTGAAATAAACTGTGTATCATCGGGTAGACTAAAACATTCACGTTGAATCGAATCCAGTAGTTGTTGGTGATTGCCTTTCGGAAAATCAGTCCGCCCAATCGAGCCCTTAAATAACACATCCCCTGTCCATAATAATGCATGTTGTTGGTTATAAAACATCACATGGCCTGGTGTATGTCCAGGCGCAAATCGCACGTCAAACTGATGCTCACCTAATGTCAAAACTTCGCCGCCTTCAAGCCATTGATTTACATGTACAAGTTCAGGAATTGGAAATCCATAACGTTGAGACACTTCCTGAATCATATCTAGCCAAAATTGATCCTCTTTGTGCGGGCCAATTACAGGAATACTCCAGATTCTAGCTAACTCACCAACTGCCCCTGCATGATCAAGATGTCCATGGGTTAACCACAATGCTTTGACCTTTAAGCCAAGTGCTTCGACTTCTTGTCTTAGTTTGGCTGCATCTCCCCCTGCATCAATTAAAATTGCGTCTTTAGTTTCGCTGTCCCAGACAATAGAACAATTTTGAGCGAAAGCCGTTACAGGAACTATTTTAACTTGCAGCATAACAACCTCTGGCGAAACATCATGATGTTTTATTGAGCTAAGGTAATTTCAAGCGCATTTAAATGGGCTTGAACCAGTTGGCGGAGTAATTGTAGATGGGCATCTGAGTCGTTTAATGCAGGAATGTATTGATAAGACTCGCCGCCAGCATTCAAAAACAATTCTGCATTTTGAATCGCGAGTTCTTCTAAGGTTTCCAGACAATCCGCAGAAAAAGCAGGGCTCAAAATCTGTACAGCTTTCACACCTTGTTGCGCCCACTCTCCAAGCAATTGATCGGTATAAGGTTTAACCCATTCCTGTTTGCCAAAACGTGACTGAAAACTAATGGCCCATTGATTGTGTTTGAGCCCCAGTGCTTGGGCAACTAAACGCGCGGTTTCCCGACATTGATCTGCATAAGGATCACCTTTATCAGCATACGGCTGTGGAATTCCATGAAAAGACATTAATAATTTTTCTGCTGTCCCGTGCTGGTTCTGAAAATCCCGAATACTTTGCACTAGCGCCTGAATAAATAAAGGATGGCGATAATATTCTTTAACAATGCTTAAGCCCGGTAAATTACGTTGCTGCGGAATCCATTTGGCAAAAGCATCATAAAGTGGCGCGGTTGAGGTCGCAGAATATTGCGGAAATAAAGGCAATAATAAAATATGATCCTGAGGAGATTGCGCCAATTGTTGCAATAGTGAGGTGATTCCCGGTTGACCATAAGTCATGGCAGGAACCACCCTTAAATCAAACTGCGGATAAGCATCCGTAAGATCAGATTTTAAACGTTCAGTCTGCGCAAAAAGAATTTCTCGCATGGGCGAATCTTCACGCCAAACTGTTGCATACGCATGCGCCACGCGTTTAGGACGAAAAGGTAGCACAAAACAGCGTAGAATAATTTGCCAAAGCAGTACGGGAATTTCAATCACCCGTGAATCTGACAAAAACTGTTTTAAAAACTGCCTCACTGCTGGAACAGTGGCTGCATCAGGAGTTCCCAAATTGGCTAAAATAACAGTCACTTTTGGCTTAGATGCAGTAGACATTCTTTTTCCTGTTCAATGCGTACATGAAAATCTGTGGAGTACGCTTACTTTAACAGTTTTATGGCTTTTTCAAAATAAATGACTAATTTGTTTTTATTTGCGTCGTGCGTTGAGGTTCTGGCTGCTGAGTTTCTAGTAATTTCAAAGCTTTAGGTGTAAGCTGCCACAATAAACGCTGACGCTCGTCACGACCAGCGGGGACAATCCAGTCATTTTGACGCATCTGCATTTTAATATGATGCAATGCACGGATATTAATTTGTGAACGCGCAACTGCATGTGCTCGCGGTAAGACTAGCCTTGCATCTTCAAGTCCCGTTTCATTCAGATAATCATTAATCCTTTTAGAAAAATATTCCTCAGGTGTCGGGATTTTAAAGACCACACTTAAAATGGATAAAATCTGCAACCAAGTCAGCTTACGTTCAGGTTTGAGTTCCTGAAAATTACCATCCTGATAGGCATGAACACGGTATTCAAAAGAATAAATTTCATTGGTATACACTCTTGGCATTGCGACCAAAGGATCATTTTCACGCTTACCTTGCTCGGTTTCCAGACGAGTGACTTTAGCGCGTAAACTATCAATTTCATCTTGTAAAACTTGGGTATTTTGCGGTCTGACCCAACCCAATACAGGATAACGCTCCAACATTTGTGACATATTGAAACGCACCGCCAGCTCTAAGTCGCGCAAGCTGTGATAACAAAAAACCTGATCGACCTCTTGTTGAAGTTGTTTACGAAATTCATGAAATTTTTCTTTTAATTCTGGTTTGCTATCCTGCAACGCAGCGTCACGGCTTTCTGGCGCATCATGCATAAAGACAATGATCGGTTTTTGTTTGGTTACGGCATAAATATATTCAAGGTGTAGATAGCTCACCCCTGAAACTGATTGTTCCCCGTACTGACTACCAAGCAATAATACAACATAATCACAATCGTCAATTTGACGACGCGCAATGGAGGTACTCAGTGGTGTACGTTGCTCAAGCCCCCATGAAAAAAATCCCATTCCGATGAGTGTCTGTGCCAATACCATACGTTCTGGTTGCATCTCTGCACCAGAAGTTGAAATAAACACTTGATAACGCTTATCCAGCATGGTTATCCCCTAAAATTTAACATTCCTCACCACGTTCCGTGTGATGTACGAATATACAACCTCAAATTTAGATCTAAAATTTATGCAATCATCGCCATACTCTTCAATCATCAATATTGTGAATACGCCAAGTCATATGATCTTTAATCATATGTTTTAACACAAACTTTAACTCATCTGCATTATTTCCGCTGACAAAACACTCAATTTGTAGATGATTCTGACGAATTTCGTCAAATAATAACTCATTTTTAATCAAAATGCGGGCTGTTTGCCTCGCCACCGCCAAACCTGAGTCAATTAATGTCAGTTTCTGCCCAAAAAGATGGGTAATTGCTTCATTTAAAAACGGATAATGAGTACAGCCTAACACCAAAAAATCCGCATGCTGATCCACGACAGGCTGTAAACATTGTTGTAATACCGTTAAACAAGCGGGACTCATTTGTTCACCTGCTTCAACAAAGGGCACCAGTTCCAGACAAGTGACAGCTAAGACCTCTACCCCTGCTGGATGCGCGAAATTTTGAATCACATCCTTAATCAGTTGCCCACGAAATGTTGCAGGTGTTGCCAATACTGCAACGACTTTAGACTGAGTTTGTAGCACTGCCGGTTTGAGCGCAGGCACTAAGCCAACGATTGGAAAAGACGCTCCATAATGTTCGCGCAAATAATCCAGACTAAATGCTGAGGCTGTATTACACGCCACAACTGCCATTTTACAACCACGACGATATAACCATTCAATCGCCTGTGCGGTTAACTGTCGGATTTCCTGATCTGAGCGTGGTCCATAAGGAACATGTGCAGTATCGGCATAATAAATAATCTGTTCATTGGGTAAATGCTGAACGATTTCCTGTGCAATGGTTAATCCCCCCACACCAGAATCAAAAATACCAATCGGTGCATCTTTAGATGCTTGAAGTCTGGATTTTAATTCAGCATGAATAGGGTGTATTGCGGTCATTTCTTTGGATAAATCCATCGTGTCAGATTCAGAATTAAGCTTAAACCTCAACTGCTCAATTGCAAGAGCAAATCACCACTTTTTAACTCAAACACTGCTTCTCCATCAGAATTTTCAGTCAAAACACCCAACTCAATCAAATGATAAAAAGCGGCGCGCTGAATTAAGGCATTTAAACCAAAGCGCACATGTACATAAGGGCGTAATTCCTCTTCTCCTGCTTCACTTACATAACCACGCATAAAAATCGGATGTTCCTCATCCACGATCACAATATCTTGATTGGTGGTGGTTAATTGGATAAAAGATTTACATTCAATCTCGACCACATCGACTTGATTGACCAGCAAAGGTTCATCTTCAACCTCGATCTCAATTTGCTCAACGGGTGTCTTTAAATAATACTTTGCATCCTCTTTCCAAAGCACTTTAGAAAATAGATCTAAAAGCGCCTGCCGCTTGATCAATTGACCTTCGTGCCACCATTCTCCATTGGCTTTTATGATCAAATCCATTTTACCGCAATGCTTTGGATGCCATTGGTCAAGAGGTGGAATTGACCTTTTGTGACTTTGCTGTGCATCTTTTAGATATTGTGCGATACTCATTAAGTTTTTATCATCTAACGATGTTGACTGGTTTGTCTCTTGAGACGAATGATGATGATTTACCATGGTTTATGCCTTGCTGACGAGAAAATATAACGACTCAGCCAATTGGCTAGATCAGGGTTTGAAACTATACTAGCCGCAAACTATTTAAGACACGATTGTCTGTTTGTGTCTAGACATTAAAGAACACTCATGGCAGCACCGAAGCGCTGATGTGACGGTTGCCACCCTTAGCAATATGAGGAGTCCTACATGGAGCACATCGAACGCGAAGCGATGGAGTTTGACGTAGTGATCGTTGGTGCTGGACCTGCGGGTCTATCGTCTGCGATTAAAATTCGCCAACTTGCGATTGAACATAATTTACCCGATCTATCCGTCTGCGTCGTCGAAAAAGGCTCCGAAGTGGGCGCTCATATTTTGTCTGGTGCGGTCCTTGAGCCACGTGCCATCAATGAGCTATTTCCGAACTGGAAAGAAGAAGGTGCGCCTTTAAATGTCCCTGTGACTGAAGACAAAACCTACTTCCTGCTCTCTGATGAAAAATCTCAGGAAGCACCGCACTGGATGGTGCCAAAAACCATGCATAACGATGGCAACTATGTCATCTCGCTCGGCAACGTGGTGCGCTGGTTAGGTCAAAAAGCTGAAGAATTAGAAGTGTCTATTTTCCCGGGCTTTGCTGCTGCTGAAATTTTGTATCATGAAGATGGTACCGTCAAAGGCGTACAAACAGGCGATATGGGCATTGGTAAAGATGGTGAACCGACGCATAACTTTGCGCCGGGTTACGAACTCCATGCCAAATACACTTTGTTTGCAGAAGGCTGTCGTGGTCATCTAGGTAAACGCTTAATCAGCAAATTTAATCTGGATAAAGATGTAGATCCGCAGCATTACGGTATCGGGATTAAAGAACTGTGGGAAATTGATCCAGCCAAGCATAAAGAAGGTCTGGTGATGCACGGTTCAGGTTGGCCACTGACTGAAACTGGCTCTTCAGGTGGTTGGTGGTTATATCACGCAGAAAACAACCAAGTGACTTTGGGGATGATCGTGGATTTATCCTATGAAAATCCGCATATGTTCCCGTTCATGGAAATGCAGCGCTGGAAAACCCATCCTCTGATTAAGCAGTATTTAGAAGGCGGCAAACGCATTTCTTATGGCGCTCGTGCGGTTGTGAAAGGTGGCTTAAACTCTTTACCTAAACTCACCTTCCCGGGTGGCTGTCTGATTGGTGATGATGCTGGCTTCTTAAACTTTGCCAAAATCAAAGGCTCTCACACTGCCATGAAATCAGGCATGTTATGTGGTGAAGCAGTCTTTGAAGCGATTGCGCGTGGTGTAGAAAAAGGCGGTGATTTAGCCATTGCCCGTGTGCTCGAAGGTGAAGATTTCTTTGATAAAGAACTGACCGCTTATACGCAAAAGTTTGACAATAGCTGGCTCAAAGAAGAGTTACATCGTAGCCGTAACTTTGGCCCTGCAATGCATAAGTTTGGTTTATGGATTGGTGGTGCGTTTAACTTTCTGGATCAAAATATCTTTAAAGTGCCGTTTACCTTGCATGACTTACAACCAGACTACAGCGTATTAAAGACTCAGGATAAAGCCACCTTTAAACCGACTTATCCAAAACCAGATGGCAAGTTGACTTTTGACCGTTTATCTTCGGTATTTGTCTCTAATACTGTGCATGAAGAAAACCAGCCGTCGCATTTGAAATTGACCGATCCAAGTATTCCAGTCGATGTCAATTTACCGAAATGGGATGAACCTGCACAGCGTTATTGCCCAGCAGGGGTTTATGAGATTGTGGATGAAGGTGAAGGCAATAAGCGCTTCCAGATCAATGCAGCCAACTGTGTTCACTGTAAAACCTGTGATATTAAAGATCCATCACAGAATATTACTTGGGTGACACCTGAAGGTGGCGGTGGTCCGAATTATCCGAATATGTAATCTTTGGATAGTGCTTGCGAAGCTATAACGGCTTCTCATCCCCCGAAGGATAAAACTTAATCTGTTTTTCAAATGCACCGTAATTTAAATTGCGGTGCATTTTTATTTCTTGCCAGTGCGTTATTTCTATTCTGCTCATCTGCTTACATTTCTATCAATCTTTGTTACCTAATTTGAGCGCAGAAATGCATAGACTAATTTTTAAACATTTTATTTTTTCTGATTCCTTTGTTAATTGCGGGTTTGTCACCTTTTAGCCAATTTACTCAAGTCTTTGTCTATGAATCCATATTCAGATCACATCTTGGGCAAGGGATCACTTTTCTTCACATGATTTGAAAAAAGGATGAGAGTCATGCTTGATTTAAAACACACACTGCAATCACTTCAAAATATACGTGCTAACCCAGCAGTTTCGATTTTTGTTCCTACCCATCGTACTTTTCCAGATAATCAACAAGACCATATCGCACTAAAAAATCAACTCAAACAACTCGAAGAACAATTACTGAAAACTTATGACAAAGTTTTTGTTGCCCAATTTTTAAAGCGTATTCATGAAAAAACGGATGAATTAAATCCCAACTATTATCTAGATACTTTGGCCATTTTTGCGACTGCTGATCAGGTCGAGGTGATTTGTTTACCGTTTAAAACTCAAGCCAGAATTATGATTGATACGCAATTTGTATTGCGCGACTTTATTCGAGAACTGTCTTATGCACTGGATTATTATATTGTGGTCGTGACCCGCGAAATGGGCCGCCTGATACAAGCATCCAATAATCGCGTTATTCATGAGTTTTCAGAACTTGATCATGAACTCACTCCGCTTTTGCCACATGGCGCTTTTCCAGTCAAAAATGAAACATTATATAGCCTGACTGCCGCAGAGCGATCTGCTGCTGCACAGGAAGATCGTTATCTCAAAGAGTTTTTAAATCGAGTAGATAAAAATGTGCAGGTGATTCATGCACAAAAACCTTTGCCAATTGTGCTTGTTGCTGATCGTCGAAATATCAGTTTCTACGAAACCATGTGCGATCATCCTAACCAAATTATTATCAAGGTCGACAATGTCACTCAACTGGAGAATAGCGAACCACGCCATATCGTAGACAGTGTTCAAAATGCATTAAAAGATTATCAGAATAAAATTCATCAAAATCATGCCAATCAACTGGATCAAGTTTATGGAAGCGAGCGGGTTGTGACTGATTTACAACACATTTATCAGGCTGCTTTACAGGGCAATATTGACACGCTCTATGTACAACAAGGTTATTCGGTAAATGGTTTTATTGATGAAAACGAGCAGCGTATAGAATTTAGCGCCGCACCAGAAGATGATTCTACGCCTACCGATGTTATCCACCATATCATCGATGCGGCTCAGACGCATGGCGGTCATATTGTATTTTTACCCGAAGCGTATTTAAGTGGCAAAACCCCAGTGACTTTACTTAGTCGATATGCAATTTAAATTTATAAAATCAAGCCTTTGCATAAGGCTTGATCATTTTACTGACGCATTGCAAGCTTATGAATCAAGCAAAGACCATGCAATCAACCACATCACTACACCAATAATGATATCCAAAACCTTCCAAGCTTTTGGATTTTCGAATACGGGTTCAAGCAATCTTGCACCAAAACCCAAACTAAAAAAGAAAACAAACGATGCTGTCACCGCTCCAGCAGCAAAAGCAGCTTTATAGGCATATTGAGAAGAAATAGAACCCAATAGCACAACGGTATCCAGATAAACATGCGGATTCAGCCACGAAAAACTTAAACATAAAATTAAAGTCTGTGCTAAAGAATTGACTTTCTGCCCTGCCGCATGTAACCCGTCTTTGGTGGTATAAGCGCTATAAAAGCTGCGTAAACCATAAGCGAATAAAAAAATGGCACCAAACCATTTCATTGCTTGAATCAACCATACTTGTTGGCTGAGTAAACTTGCGAAACCAAAAACACCCAATGAAATCAGCAATGCATCTGAAACCGCACAGATTAAACACACCCAAAAGACATGTTGTCTGAGCAAACCCTGTTTTAAAACAAAAGCATTTTGTGCGCCAATCGCTAAGATTAAGGAAAATCCTAGTAATAAACCTGAAAAATAGGTCGACATCATTATCCTTTTTGCACCAGATAACGATATTCTTTTAAACCTGCTGCATCCTGCAATTCTTCCTGAACTAACAATTCATGTCCCAGATGCATACAAAACTTGGGAATATCCCATGAAGTGGATGGGTCAGTCGCCAACACCTCTACCACATCCCCTGACTTTGACTTCCGAATGGCTTGATGCAGCATCATCACAGGTTCAGGACAACGCAAACCGCGTGTATTCAATTGAATGGTCGGAGTTAAATCTGGTGAAGACATGCCTATACTTGAGTTCAAAAACAGGGGCATAGTTTACCATAAAGTTAAGTCGCCTAGAAAAAGCAAAAAAAGCTGACTCATCGATTTGAATCATTTACGTTTTCCAATCGTTTTAGTAATGCATAAGCCATGTTTCTTCGGTATGATTAAAAATCATTGATTGACACATTAAGAGTCTTTAGGAAAGATCATGCAAGAGGAATCAGGCCCATCGTGGGGTATGCGTGGCTTAAGAAAATGGTTAGGCACTGCACCAGAAACCCGTGACGAACTGTTAAAACTCGTTCAGGATTCACAGCGTTTTTTAGAACCCGATACTGTGGCAATGCTAGAAGGTGTTCTAGACCTTCCTGCCACCAAAATTCGTGAAGTCATGACTCCACGTACTGCCATGATCAGCCTGCAAGAAGACGATGAATTACTGGATATTTTGCACGTTCTGGTTGAATCAGCACATTCTCGTTTTCCTGTCTTCTCATCCGATCAACCTGATAATGTAGTGGGAATTCTCCTTGCTAAAGACCTACTGCCTTTTCTGACCGAACAAGGTGCCAAAGTTGATGTACGTGCCTTAATGCGACAACCGCTGTTTGTTCCAGAAAGTGCTCGTTCGGATCAAGTTTTGCGTATGCTTAAACACACGCAAACGCATATCGCGATTGTGATTGATGAGTACGGTACGACATCTGGTCTGGTCACGCTTGAAGATATTCTAGAAGAAATTGTCGGTGAAATTGAAGATGAACATGACAATGCCGATGAAGAGGCGCAGTACATTGTGCCAGATCCGACACAGCAAACAGCAAACACTTGGTTGGTACAGGCACTTACACCGATTGAACACTTTAATACAGTTTTAGATGCAGACTTTTCTGACGATGAAGTAGAAACTATGGGCGGTTTATTGCTTCAGGAAATTGGTTTAGTCAGTGATTTGCAGGGTCAGACCGTTGAACTTGAAAATTGGGAATTTACCATCGTTGAAGCAGATGCACGTACCATTCATCTGATTCGAGCTGTTCGTAAATGAGAACATATTTTAATACATTGTTAGGATCTTCCCAGCAACAAAAACAACTCCCCTTTATTATTCCCCTGCTGATTTCACTCTGTGCTGGTGCTATTTTTAGTCTGGCACTTGCGCCTTACTATTACTGGTGGCTGGCGATTTTATCGCCAGCATTATTATATGCTTCTCTCAAAAACCGTACAGCCAAACAAGCGTTTGGGATTGGCTGGGCCTATGGTTTTGGCTTATGGTTTGTCGGAGCATTTTGGCTCTATACCTCGATCCATGTCTACGGCGATACCAACGCTGTTTTAAGTGTACTCATGATTGGCTTTATGGCCTTAGTCATGGGACTGTTTAGCGCAGTTCAAACTTGGCTATATCGTCGGTTTTTCCCCGAAACACCGCTGACGTTTGCACCACTCTGGATCTTCTTTGAATGGGCAAAAACTTGGGTGTTTACAGGTTTTCCATGGCTTTTTGCAGGTTATGCTTTCACCGAACGTTTTCTGGATGGTTATGCGCCGTTGTTCGGAATTTTCGGGGTTTCCTTTGCGGTCATCATACTGGCCTGCGCATTGGTTGAAATTTTACAACGTCGCATTTTCTGGGTGATTCCATCAGCGTTATTATTATTGGGTGCATGGGGAGCGTCGAAAATTGAATTTGTTCAGCCCAAAAACAGCAAACCCTTATCTGTATCTCTGATTCAAGGTAATATTCCGCAAGATCTAAAATGGCTGACTGAATATCAAGTTAAAACCTTGATGATCTATGCCAATTTGACCCGCACAGAATGGGGGCGTGATTTAATCGTTTGGCCTGAATCGTCCATTCCGATGTTTCAAACCGACATTGAACCTTTTCTAGATGCCATGCAGCAGCAAGCAAAAAAAACAGGTTCAGCATGGGTAACAGGCATTCCATATTGGGATATGGACGCTTCTCAGCAGGTTGGAACGCCACAGTACTACAACAGTATTATGGCCTCGGGCAGTGACTCATCAGGGCTATATAAAAAACAACGTTTAGTCCCTTTTGGTGAATACATTCCACTTTCTGGACTACTGAGTTGGGTGTTGCCTGCCTTACAAAATGATCCTTCGATGAGTGGTTTTAGTCAAGGGGCGAACGATCAAAAACCCTTGATGATTAAGGGCCATCCACTTGCTGCTGCCATTTGTTATGAAATTGCTTATCCAAATTTAACCCGACGTAATGCGGAAAATAGTGACTTTCTGGTGACGGTTTCCAATGATGCATGGTTTACTGGAACCGCAGGCCCCATGCAACATTTACAAATGGTGCAGATGCGCGCTAAAGAAAATGGACGCTGGTTTATTCGTGCCACCAATACGGGTGTAACAGCGTTTATCGATCAGAATGGTCATATTGTTAAACAAGCACCCATTGATAAAGAAGCCGTGCTCCGTGGTGAATTGCCTGCGATGCAGGGTGAGACACTATATACTCGTTTAAGTGACTGGCCAATCTTAGGCTTTTCATTGTTACTCTTAATCATGGGTTGGTTTTATCGCCCCAAACAAGTCAATGTCAGCTTTAAATCACGACGTTAACGTCCGATTTACCGCTTCAAAAAACCGAGATTTCTGCTGAATCTCGGTTTTTATATGCATCAAAACTATAATAATTTTGTTCCCACTGGCACGTCAAAATCAGGCACACAAAGCGCCACATCTCCCTCTGCATTATGAAACCCAGTGACCAGACATTCGGACTGAATCGGGCCGATCTGTTTTTTAGGAAAATTTACCACTGCAACCACCAGTTTATTGATTAAATCTTCTGGTTGGTACAGCTTGTTAATTTGCGCACTGGATTTTTTAATCCCTAATTCTTCGCCAAAATCCACATGCAAGATATACGCAGGCTTACGTGCTTTTTCAAAAACCTCAGCCTGTATAATTTTACCGACACGCAGTTCTACTTTTAAAAAATCCTGCCATTCGATTAAATCCATCGCACTTATTCCTGTTATTTATTTCAATGAGGATTATGCATACTGTTTAAACTGATTGAAAAGAATAAAAATTAAAAAAATAATCACGCAATAAAAAAACGAGGCATCAGCCTCGTTCGATCATACATCATCGTTATAGTGTCGCAGTCAGATAAGATAACATTGCAGCTAGACTCAACATCGGAACATAACGATAAATAGAAACGATAACTTGCTCAACATTTGAAATTTGTTGTTCAAGCACAATTTTTAATACCGTTGCTTTTAACGCTGAATAAAAACTTAAAATTAGAATCGCACTAAATATACTCAGCGCAATGAAACCTACCATAATTTGGCTAGTTGCGTCTGACATTTGCCAAAGGGTTAAAATGCCTTGACTCAGTGGAAGTAAACTCAAAATCAGGAGAACAGATTTGAGCATTGACCAATGAAACTGATGAATTTCATCCGAAAAAAATAATGCTTTCATGCTATCCTCCGACAGTAAAATGGCTGACTTAAAAACTATTATGCAAGGTTTTAATCAAATAAAAAGTCTATTTTTATTCATAATTCATTTATCTTGTAATCAGTAAATATGGGAATAGTTCTTATTATAAATCTCATATCTTGATATTTTATTAAATTATATAAAAATCAATACAATAAATTAAAATTAAAAATTGAGATGTATTATCATTCCAGTGTTTATTTTCTAATTCGATTCAACCCATCCATAATTCCCATCAAGCCAAGGACATTATTTTAAATAGATAGCACTTCATTTAAAAATGCTACCTAT